>Ga0224506_10000110_pt1 | contig 79494 bp, 65 predicted proteins | sample SF_Jan12_sed_USG_2_FD_169108 | JGI IMG/M metagenome (GOLD analysis project Ga0224506, IMG submission 169108) | Sediment microbial communities from San Francisco Bay, California, United States - SF_Jan12_sed_USGS_8_1 | ecosystem: Environmental > Aquatic > Marine > Sediment | place: USA...
ACAACTGTCTGCGTATAACGTGGCACCATCGACGGTTGTCGGTGGCGGTGTTGTCAGCGTGCCGAGGTAATCGGCTATCGCCTGAATCTCAGCTGTACTTAAAATAGTTGCCAGCGAGTTCATGCTGGCGACATTGCTAATGCCGGTGTTGATACGTGAAACACTGGCACCGGCCTTGTTACTGTTGCTGCTGTCACCATGACAGGACGCACAATTACTGGCGTATAATGCCGAACCACTTAAAGGGCCCGCATCAGCAATTGTGACTGTTGCTGTTGCTGTGGCATTCAGACCGTCATTATCGGTCACCGTTAATGCAACAACATAATCACCGGCCTGGCTGTAACTGTGAACCGGCTTAACACCACTGGCAGTGCTGCCATCTCCAAAGTTCCAGCTATAACTCACTACATTGCAGTCCGTATCATATGAAGCCGAACCATCAAACAACACATTCGAACCTACTGAACCGGTATAGTGATTTGCAACACCTCCTGCATGCGCTACGGGCAAATCCACACCACTACTTGCAATCGATGCGCTAACAATCGCTGTGTCCGTCAAACTATGTATATCAGTAACGGTTAACAGCACATCATAAACACCACAGCGATTAAATGCATGCATTGGACGCGAGGCCAGGCTGGTACTGCCATCGCCAAATTGCCATTGTAAATATATCTGGTCGCCATCACTATCACTTGAAGCCGTGCCGTCAAATTCAACAGGTACGTTAACCACGCCGCTGACTGGCAAACCTGCATCGGCTACCGGTGCAGAGTTTGGCGCCATAAGCACAATCACCTTAACCACTGCGCTGCTACTATTACCGTCATTATCTGTAAGCGTTAAGGTTACATTTATTTTTGATTCCGACGCGACATTAAAGGTAAATACAGGATTCGCTTCAGTACTTGTTCCGTAGACTCCACCAAAATTCCAATGATAACTAACAATAGAACCATCGGGATCGGATGAGCCTGCACTACTAAAACTCACCGGGTTGCCATTAACCGCAACATAAGGGCCATTTGCATTTGCCACAGGTGGCAGACCAGGGCCGATACAGCCGGGGTTTAAAGGGTCGACAAACGTCAGTAAGTTGGCCGGGGCATTCACCGCATCAGCGATATTAAGACAGCTAAAGCCTGGCAAGGTAAGGGTTGAGAGTGAGGACTCCTGATCGTTATTAAAACCATCGCCGTCTGAATCCATCAGGCCTATATTAACTATGCTGTAATTATTGTTACGAAAGTCTTCACCATAAGGCGTACGCACCCCTCCGCCTCCAAAATCGTTATGACATAAACCGCAGTTATCGATTCTTGTGCCTGATGTGCCGTATGTATTATTAAAGTCAGTTAAATAATTTCCAAAGGGCGAGGCTGAGGAAGATACCAGGCAAGCAGCGATTGCAAACAGCATTTTCAGGCTAACAATTAAACTCTGACTTCGTCTGTTTTTATACAGCATGACGAACCTCCTTATTCTTATTTGTATTTAGGTCCCTTTAACTAACAAAAAATAATACAGGCATATTCCGTCATAAACTATGCTAACTTATTAGTCAGGACATTGAGATTACAACACATTATAGGCTGATCTTTTTTGAAGCATATACAGAGTAACCAGCAATACAGTTGCAGTTTATACCTATCAGATTTTTACAAAAGACATAAAAACTTATCTGCTCTATAAATTTTTTTTCTGGCCAATAATTATTATTTAATATATATCAGAATTATTTCATTTTTTTTCGATGCAAAACAAACATTCGTGCCAAATACTCACTCATCTATTGACTGTGTAATATGAAATATGAATACTATGCGAAGGAAATGATTTGAAGTTATAAAATAATTTTCAATTTCTTAATCTGGAAATGTTTAAATATAGGCATTAACAATACGAGAAATCGGACCAATACTTGACTTATATCAAGACAGCTAAAGGACAGGCCGCATGAACCACTCACTAACAGGCATTCTCATCGGTTTTTTTATCATGACGCCACTGCTTTTTCTCAGCTCATGCAGTGACAGCACCAGCACACAGAACCAGGCCGATCTGGTTATCACCGATATCTACACTAAACCTGAAAACCCGAATGCTGTTTATATCAAATACATGAACTTGGGCGGTGCCGCTCCAGCTCAGGACTTTTTAATAAAACTGGCGTCATCAAAAGGTTCATTTTCAGGCAATACAAACCACCGCTTTAGCGTACCTGCACCGAATACTGAAACCGAAACCGGTGCTTATAAGCTTGAACTGCTTTCACTTGCCAATAATGAAAATGCCCAGATAACAGCTGTAATAGACTGGGAAGAAAGAACAGATGAAAGTGATGAAACGAATAATGCTTTTACAAAATTTGTACACAGACAATAATTTGCATTCAAACTGTCAACACATATGAATTGAATAGCCATCAAGTTTAGCTCGTCATCGGCGAACCGGGTCTGTACAGACCCGGCTTAAAGCCAACGGCGTATGCCTGAGTCGATTAGTTTACTTCAAGTAACTCGACTTCAAATATCAGCGTCGCGTTAGGTGGTATCACTCCACCTGCACCGGCGGCTCCATAACCCATTTCAGGTGGAATGGTTAATTTACGTTTGCCGCCTACTTTCATGCCAGCAAAGCCCTGGTCCCAGCCCTGAATAACCTGGCCCGCACCCAAGTTAAAACCAAAAGGCTGACTCCGGTCCAGGCTCGAATCAAACTTGGTACCGTCTTCTAGTGTACCCGTGTAATGCACCATAATCTGCTTACCGGCAACGGCCTCATCACCTTCACCCATCATTAAATCATCTATAATTAAATCAGCCATTGTTTTCTCCCGACACCATGTTGTCGTCTTGTGTTGCAAAATAATTAAGTCTCAGTTTATTAACCACCACTGATAATAATATCAATGCCAGCAAATTCGGAATCGCCATCAGAATATTAGTAATATCTGCAATATTCCAGACCAGCTGAAGCGGCACAATCGCACCAACAACAATCAAAACTGTATATATCAGGCGATAAGGCAATACCGCTTTATCACCGAAAAGGAATTTTACACTACGGTCGCCATAATATGACCATGCGATGATCGTGGAAAACGCAAATAAAGATAAACTAACCCCCACCACCACTCCGCCAGCTTCACCAATTGACTGACTGAACGCATAAGCTGTTAATGAGGCTCCTGCGACGCCTTCCGGTGCCGAAAGATAAGCACCAGTAACCACTATTGCCAGGCCGGTCATGGTACAAATAACCAGCGTATCAATAAAAGGCTCCATCATAGCCACCAGGCCTTCACGCACCGGCTCATTGGTCGCAGCGGCTGCATGCGCCATAGGAGAAGAGCCTAACCCCGCTTCATTTGAAAACAAGCCTCGCGCCACACCCCAGCGTATTGCTTCACCGACAGCCGCACCACCCACAGCCCAGGGGTTTAACGCATGATTTAATATTGTGGCAATTGCCTCCGGTATGCCTGCTAAATTGTTTAACAAAACAATTAACGCTGTGACGATATATATCACAGCCATAAACGGCACGATGATGCTGGCTATCCTGGCAATTCTCTTAACTCCACCAATAATCACCATGCCCACCATCATCGCCATCAGCACACCGACTAGCCAGCTATAATCTCTGACCTCGGGCAGCACAAATGACAGGCCATCGACCACCGAATTTACCTGCACAAGATTGCCGATACCAAACGAGGCGATCATTGCAAAAAAGGCAAATAAAATAGCGCTGCGTTTCATTTTCAGGCCGTTCATCAGGGTGTACATTGGACCACCAGCTACCACACCATCTTCGCCGACCTCTCGAAATTTTACTGCCAGGGTACTTTCTGCAAATTTGGTCGCCATGCCAAAGAAAGCCGTCATCCACATCCAGAATAATGCACCGGGGCCACCCAGGCTAATCGCTGTGGCAACGCCCGCTATATTACCTGTTCCTACTGTTGCTGATAACGCGGTTGAGAGTGCCTGGAAATGTGTCACCTCGCCCTCACATGCGGGCTTGTCATGTTTCCCTCTAATCAGCTTAATAGAATGCCTAAAGCCTTTAATTTGCACAAAATTAAATTTTATCGTGAGGTATAAACCCACCCCTAATAACACTGCCAGCGTAATCACATTGCCCCATAAAATACCGGCTATCTGTCCTGTCCACGCGGTTAAGCTCTCAAGCATTACAAACCCCTGTCATTATTTTTATTCAATCAGCACGCACAATATAACGCAACAGGGTAAAATACAAACCAAAAACAACCATCGACACTCAAGAGAAACGGTTAATGAATAAGATTGAAGAACTTTTTGAAAAGCTATTATGGAATAGCCGACTATCGGTAATGACAGCTGTAATTGCCAGCTTACTCTCAAGTCTTGCCATGTTTTACGTGATAACGGTTGATACTGTCTCCATGATTAGTCACCTTATCAGTTATGCATCACTGGATCAGGCAGACCGTTTAAGCATGCGCTCAGAGACTATTACACATGTCGTTGAATTAATTGATGGCTATTTGCTAGCGACTGTTCTTCTTATCTTTTCATTTGGTCTTTATGAATTATTTATCAGCAAGATCGAAGCCGCTGAATCATCTGACAACTCTTCAAAGGTATTGTTTATCTCCAGCCTCGATGACCTCAAGGCACGATTAGCAAAGGTTGTCTTAATGATTTTAATTGTTAAATTTTTTGAACATGCATTAACGATGCGATTTGAAACACCGATGGATCTGCTTTTGTTTGCTGGGGGAATAGCATTAATTGGGCTGGCGCTTTACCTGTCAAATGCAGGGGAAGGCAAACACTAAACATACAGCTCTAACAATAAGCCCGGCTATCACTGCCGGGATATTTTAAGCAAGCTGTTAATTAATCTGAGAGACATAGTTAGCCAGGGATAAAATATCCTCTTCACTTAAGCCAGAGGATACGCCTACCATTGGTGAATCAGGCCTGACAGCCTCTTTATTTTTATAGGCCGTTAATGTCTTGCTTAGGAATTCAAATTTTTGTCCAGCGATTCTAGGCAGAGTACGCTCACCATAGCCCTTCTTACCATGACAATTTACACATGTTTTGTTATATATCCGTGAGCCCCGATTAATGCTGGCGAGATCCGTTTTCATCGCTGTTTTATCTACCTTTACTTCCTGACTTGCGTAATATAACGCAATATTTATGCGCTCTTCTCTGGACAAGCCTTTGGCAAGCCTGTTCATTACCGTATTTGTTCTTTGGTTGGTTCTGAAGTATTCAAACTGGGTTAACAGATAGACAGGGTTCTGCTGCGCAAGGTTCGGTATTTCATTCTTTACACTATTGCCATCTTTGCCATGGCAATACTGGCATAACCTGACACGCAGTTTACCTCTGACGATGGACTCATTTAATGAATTTAAATCAGCCAGCTTCTGGCTCATCGACAAAACCAGCTGGTCTATTGACTCAGCCGAAACATTAGTAGCCAGCATAAGCTGACAAATGACAACAATAACAGAAGCTAAAAATGTATTTTTCATGAGATGCCTGCAGGATACCCGGGTTCCGGTAATTATAAACTCACGGCCAGTCCAGATCATGATCTATCTCAAAATAGTTGAGACTAGCCAATATCCATATCAGCCAGAGCAGTCCGGCTTATTTACTGTACGCACTCAGATTGTGCTTAATGAAATCTGCACTACGCTGAATTGCATCTTTAGAAGCCAGGTCATCGGCAAAGGTTCTGACATGCGGCGGACGGAAATCAAAACCGCGACCAATACCGGGATACACAATCAAGTGAGCCTCTATCTGCTTCTTTTTAAGAATCTCAATACTGGTTTCTATCACACGCCGTCTCTGATACTGCTCCTGTTCACCTATAAAGACCAGCGTCGGTAATTTTAGGCTTTCAATTTCAGGCGCATAACCATAAACCTGGGCAGGTTCCGGCGCATTAGGGTCTTGCCAGTGAGGGTAGTAAGAAACATAGCATGCCAGATTATTTTTCTGATGCTTAAAGGTAACCGCTGTTTTTAATGAGTAATAACCTCCACGGGTATGCGATACGATACACGCTCTTGAACTGCTGACATCACTCCTCGCCAGCAATACATCAACAACAGCACTTGCGTCTTTTTCGAGCTCGTAGTCATGCGGGTACGGGTGTGTGCCGATAAAGTTAGCCTGATAAATATCCGGCGCCATTACAACAAAACCGCGCGCCGCAATCCGCTTTACCTGAAGCTGTAATAGTTTACTGAGTCCCGCACGTCCATGCTGAAAAATTACCGCCGGGTATTTTTTATTGTCATCCGGACGCGCCACCATTGTTGGCACCGTGACATCATCGCGATCATATTCAGTCCATTCAATTTTTACCTTGTGGTTTGTGACTTCTCTTAACTGACCACCATCCCACCAGTCGGCCTTCCACCAGAAAGACTTATCTTCTTTTTTTTCCTCATGCGCAAATACATTGAGACTTAATACAGAAAAGACAATTAACACCAGAAATTTGGACATTTCTTTATTTCCACAGTTACGACCAACAAATGCGTTGATTTATTATTACTATAACCGAAACAGGCTGCTTTTTTCCATGCATGGCACCACGGACATCAGCCAGGATGCTGCAGACGAATAATGCAGGCGCAATTTATCGCTGTAAATCTTACACATAAAAAAGGGAGCATTAAGCTCCCTTTCTAATATAACTACAAATAAATCACTTATTTGTAGAAATCAATCATGCCTTCTAAAGAAACAGGCTTGATCTTATCTGCATTGCCAGCTGAACCGAATGATTCAAAACGCGCTTTACAGATAGCTTTCATTGCCGCTGTAGATTCTTTGAGGAATTTACGCGGATCAAAGTTTGATGGGTTTTCAGCCAGGTGCTTACGAACAGAACCGGTAGAAGCCATACGCAGATCAGTATCGATGTTAACTTTACGAACACCAGATTTGATACCTTCAACGATTTCGTCAACTGGTACACCGTAAGTCTGACCCATATCACCACCGTAGTTGTTGATGATTTGTAACCAGTCCTGAGGCACTGAAGATGAACCGTGCATGACCAGGTGAGTGCTTGGCAGACGCGCGTGGATTTCCCTGATGCGGTCGATACGCAGGATTTCGCCAGTAGGCTCCTGAGTAAACTTGTAAGCACCGTGTGAAGTACCGATTGCGATGGCTAATGCATCAACGCCAGTTGCTTCAACGAAGTCAGCCGCTTCTTCAACACCTGTTAACAGCATGTCTAAATCAAGCTTGCCTTCTGCACCGTGGCCGTCTTCTTCACCCATTTCACCGGTTTCCAGTGAACCCAGGCAACCTAACTCACCCTCAACTGAAACACCGCCAGCGTGGGCCATTTTTACAACTTCTTTCGTTACATCAACGTTGTACTCGAAAGAAGAAGGTGTCTTCATGTCAGCCATTAAAGAGCCGTCCATCATCACTGATGAGAAACCTGACTGGATAGAACGCAGGCATACTGCTGGTTCTGAACCGTGATCCTGGTGCATAACAACAGGAATGTGCGGGTACATTTCGATTGCAGCAGAAATCAGGTGACGTAAGAACGGTTCGCCTGCGTATGAACGGGCACCAGCAGAACCCTGCATGATAACCGGGCTGTTAGCTTCATCGGCAGCCTGCATGATTGCATGAACCTGCTCCATGTTGTTAACGTTAAACGCTGGCATGCCATAGCTGTTTTCAGCGGCATGGTCTAATAATTGTCTAAGTGAAATCAGAGCCATTTCTGTTTCTCCTTTATTTAAGTTTTAAAATTAGTAACACGTTTTATATCAAAACTTTTTTGTTTTGACACGAACTATTTAAAATCTGTGCCGGTACATAATCCGCACCGACACCTACAATCTAAACTCTCGTATCGGTGAGACTAAGCCCCGACGCGAATGATCTTCATTGAATTAGTACCGCCATCAATTCCGACCTTGTCACCTTTGGTGACAACAATCAGGTCGCCTTTGTTAACAACCGCTTTCTCTAATAATACTTTCTGAGCATGAGCACTTAACTGATACTGCTTTATATCATCAATATTAATGCTCATCGGGTAAACACCGCGATACAGGGTCATACGGCGCTTTGTTTGCTCGTGCTGAGTCAGCGCATAAATCGGAATACCCGAACTGATGCGCGACATCCACAATGGCGTTGAACCTGATTCTGTCATCGCCGCGATTCCATCAACTTTAAGATGGTTAGCGGTATACATTGCTGCCATAGCCACCGCTTCATCAATCCGACCAAAGGTAAGATCAACACGGTGATCAGAGACTCGTGTCGAAGTCGCTTTTTCAGCTTCTTCACAAATACGACCCATCGCCTCAACCACTTTAACTGGGTATTTACCGGCCGCCGTTTCACCGGACAGCATAACCGCATCGGTTCCATCTAACACTGCATTGGCGACATCAAATACTTCAGCACGTGTAGGAATCGGATTTTCGATCATTGACTCCATCATCTGAGTCGCAGTAATCACAACACGGTCCATGCTGCGGGCACGTTTGATCAGGTCTTTCTGGATTGCCGGCAATTCAGCATCACCAATCTCAACACCCAGATCACCACGGGCCACCATAATGATTTCTGAGGCTTCAATAATTTCATCGATAACATCTAGTGCTTCAGCACGTTCAATCTTGGAGACAATCGCACCGTGACCACCCGCATCACGCAACAGCTTACGGCATTCAATAACATCACTGGCAGAACGTGGAAAAGATACGGCTACAAAATCAGCCTCAATTTTAGCAGCGGAGACAATATCTCTTTTATCTTTATCAGTTAAGGCCGGGGCAGATAACCCACCGCCTTGCAGATTGATGCCTTTATTATTCGACAAAGGACCCGTATGCATAACTTTAGTATGCACTTCGTGACCAATAACCTCAGTCACTTCAAGCACCATGCGGCCGTCATCAAGTAACAAAACATTTCCCGCTACAACATCGCCGGGCAATCGTTTATATGTCAGGCCTACCCGCTCTTTAGTACCCTCCTCGTCACCCAGATCAGCGTCAAGGATAAACGTGTCACCTTCAACCAGCTCTACTTTGCCTTCTTTAAATTTACAGGTACGAATCTTTGGCCCCTGCAAGTCAACCAGTACACCTACTGCTCTATCGTGTTTTTCAGCAAATTTTCTAATATTATCCGCACGCCATTTTTGCTCTTCAAATGTACCGTGTGAAAAATTTAAACGAACAACATCAACACCAGCTACTACTAATGATTCTAAAACTTTAAGGTCGTCTGTTGCCGGCCCTAGAGTTGCGACAATTTTAGTTCTGCGCAACTTATTACTCCTAGATAAACGGAGACCCCCTGGCCTCCAAAAAATTACATTCTTAATTTAACCTAATCAACCCACTCCATTATAACTAATTCCGAATGAAGTGGATTTTTATTCAAAGCAAGGCAAAAGTCAGAGAAAAAGCGGAGCGTACAGGGAGTACGTGAGCATTTTTATCTGGCATTTAACGCCGCATTGAATGAAAAGACATTCATACAGTTTACTTATTAGCCTGAGCTTCTAACATCGCCACCGCAGGAAGCGTTTTGCCTTCTAAATACTCTAAAAATGCACCGCCAGCCGTTGAGATGTAAGACACTTTATCAAAAATATCATACTTCTGGATTGCTGCGATTGTATCGCCGCCGCCTGCCAGACTAAAACCGTTACCGTTAGCAATAGCCATAGAGACCGTTTTAGTGCCTTCACCAAACTGATCAAACTCAAATACGCCAACAGGGCCATTCCAGACAATCGTGCCCGCCTTAGCAATAATATCTGCCAGCACTTTTGCAGAGTCAGGACCGATATCAAAAATCATGTCGTCATCTGACACATCGTCTGCCGCTTTTAATGTTGCCTCAGCCGTTTCAGCAAACTCTTTTGCGCAAACAACATCTGTTGCTATTGGAATGCTCGCACCACGCGCTTCCATTTTTGCAATTAATGCTTTAGCCGTATCAACCAGATCCGCTTCATACAAAGATTTACCAACGTTATAACCTTTAGCGGCCAGGAAGGTGTTAGCGATACCGCCACCAACAACTAACTGGTCTACTTTTTCTGACAATGCCTCTAAAACAGTCAGCTTGGTAGACACTTTAGAGCCACCAACAATAGCAACCATTGGACGGGCAGGCTCAGCCAAAGCTTTAGCCAAACTATCTAATTCGTTTGATAACAACAAACCGGCACATGCAACGGGGGCGTGAACGCCAACACCATGTGTCGAAGCCTGTGCACGGTGAGCGGTACCAAAGGCATCCATCACAAAGACATCACATAATGCCGCGTATTTCTTAGATAATGCTTCGTCGTCTTTCTTCTCACCGGCATTGAAACGCACGTTTTCTAACAATACACATTCACCAGCAGCCACTTCAACACCACCGTCCAGATAGTCTTTAACTAGACGAACTTCTTTGCCCAGCTTTTCAGACATCGTTGCAGCGATCGGCGCCAGTGAGTTTTCTTCATCTGCTTTACCTTCTTCAGGACGGCCACGGTGAGACATAACCATGACCGAAGCACCGGCTTTCATCGCGTGTTCAATAGTCGGCATCGATGCAGTAATACGCGCATCAGAAGTAACCTTGCCGTCTTTAACAGGTACGTTTAAATCGGCGCGGATCAAAACGCGCTTGCCAGCAAGATCCAGGTCAGTCAGCTTGATAAAAGCCATGGTCGAACTCCTAAATAATATTTAAATAATTTTAAAAACTGTTTGTTAAATATTGATGAAACACTTAACAAACAACTCTAATTTATCAGTCAATTGGTCGCTTTTTATAAATTATCGCTACCGGCGTCCTGCCTCCCGCGAAATACACTTCATCCCGAAGATAAACCAGCCCGGATCACCGGGCTGATTAAAACATCTCTTCGAAAATCATTTAACAAGCCTTAAATAATCTTCGTATAACTAAGAGAGATTTTTTCGTCTAGCTAGGCGCGGTGCGAGTTTTAAAGCGGAGCGTATTATTAATACGTGAGCATTTAAAACTCGTGCCGCAACAACGCTAGCCGGAAAAATATCCTTAGTTAGCTGCTACGTGCTCTACGAAACGCATCATATTGCAAGTGTAACCGTACTCGTTATCGTACCAAGATACGACTTTCACGAATGTGCTATCTAATGCAATACCTGCTTCTGCATCAAAGATTGATGAGAAACCAACGCCACGGAAGTCAGTAGAAACTACTTTCTCGTCTGTGTAACCCAGAGTACGACTCATATCGCCAGTCTCTGAAGCGGCTTTCATTGCTTTACAGATATCGTCGTAAGACGCTTCTTTGTTCAGCTCAACTGTTAAATCAACAACCGATACGTCTGAAGTAGGTACACGGAAAGCCATACCTGTCAGTTTGCCATTCAGTTCTGGAAGAACAACGCCAACAGCTTTAGCAGCGCCCGTTGAAGATGGAATGATATTTTCTAAAATACCACGACCACCGCGCCAGTCTTTTGCAGATGGACCATCAACTGTTTTCTGAGTTGCCGTTGCAGCGTGAACAGTAGTCATCAGGCCACGTTTGATGCCCCAGTTGTCGTTCAGTACTTTAGCAACAGGCGCTAAACAGTTAGTTGTACAAGATGCTGCAGAAACGATTGCCTGACCTGCGTACTCAGTGTGGTTAACACCGTATACAAACATTGGCGTGCCGTCTTTTGAAGGTGCTGACTGAACAACTTTCTTCGCGCCTGCATCAATGTGCTTCTGGCAGCTTTCTTCCGTTAAGAAGAAACCAGTACAGTCGATAACGATATCCGCACCAACATCAGCCCATTTCAGCTCAGCTGGATCACGCTCCGCTGTTAAACGGATTTTACGGCCATCAACAATCATTGCGCCTGGCTCAGCAGACACTTCACCGTTGAAGCGACCGTGCACTGAGTCATACTTCAGCATGTATGCCAGGTAATCTGCATCTAATAAATCATTGATACCAACGATCTCGATGTCTTTAAATTCATTTTGTACCGCACGGAAAACCATACGACCGATTCGGCCGAAACCGTTAATACCGACTTTAATAGTCATTAGTTAATACTCCCCTTAAGTTTAAAATTTTTCAGCTCCCGGCTTTCACTGAGAGCCGATTTAATTACATTACTGATTCAACAGCCTTCACTACATTTTCTACAGTGAAGCCAAATTCTTTAAACAACTCGCCAGCTGGAGCCGACTCACCGAAGTGATCGATACCAACAACAACGTCTGCGTACTTGTACCAGCCAGTCGTAACGGCAGCTTCTACCGCAACAGTCGGGATACCATCACCCAATACTGAAGACTGGTAGGCATCATCCTGACGTTCAAATGCATCAACCGACGGCATTGAAACAACACGGATGTTCTTACCAGACATTGCCGCTGCTGCACCTGTTGCCAGATCAACTTCTGAACCGGTAGCAATAATGACTGCATCTGGAGCGCCGTCACAGTCTTTCAGGATGTAACCACCCTTAGCGATGTCAGCAATCTGTGCATCAGTACGTTCGTTATGGTTCAGGTTCTGACGTGAGAAGATCAGTGTAGATGGACCGTCTTTACGCTCAACTGCCTGAGCCCAACACACCGCAGACTCAACCGCATCACAGGGACGCCATACGGCCATGTTTGGAATCATACGCAGTGTTGGAATCTGCTCAACTGGCTGATGCGTTGGACCATCTTCACCCAGACCAATTGAGTCATGCGTAAAGACGAAGATGCTCTGAATTTTCATCAGTGCCGCCATACGCAGTGCATTACGCGCGTACTCAGAGAACATTAAGAAGGTTGAACCGAATGGCACCAGACCACCGTGCAGTGTAATGCCGTTCATGATCGCCGACATACCGAACTCACGTACACCGTAGCGAATGTAGTTAGGCACTTCGCTGTTATCCATCGGCTTGTAACCAGACCATTCTGTCAGGTTTGAACAACCTAAGTCAGCCGAACCACCAAACAGCTCGGGTAACATTGGCGAATACGCTTCGATAGCCGCTAAAGAAGCCTGACGTGTTGCCGGACTCTTAGCATCAGCGGCTACAGAGGCGATGTAATCAGCCGATTTCTGCGCCCAGTCAGCCGGTAAATCACCTGCCATACGACGCTCGTACTCAGCTGCTTCGGCAGGAAATGCCGCTTTATAGGCCGCGAACTTATCGTTCCATGCCGCTTCGGCTTTAGCGCCTTTATCTTTTGCATCCCAACCGGCATAAACGTCAGCAGGCACTTCGAATGGACCGTGGTCCCAGCCTAAAGCCGCTTTAGTCAGGTTGATTTCTTCTTCACCTAATGGTGCACCGTGACAGGCATGTGAACCGGCCTTATTTGGCGAACCAAAACCGATCGTGGTTTTACAGCAGATCATGGTCGGCTTGTCAGTCATTGCCTTAGCCATATCAATCGCTTTAGCTAATGCATCAGAATCGTGGCCATCAACATCGGCAATAACGTGCCAGCCGTAGGCTTCAAAACGCATAGGCGTGTTATCTGTAAACCAGCCGTCAACGTGACCATCGATAGAAATACCGTTGTCATCCCAGAACGCAATCAACTTGCCCAAACCTAAAGTACCGGCCAGTGAACAGGCTTCGTGAGAGATGCCTTCCATTAAACAACCGTCGCCCAAAAAGACGTAAGTATTGTGGTCAACAATAGTGTGACCTTTCTGGTTGAACTGGGCAGCCAGAGCTTTTTCAGCAATCGCCATACCAACACCGTTGGTAATACCCTGACCTAATGGACCCGTCGTTGTTTCAACACCTGGCGCGTAACCGTACTCTGGGTGACCCGGCGTTTTTGAATGCAACTGACGGAAGTTTTTCAGATCGTCGATAGACAGATCATAACCCGTCAGGTGAAGCAGTGAATAAATCAGCATAGAGCCATGACCATTCGACAGAATGAAACGGTCGCGGTTGCTCCATTTAGGATTCGCCGGGTTGTGGTTCATGTTGTCGTTCCACAATACTTCAGCGATATCCGCCATACCCATAGGCGCACCCGGGTGGCCTGAATTTGCTTTTTGTACTGCATCCATACTTAACGCACGTACCGCGTTAGCTAGGTTTTTACGAGAAGGCATCGTTGTGTCTCTCCCTTTAAGTTTTAAAAATTCGTTTTTGTTTATTGTGAAACTCTCATTCAAGAGTCCCAACACTCAATTCTATTTTGTTCTTTTCAGTGTCGACTGAAGCGCCCATTTCGTGGCTGACTCAGGGGGGATAAGTACCCGACCAATGAAGACTCCCCCAAGCGTAAGGGCGGCTATTTTCCCTTAAATTCGCCATTTCAGCAACTAAAAGCACCTAATAGCCCCATAAAAGCGCTCACATAAAATGGCAAAAGCCCGTGACATGGGCTTTTGCCATTTTATATTTAATCGCTGTTGTTAAACTATGCTGAAACAAGATGATTGAAATTCAATCACTTAACCATTTAATTGAACAGCCCATACTCGGAATCTGCTCTGCCGGCCCCTTTCCTGATTTTGCCACTTCAGACATCGCCAGATACAGATCACGCCGCACATCAGCATCCGCCGCTTGCTTACGACTCTCGTCCAAACGCCCCCGATACTGCAACTCAAAATCACTGTTATAACCAAAAAAGTCTGGTGTACAGACTGCGCCATAGGCTCTGGCAACTTGCTGAGTCTGATCAAGCAAATAAGGGAACGGAAACGCAAACTGATCAGAGACTTTTTTCATGTTCTCAAAAGAATCTTCTTCATACTCGTTGACGTCGTTAGACATTATCGCCACACAGTTCACGCCCTGCGCTTTCAAGCTATTCGCATCACGCACAATGCGATCACGAATCGACTTTACGTAAGGACAATGATTGCAGATAAACATGACCAAAAGACCGTTTTCGCCCATGCACTGTTTCAGATTCCAGTTTTTGCCATCAACACCAGGCAAGTCAAAATCTACCGCAGGCGCACCAAAATCACAAACAGGAGGCTGTAAACTCACCATATTAAACTCCAAATAATAATTACCAGTTAAGTCTTGAAAAACGCAGCTAATACACCATATTAATAACCACTTGTCGATAATATAACCCGGCAGGCGCTGTGATTAACCTTATTATTATGGCCGCTATAGTTAATACATGTTAAAATATATGATTGTACGGCACATCAACGACGTTTAAACATTTAGCCAGGTAAGTAATGTCTCAAAACTCAGACTCAGATCCAACCCAGGTTCCTACACCCAAAGACCAGCAATCGAGCTTAAAGCTGTTGATCGCCAAAGGCAAAGATCAGGGCTACCTGACTTATGCCGAGGTCAACGATCACCTGCCTGAAGGCATTGTTGATCCGGAACAGATTGAAGACATTATCAGCATGATCAACGACATGGGCATCAAAGTGCACGAAAAAGCGCCTGATGCTGAAAGCTCGATCCTGAGTGATAACGCGGTTGCTGATACCGATGAAGACGCCGCTGAAGAAGCCGCTGCCGCACTCGCGTCCGTTGATTCTGAATTTGGGCGCACCACTGACCCGGTTCGCATGTACATGCGCGAAATGGGTAGCGTTGAACTGCTCTCACGTGAAGATGAAATTGCCATTGCCAAGCGCATCGAAGAAGGCTTAGGCCAGGCACTGCGCGCGCTCGCCACCAACCCAAAGACTATTGAAAACGTGCTCAAACAGTTCGATAAAGTTCTGGCTGAAGATGCGCGTATTGGCGACATGGTGTCAGGCTTTGCCTACACCAACGACGAAATTGCTCAGCCAACTAACAAGGGCCTGCAAACCGAGGCCGAAAAAGAAGCCGAAGAAGAAGAAGAAGCGGTTGAAGAAGACACCGGGCCTACCCTGGAAGAAATTTCTGTTATCTTTGCTGAATTAAAGAAAATCCACGCTAAAGTCGTTGTCGGCCTGTCAAAGAACGGCAAAGACACCCCTCAGTTACGCAAATCGATGTCAGAGAAATTTCTTGAGTTAAAATACTCAATTCCTCTCATCAACCAGCTGAACACTGACTTGCGCAACACGGTTGACCGTATACGTAATATGGAACGCCATATTCTGAGCCTGTGCACCCAAAAATCCCATATGCCGCGTAAAGAATTTATTACCTCTTTCCCGGAAAACGAAACCAACCCGGAATGGATTAATCAGTTCCTTAAAGGCCATGAATATTCCGAAGATTTACAAGATCACGCCGATGAAATTCGCCTGACCCAGACTCGCCTCGCGGCTCTGGAAAAAGACTTTGGCCTGAGCATCGCCGAAATCAAGGAAATCAATCGCCGCATGTCAATCGGTGAAGCCAAGGCGCGCCGCGCCAAAAAAGAAATGGTTGAGGCCAACTTGCGACTGGTTATCTCGATCTCGAAAAAATACACTAACCGCGGTCTGCAGTTCCTTGATCTGATCCAGGAAGGCAACATCGGCCTGATGAAGGCCGTCGATAAATTCGAATACCGTCGTGGTTACAAGTTCTCTACCTATGCCACCTGGTGGATTCGTCAGGCGATTACTCGCTCTATCGCTGATCAGGCACGCACTATCCGCATACCGGTTCACATGATTGAGACCATCAATAAACTCAACCGTATTTTCCGCCAGATGCTACAGGAAATGGGCCGCGAGCCAACACCTGAAGAGCTGGCAGAGAAGATGGAAATGCCTGAAGACAAGGTACGTAAGGTGCTTAAAATCGCCAAAGAGCCAATCTCCATGGAGACCCCGATTGGTGATGATGAAGATTCACATCTGGGCGACTTTATTGAAGACCAGAACATACTCTCGCCAATTGAGTCTGCAACCAGCGAATCATTAAGTGAGTCGACCCGTGACATCCTTTCCACACTCACCGCACGAGAGGCGAAAGTGCTGCGCATGCGTTTTGGCATCGACATGAACACCGATCACACGCTGGAAGAAGTGGGCAAGCAGTTTGACGTAACCCGTGAGCGCATTCGTCAAATTGAAGCAAAAGCTTTGCGCAAGCTGCGTCATCCGTCACGCGCGGAGAACCTGCGTAGTTTCCTGGGTGAAGAGTAAATACTGACACCAATAAATCAAAAGCCCTCATCTGAGGGCTTTTTTATGTATTCAACTCAATGAGTTTTATATATAATCGCTGCTGATTTTTTGTATGCTTCGTTTCATTAGCCGGCAGATAATCAGAATGCCTGACGGCCGATCTCAATTTATGTACCTGCTAGTGCAGGCAGTAGGTATGGGTGATGAGCTGAGGCATCGATGATTTACGTGTCGCCGATACACGTTAAAGATAGTGCGGATGTCCTGCGGACATTAATATCATGCGCGCCACCCTGGCACGCAATTGCGCCCCTGTAGCTCAGTTGGTTAGAGCAACCGACTCATAATCGGTAGGTCGAGTGTTCGAGTCACTCCGGGGGCACCATTTAAGTCGATTGCTTAATCTGTTTCTTCAAAAATACTAAAATTGCATCAGCCTAGCCTGTTCTGGCACAGCTGGCAAAAATCAGACCTTAAACACATCGATACGGTGTTTATTGATAAATTTATTTAGCTCGTGTTTGACATTATCCTTGTATTCAGCAAAGTGCAGTCCAATCTGGATAAACTTTCCCTTTGGATATTTGTCTTCATCTGCAGCCTCAAGCCTGACTACTGCAGCCATAATATTAATTGGCGTTTCACTTAAACTCAGCGCAACCGACACCTCGTCAAAGACATTGATACCCTTGACCACTGGCACCACAATCATACAGCCCGAAACAGAAATATTGACCAAGGCGCCCTTACTGGTGCCGTCATCCTCACGCCGCATGACACATTCATAAGGTTCATCGGGTGTCACCCGGTTATCTATTCGACGGTCTTTATTACGCATGAAACGATGGAATTTGTCATGCAATGCATCTGAGTTGAACGGCTTACTGAGATAATCGGTAACGCCCGCACTGACCGCCTCATGCAACGAAGCTCTGTCGGAGCGAGCACTTGTCATGATAAACGGGGTATCTACCATCTTTGGGTCGTTGCGCACATACTCAAGCAGTTCGATACCGCTGATACCTGGCATCTCAAAATCACAGATGATCCAGTCGATATCCCGCCCCTCGAGTACCTTTTTCGCCTCTTTACCATCAGTTAGACCGATAACAGTGCCAAATTCCAGGCGCTCTTTGAGGATAATGGTTATTACATTAATCATATGAGTGGAGCTATCGAGCACCAGTGCCACTGAGTCTTTAAACATTAACCATCTCTCTAAAAAATATTAGTGCCAATATCAGTAACGGAGAAACCGACTTATTAAAAATAAAACGCTCTCATCTCAATTGACACTTTGTCCGAAAATTTCTTGCTGTAACGACTGATACAGACGCATTTCAACAAGCACAGCATATCTCTATGACTCTCACTTCATCCGCTGAAAAGTCAAAAAAATTAAGCAAGAAAGGAATAACGATAGAGCTATTGCAGCTATAGATATCGAATCAGTTTTCATGCAATCCCGCCGCCTTAGGATAATCATCCCTTAGACCGGTAACTTTGCGCCAAGAACCTTTCAGTTAAAGTAGCCTTTTAAAACAAACACTTAAATACCCAGCCTGTATCCTCAGGCTTGAAATATATTCTAGTAGAAAAATTAAAGCCTTTCAATCATCCGTTAATGATATTAAGACGGGAACACAGAACAGTGACATAAGAAAAAATGACTATAACAGGAATACAGCGGCCTGCTGAGTGATTGAGCAGTCTAAACCAGATCCAAAAAGCTTAACTGGCAAAGCTGCCAGCCAAGCATTGATCGTTGTCAGCTTATTGTTTTGAAATGAGCATGGCAGTGCCGTCAAAACGATTAAAGCTAAAGCCCTTAAAATCTTCGCTGTACGTTTGCACCAGCTCTCGCAGTACTGAAATGGCAAACTCTTCCCCCAGTACAATCCCAAGGTCACCATCCGTGCGGTAATGCACACCGGCAATATCACGGCCCAGCGAGATATTACTTGCCAGTTTATTGAGTTCACCCTCTATCGTTAGCTCAGCACCTGTATATGGCAGCAGTGATTTACCGTCCTGACTGGTCATTACCGGATCAGGAATGACATATTCACCATTAAAAAAGGCCTTTAGCATGGTAACAGCTGCGCCTGCCATCACCGAGTGACCGGCCGGGTATGTCGGATGTAACGGGCTGCCTTTGGGGGTAGCCGTTGGCAACAGATAATTGCCATTGGCGGCAAACACTTTTCCCAAAGAACCAGAAGACAAAACATCATCGTGCAGCGGATAACTAACCGCTTGTTTCGTTAGATGGTTATGCACACGGCCAAAAAATACCTCTGGTCTTGCGCGGCGATGCACCAGCCATTTCTGGAACCACGCGACATTTTGCGAACTCATTGATACCCGAGACAATAAATCCACCGCATGGTTGTTTCCAAACAGAGGACTACGTGCCTGTACACTGCCGTTATATGGGTCATTTTTATCATAAGCGGCTGCGCCGAAGTTTCGCATGATTTGTGCAGCGTTTAGATAAGCCTGGTTAACAAAATCTTTAAGTACATACTGAGCCATTGCACGGCCGTTATAAATATACCTTGATTCTGCTTCGTAACGTACTGCTGTCACACCTGTGGGTTTACCGCCTTTTTGAATATGCAGCCACTCATCATAATTTATCAGGTGATCATTGCCTGCAACCGGCACATTATATTTCTGATCAACTTTAGTGGCGCCATACGGCACCTGCATTAACAAAAACTGAGAAATATAGGGTCCCGTGGTTTCGCCGACACCGATTCCGCGGAACAACGACTGACTGTTGATAACGCCATTGACTGTTGCACCGCGGTAGTCCGACATCGAATTCATGTCGGCAACCGCATCTGCAATCAGGGCACTGCCGGCATAATCAGAAAATGGCACGTCTCTGGTCAACGCCTGCCACATTACTTCTACCGCATCAGATGCCTGCCACGCGCTATCAAATGCTGGCGCGGCCGGCATGGCAAATGAATGCGGATCTTTTCCTTCCAGCAGATAACTAAAAGCAGCTAAAGGATTTCGCAAACCATATCCACCCGCCACACCTTTTGGAATCATTTCAAAATCAGCGCTCTGGCCTGACTCAACAGCATCCAGCATTAACTGAAAAGCCCCCGCCTCTACCAGCCCATTATCATCATGCGGCAGGCCTTTACTAAAACTATTCAGGCGATTGCTATAGCGTCTTTCATCACCATTGCTGGGTTGATCCGGTACTGGCTCAAGGAAATTACGTAACGCCGCACGCGTACGCAACTTGTAGGCCTTGTAGGCGCGTTCAGACTTGTCAGAGTCACCGTCATGCGCAAGCACAGTGTTTGAAAACGTAATGCTAAACAGCAGTGAAACGGCTATACATGCCGTTAGAAAAATTGAACCATGATTTTTATACCCTATCATTCTCTTCCATCCTTTTATTTTTAATTATAATAATATGTAACGTTTCAATTATTATTGAAAATCTCCGTGACTTACATAGGCAAATACCCTAATACAGTAGCCTCTAACCAAGCAAAAAAATAAGACCCGCGCATCAACCGGTGAGCATTCTTGCTCTACAGACAACGCAAACTTTTAAAGCTTATCTATCGGCCAGCAATAGCTTCTCAGTTATCACTGTCTTTGCTGTATTCATCACACTGCCTTGTTTTTCATTTGCATATTAGATGCGATAGTTCAGCCATTGTTTGTTAAGCTCACTACCAATGCATGATTAGTGTCACCGAATTTTACACTTGCCGCTGCCGGCTTAGCGCTTCAATACAGATAAGCTTAAAATCAGCTGAATCGGGCATTCTTTATTGCGCCGATACAGTTGATTGAGTATTATTTTCAGTAACGATTTAATCAGGATATATATAGAGTGAATCTATTTGAAAGATTCCGTGAATTCCTTGGTAGCCAACAGACCAGCAGTAATCAATTTACAGAATTAAGTTATATTGGTCATCGCCGTATCAATCAAGATTTTGCAAGCCACCTTTTTACTCCACAGGGAAAGCTGTTTGTAGTCGCCGACGGCTTAGGCGGGCATGAAGGCGGCGAACTCGCGTCGCGCTACTTTTGTGAAGCGCTGCTGATTGCAACAAAAGCCAGACTTAAACAGCTAAACAAACAGCCTGAACAAACACTGGTGTTACTGGCTGAAACCGCCGCAACAGCCATGTCCGATAAAATTCTCAGTGATCACCCGGGCATCAATGCCCATACTACCTGCGCTATTTGCTGGCTATCCACCGACAACAAACTGACAACCTTGCATATTGGCGACACCAGAATTTACTGGTTTACCCGCAGGCATATTATCTGGCAAAGCCGTGACCACTCGGTAGTGCAGACACTTGTCGACAGCGGCGTAATTAAACAGAACCAGATGGGCACGCACCCCACACAAAATGCCTTAACACGTAGCATAGCGGTCGGCAAAGCAATAAAACCCAGTTTTAAAAGCCATCAGACACAATTGAAAAAAGGTGACGCGCTATTACTTTGCAGCGACGGTTTCTGGGAAATGATCAGCCAGAATGAAATTATCAGCCTGGCAAAATCACGAAAGCCGGAACAAGATCTAAGCCGCTGGATAAAAACCGCTATTGAAAGAGCAAAACCCTATAGTGACAATGTTACCGCTCAGTTGTATATCCTCTAAACGCGTTATTTAAACAATATTGAGCCCTTTCTCAGGCAATTGCCTGAGGCCTGAACTTTCCGCCGCATAAAGACTCGTATTATACGAACACTTCGTTGAGCTGTTGCTCGTGACCATTTTGTGATATTTGCAGATTATAATGAATAAATGCTTATGAAAAATGTACTTATCGTCGAAGACAATCATGATATAGCCAGTCTTATTCAAATGCACTTAGCGGATACAGGCTATCAGACCGTGATTTCATCAGATGGTTTATCCGCGGTCGAACACACTAATAATACAAAATTTGATCTCGTCATCCTCGATTTAATGCTTCCTAAAATGGATGGTCTTGACGTTTGTCGCAGCATTAGAAAACAATCCAGCTACACTCCTATTTTAATGCTGACCTCAAAATCATCAGAACTCGACAGAGTACTGGGGCTTGAAGTCGGTGCCGATGACTATGTAACAAAACCCTTTAGCATTCGCGAATTACTCGCCAGAGTAAAATCACAGTTCAGGCGCGCTGAAGCGACCACCCTATCCGACAGCATGGTTAATGAACTGGTGTTTGACGATCTGCAGGTAAATTTAGACACTCGCAGGGTCACTCTTGGCGACAGAAATATAGACTTAACCGCAAAAGAATTCGATTTACTCCATAAGTTTGCCCAAAATCCGGGACGTGTTTACACGCGCTCGCAGTTGCTTGACAGTGTCTGGGGTTATGGCCATGAAGGCTATGAGCACACCGTTAACTCCCACATTAACCGGCTGCGCAGTAAAATTGAAATCAAGCCGGCTCATCCGCGTTATATTCTGACCGTATGGGGTGTCGGTTATAAATTTAACGACAAGCTATAGCCCCTTGCATGTTAAATAAACTTTCTAACAAACTGATTTTTACGTTACTGGGCTTACTGCTTGCCTTCTCGACAATCTTCATCACATTTAGCATAAACTCGCTGCCCGTTTTGCTGCAGGAAGTAAACCAGCGACTTAATCTTAATCTGGCCAATAATATAGTCACTGAAAAAAACCTGATGCTTGACAACAAGGTTAACAATCAGGCACTGAGTTCAGTTTTTATGGGACTGATGCTGGTTAATCCGATGATAGAAGTTTATCTTCTGGACACCAGTGGCAATATTCTGGCTTATTCTGCGCCTGACAATACGATACTGCGCAAAAAAATCAAGCTTGCGCCCATCAAACGTCTTTTAAATAACAGCGGATCATTACCTGTCACCGGCAATGATCCGCGGCAGTTAAATACCGACAAAGTCTTCTCCGTTGCCGCTATAAAACACAACAACTTACTACAGGGCTATCTCTATATTATCCTCAACAGCCAGGCTTACGACTCGGTGTTTAAGTTAATTGAAGGCAGCTATATCTTCAGGCTCTGGTTATTGGGCATTATCATCAGCCTTAGCTTTACCTCCTTAGCAGGCATTATTATTCTTAAACACATCACCAGCCGTTTAAAACACCTTAATCTGGCTATTTATTCTTTTAAACAAAACAACTTTAAGAAGCTTGTCAATCTGCCCGAACGCTTCAACAGCCGACCCGGCGATGAGATTGATCAGTTAGGCAGCACATTCAAGGAAATGTCAGAACGCATTATGCAGCAGGTTAAGCTACTTGAACACAATGACGCATCTCGCCGTGAACTGATCGCAAATGTCTCTCACGACCTGAGAACACCGCTCGCTTCATTGCAGGCTTATCTTGAGACACTGCTGCTAAAACAAGAGACACTGACGGCAGAACAATACAGTCAGTATTTAAATAGCGCCTTGCAACATAGCAATCACTTAAAGAAATTAATAGCCGAACTTTTCGAGTTATCCACGCTGGAAAATAACTCGGCCGAATTACACTTTGAACCGTTTTCCATGAGCGAGCTAGTTCAGGATGTGACACAACAGTTTGATTTAAAGGCCAGAGAAAAAAATATCAGTATCTCCACGCAGATTCCAAAACATGCCGCTTTCGTATCGGCCGACATCAGCCTCATTCAGCGCCTGCTGGAAAACCTGATCGAGAATGCGATTAAATACACGCCCAAAGACGGCAAAGTCACGGTCAGTTTATTTGCCACAGATAAAGCGCTGACAACCAGTATCTCGGATGACGGGGAGGGCATCTCTGAAAATGACTTACCTTTTATATTTGATCGTTTTTACAGGGTAGACAAACACCGGCAAACGGATGGTACCGGGCTGGGTTTAGCTATCGCCAAACGTATTATTCAACTGCATAACAGCACTATCGATATTAACACGGCGCCCAAATGCGGCACGACACTGTCATTTGCTCTGCCTTATGCGCATTCGTGATAAAAACGTTATAACTTTGTGACCCTTTAGTGAATTTAGTCAATCAGAATTGCTGCTCACATAAAACAAGGAGTTACTATGAAAAACCTAATCGCATTTTTATCACTCAGCTTATTGCTCGCAGCAAATGCCAACGCATCTGGTTTAAAGCAGTACCAGGTCAGCATTACAAACGCGACAGCACACCATGTCTTCACACCGACATTAATTGCCACACACGGATCGGCGTTTAATTTATTCAAAGTTGGCCAGGCCGCAAGCGAAGGTTTAGTGGTACAGGCTGAAACCGGCGACCCTTCGCTTTTGCTGGCAGAAACGCAAAGTCAGGCCGAGGTCTTTGATACGCTAATTGGTACATTCATAGCTTATGGACAGACCGCAAGCTTTATGATCACCGCGCCAAGAAAAGCACGTTTAAGTCTAACGGCTATGCTCGCAACCACCAATGATGGCTTTGTCGCACTTGATAATGTAGCGCTGCCCAGACACAGCGCCACATATTATGCTTACGCCTATGACGCCGGGTCTGAAGACAATAATGAAGACTGCGCCTATATTCCCGGCCCACCCTGTGCCGCTGACTCAGGCAACGCTCGTGATACCAACAGCGAGGGTTTTGTCAGCCTTCACAACGGCATACACGGCCAGGCCAGCCTCGAGCCAAAAGACCTCGACTGGCATGGCCCGGTAGCAATTATTACCATCACCAGAGTTCATCACTGATTGACTGGCAACGATTAACCCATGAAATACCGGGTTAATCGTTGCCAGCTGTATTTGTAGTTTTCACTTGTACACCGTCACCGCGATGCGCCAGACTAGCCTTTGTTTTGAATTTGCCTATAATGGGAGCGCATCAATTACAGGGAGTTTAATGATGGCAAAACAATGTCTCGATACAAAAACACGAATTACCATAGGTGCACTGGGCGGCATCTCACCCATCATTATTAGTCTGTTAGTCGTCGACATTACAAGACTGTTCAGTGAAACCGGGGTAATGGATGGTATTGGTCTGTCTATCCGCTTTCTTGTGCTTATTTTTATAGGCGGCCTGATCGGCTACCTACACACCAAAGAAGAAGAACCTTTTAAACTGTTCCAGCTAGGCATTGCTGCACCGGCATTATTAACTACCGCGATAAACGGTAACAGTATTTCCAACCAGACCTATCTTAAAGAACACTCAGCTGACGCTGAGTATCATTTTTTTATGAAAAGTGCTTATGCAGCGGAAGCTGACTATAAAAACCAGACACTATTCAAACAAGCCAGGGTTACACAAACACAGCTTTTTCTGCGGGGTCTGATTGGCACAAAACTATTTAGTGAAGATGATGACTGGTATGTTATTGTCGGCTCACACAAAGAGATTAGTGCCGCCAAGCTTCAGGTCGAAAGCATTAAGACCATGCACTACAAAGCAAAAATCTATAAGCCGTCGACTGATAGAGGATACTTTACGGTTGCTATTGGCACCAACCTTGATTTCGAAGAAGCAAAACAACTAAAGGCGAAGGCGATTAAAAACGGCTTGCCGGAAGACACCTTTTTATGGAAAAGAAAATAACGCCTCAGGCTCTGGATGCAAGCGTCCAGAACGCGCATTGAGCATGTCTAGATAAAAGCAGGCTTATCGTTTACGTGCAACCGGGTGCGGCTCCAGCAGCAGACTCTTGCCTGTCATGGCAGCAGGCTGTTGCAAGCCCATCATTTCCAGAACAGTTGGCGCGATATTGCTCAAGCCCGCACCGGTTCTCAGATGCCAGCTGATTTCATCCATAATAACGCAGGGAACAGGGTAGAGTGTATGCTGTGTATGCGGCTCCCAGGTAACAGGGTCAACCATTTCATCACAGTTTCCATGATCAGACGTTAAGATAACGGAAAAGTTTTCTTTATTGGCTACATCAAGCACCCGGCCAACTTCTTTATCGAGCGCTTCAACAGCGGCAATAACCGCTTCGCGTTTTGCCGTGTGCCCGACCATATCGCCATTGGGGAAGTTTACAACAATAAAGCCATATTCTTGCGAACGAATAGCTGTAATCACTTCATCTGCCACTTGCTCTGCACTCATCTCCGGCTGCAGATCATAGGTCGAAACATCGGGCGATGGCACCATAACCCGGTCTTCACCAGCAAAGGCTTCTTCACGCCCGCCATTAAAGAAAAAAGTGACGTGCGCATATTTTTCAGTTTCAGAACAGTGGAACTGCTTAATACCAGCCTGACTGATGATTTGTGACAGCGTCACCATAGGCCGCTCAGGCGCAAAACCAATCGGCAATAATAGCTGTGGATCATATTCCGTCAGGCAAGTGACAGCAGCCACCTCAAAATCACCGCGGTCAAAATGATCAAAAACAATTTTTGTTAAGGCCGCCGTTAGTTGCCGTGGGCGATCATTGCGGAAATTAAAAAAGATAACATTGTCATCAGGCCGAATCAGCTCGCCGCCTGTAATAAAGGTGGGCTGAATAAATTCATCGCCTTCATCGTGCTCATAAGCAAAATCAACCGCCTCATCAGCACTAGCCGCTTCGCGGCCAACACCATTGATTAACAAATCCCAGGATACTTTGATACGGTCCCAGCGATTATCTCTGTCCATGGCGTAATAGCGACCACAAATTGTTGCGATCACGCCGCCAGCGTCCTCTAATGCATCAGCAATCTTTTCTATAAACTGGTGGGCTGAACGTGGCGCGGTATCACGGCCATCCGCAATCATATGCACTACCGGCTTAATGCTGCTACGCTTGCACATTTCGATCAACGCTAACAGGTGATTGGTATGACTGTGCACACCACCGTCAGAAACCAGGCCGAGTAAGTGCATCGGCCGGCCGGATTTTTTTGCATCCTCAATCGCAGAGCACAATGCAGAATTATCAAAGAACTCGCCGTTTTCTATCGCATTGTCAATTCTCACCAGATCCTGGCGGATTATTGATCCACAGCCTAATGTCATGTGGCCGACTTCTGAATTACCCATCTGACCTTCAGGCAAACCAACCGCGTTGCCACAGGCATCGAGAACGGTATGAGGATACATAGAAAAGTATTCGTCGATACGGGGAGTATCGGCTTCGGCAACAGCATTGTTAATTTTACTGGGATTGACTCCAAAACCATCAAGAATGATCAGGATTGTATTTCGGCGCGGTGCATTACGTTGCATGGATGATTTCCCAAGTCTTTAAATAGGTCTTTTTAGGCGTGAGAATTCTAACGCTTATCTACATCAGAATCCATTAATACACAGTAAAAAGGCTTAATTCGGCCAAAAAAACACTGTTTTTTGATAAAAAGCCTGTGTTTTAATCCACTTCAGGTAAATCATCCATGGAACTAGGAAACTCCATTTCACCAGACTCTTCTATTTTATTAATGCCTTTTTCGCCGCCAAAATTAATTCTCCATTCCAGATTGCTGCGTGAATCGGCATTATTTAATGCAGATTTAAGATCAATTTTGCCGCTTTTAAATAATTCATAAAGTGACTGATCAAAGGTCTGCATGCCTTCTGCACCGTTTTTTTCCATCGCGTCTTTGATATCGCCAAAGTTACTTTTGCGGATCAAATCAGAGATATACGGCGTGTTGATTAAAATCTCCACCGCCGCGACGCGTTTACCATCGCGTGACTGAATCAGCCGCTGTGAAACAATGGCTTTCAGGTTTAAAGACATATCCATCAGCACCTGATTGGCCGCATCATTGCTAAAAAAACTCAAGACACGATCCAGCGTCTGGTTAGCATTCACAGAATGCAATGTTGTCAAACATAAATGGCCGGTGTCAGCATAACTCAGGGCCGCCTTCATGGTTTCTTCGTCACGAGCCTCGCCTATCATGATGACATCAGGCGCCTCTCGCATTGCCTCACGCAAGGCATTGGCATAAGACTTTGTATCCAGCCCCACTTCTCTCTGGCCAACGATAGATGCTTCATGATTGAAGGCAAACTCTATCGGATCTTCGATCGTTAAGATATGACCTGATTCGACTTTATTTCTATAATTGATCATCGACGCAAGCGTGGTTGACTTGCCGGAGCCGGTTGAGCCGACCACCAGTATCAAACCTTTTTTCAGCAAAATTAATTCTTTGAGTGTGTCAGGCAGGTTTAATTCTTCCAGCGAGGGTATCACCGCTTTGATATAACGAATCACCATCGAGACTTCGCCGCGCTGCAAATAAATATTTATACGAAAGCGGCCGATATCTGTCAGGCTGAGCCCTAAATTCATTTCCAGTTCATGAGCAAATTCCTCTTTTTGCTCTTCACTCATAATGCTTTCTGCAATCTGTTTAACCAGCCCCGGCTCAAGCGGCGACTTGCCGACGGCTTTAGTATGGCCTTCGATTTTCATACTCACCGGTGCACCCGTGGTAAAAAACAAATCCGATGCGCCTTTGTCGGCCATTAATTTCAAATAGGGTGTAATGTTCATAGTCTATCCACTGCTTTAAATCTTAAATTAATGTATTTTCATCAGGGTCTGCCGCCATGCTTAAGTCACCAATATCTTTAGACATATCCGATTTTTTAGAGTCCGTACTCTCCAGTTTGATACGCAGCCTCAGGTCATTTACCGAGTCGGCATTTCTCAGGGCATCTTCATAGCTGATTAATTTTTTCTCGTACAATCCAAATAAGGCCTGATCAAATGTTTGCATGCCCATTTCATTTGACTTGCCTATCAGCTCTTTCATGCCGTGGACTTTGCCTTTAAAAATCAAATCTGACATTAAGGGCGAGTTGAGCATAATCTCAACCGCTGGCACTCTGCCTTTACCATCCTTGCGGCCGATCAGGCGCTGTGAAACCATGCCCCTGAGGTTAAGCGACAGATCCATTAACAGCTGCTGGCGTCGTTCTTCAGGGAAGAAATTAATAATTCGGTCGATGGCCTGATTGGTATTATTTGAATGCAAGGTGGTCAGGCACAAATGACCTGTCTCGGCAAACTGGATGGCATACTCCATCGTTTCGCGGTCACGAACCTCGCCAATGAGAATGACATCTGGTGCCTGGCGAAGCGTGTTTTTCAGTGCTATTTCATAGCTCTCGGTATCAACCCCGACTTCTCGCTGAGTCACAATGCAATTATTATGCTGATGCACAAACTCGATAGGGTCTTCTATTGTAATAATGTGACCAAAGCTTTTTTGGTTGCGATAGCCAATCATCGCCGCTAATGAGGTAGATTTACCAGAACCTGTTGAGCCTACAAAGATCACCAGCCCGCGTTTGGTCATGGATACTTCTTTTAATACGGCCGGCAGCAAAAGATCCTCAAACTCAGGAATACTCGACTGTATTACCCTAATCACCAGGCCTGTGGAGCCACGCTGGGTAAAGGCATTGACACGAAAGCGTGAAACCCCGGGCAAACTGATGGCGAAATTGACTTCCTGGTGGGCATCAAATTCTGACAACTGACGGTCGTTCATGATCGAACGTACCAGCACCTGTGTGTGCGACGGGCTTAATGTCTGGTTTGATAAAGGCGTCATTTTGCCATCAATTTTCATCGATGGTGAGGCACCCACTGTAATAAATAAATCCGAACCTCCCTTTTGCACAAGCTTATGCAGCAGCTCATGCATATACCGTATCGCCTTATCACGATCCATTGAATCCACCCTTAGTGTTCATGCTTTAATTCTGATTTATATTTAGATTATATCTGGTCTTTATTAGCGGCTTTTTTCATTGCTTCTTCTTTGCTAATAACACCACTGGATAACAAATCCTGCAGGCATTTATCCAGCGTCTGCATACCCACTGAGCCACCAGTCTGAATGGCTGAAAACATTTGTGCAATTTTATTTTCACGGATCAGGTTTCTTATCGCCGCGGTACCGATCATGATTTCATGCGCAGCGACCCGGCCACCACCAATTCGCTTGAGCAGGGTTTGTGAGATTACCGCGCGTAATGATTCTGACATCATCGCACGGACCATGTCTTTTTCTGCCGCTGGAAACACATCAACAATACGGTCAACTGTTTTTGCTGCCGAACTGGTATGCAAGGTGCCGAAGACCAGATGCCCTGTTTCCGCCGCTGACAGTGCCAGCCGGATCGTTTCCAGGTCACGCATCTCACCCACCAGTATGACATCAGGATCTTCACGCAGGGCGGAACGCAGGGCTTCGCTAAAACCTAATGTATCACGGTGCACTTCACGCTGATTGATCAGGCTTTTTTTCGACTCGTGAACGAATTCGATCGGGTCTTCGATGGTCAGGATATGGCCATAATGGTTTTCATTCACATAGTTGACCATTGCCGCCAGGGTGGTTGATTTACCGGAGCCGGTGGGCCCTGTAACCAGCACAATTCCACGCGGTGTATTGGCAATGTCTTCAAATATTTTGGGGCAATTGAGTTCTTCCAGCGTCAGAATTTTTGATGGAATGGTACGAAACACCGCACCAGCACCACGGTTATGATTAAAGGCATTAACACGAAAGCGGGCCAGTCCGGGTATTTCAAATGAAAAATCACATTCAAAGAACTCTTCAAAAGACTTTCGCTGTTTGTCATTCATAATGTCGTAAACCATGCCATGCACTGCCTCGTGGTTCATGGCATCAACATTAACTCGTCTCACATCCCCATCCACACGAATCATGGGTGGTAAACCGGCTGATAAATGTAAATCTGAAGCGCCATTTTTAACGCTAAAAGCCAGTAATTGTGCAATATCCATTCAATTCCCCTGAAAACAATTGGTTATATAATGCGTATGACTATTCTTATAGTTAAAATAATGCCTTATATCTAATAAATTGGCTACCTGTGGACAGGCTTATCTATGAATTTGCTGGCAAAAAACCTGAAAAATGTAAAACAGCGGCTTATGCAGGCAGCCACTCAAGCAAACCGCTCAGCTGAAAGCATCCGCTTGATAGCTGTCAGTAAAACCAAACCTGCTGCCGACATTGAACAGGCTTATCTGGCCGGGCAACGCGAGTTCGGCGAAAATTATCTGCAAGAAGCGGTTGATAAAATCGCTCAACTGTCTCAGCTTGCCGATATTAAATGGCATTTCATCGGCTCCATTCAATCCAATAAGACCAAACAGATTGCCGAATATTTTGACTGGGTACACAGTGTCGACCGCTTAAAACTGGCTCAACGACTGTCGCAGCAAAGAGTCGATACAAAAGCGCCTTTAAACATCTGCCTGCAGGTTAATATCAGTCACGAAGACAGCAAATCCGGTATTTTACTGGCTGAGGTACCGCTGCTGGCCAAACAGGTCTGCCAGTTAAAAAATATTACATTACGCGGTCTGATGGCTATTCCGCTAAAAACAAAAGATACGGCACAGCAGCGCCAGTATTTCAAACAGATAAAAGACTGCTTCGACGAGCTTAACCGTCAGGGTATGCAACTCGATACCTTATCTATGGGCATGAGCAATGACATGGAGATTGCCATTGCCGAAGGAGCGACTATGATTCGGGTCGGCACAGCAATTTTTGGTGAGCGTGCGCAAAAATAAGTTAAAATAGCCCAATCATTTTAGAAGACTAAGTTATATGAGTCAGAAAATTACTTTTATTGGCGGCGGCAACATGGCCAGCAGCCTGATCTCAGGCCTGATTAGCAAACACTACGCCCGCTCTGACATTACTGTCGCTGAGCCCGATCAGCAAAAATGCCATAGCCTGCAGCAGCAGTTCGGCATCAACACCACTACCGACAGCCAGCAGGCCATCGCCGCGGCCGATATTATCGTACTGGCGGTAAAACCTCAGGTCATGCAGTCTGTATGCAAAGACATCGCTTCCGGCGTGCAAAAAAACAAAGCCTTGATTATCTCAATAGCGGCAGGACTGCTGAGTAAGGATATCAGCCGCTGGCTCGGTGACAACATCAGCCTGGTTCGCTGCATGCCCAATACACCTTCATTATTAAATCAGGGTGCGACGGGTTTATATGCCAACGAGAACGTCAGCGCGGAGCAAAAGCAACAGGCCGATCACATCTTAGCCAGTGCTGGTGTTAATGTATGGGTTGATGATGAAAAGCTACTTGATGCTGTCACCGCCGTGTCCGGCTCTGGCCCGGCATATTATTTCCTGTTCATGGAAGCCATGCAAAAAGCCGCTATAAAACTAGGACTGGATGCTCAGCAAGCCAGAACACTGAGCTTGCACACGGCTTTAGGAGCGGCCCGCATGGCTTTAGAGTCTGATGAAGATGCCGCTAGCTTAAGAGCCAGGGTCACTTCAAAAGGTGGCACCACCGAACAAGCCATTAACACATTTGAAGCCCATCAGTTAGAAGATATCGTCATGCAGGCGATGCAAGCCGCTAATGACAAAGCGATTGAACTGGCTGAAATTTTAGGAAAAGATGAATGAACAACTATGCCGCAAACCCTTTAATCTTTATTATTTCTACCCTGTTCCATCTATACGCCTTTGCCCTGGTTTTACGTTTTGTTTTACAGTGGGTGAAAGCGGATTTTTACAATCCACTGACGCAATTTATAGTAAAAATCACCACGCCCGCCGTTAAGCCGGCAAAACAAATCATCCCCGGTTACAACGGGATGGACATTGCAACGCTGGTTGTCTGTTACCTGGTTCTGGCTCTGTCACAGTTTATTGTGCAGACGCTGGGTGGTTTGCCGCTGTCCGCACTGAGCGTTTTCATCATGGCGATTACCGACATGGTGTCACTACTGATTGACGTTTTTTTCTATGCCATTCTGGTACAGGCTCTTATTAGCTGGATCAACCCGCAAAGTTACAACCCCATCAGCCAGGTATTAGCCAGCGTTACGGCACCTGTATTACGGCCTGTACAAAAATTCATACCGCCTTTAGGGGGCATGGATATTTCACCCATATTTGCCATGATCGGCTTGAAAGTCATTGAAATGCTGGTCAACCCTATTTTTTATTCTGTCTTGAAATAAGCCTTGGCTCTCGATTAATAATGATTTAGTCTCCGCTGTAACGATACTGGCCAATGCCCTGAGAGAGCATCGGGGCCGGCTCATTTACAAGCCGCCACAGAAAATGCTGTCACCAGACGAAACCGCTTGCAAAACAAAACGACGGTTAAAGGCCACGACACAAATGCCAGACATTATAAAGGCTGAAACCAAACAGCAAGCCTGATAAACTTTATCAATATTCATACAAAGTAATACCCGATGCCAGAAGCGATAGCCGAAAACTCAATAGGAATTGTCAAACCTCAACTTCATCACTTTGATGAAGCCTTGCAGCTTGACTGTGGAAAAACCCTGGAGCAATACGATCTTATTATCGAAACCTACGGCAGCCTCAATGCTGATGCCAGCAATGCTATCCTGATTTGTCACGCTTTATCTGGTGATCATCATGCTGCCGGTTATCATTCAATGGATGACAAAAAACCCGGCTGGTGGGAAAGCGCGATCGGTCCTGGCAAAACAATCGATACCAATAAGTTTTTTGTCGTATCCTCAAACAACTTAGGCGGCTGCAAAGGCTCTACTGGGCCGACCACTAAAATACCTGGCACCGATACATTCTATGGCCCGGACTTTCCCATCGTTACTGTCAAAGACTGGGTGCGCAGCCAGCAACGTCTAATGCAGAAACTCGGCATCCCCAAATGGACGGCAGTTATTGGTGGCAGCCTGGGCGGCATGCAGGTTTTACAATGGTCTATTGACTACCCAGAGCTGATCGATCACGCTATTGTCATCGCCGCCGCTGCGAAACTCACCGCACAAAACATTGCCTTTAATGAAGTCGCCCGTCAGGCCATCATGACTGACCCGGAATTTCATGAAGGTCACTATCTGGCCAACAATACAAAACCTAAGGGCGGCGTCATGCTGGCACGCATGTTAGGCCACATTACTTATCTGTCTGACGATGCCATGCGGGAAAAATTTGGCCGCGAATTACGCGAGGGCAAACTCAATTTTGGTTTTGATGTTGATTTTCAGGTCGAGTCATACCTGCGTCATCAGGGCAAATCCTTTGTTGAGCGCTTTGATGCCAACACTTATCTGTTAATGACTAAAGCGCTGGATTACTTCGACCCTGCCAGCGACTATGATGACAACCTGGTGACCGCTCTTCAACAGGCTAAAGCAAAATTTCTGGTTATCTCGTTCACAAGCGACTGGCGTTTCGCACCCGAAAGATCACGCGAACTAAGCCGCGCCCTTGTCGCAGCGAACCAGGACATTAGTTACGTCGAAATAACGGCCCACCACGGCCACGATGCGTTCTTAATACCTATCCCGGAATACCTTGCCGCTTTCGGTGCTTATATGAATACAGTGGCAGCTAAAACCGAAAATGCTGAAAACAAAAAGGCCAGCTCATGACACTACGCGCCGACCTTGCACTCATCAGCGAGTGGATTAAAGCCGATTCACGCATCCTCGATTTGGGCTGTGGTGATGGCACTTTACTAAGGCATTTGCGTGACACGATGAATGTCAGTGGATACGGTATTGAAATTGAACACACTGATATCGTTAAATGCATCGAATCAGATGTTAACGTTATTCAAACAGACCTGGATGAAGGCATCAACGATTATTTTGATGCTGACTCTTTTGACTATGTGGTGATGACACAAGCCATACAGGCCATCAAACGGCCTGAAAAATTACTCGATGAAATCCTGCGTGTGAGCAGCGATGCCATCATCACTTTTCCGAATATGGGGCACTGGTCAAGCCGCTTGCAACTTGGTCTCGGCGGCCACATGCCGGTAACAAAAAGCCTGCCTCACTCGTGGTATAACACACCCAATATTCATCTGTGTACTTTAAAAGATTTTGAAGACCTGTGCATAGAGCTGGGCATTCGCATCATCAAACGCCGTGTGGTTGACAGCCAGCACAGACACCGCTGGCTATCAAAAATATTTCCCAGTTTGTTTGGTGAAATTGCGATTTATCATATCACCAAGAAATAGTGGTCAGTGGTCAGTGGTCAGTGGTCAGTGGTCAAAAAAGTTTAACGCTGAAAGACTCGCAATCAACTCTAAAACCAATAATCTTTTGACCTTACTGCAAACAGAACACTGACAACTCTAATTTTCTTTTACATTTAAAATCCATAATTTAGCACCACTGATATCGCGCTGTCTGACCAGTCTTCTGTCACTGGCGAGCCGCTGACATAATTATCAGTATCAACACCTAATTCAAAAAGACCAAACATATACATCACACTCAGTGACGAGGCGCCCAAAATTTCCATATTGTTAAACAATAAACCGGCACCGGCACTGACCGAAGGAAGATAAACAGCAAAATCATCGCTGTGACTGCCACCACCGGCCGTACCCAACGCAACAAGATACGTTACCTCAGCCTGCAATATCAATTTCATTGAGTCGTTAACGGCCAAACGAGCCTGCCCTATAAAACCGGCTCGTGCTGCAAAAGCGCTTTCATCTTCACTCGGCCAGCTGGTATAGGAACCGGCCGGGTACAAAGAACCGGTAAAACCATATTTAATAACATCACCTTCGCTTGCATTAAAATAATAATCTGCCCTGACGCCTACAAAACTAAACTCCTCTTCATAATAGACTCCGGGATATTCATACCAGCGGGTATAACTGTCTCTTGATTCAATTGAAATAGAGGATTCATCTGCCGCAGATGATAATGCCGGAAAGATTAAGAGCAGCGCTGCAAGCTGCAGAGCAAAGAAAGTAAAAGCTGTTTTTTTCATAATAATACTCCTTCATTATTTTCTAAAACATACTTTTAAATATGGCCATCACAAATGATAAAAATCAAATATTATGAAAATAATTTTTCTATACGGCCTGGCGAATCACTCGGACAGCCAAAAACATTAAATAAAACGAAAATAAAACAATCATGCCGCCGCTGATTTGTTTGATTATTTTATGCTGGAAATATTTCAACAGGCTTCCGGCAAACAATCCCATTAATATTAAGTTGGGCAGCGTACCTAAACCAAAGCTGAACATTATCAGCGCGCCCTGATAAAAACTGCCCGCCGATATTGACCAGATCAGCACGCTATAAACCATCCCGCAAGGCAGCCATCCCCATATTAATCCTAATACAAAGGCCTGGCGGAAATTTTTAACCGGCATTAACCGCCGCCCCAATGGCTCTATTTTTTTCCAGACATTTGCACCGAGTTTTTCCACGCGATTTAAACCAAACCACCATCCGCTCAGATAAAAACCTAAAGCCATCATGAAAAGCGCGGCCAATAATTGCAATAGACCCTGGGCAAAATGGATATCAATCCAGTGAGTCGCAAACCAGCCGATGCTGCCCATTAATCCACCTGCTAGCGCATAACTAATGATACGCGCAAAATTATAAGACAATAATATTGACACTTTCTGTACTTTACTGTCAGCCGCCTGACTCAAGCTCAAAGCGCCGATAATTCCACCACACATACCCGCGCAGTGAACAACACCTAAAAAACCGACTAAAAAAGCCGAAATATAACTAAATTGTTCCTGCATATGCTTGCAATCATCATAAAAAAGTTTAAGAATTTACCCCCATAGAATACCTAGCTTTATCCAACACGGCAAATACCCATCAGGAGACATTACATGGCTGTTAAAAAGAAAGCTGCAAAGAAGAAAGTCGCCCCAAAGGCTTCAGCAGTGCCCGCAAAAAAGTTAACCGCAATCAAAGAGCGTTATTCAAAAACAGCCATTCTCAACGAGATTGCTGAAAACACTGATTTAAGCCGCAAACAAGTGTCAGCCGTACTCGATGAATTATCAGACCTGACTGAACGCCATATCAAAAAACGCGCCTGTGGCGAATTTGTTGTTCCCGGTTTGATGAAAGTTATTACTGTCCGCAAACCTGCAACCAAGGCCCGCAAAAATGTCCCCAACCCTTTTAAGCCCGGTGAATTAATGGACGTGGCCGCTAAACCGGCACGGACGATGGTTAAGGTTAGGCCATTGAAAAAACTTAAAGAAATGGCAGAGAAATAAACTGCAATTTCTTTTCATAAAAAGCCCCTCCCGGGGCTTTTTTATTGTCTTTAATATTTTATTGTTAAAAACAAAAGTCAAAAATATGGGCATTTGCCTGTCTTGGTAACTGTCCCTACATTACTCTACCTCCAGTACCTATACAATCTTCTATGGAAACAATGCGCCGCAAACAACGAGACGGGGCTAAACCTCAAAACCGATACATTCTTTAAAGATTTATATTTGTTGGTTTTGACTTTGACTTAAAGCACCCATTTAAACAAGCCGAGGAAAGTGTAATATGGACGGGGATTTCTGCGAGGATGTCTGAGCATGTTTTTTATGCGAGTTCCGCAGCAGCCGTCGATATTGCGAATGACGAAGGTACCCTCATGCCTTTTATGAGGGCTTGATTAACGGGGCGGCATTCTTTTGGTTACTTTTCTGTTGCTGTAGACAGAAAAGTGACTCGCTGTCGGTCGACTACCGACGCCTTTGAATTTGTTTTTAAAATATTACTCCGATGGCGCGACAAAGCCTTCAATCTTTGCACCTTCTTCTCCGGTGAACAAAAACTTTTCCATTTCATCTTTTAAAAACTGTTTTGCTTTTGGGTCTATGGGTGACAAACGATTTTCATTCATTAACATTGTCTGACGTTCAATCCACATCTGCCATGCTTGTTTTGAAACCGTATCAAATATCTTTTGACCCATCTCACCAGGATAAGGTGCTTTTTCCAGCCCTTCCGCTTCTTTACCTAATTTCACACACTGCACCATCCGGCTCATTTTATTCTCCAACTTTTTTTGATGTTAGCTTAAGGACCTGATTATCGCACTAACCGGTGCCGCTAATCCCAGAGCATGCGACTGGTCTTTGTGATACCACTGATACTCTCTTTGCTGCATTATTTTATCACTATCTTGCTCATACTGAACCAGTGTAGGCGTAATAAACAGGTGGTAATGACTAAACGTATGTTTAATAACAGGCTGTTCTTCAGTATTTATCACGCGCATTGCCAGCTTTTGATGGCAGTACTGATTAACAGCCTCATCCAGTTCTAATTCTGGAAAACTCCATAAACCACCCCAGATACCCGCCGGCGGTCTTTTTTCTAGCAGCACCTGCTGCTTGTCGTTACAGAGGATCAAAAAACGCAGGAACTTTTCAGGCATCAGCTTTTTTGTTTTCGGTGTTGGTAAGCTGTGCACACAAGCGTTTTTTAAAGCCAGGCAATCGTCTGCTACAGGACACTGCTCACAGTCTGGTCTTGAGCGCTTACAGACTGTTGCACCTAAATCCATAATGGCCTGTGTGTAGTCTGCTACGCGCTGTTCTGGTGTTAATGACTCAGCCAGAGGCCATAACTGTTGCTGCACAGCACGACTGCCTGTCCAGCCCGCTATGCATTGATGACGAGTTAATACACGTTTTACATTGCCATCGAGAATCGCTTCAGGCTGATTCCATACCTGTGCCATTATGGCCGCGGCTGTAGAACGCCCAATACCGGGCAAGGCTTCAAGCGCGGCTCTGTTATCCGGTAAATCATTCAAGCCCTGCTCAATTATCAGCCTCGCTGTTTTATGCAGGTTTCGACAGCGTGCGTAATAACCTAGACCGGACCAGTAATGCAGCACCTCGTCTTCACTGGCAGCCGCCAGGCTTTGTAACGAATCAAATCGCTGCATAAAACGCTGAAAGTAATCTATCACCGTAATCACCTGCGTCTGCTGCAGCATAATTTCAGACACCCAGACCCGATATGCCGTTCGCGGTAACTGCCACGGCAGGTCTTTTCGACCAAACTGATCAAACCAGGTTAATAAACGTCTGGAAAAAGAATCTTCACTCATCGGCTTTTATTTTATAGTCACTGTAAATGCGGTAGCATACACTAAAGCGATCGGCATATAGCCTGCTTAACACGGGTAACAAAACCTTTTATACGGATAATCATACGTCTATGAATATTAGTAACATGCTCTTCAAGCTTTTTGACTTACTCAAAACAGCCGGCCAACAAATTTTTCGCCTTCTCGGTCAGCTAAGAGCATCGACAACAGGCACTGGAAAAATCCCGGGCTTCAGTTTCAACCTCGGCCTCGCACCCTCTTTACTGCTTATTTATTGCCTGATCATTGTCGTGACAGCTTATATCTGGGATAACGAACCGGATGCATTTAATGTGCATTCAAATGCACTTGAGCAGGCCAGCGGCGATGGCAGCAAACTGGTCACCGGCTACACCAGCACCGCCGCCTTAACCCATATCATGGAAACCCTGCTCAATAAAACCGGCGGCTACCTCAGTAATGACCGCTTTCCGCCCGGTGTTTTTATGGACAATGTCCCTAACTGGGAGTTTGGCGCACTGGTACAGGTACGCGACATGACACGCGCACTGCGAAATGATATCAGCCGCTCACAGTCTCAGTCCGTCGAAGATAAAGACTTAATCATTGCTGAACCACAGTTTAATTACAGTAACGATTCCTGGTGGTTACCTGCAACCGAAACCGAATACCGAGCCGGACTCAAAGCCATGTACCAGTATATGGCACGTCTATCTGAAGAAGATAACGGCGCACAGTTTTATGCCCGAGCTGATAACCTCAGCGACTGGCTGGCACTGGTGGAAAAACGCCTGGGCAGCTTGTCTCAGCGTTTAAGCGCCAGCGTTGGTCAGGATCGTCTGAATACCGACCTTGCCGGTGATACGGCGGCCCAGCAGTCGATGCCGGGCTCAGCTGAGCTGCACCTGAAAACAGAGTGGGATCAGATTGACGACATTTTTTATGAGGCTCGTGGTGCGGCCTGGGCGCTTAGCCATTTATTTAAATCCGTTGAAATTGATTTTGCCGAGATTTTGAAAAAGAAAAATGCGCTGGTAAGTTTACGGCAGATCGTGCGCGAACTCGATGCCACCCAGGAAGAAGTCTGGAGCCCGATCATTCTAAACGGCAGTGGCTTTGGCTTTTTTGCCAATCATTCTCTGGTCATGGCCAATTACATTTCACGTGCCAATGCCGCTGTTATCGAACTACGCACATTGCTTTCACAAGGCTAATTGCCGCTGCAGGCCGTTGCAAACAAACGGCCTGATTTATAAAGCCTGATTCTTCTGGTTTGCACCATCTACTGCCATTCATCTTGTTGTCACATTTCTCATGCACCATTAACTGGCAGTTTTTTGCCGTCTGCCTGAAAAACATCCCTGACAGCGGCCTTTTTCTGGCATGCGACTTGCTGTTTACAAATTAAGCTAACACCACATTTCGGCCAGAGCACACAATTTATTTTTATAGAGAATCATAATATGCCTGACACTTCAAAATGTTTTAATCTTATTAATGGTGTGACACATGATCTTAAATCGCCCCTGCACGCCATGCTGGGCTTTACGGATTTAGTTAAAAGCGACCTGGAACAACTATCCGTCTCCGGCTTACCGGAGAAAACACTGTCACATTTAAAACTCGTGACAGAAATTGGCCACGATATGCTCGAGCTGATCAACAACATGCTAACCGCTGCCCGTATACAGTCCGGGCAAATGGCAATAACACCCGTGATGCTAACGCAGGATATTATCAGTGCCCGGCTTGATGAGCTTGAACAAACCTTCATCGCCGAAGCACAAAGCCGTAACATTACGTTTTCAGTCAATTACGCACGCTTACCGGAACTCGCACAATGGGATGTCAAAAGCCTGCGCTATTTCGTCATGAACAACCTGATTTCAAATGCCTTAAAGTTTGTAGAAAAAGACGGCACTGTGGCCGTGCATCTCGATACCGATGACAATGATCGGGTTCACATCACCGTAGCCGATAATGGACCGGGCATACCGCTAAATGAGCGGCAGAACATCTTTCAGCAGTTTACTCAGGGAAAGACATCACTGCGATCAGCTCATGGCAGTGGCTACGGTTTATTCAATGCCTGCCAGATGATCAAAACTCACCACGGTCAGATCAACATCACAGAAGGCATCGGCGGGCTGGGCGTTTGTTTCACCGTCAGCCTTCCTGCCATGCCGTTTCAAAACGAGCCGCTGCAAAAATGATAAAGCCTGCAGATCGGGCGTTTACTATAACGCTAACTGCCAGTCACCGGATTTACCGCCTGACTTTTTCAACAGTCGAACAGTATGCATTTCCATGCCGCGATCGACCGCTTTACACATGTCATAAATGGTGAGCAAGGCTGCCTGCACAGCTGTCAGCGCTTCCATTTCGACACCGGTAACGCCGAGCGTTTCTGTCGTCACTTCACACCTCACACTGTCTTTATGGTCACTCTCTAACACCACGTTTACATGCGTTAGGGCAATCGGGTGACAAAGCGGAATAATATCGGCTGTTTTCTTTGATGCCATGATCGCGGCAATACGCGCAATGCCCAACACATCGCCTTTTTTATGCTCACCCTTATCGATCAAAGCCAGCGTCTCTGGCATCATTGTGATAATACCTTCGGCCACCGCGATTCGACGAGTGCTGTCTTTTTCACCAACATTGACCATATGTGCATCGCCAGCGGCGTTAAAATGGGTTAAATCAGTCATGAAGATGAATCCGCTTTGCTAAAAAGCTTATTTTATCCTACTCAAATCACAAATCACACCTGCTATAATCAGCATGGTTATGATCGATAACAGCAAACAGCACACACCACAGATGAAGATTAGCGTTAAATTCTTTGCCAGTTTACGCGAACAAACTGGCGTATCAGATCGCATCATTAGCTGCGATGAACCCCAGACAGCTCTGCAGATATGGCAACAGGCCAGTAACCAGCCGACGATGCCGGAAAACATATTATGTGCCATCAATATGGAATACGTGGCCCCAAGCTGCCTGGTGAATGACGGTGATGAAGTCGCTTTCTTCCCACCGGTCACCGGCGGCTAGCATGATAGCGCTACGAGACACGGTCTTTGACCCATGGCAAGAACTGCAAACTTTTCAACATACAATAGCGGCCGGAAAATATGGTGCCTGCTGTAATTTTGTTGGCAGTATGCGTGATTTCAATGAAGGCGATACTGTCTCGAGAATGACGCTCGAGCATTACCCCGGCATGACTGAAAAATTTCTGCAAACAATCTGTGATGAAGCCCGCGAAAAGTGGCCTTTACAGGACTGTTTAATTATTCACCGTGTTGGCGACATCAACCCCAATGAAAGCATTGTATTAACCGCAGCCTGGTCGGCTCACCGTGATGCCTCATTCGCAGCCTGTCGTTATCTGATCGAAGAACTCAAACACCGCGCGCCTTTCTGGAAAAAAGAAAATACCGGGCACGGCGAGCGCTGGGTCAGTGAAAATACGGCGAGCGAATCCTAAAAACGTCACAATTCTTTACACTATACGCTCGACTTTCTGACCAACAGTCTTTAACCTCAGGCACGACCTGAGTACTATAAGTTTTGATTACCCGGTGCCAATAAGGACATTCACCAGCTAATGAGTAATTTAAAGGACACATCATCATCGCTTAACGCCTTAAATTGTCACATCGATAAATTACTGTCACATTTTAACGAAGCCGCATTCATCTGTTATAGCGGCCAGTTATGGATGAACGCCCCCCTTTGCCAGATGTTAAACTGCGACAACAAACAGTCGCTCAGTGCTGTCGTGCCCAGCAATATGCATCATTTATTGTCTCAGCCGGGTAACCAACAGTTTGATCTTGAGCTCAATGGCAACCGCAAAGCTGTTACTGCCAGGGCATTACTCAGCCCCTATCAGGTTCAACAATACAAGATGACACTGGGTCTGATTATGAACACGCCAGCTGCCGTCGCATCCGCTGACATTTTTCCAAGCCCGAAAATCGAAATCATCAGTAACGACCTGCCTTTCGAACACCAAAAAGCCAGCGTCACGCTCGAGGCGATCAGTGACGGCATCATCAGCATTGACCATAACGGTTATATCGATTACCTCAACACCTCGGCTGAATTGATGCTGGGCATCGCCGCCAGTGATGTGCTTGAAAGGAAACTCAACGAGGTACTCACACTCGAAGATGCCGTCAGTGGCCTATGCGTTCAGGCTATCGCCAAGAATTTCAAACAAAAACCTCACCCCGACCGCCACTCACAGGAACTTTTGATAAAACATAAAAGCAGCGGCTTTTTATCACCCGTCGATATCTTTAGCTCGCCAATTAAAGACAACGCAGGAAATATTGCAGGCACTGTGCTGGTGATACATGACATTTCTGATTTGCAATACATGTCCGAACAGATTTTATTTCAGGCTAAACACGATTCACTGACAGGCCTGTTTAATCGCGGCGAGTTCGAAAGACAACTTTTAAACACACTGGACAGACTTCAACAGTCTGACGAAACACATGTCATGTGTTATATCGACCTGGATCAGTTTAAAACCGTCAATGACAGTTGCGGCCATCTGGCAGGTGATGCGCTGTTAAAACAAATCAGCGCTCATATTAAGTCTCACACTAAAGACCGTGATATTGTTGGCCGCTTAGGTGGTGATGAATTTGGTTTGCTGCTCAAAGACTGTGATATGAATCATGCCAGAAACGTTACTGAGCGTATCCGCCAGGCAGTAAAATCGCATCAGTTCAAATGGGATAATAAAACCTTTCGCATCGGTGCCAGTATCGGCGTAATGGTCATTGATAAAAACTCAGGCACACTCGATGACATCATGAGCACAGTCGATTCCGCCTGCTACAGCGCCAAACAGTCCGGCCGCGACCAGGTCAACTTCATCAGCAAGGATAATGAACTGATATTAAAGCGGCAGTCCGAGGCAGTCTGTGTTGAAAAAATAAAACATGCACTTGCGAAGGACGGTTTCCAGCTTTACACACAGTCTATTGCGCCGCTGGATGCATCGATAGAACATGGCGGCCATCAGGAACTGTTACTGCGCATGTGCACCGCCGATAACAAAATGCTAAATGCCAGTGATTTTATCAATACCGCACAGCGTTACCATATGATGGCGGATATTGACCGCTGGGTAATACAACATGCCCTGCTGCGACTGAGTGATTCAGAAGACGCATTAAATGATGAAAACATCGAACTCACCTGCATTAACATTTCATCGCAGTCGCTCAGTGACGATACTTTTACCGATGACGTTATACAGTATCTAAAAAACTCCCCGGTTCCGGCTCAAAAAATCTGTTTTGAGATTTCAGAAAACGCGGTGGCCAGCGATATTATTCATGCAACAGAGTTCATGCAGAAGCTGTCGGCTATCGGCGTGCACTTTTCTCTGGATAATTTTTGCAACAGTCTCAGCTCTTTTTCATATATTAAAAACTTACCGATAGATTTTTTAAAAATTGACGGCCGCTTTATGCACAACCTGATTGAAGATGCCGTCGACAGCGCACTGATCAGCGCGATCAGAGATATAACCAATATTCTAGGCATTCAGACCATTGCCGAAAGTGTCGAAGACCAGTACACCTATAATGCGTTAAAAACCCTGGGCATTGATTATGCCCAGGGTTTTTATATTTCCCGGCCTAAAGATTTACTTCAGCAATATGAACAGAGCCTCTCGGCCCCGCTGAATATTCAGTAACAGCGGTGTATCTTTATTTGAAATGACTTTTTCCAGGTCATCTAAATTGCTCACGCGTCGTTTGTTCACCGACAAAATCAGGTCATCTTTTCGTAAACGCCCGTACCATGCCGCGCTACCGTGTTTAACCTCATGTATATAAACATAGGTTCTTTTAGCATGGCTATCATCTTCTACCACCCCCAGTATCGCCCCGGCCAGTCTTTTACTATAACGCTGTCCATCAACTTTTTGTTGCTGACTTTCTTTTATCGTCGCGGTTAATATTTTTTCATTGCGGTCCCGGATGACTTTTAAACTGACCTCAACGCCTACCCGCATCATGCCAATAATATTTCTTAAGTCGGCAGCGCTTCTGACTTTTCGGTTATTCACTTCAGTTAATACATCGCCTACTTCAACACCTGCTTTGTCTGCAGGCGAGCCATCAACCACATCCGCAATTACCACGCCCTGATTCAAAGGGATACCAAAAGCCTGGGCAAGTTCATTACTCAGGTTCTGTATCGAAATCCCCAGACGACCGCGCCTGACTTCACCAAACTCCAGCAGCTGCTCAACCACCTGCCTGACCATATTGATCGGAATGGCAAAACCAATGCCAACGTTGCCACCTGAGCCGCCGGGTGCCAGAATCGCTGTATTCATTCCAATTAAATGACCATTAAGATCGACCAGGGCACCGCCCGAATTGCCCGGATTAATTGACGCATCGGTTTGAATAAAGTTTTCATAATCTTCTATGCCGAGGCCACTTCTGCCTAATGCGCTGACGATACCTGATGTAACCGTTTGATTCAGGCCATAAGGATTACCGACGGCAACGACAAAATCCCCGACTTTCAGCCTGTCCGAATCCGACATTTTCAATGCGCTCAGATTCCCCGCCTTTATTTTTAATAAAGCAACATCAACATCTGCATCCGAACCAATTAATTCAGCTATGACTTCACGACCATCGTTCAATGTCACGTGTATTTTGTCAGCACCTCTTATGACATGGTGATTAGTAATCACTAGACCTTTTTTAGCATCAACAATGACACCCGTACCCAGGCTCTGCGGTCTCGATTCTTGCTGTTGTTCAGGTACACCAAAAAAATGCCTGAAAAACGGGTCATCTAATAATGGATTAGACTGAGCAATACCGCGTTTACTGCTGGTCGCAATATTCACCACTCCGGGTTTAACCCGCTCAACCATCTGTGCCAGTGAAGGCATAGCCTTGCCTTCTACCAGATCGGGCAGTGCCGCATTGGCCAACGGCGAGAACAGCAGTAACAATGGTATCAGCTGAAGTATTTTAATCATTTCATTTTTATCCTCTACAATCGCAATCAGTTAATCCGACCAGCGAATAATCGCTATGTTCCCTCTAACAACTGAATAAAACGTCTTAGTCATTTATAATGTGGTTTTTGTTAAACAATTCAAGTAAACATGAATCACATTGTCCAGTGTCCTGTCTGCCAGCAAAGCCTGCAAGCTAAAGAAAACAAATGGCAGTGCGATAACCACCACCACTTTGACATAGCCAAACAGGGTTATTGCAACCTGTTACTCGCCAACCAGAAAAAGTCGCTGACACCTGGCGATGATAGCCGCATGCTCAATGCCCGTTTTCAGTTTCTTAATCAGGGCCATTACCAGCCTGTTGCTGATGCCATCTGTCGTCTCATAGCCCGGCACTGCCCCGGCCCAGAACAAGTCCTGGACATTGGTTGTGGAGAAGGTTATTACCTGTCATCACTCAAAGCGTCTCTAAACAACCCGGCTACGAGTTATTTCGGCACTGATATATCCAAACAGGCCCTGAAACTCGCCGCCCGTCACTACCCGTCTATTGACTGGTTTGTGGCCGCAGCAAAAAATCAGCCTTTCTTTGCCCAACAGCTTGATCTGGTGTTAAACATTTTTGCCCCTGCCGACTGGCAAGAAATCCACCGTATTCTTAAACCGGACGGCCATGTATTACTGGCTGTCGCTGGCAGCGACCACTTGCAAAGCTTGAGAGAAATGATTTATCAGTCCGTCAAACCACACCAGCCAGAACGTTTTTTAGAAAAGGTGGCGGCTAATTTTGAACTAATCGACAGTAGCGCTTGTCAATTTGAATTACTCTTGACGGATCAGGATTCGATTCATTCATTACTGCAAATGACACCGTATTACTGGCAGGCTGATGAAAATTGCCGCCAGTCGATAGAAAATTTGCAGAGATTGTCGACTCCTGTTAACGTTCAACTTTATTTATTAAAAGCCTGTTAACAACAAGGACTAACTATACCGATGATTAAACACTATTGCGTTACATTGATACTGGCTGCTGTATCTGTTTCTGCTGGAGCAGCACCTCAGCTCGACGACAAACAAAAATTGAGTTACCTGCTGGGTCAGAATACGGCCAAAAGCATGATCAGCAAAGACATTGAGATTGACCCTGCCTCTTTTCTGAATGGCATGAAAGATGCGCTTGCCCAGAAACCCTCTTTGCTAAGCGATGCTGAAAGCAATGAAGTAATGATGAAGTTTCAGTCAACCATGAAAAGCAAAGCCCAGGAAAAAGCCGCGAAACTCTCGGCTGCCAACATTGCTGCCGGTAAAGCCTTCATCGCAGAATACACCGGCAAAAAAGGTGTCACCAGCCTCGACAATGGCATCTCATATAGCGTGATTAAAAGTGGCTCAGGTGCACAGCCTAAAGCAACTGATACCGTTGTTGCTCATTACACCGGTAAACTGGTTGATGGCAAGGTTTTCGACAGCTCTGTTAAGCGTGGCCAGCCAAGCACTTTCCCATTAAAAAATGTGATTAAAGGCTGGCAAGAAGTACTGCCTCTGATGAAAGTCGGCGCCAAGTGGGAAGTGGTGATACCGCCTCAGCTGGCCTATGGCGAAAGAGGCCCGGGTGGCGTAATTGGGCCAAACTCGACACTGGTTTTTGAAATTGAGCTGATAGAAATTAAACAGCCGTAACGCCTTTAGTCAGTAGTCGTTAGTCAGCAATTATTTTTTGATTGGCGACTAACGACTTTTTAACTATTATTCAATATTTTGTACCTGTTCCCGCATCTGCTCGATCAACACTTTCAAATTCACAGCCGCTTTTGTGGTCTCCACATCAGCCGATTTTGAACCCAGTGTATTGGCTTCCCGGTTTAACTCCTGCATTAAAAAATCCAGTCTTCTGCCGATAACTTCGTCGCGCTGAAAGACCTGTTTTAATTCCAGCAAATGACTGTCGAGCCTGTCCAGTTCTTCATCAACGTCCATTTTTTGCGCAAGGCTCACCAGCTCCTGCTCAAAACGCTCCTGATCAGTATTTTGCAGCAAATCATGCAGCCGCTGACGCAGCTTGTTTTGTAATGCCATCACCACTGCAGGCCGCCGGTCTCTGACAGCTGCCACCAGCTGGCTGGATTTGTCGGCACGCTGTTGCACCATGTCCTGCAAACGCCGGCCTTCTGCCTCGCGACTTTGCTGTAATTGCGCAAGGCAGGCTGACAGCGCTTTTAATACCATGGCCTCACTCTGGCTTAAATCCAGCGTGTTTTCTGCCACCACCCCCGGAAAGCTCAGGATATCCAGTGCATTTAAGGCTTTTCCCACGCCCATTTGCGCTTCGATTTGCTGGCATGATGCAATCACAGCACTGACTCTGTCGCTGTTCAGCGTGATCTGCTGTGCTTGCTCTGACAATGACAGATAGCGACACGTTGCCTGCAGCTTGCCACGGCCGATAGTTTGCTGAATCAACTCCCTTGCGGCCATCTCAACAGCGCTCAATGCTTCGGGGAGTCGCATACTGATGTCGAGGTATCGGTTGTTCAGGGATTTCAGCTCCCAGTGGATTTGATATTGACCACAAGTCGCCTCGGCACTCGCATACGCTGTCATACTTTTCACCATAACCGCTCCCTGACACACACTTTAAGATAGATAACAAAGATTAAACCGTTAATAATTTCTCAAGTCCAGTCAGGCTGATTTATAATGCAGGGCTATTTGATAATGAGTGGAGTCATTCATGAGACCCAGTGGCCGTCAGCCCGATGAAAAACGCCAGGTAAGCATTACTCGCAATTACACCAAGCACGCTGAAGGTTCTGTGCTGATCGAATTTGGCCATACCAGGGTTCTTTGCACGGCATCGGTAGAAGAAAGAGTGCCTGGTTTTTTACGCGGCAAAGGTCAGGGCTGGGTTACCGCGGAATACGGCATGTTACCCCGCTCAACAGGTTCTCGTATGGGGCGCGAAGCGGCACGTGGCAAACAAAGTGGCCGAACACAGGAAATCCAGCGCCTGATTGGCCGCTCGCTTCGCGCTGCAATTGACATGGAAGCCTTAGGCGAACGCACGCTGACACTGGACTGTGATGTGATACAGGCTGATGGCGGCACGCGTACAGCTTCTATCACCGGCGCCTTTGTTGCACTAAATGATGCGATTGATACTTTGCTCAGGAAAAAACTGATCAAAAAGAGCCCTCTTATAGGCATGGTCGCATCAGTTTCGGTGGGCATCTACAACGGCACACCGGTTCTTGACCTTGATTATGACGAAGACTCCAGTGCAGAAACCGACATGAACGTGATCATGAATGATGCCGGTGCTTTCATCGAAGTACAAGGCACCGCCGAGGGTCACGCCTTCCACCGTAATGAGCTGAACCAGATGCTGGACCTGGCTCATAAAGGCATTACTGAATTATTCGATCTTCAACGCCAGGCTATGGAAGCATAACAATGGATAAAATCGTACTCGCCAGTAATAACGCCGGCAAGGTTCGTGAAATTAACGAATTGCTCAAAGCTTACGACATCAATGTTGTACCGCAAGGTGATTACGCTGTGGACAGTGTTGAAGAAACCGGCCTGACCTTCGTTGAAAACGCGATCATCAAAGCCCGTTATGCGGCGCTCAAAACGGGGCTGCCAGCCATCGCCGACGATTCGGGCATTGAAGTCGATGCACTGAATGGCGCGCCGGGTATTTATTCTGCACGTTTTTCTGGCGAAGGCGCGAGCGACAAAGACAACAACAAAAAGTTACTCGAGATGTTATCCGGCGTCGAAGAAGCCCGCCGTACTGCACGCTATCAGTGCGTCATGGTCTTTATGCGCCATGCCGCTGACCCGACACCCATCATCGCCAGTGGCCACTGGGAAGGCATCATTCTTAATGCACCGAAAGGCAGCAGCGGCTTTGGTTATGACCCTCTTTTTTATATTCCCACCCACCAGTGCTCAGCGGCTGAAATGAGCCCTGAGCTAAAAAACAAACTCAGCCATCGCTCAAAAGCGCTGATCAGCCTGCTGCATAAGTTACAGGAAATGGCCTTATAGATGGCTGTCCTGCGTTTCGCCGAGGTTGATCAAGACGCCCTTGCTCAGCTGTTAGCTCGCTACAACCTGCAAGTCATTACTAGCGATGACAGCACAGACATCCCCGGTAGCTTCTGGGGCGACGAAGAAGCCGGTTTGATCGATAACCGGCTCTATTGCCGAAATGATACGCCGCTGCATTCAGCTTTACATGAAGCCTGCCATTACATCTGTATGGATCAAAGCCGCCGCAAAGGCCTTCATACCGACGCCGGTGGCGATTTTGATGAAGAAAACGGCGTCTGCTATTTACAGATTCTGCTGTCAGAGCACTTGAAAGACATGGGCAAACACAGAATGTTCAGCGATATGGACGAATGGGGCTATTCATTCCGTCTCGGCTCAGCCCAGCGCTGGTTTGAAGAGGATGCAGAAGATGCGAGAGACTGGCTAATCCAACACAATCTCATTGATCAACACCAGCTGCCGAGCTGGCAAAACCGCATCTGAGAAAATAGCTGCTACACTTATTTGGATTGATTCTGAATAACTGGAAGCTATGACAGTGCTATATTTAAAGCTTGATAAATTGACCTTGCCGGCACTGAATTAGAGTGGCGGCATATGGATTTTCTTTCTAAGCTTGATTCAGCTTTATTATTAAACTCGCTCTCTGAGCCTTTCATCATCATTGATCTGAAAGGCAAAATAAAATTTTGCAATAGTGCCTGTGAAGAAATGTTTGGTTACACGACAGATGAACTGCTGGATCAGTCCATTAACACACTGATGCTTGAACAGGATGCCAAACAACACGATTCCTTTTTAAAAAAATACAATACCAGCGCCGAATCGAAGATTATCGGCTCCACCTCAGAAAGAGCACTGACCGGAAAAAAAAGAGACGGCAGTATTTTCCCGGTTGACATCAAAATCACGTCATTCAAACATCAGCATAACGATTACGTTATCGGTGTTATTCGTGACCTGACAGAATTAATCGGCACAAATAACCGGCTAAACCATGTGCTCACCAGCACCGATACCGTTCTTTATACCCTGCAGCTACACAATGATCAGCTATCAACCTTGTGGACCAGTGAAAATGTACTGCAGCAAACCGGTTACACGCTTGACGAGGCGTTAACGCCAGGCTGGTGGATGCAGAATCTTCATCCAGAAGACAGCGCGCAAGCTACCGAAAATTTTGATTTGTTTTTGCAAACAGGAAAGCTTGAACACGAATACCGTTTTAAAACCAAAAACAAAGGTTATATCTGGATTCAGGATAAACTCAAACTGATTCGCAATTCAGATCCGCAGCTGATACACGGCAGCTGGAATGACATTAGTGAACGGAAACAACTGCTATCAAACTTAATTAAAAGCGAAGACAGACTGGCCAAAAGTCAGGTCTTTGCCAATATCGGTACCTGGGACTGGAACATACAAACCGGTGAATTATACTGGTCTGAAATGATAGCGCCTTTATTCGGTTATAAAGAATCCACGCTTGAATCCAGTTATGCAAACTTTGTCAACGCTATTCACCCTGATGACAAAGACATGGTGCTTTCTGCCATGACTAATTGCATAGAAAACTCCAGCCAATACGACGTTGAACACAGAATCATCTGGCCTGATGGAACGGTACGCTGGATACACGAAAAAGGCGATGTAGTGCGCAATGAAAATGACCAGCCGTTTCATATGCTGGGTGTCGTCACCGACATTCACGAACGCAAAACGCTGCAACTTCAACAGGAGCTCAATCAGAAGCTGTTAAACACCTTACATGAGGCATTAACCTGTTTCACATTAAAGTCCGATCACAGAGCCTCATCTGAAATCCTTCTCGATGGCCTGCTGGCTTTCACCGACAGCGAGTATGGCTTTATCGGCGAGATCAAATACCGCGAAAACAACGCGCCATATCTTAAAACCGATGCCATCACCGATATTTCGTGGAACGAGCCTACACGCGAGCTTTATGACAGCTGGGCTGAAAAGGGCTTTGAGTTTAGCAACATGGACACCTTATTCGGCCATGTCATCACCTCTGGTGATGTCGTTGTCAGCAACTCACCCGCGACTGACCCAAGAGCCAAAGGGCTGCCACCTGGACACCCTGATATGAACAGTTTTCTGGGCATGCCTGTTTATTATGGTGACAAACTGATTGGCATGTATGGCCTGGCTAACAGGCCACAAGGCTATGAACAATATATCATCGATTCACTTAAGCTTTTTTCATCAACCTATGCCTCTATTGTTCAGGCCAAAAACGATCTGCAACAGAAAAAACAATCGCGGGCCGACCTTGTTCAGGCCAAGGAAGACGCCGAATCTGCTAATAAAGCCAAATCCATTTTTCTTTCCAGCATGAGCCATGAATTACGAACCCCGCTCAATGCTATTTCCGGTTTCTCGCAATTATTAAATTTAGAAGAAAACCTGAGTGATGAAGCCAGAGAAAACATCAAAGACATTGCCCTGGCCGGAAAGCACCTGCTGGCACTCATCAATGATGTGCTTGATCTGGCAAAAATTGAATCCGGCAGAAGCGAAGTCTCAATCGAGCCAATTTCTATTTGTGATTTATTTTCTGCCTGCGAGTCACTTATTGCGCCACTTGCTGAAGAATTTCAGGTGACTGTCAATTTTACAAAAAACTGTTATACAGATTCTTTTATACAGGCTGATTTCACCAAGCTCAAACAAGTACTTATTAATCTGATATCCAATGCTATTAAATACAATGATATCAATGGCCACGTTGAAATCAGTTGCAGTCCCATAACAAACAATGCGCTAACGGTTTCCATTAAAGACAACGGCAGCGGCATAGCCGAGAGCGATATAGCCAGCCTGTTTGAACCTTTTAACCGTCTCGGCGCGGAAAGCAACTCGTCTATTGAAGGTACCGGTATCGGCCTTACCATCACCAGAAAACTGCTCATGCAGATGCACGGCAGTATCGAGGTTAACAGCACCCTTGGTCAGGGTTCTGAATTTAGCTTCACCCTGCCCGCCGCTAAACAGCAGTCTGTAAAGAATACCCGTACTGAAGAGCCGGTCACAACCAAAAATACCCAGCAGCAAGGCAAAAAAGTTTATTACATTGAAGACAACCTTGTTAATCTGCGCATGGTTAAACAGCTCATCAATAAATGGACTGAGTTAGAATTTATCGGCTCTGCCGATCCGCTATTTGGCATCGAAGAAATCAAAAGCTGTTCACCGGATATTATTTTATTGGATATCAACTTACCAAAAATGAACGGTTATCAGGTTTTGCAACACCTGAAAGACAATAACATTTGCCCTGCTGCACCGGTTTTTGCCGTCACGGCCAATGCCATGGAAAAAGATGTTATAAAAATCAAAGCAGCCGGTTTTGATGAATACATCAGCAAACCCATCAATATTGAACAGCTGTTAGAAAAACTTAATTCAGCCATCGACAAATAAAAAAGCCCCGCTTTGCGGGGCTTTTTATTTTAAGATTATTTAAACCAATTAAGGCGCCGCGGGCACTGTCGCGATTACATCGGCTGCCTCGGCAGTGTGACTCAGTACAGCGCCATTGCTGGCAATGAACGACGCCATCTCTGTCTGCATTTCAGCATAGGCTTTGTATTCAGTAGTGGTCGGATCAACGTTTACCGTGCCATCGGCAAGGTAAGGCGTCAATACAGAACCATGATGCCCGCCACTGAACTTGACGACAGTATCCGTATTAGCCGCATAAGTATTACTGGTATCTATTTGCGTTAATGACATCTGCCTTACCAGAGGGTCAGTCCCGGAAAGCGGCGCATCGACCGTGCCTGAAACACTCAGCACATTATTTGGAATGACCTGATCCGGCAGGTTACTGACGCCATCACCCACTACTTCAAATAATAATACATCACGGTTTGCAGCGGTTGCCGTTGTATAGTTAACCGGATCAGCTGAGTCCAGTGCCATTTGTGTTGAAGCCAGGAAAGACTCATATTGAGCAAAACCTTTATTGACACCGTTTACACCAAGCCCGGCTGAAATAACTGAGCCGAACGTGGCTGAACCATCCAGTAGTTTTGCAATGCCGCCACCGGGCATTGCTAATACCGACGATTTAACAGATGTTTCTATCGCCAGAAACACGCCGCCAACGATGCCGCCAAGGGAATGGCCAACAAAATGCACATTGTTAACATCAAATACACCACCGGCTGTCGCACCGTTATAATCCATACCGATCAACGCACGTTTTAATGAAAACAAATCGGCCACGGCTTGTCTGACATTATCACGCGAAGTTAAAATGCTTTGTAAGTTAATGAAATGCGCGCCGGAACTATCCAGTGCTCCATCACCATCGGCATCTGTCGTACTCAACGTCGCATCAAAAATATCCAGATCAAATGTTCGCTCTTTAACCGTTGCGGTTCCGCCATGAATCGAAGCGCTAAAGCCTGCAGTTGCCGCTTTAAGAGCACCGATCTGGTCTTCATCACCCAGCAGTCCATGCAATGGCAAATCGATGGCAACCGCCGCATAACCTACATTTGCCAGTGCATCGGCTATGCCCAGCATCGTGCCACGACTGGTGGTGATGCCATGCTGGTAGATAACCACTGGCCAGCCTGCACCCGGTTCCGTGCCATTTGGAATTGAAATTAATAAGGGCACGGTTACCGCTGTTGATGTAGCAGGGTCTACCGCTGTATTGAGCTTGGTTAAGGGTGTGTCTGTCGCTCCGCGCCAGGAACCGGTTAAGACTGCGCTGTCATTCGCATTGGCCGGAACATTCAGGTAATACGGCAAGGTTATCTCACCCACATAAATCTCTGAACCAACCATGCCGGGCATACCTGTTTGTGGTGAGCTGCTAGCACTGGTGCTATAAATCGCCGAAACTGGTACCGGGTCGGTTTGAATTTTTGTATGTAACGCGGTTAACACATCACCGACTGACTGGGTGGTGAAGGTCCAGCTCATCACAATATCACTGGCTACAAGATCTGTTGAATCATAATTGCTATCGGCGATATCAGCCGTTACCGTATAGGTTTCGATGGCCGTTTCGGCCGCGTTTGTTAACTGACGCAAACCTTCCAGACTGGTAACTGATGCGACCACAGCTGCCTCTTCAGCTGCATCAAGTGAACCATTGCCATCTGTATCGGCTCCCGATAACAAACCACTAAATTGAATATCTGCCACAGTAGCGCCGGTAATTAACGGGTCTGCGCTTTTCGCAAAAGCATAAACCGCATCGGCTGTTGCATTATTGCCCTGTAAATCTGTAATGCCCTTTGTTACAGCCACCAGATAACTGCTTTTAGCGGCCAGTGGTTTTAACGGTGAGATCACCAGCTTGTTGGCACCCAGATCTACCGTATCACAGGCAGCATCTGCAATTTCATTGTCAACCGATGAAACACTAACGGCAAACTCAGCAGTCGTTAGCTCTCCGGTGATGGCCGTCACGGCACCCGAGCCATTTAATGTCACGGTAAACACCCTGACATTATTAGCCGCAACCAGTGACGCGCTATTGATAGCCGATGAAAACGATGTTGTGATCGGTGCTGTGGTTGAAAAACCATCAAGATCATTTAATGCCGTCTTGACCGCAATTTCTCCGGCATTTGGACAGATCGTGGTATCAAGAGCTGGTAGCGGGATTTCCAAGGTGCCATCAGCCGAGCCCTGAAATAATAAGTTATTCGGAAACGGAATAATGCCATCCGATGGACTAAATTTTGCAAAAAAACCGGATTCATTAATCGAATCTTGTGTGGTGGTATTCGGCGTTTCTTCGCAGGCTATCAGCGTTGCCGAAATGACGGCTGTTATCAGTAAACGTAAAGCGTTCATGTTGTTCTCCTGAAATCTTTTTTAATCAACACATGGTGCATAAAATAAAAGTGTTTTTGATTTTATCTGTTTAGTATTTCCAGCTGACCTGGGCGCTGATAATATCAACGCTGGCCTCATAGTTACCGGTTAAGGTATGTTCGAGTACCGGCGCTGCCGCTGATGCTTCAAATGTATTGTTAATGGCCGTGTCATCGACAATTAAATGCGCGTAGGCAAAACTGAAACTTCTTTCACTGTCCGCCTGATGCGTAACACCAAAACTTATCCAGGTGCGATCATTGCCGGGAATTCTTGGCGTGCGTCGTTCAGCTGATGGAATCGGCGTTTCATCTAAGGCAACACCAAAACGATAGAGCCAGTCATCAGATGCCTGATAATTCACACCGATTGAAAAACGGGCTGCGTCCTGCCACTCTTCTGTTGTCACCGAAGGCGCTTGTGCAGCATAACCGTCTGTCGAATCGGCATCATCATAAACCACGCGCAGCTCATCGAAGGCGCTCCATGAGGTCAGGCTGTAATCCACCATAATGGCGACGCTGTCATTAATATTTTGAAAATAACTAATCGAAGTTGTCGCCGGTACCGTAACAGCCGCCGTTAACGTTGTATCGAGAAAATTACCCGTATTTTCGGTTATGAAACTTAACTCGCCCGGCACGCTGAAGTCTGCCTTGCCGTCAACCTCGTGATCGATACCGGAGCGGTATGAAAAGCCAACCCGTACGTCTTTTGAGACTTCGTATAACACACCCAGGTTATAACCATAACCCCAGCCGCTGGCACTTAAATCAGCAAAACCATCGCTGCCCTGAGGCGTCGCACCTATCGATGCACAATAGCCTGATGGAAAAGTCGTACCTTCCTGCGCCAGACATAAAGTACCTAAATCAATCGCACTGGTCAGCTCAACATGAATATACTGCGCATTAATACCAAAACCAAGCGACACAGCGCCCATTTTATAAGCAATGCTGGGATTAAGATTAAGCGACATCACATCAGATTTTACCGCATGGTAACGCCCTACCCAGTCATCGTCGTAATTTGTACCCAGACCAAACGGCACGTTAACACCAAAGCCCATTTTCAAGTCTTTGTTGATTTCATTAACCCAGTAAAAGTTAGGCACCAATGCATTCTGGCCACCATCAGCTGTACGGTTGGTATTGGTTGGGTCAAGTTGTCCGCTGCCCATCAAGGCAGCAGTTGTTGAGCCATCATCTGTAAATTCAGCATTGGGCACGATCACATGAGCGGCAGCTAACATTTCATTATCTAAGCGCATCATGCCGGCCGGGTTAAACCAGATGGTTGATGCATCCTCTGCACTGGCGGCTCCTCCGGCAAACGAGTTACCCATTCCGCTGGCACTGTTTTCTATAATGGCAAAGCCTGCTGCATTTGAATGGCTCGAAACCAGCAGCAAGGCTGCTGTTGTAACCATGGCTAATATTTGTTTTATTTTCATCCTCTCACCTCTTGTTTTTACGTTACTTCCTGCAACACATTTTTATTTGGTAATGTTAGATTATAAATTTTTATTTTTTTCTTTTTTCTTTTTTCTTTTTTCTGATTCTCTATTTTTCTATTCTTATAACTTCTGCTTTATTTCTCGGTTTCTATTTTTCTTGGTCGCCCGTGTTCATCAATCGCAACATAAACCAGATTGGCCTCGGTCACATGGATACATTGCACCACGCCTTGCCGGCTTCGCTCTGCGTAAACATCGACCTTGATACTAACTGAAGTTCTGCCCGTTGAGACCACATCGGCATAACAACTCAGCAAGTCACCAATTAAAACCGGTTTTTTAAATTCAAATGAATCTACCGCTCGTGTCACCACATAACCTTTGGCATGCAAGCTTGCCGGAATGCTACCGGCCACATCCACTTGTGACATAATCCAGCCACCAAAAATGCTGCCCCCCTGATTGGCATCTGATGGCATGCAGGGCACGCGTAAAACGGGGATTTTGCCTTCGGGCAATATGCTTTTCGTTGTCACCATTTTATCTTAACGGGAGCCAGATCTAAGGCTCATTAAACACCGTGCCCTTCGTAGAGTTTATTGATTCTATCTGCAAAACGCTCCATGACTTTTGCCCGTTTTACTTTTAATGTCGGTGTAATCAGGCCATCGTCGATGCTCCAGGGCTCTAGAAACATCGCAACACGGCGGATCTGAGCATAACCTGGAAAATCTTTTAAGCGCTGAGAAATGCGCGAAAGAATCAGTTTTTCAATCTCTTTTTTCTGCAGTGATGCTTCATCGTCCGCATCGAAGCCGATTTTATCAGCCAGATCGTTCCACTGCTCAACATTTAATACTACACAGGCGGTTAAATAGGGCCGGGCTTCACCTATCACCATCACCTGCTCAAACATGCCATCCACGGCGATTGCCATTTCCATATCAGCCGGCGGCACCTTCTCGCCGTTAGCCAGCACCAGAATATCTTTCAGCCGGCCGGTAATATAAATAAAACCATTATCGTCAATGCGCGCCTTATCACCGGTACGCAACCAGCCGTCATCGGTGAAGGTGGCATCGGTGACTTCCTGGTTATTCCAGTAACCCAGCATATTGTTATCGCCGTATGACTGCAGTTCGTCGTCGACGCCAATGCGAACCTGCACATTAGGAAAGGCATAGCCGATGCTGTGAGGAATGTTTTTATAAACACGGTTGCTGGATATTACCGGGCCGGCTTCTGTTAAGCCATAACCCTGTACCAGTGGCAGCCCCAGGCCGATAAATAACCGCGCTACTTCTGGCGATAATGCGGCTCCGCCACAAATAGCGATGCGCATGCGCCCGCCCAGTTTTTCCATGACTTTAGAGGCGACCAGCTTATCCAATACAGGCCACAGCAATAATAATGGCGACCAGACTCTTCTTTTTTGCTCATATTCAAACCGCAACCAGCCGATGCTGACGGTCAAATCAAATAACTTTCTGGCAACAGCCGGTTTGGCATTCAGGCCAGTCATAATCTTGCTGTATACCCGCTCAAATATACGCGGTACCGAAACCAGAACCGTTGGTTTGATATTTTGCAGGTCTTCTCCCAGCTGTGGAATGGAGCGTGCGAAGTTGACCTGGGCACCAACCATCATCGGCAGCATATAGCCAACTGTTCGTTCAAACATATGTGAAAGTGGCAAGAATGACAGGTACTGGTCACTGTTTAAGAAATTACCTGACGGGTGTTCTTCACCACAAAGAAAGGCGCCATAGGCATCGCTGATAATATTTTTGTGGGAGAGCATGACACCTTTAGGCCGGCCCGTTGTGCCTGATGTATAAACAATACTGGCCATCTCTTGGGCTGCTCTTTCTTTTTGCTGTAATTCCCCTTTTGCACCGAATAACCAGTCAGCGCGGGATATTAGCCTGGCATCGGAAGGATGGTCTTCTTCATGCACCGGCTCTATGCTGATAATGCGCTGCAAATCTTTCAGCTCTGTCTTCAAATCCAGCAGCCGCTTCCACTGCTCTGTATCTTCTACCAGCAATATTTTTACATTGGCATCATTGAGTATATAGGCGACATTATCCGGCCGGTCTTCGACATATAAGGGTACGGTTACCAGACCCATGCCCAGCGCTGCCTGATCAAAAACAACCCAGTCCCGGCTGTTTTTAAGCATTAGGGCGACCCGGTCGCCTGGCTGTAGATTTTCTTTTTCAAGCGATGCCTGCCAGCGAATGATCTCGGTCGATATTTGACTCCAGCTGGAAGACTCCCATGTTTTATTTGCAAAGTTATACTGTTGGTAGGCAACCTTATCGGGGTTTCGTTTCAGACGCTCTCTAAAAAGAGCAGGGATAGTATCTGCAATATCCGGGGTAATGACATCCTGACTCATCCAGCTTCTCCAGTTCCGCTTTAGTACTTTATTTTACGTACCTTTGTTATATGCCTATCTTATATCCCTAACCACCATAATCTCAAGCGCAATCCGACTTCACTACTGTATCCGCTTTCAATAAATTTAATTTGGCCTTCTGAATTCACAATAAAACTCGCTGGAACAGCTTTTATACCGTATGTTTCAGCCCATTTGCCATTAACATCATCTAAAGTCGGAAAACTCAAACCCTGTTGGCGCATATAGCTCAGCGTATCTTCTGACCAGGAAGCAATGCTAAGAACAGCATAATCTTCTGAAATAGACTGGATTGAGTCTTCTTCTATACGACAAATGCGACACCAGCTGGCCCAGAAGTGAATCAGCATCGGCTTGCCCTGATAACGCTCCCATTGAATCGGGCTTTTATCCAGCAACACGCCCTCAATCGGTACAGCCTGGCCGCTCAGTACCGTCTGGTTTTGGTAGCCTCGAACCGCGACAAAAATAATCACGATCAATACAAAGTCGAACAGGTATTTACGCCAGCCACGATAATATTTTTTAAAATTCTTATACATAATAATCCTAAGGCGCGTTTATCTTTTAAATACCCTTAACCAACGCCAAAGACTAATGAGACTCATTAACGACTGCGCAAGATAAGTTAAAGCACAGGCCAGCAGAATTTTTCTGGCCGCTTTCATGTCATTCTGCGACAAATAATCGCCTTTCTTGAGTATTGGCAAGGCTCTGGAAAAACTGGCATTCCATTCCACCGGCAATGTCACCAGATGCACAAGCACGGCCATCATCATGCTCATCAGACCCAGCATCAGGACTATGCCGCTGGCAGCAGGAGAGCGTGATATCAGCCCGACCACAGGAATTGCCAGCATCAATACTGAGCCCATTTTTTCCGCATATTGCGCCAACACAACCAGCTTCACTCGCCAAAAAAAAGGCCGGTAATTCATCGCATGTTGCAAAGCATGGCCAACCTCATGCGCGCCGACCACGACGGCGGTCAATGAACGCTCCGTCATATTCTCAGCACTGAGCCTGACCGTGTTAGTCAGCGGATCATAATGATCACCGCCCTGGGTCGCTTCGAGGCTGACAAATGTTAACTGCAACTGCTTTATCAGATGCCTGACAAATTCCTCGCCATTGCCCGGAAAGTCCTGCCGTGGCGCGCTATAGCGCTTCAAAACGGCTTTTGCCCACAGCTGCGGGCCGATAAGCAGCAGCAATACCAGCGCTATTATGATGATAATTAACAATTTTTACTCTCTGCCTGCACGGCTATAGACTACCTAAAACAAGCCGTTAGTTTTAGGCTATAATGCCACTATACGTTAAAAACGTATTATTGATTTTTTCAAAGCTTCTCTAAGCTGGTTAAGGACTAATATATGGCATTGCCATCCGGCTCCCCTACACTTGAGCATGCTGTATTTCTTGAACGCATAAAGCTGATATACGCTAATGTGCCGGCCACTATTTTAGCCATACTTCTGGTCTCGCCCTGCCTGATTTACGTCAACTGGCAGCTGGTTGACCACGCCATCATTATTACCTGGTTTATCTTCATGAGCCTGACGATATTTTATCGTTATATCATATACCTTCTTTTTAATAAAAAAACCGACGAAGAAATTGATACGAGGCTATGGTATCGCTTGTTTCTGACCGGCACGGTGCTGACGGCAGTCTGCTGGGGAGTCACTGGCAGCGTGCTGTTTCTGTCTGATTCAATTCAACAACAACTCTTCACCGCGACTATGCTGGCAGGCATCTCAGCCGGGGCGCTGGCTACACAGGCACCTTTTTTTAGCATATTTGCAGCCTATACCTTGATTAACCTGACGCCGCTGATGCTGACGCTGTCCAGTTTTGGAACCGGCATCCATTACGCCACCGCTGTGCTGATTTTGCTTTTTATTATTTTTATCATCTTCGCTTCTGCCCGCATGTCAAAAATCATAAAGAACTCTATTTCTTTGCAGTTTAAACATGATGACGTTCTCAAAGACATTGCCGAACAAAAACAACAGACCGACAATCTCAACATCAACCTCAGGCAACAGATCAATGAACGTGAAGTCATTGAACAACACCTTGAAAACTCAATGTCACAATTAAAAGCCACGCTGGAGTCCGCAGCAGATGGCATTCTGGTTATCGATAACGACGAGAAAATCACCAATTTCAATCAAAACTTTATTGATATATTCAGCATTTCAGATTCGTTAATCCAGTCCAGAGATTTTTCCAGCATTCAAAACTGCATAAACAGCCAGCTGAAAGATCAGTCCAGACAATTACCATCATACCCAATCGATGATGTCGTGTTACTTGAATTAAATGATGCACGCCTGATTGAAGTTTTTTCCAGACCGCAAAAAATTGCAGACCATACCATAGGCCGCGTCTTCAGTTACCGCGATGCAACGATGAGAATTAACTCTGAGTCTTCCTTACAGGAAGCCAAAACAAAAGCCGAGATTGCAAATAAAGAAAAGTCTGATTTTCTCTCACGAATCAGTCATGAACTGCGCACACCATTAAATGCGATCCTGGGTTTCGGGCATTTGCTTAAGGAAAAAAACCAGGAGCACCTGCACACTGATGAAAAAAGTTATATTTCACATATATGCCTGGCCGGCGAACATTTGCTCAGCTTAATCGATGACTTGCTCGACATTTCTCGTATTGAATCCGGCAAACTTAATGTTAACCTCAGCAGTATCGCTTGCGAAACAATCATTAATGAGTCCATTAGCCTGGTCAAACCCATTGCCGATGTCAGCAATATCAGTATCAAAATCAATTCAAAATTCAGCCGCTTCCCTTATGTTTACGCAGATCACACCCGTTGCAAACAGGCACTGGTAAACCTGCTCACCAATGCCATAAAATACAACCATAAAAATGGTTCCGTAACATTAAGCCTGAGCCTCAATGAGTCTCAGATTCGTTTTGAAATCAAGGACACCGGCATCGGTATTGATAAAGAAAGTTTCAATGCCATCTTCCAGCCCTTTACCCGCCTCAAACAAGTTGAGAGCACAAAAGGAACCGGAATCGGCTTAACCATAACAAAACGACTGATAACAGTTATGAACGGCACAATAGGCGTAGAAAGCGTACCCGGCAAAGGCAGCACATTCTGGTTCCAGTTACCCCGCGCCTTACCGACAACCACAGCAGACGACAGCGTACAAATAAAATCTACAACACTGACAGATAATACAGTTGAAACCATGCACACCATTCTTTATGTAGAAGATGAGCCACTAAATCAGGCCCTGGTAAAATCCATCATCAGCCAGATCCCCAATACGCGCCTGATAACCGCACTGACCGGGGAAGAAGGCGTTGAAATCGCGCTGGCCAGACAACCTGACCTGATACTAATGGATCTTAACCTTCCGGGTATCAGCGGCTATGATGTCTTTAATATTTTAAAAAATGAAAAATCGTTTACCAAAACACCGATCTTTGCAGTCAGCGCCAATGCCATGCCAGAGGAGATACAGAAAGGTAAAGATGCCGGTTTTATTGACTATTTGATAAAACCGATTAACATTGATAATACTCGAATATTGCTGACCAATACTCTGGGCATGCTTGATAACCATTTAATTTAAAACCAGTAACAGAGCCACCAATCAAGCCATGCTTTACGACTTAAACATCTCATATATGACTGCGCGCAAGCCACAAACAGATAGCCTACGGAAGATCCTTGAAAAACATTCTTAAACTGTTATTAATTCGTGAAGATGAAAAAATAACCGTATTATATTTCTTAACTTTCTTTTTTATCGCCGGCTGTGGCATGGCGATGGGAAAAGCCTCTGCCGAAGCTTTATTTTTCAAACGCTATGGCATTGAAAATCTTCCGCTGATGTATATTGCACTAGGCGTATTGCTGACCATCAGCAGTCTTGTTTACGCAACCCTGGCTGATAAAATTTCTGCTGAAAAATTATTTTTCAGACTGCTGCTTATTCTCATTGTCGCTCTTCTAACACTCTGGGGCCTGCTAAGCTATACCGAGATGCCGGCAATATATCCCTTGTATTTTCTGCTTTACGAAGCCGCATCAGAAATAATGCTGGTGCATATGGCTTTATATATTAGTCAAAACCTGAATACCTTAAAAAGCAAAAGGCTGCTGCCTGTTATTCTTGCCGGCAGCCAACTGGGGCTGATAACAGGCGGCATACTTGTCGCTATACTGGCACCGCGCATTGGCACCAGCCAGATCATGCTTATCTGGAGCATGCTGTTATTTATCACCCTGGTGATAATGGTCAGCTGGCACAAACTAAAAGGGCCGTCTTGCTTCTTTTATAAGACACGCACACACAGTTCAGTACAAGCGTCACTACAGTCGGTTAAAAAAGGCATTAGTTTTACCCGGCAATCGAGTCTGCTAAGCGCCTCTTCCATTGCCTTTTTTTTCATGGTCATTACCTTTTATACACTTTATTATGTGACCAACACTATCTATACCGGCTATTTTGAAAACGAGCAGGAACTGGCTGCTTTTTTTGGAATACTAACAGCGACAACCGCCCTGATAACACTGCTGCTTCAGCTTTTCGTAAGCAACAGGACAATCGAGAAATTAGGCATACAAAATACCAATCTCATTTTCCCCCTGTCCATCAGTTTGAGTTTTGTCATTTTGCTGCTCAGCATGAAAATGCCTGCTGCCATTTTTGCAAGCTTTATCAAGGATACCTTTAACCCTGCCTTTAACAGCCCGGTTAGAAACATGATGTATAATATTTTACCCAAAAATATTCAGGGAAGATCACGCGCCGTATCTACCGGCATAATTTTGCCCGCGGCTTTACTCACCTGCGCCCTGATACTATTGTCTGCTCAGTTTTTCAGTAACAGTTTTTATTTTTTAGTCAGCGGATTTATTACCAGCTTGCTATTGGTTTATTTTTCAATTCGAACTAACAAAGCCTATCTTGGCACATTAATCAAACACCTCAGAGAACAGATATACATGCCTAAAGAAACACTTTCAGAAAATTCCGGCACATCACTGCTGGTATCGCTTCAGCAAAACATACACCAGGGCGATGACGCTGTAACCATTAGCTCTGCTAAAATTCTGATTGCCTCTCATCCAGACAAGGCAACGGATATTATTATAGAAAGACTGAAAAGCGCCAACAGTAAAACGGCTGATCAACTTATACGCATACTTGCCAGCCATACAGTTAAACCACTCAGAGACATTTTAAAACGGCCTGACAAGTACCCGGTGTATGATCATCATTTTGAAGCCACCATGCTACAGCTTTTGTTTGAAGCGCGAGACTCATTTGCAAAAAAATATATTTTAAGGGCGCTGATAAGTGACAACCCCCGGGTCTGGGCTACCGGGATCTACGGCGCCATTGTCTATAATGATAAAGCCAACCTGGCGCAGGCTAATTCAATCTGGATAAAACTAAGCACTGGCAACAACAAGGAGATACTCGCGGCATTACCGCTGGTGAAATTAATCAGTCAGGCTGATGAAAAAACAAAAGCCCGCTTAATAAACAATTACCAAAAGGCGTTTCCTGCATTACTGGAGTCAAACCAGCAAAGATGGCGATTACTTACTCTTGAAGCCCTGAGCAGCTGGCAGCACGGCAGCCTGCCAGATTTTTCCCCGATACTTAGCCGGCTTTTTGCAGACAGTGATCCTTTTATCCGCGCTGCTGTTATAGGTTGCTCTTTTGTTCTGGCTTATGATGAGCACATGGACCTTCTGGTAAAGGCGCTCGATGATGGTCATTCACAGGTACGCAAACAAGCCTTGGCTATATTGCTGACAACGCATAACAATAATGACGTCATAGCTGATAACTGGCTTATTAACAATGACAACTTCACCTCTCCTCGTGCTCAGCTCACTATCTTTGAACATTTAGTCAACAACGCCCTGAAAGAAACAAGCCTGCAGAAAATAGCTGACTCAAAAGCACTCTTAGGTCGTCAATATTATGATGCCAGGCAGATGCTTAAATCCCATCAGAATAAAAGCAACAGTTTCTTTCTTCTTTACCAGAGCATCAACGAAAGACTGGACTATATTTCACAGCTACTGCTTTCCTGCCTTGATCAGCTGCAGACATCAAATATTGCATCCGTGGTCAATGCTGCTATAAAAACGGCTGATAAAGAACACATAGCAACAGCCTGTGAAGCGCTAAGCAGTCTCGACAAATCAGAAGTCACCGCATTATTAATTGATATACTACGTGATGACTTTGAGCTTAAAAGCAATTATATTATGGGCTTCGACAATACTGACTCGGTTTTGAACTGGTGCAAACTTCAGGACCAGTGGCTACAGACATGCGCTCTCAGGGCACTGAATGATGACTGACCTTTTTGACAGAATATATTTACTCAAGCAGTCGCTCATATTCAGCAAAGTATTCACTGATGACTTAAGGTTTATCGCCGAATCATTATACGAAGAAATATTTTATAAAGGCGATCATATCTTCGAGCTCAATGATCAGGGCAATGAAATGTTTATCATTACTTCTGGTAAAGTCGGCATTTCTCTCAGTGATAACGAAAAGCACACTATCACCGAATTACACACTGGTGACTGTTTCGGTGAAATGAACTTGCTCGATGGACTGCCGCGTTCGGCAACCGCCCATGCTCTTGAAGACACTCATTTGCTTTGCCTCAATAAAAGCAATTTAAGAGGCCTGATACTCAGCTACCCTGAAATCAGTCTGGGCATATTAAACAGCCTGTCTTTAAAGCTCAGGAATACAAACCATCACACCCTGTCCAGTTCGTTAAAACAGAACAGTGTCTGATATGTAAACCAGAACCAAATTCGTCACTCTGTTGATGTTTTACTTTTTGGTACACACCTCTGCTGTTCTCAGCCAACGCACTGCCAACGACCCTCATTACAGAGCCGGTTTTTATTGATAGGCATATTTGCAACTGCACTGTGCCGCCATTAGGCTTAAATACATTTCAACCGTGCTTGCTAAAGACTATGCGACTCACAAAAACTTACCATCGCCGTTAGTCAATCAGCGAATCATAATGCCAAAGCATTTCTTTGCCTGCCACGCTGAACTCGCAAGCCGTCCACGGTGCATGCTTTAACAGGTATTTATACACGGCATATATCAGCATAAAAAACTAGTCTATCAGTTGAAATTTTTAAGCCTGTAGCAACTTACGTTACCCGCCAAACTGAAAAAAAACGGATTTTACTGCTGGAGAATTCATGCCCGTGACCATGGGCAGGACATTACACAGGGCGACTTCAATCACAGAGCACTCGCCTCTGGTCTGAACTTCACTAAATAAAATATAAAAACCACGTCCAAGCCACTGAAATAGCCTTGCTCTGTGCTCGTTCTAACCGTTACACTATGGGCACTTTCATATTGTTAACGGTATAAGGCTCTGACACAGTTGCTCAACAAAAAACCTCTGCAGACCATCAGACTAAAATAATATGGATTTTCAGTGGTTTACAATTGCGCTCGGTGATGCGACCTGGATCTCACTGGCATTTTTACTGGGATTTTTCGCTAAACTCATCAAACTACCGCCTCTGGTAGGTTTTTTGGCAGCCGGTTTTGCACTTAACTACCTCGGTATAACCAGTGGCGACATGCTGCAAAAGCTGGCAGACCTTGGCATAACCCTGCTGCTGTTTACAGTTGGCCTTAAGCTTAACCTGCGTTTTCTTATCAGGCCGCAGATATGGGCCGTAACAGCCCTGCACACCAGCATCACGGTGCTGCTTTTCGGCTCAGCTATCTTTGCGCTGTCCTTATCCGGTATCTCCGCCTTGTCGCAGTTAACCTTGCATAGCTCTTTGTTACTGGCTTTTGCGCTGAGTTTTTCAAGCACAGTTTTTGTTGTCAAATCACTGGAAGAAAAAGGCGATATGAAATCATTTCATGGTCGCATTTCAATCGGCATTCTGGTCATGCAGGATCTGCTCGCGGTTATCTTTCTGGCAATATCTACAGCTAAACTGCCATCGCTCTGGGCTGCCCTGCTGTTTTTGCTGATACCATTGCGGCCTCTGCTCATGCATTTACTGCAAAAGACAGGGCACGGCGAGCTGCTTATTCTCTACGGTCTGGTTCTGGCTCTCGGAGGCGCCGAAGTATTTGCGCTAGGCGGTATAAAAGATGACCTCGGCGCACTGATCATGGGTGTATTGATTTCTAACCATGCCAAATCTGCAGAACTTGCTAAATCAATGCTAGGGTTCAAGGATCTTTTTCTGGTCGGTTTTTTTCTTTCCATTGGCATGTCTGTCGAGGCCACACCGGAAGCACTGATTATTGGCGCCCTGCTAGCACCTTTTATACTGCTTAAATCAGCCCTCTTTTTTAGCCTGATGACGCTTTTCAAACTGCGCGCAAGAACCTCGCTGTTAACCAGCCTCAGTCTGACCAACTACAGTGAGTTTGGATTAATCATTGCATCAATTGGCGTCAGCAGTGGCTGGATGGAAAGCAAATGGCTGGTTGTCATGGCGATTACACTGTCGCTTTCATTTGTAATAGCAGCACCGCTGAACAGTATAGACAGCAAAATATATTATTATTTCAGACAGTTCTGGATGCGGTTTGAGCGTGCTCAACGGCTGCCAGATGACAAGATAATCGACACTCTGGGTGCAACCATCGCTATCTTTGGAATGGGCAGAGTCGGCAGTGGTGCTTATGATAAAATGCGCAAACTGCACGGCGAAACGCTGGTCGGTGTCGACTTCGATGCCGATCGCGTTAAAAGCCAGCAGGCGCTGGGCAGAAACGTAATCCACGGCGACCCCAGTGATGCTGACTTTTGGGAAAAAATAAAACTGGACCACCGCATCAAACTTGTGATGTTAGCCTTGCCCAACCTGCAGGCAAACCTGGAAGCGCTGGCACAGCTAAAACTCATTACATTTAGCGGCAGGATCGCGACAATAGCAAGATTCCCTGACGAAGCAAGGCTACTGGAAGAGGCCGGTGCCAGCGCCGTTTTTAATATTTACACAGAAGCTGGAGCCGGTTTTGCTGAGCACGTCGAAGATCAAAATAAACACTTTAAGCCAGCATAAACCTGAAGCAAAAGCTTTACTGCACACCCTCAATAATTCTCTGTTGCATGACAGTTAAAAGATCCAGCTGATCCTCAATCTCGTCATAACCTTGTTTCATAATTAAAAATTCAATTTTCTGCGCAACTTCAGTGATCTTTAAAAATCCAAAATTACCACCCGTGCCTTTCAGATTATGCACCCTTGCTGACAACTCGTCCCAGTTTTCGTCTTTATATAAGCTTAATATTTCATCGAGCAACTCAGGCAATTTTTTTACAAAAATCAACACCAGATCAATGGCACCTTCATCCTCTTCCAATAAAGCCGATGTCATCGCTTCAAGAGCCGGCTTTATTTCATCACTGGCGAGCAGATAGCGGCTCACTGTTTGATTAAATAAAAGCCGGTTAATCGGTTTTGCCAAAAATTCATTACAGCCTGCCTTGATATAGCCTTTAACGTCGTCTTCCATTGCGCTTGCCGTCAACGCTATCACCGGCAAATCCTGGTTATATTTTCTTAACTCATATACGGCTTCAAGCCCGCCCATGACAGGCATTTGCATATCCATCAGCACGGCATCATAATGATTTTTTTCAATCGCCGCCAAAGCGTCTTTGCCATTTTCGACAATATCACAATCAGCGCCAATTCGGGTAAGATACAGTTTAATCAGTTTCTGATTATCCTCTATATCTTCAGCCACCAGCACCTTGCCCTTAAATTTGGCTTTAGAATTCGGCTTTTCTGCAATAGTTTTTATATTAGAACGCGTTTCCGGCACTTCATATATCAGCCCGTCAAGCGCTTCACATTGCATCATAAAAGCAAACTGGCTGCCAATTCCTTCGGTACTCTCGACGGTAATAGTTCCATTTAGCTGCTCTGCCAGTTTTTTAGATAAATACAGACCCAGACCGATGCCGCCATACTTTCTTGTCGTTGTTGCATCGGCCTGTTCGAATGCATCAAATACCGTTTTCATATCAGCCTTTGTCAGGCCGATACCCGTATCAACTATTTCAAAACAAATCTTATTGTTTTTACTTTCATAGGATACCGTCATAATCACTCTGCCTTGTTCGGTGAATTTGACAGCATTAGCCAACAGGTTGATCAGTATTTGCCTTAGCCTGACAGCATCCGATTTAATCACGGCCGGTATGGGAAACAGATATTCAACACTGAACGCCAGGTTTTTTTCAGACGCCTGCATTTCTGCAAACGCTTTTACTTCACTGATAAGGTGCCGCACATCCACCGGCAGATGTGCAACATCAGGTTTTTCAGAATCAATAATTGAAAAGTCGAGTATGCCATTGATAACATCGAGCAAATGTTTACCGCTACGGACAATGGTATTGATTGAGTCAATACGTGCACTCATTTCCTGATCACCGTCCAGTAGCGATTCAGAAAAACCAATGATCGAGGTTAACGGCGTTCGTATTTCATGGCTCATGTTTTCTATAAACGAGCTTTTAACGCGGCTCAGATTTTCCGCTCTCAGTTTTGCTTTTGTTAATTCCTTTTTCGACTGCACCACTGTTGCATTCATCATCATAAAACTATTAGCCAGCTCACCCAGCTCGTCATCATATCGATAGTTCAGGCTGCCAATATCACGCCCGGATGCAATCTCCTTGCTGGCTTTACTGATGCTGGAAACAGGGTTTAAAATATAACGCCGGAGCACAAAAATCATCAGCGACGCGGCGACAAACATTGATACCAATAATGTGAAAAACATCATTTTTACAAGCTCATTGCCGGCTTTATTGATCACATCTGCCGGCAACATAGCAATTAAATATAAATAGTCATTAATTTTTCTGACGTTATAGACCGAGTCATCATCCCAATACTCTTTGTAATTTGCAGAGCTGCTGGCGGTGATATTGATATCTTCATGTAAAATTTGTGAAATGCGCTCTTTACTCAGTGCTTTTTTATTATCAAATACGGCATCACCTTTCTGATTTACAAAAAACACATCGCCACCATTAGCTATATGCTTGCCTCCGATGTGTTCTTTAAAATAAGCCAGGCTCATTGTCATCGATATATAGCCGAGGATATCTGAACCTGACTCAGTGTCTTTAGCAGCTGACCTTACCGCTTTGGCAAAAAAAATGGCGTAATGATGATTGTCTGCGTTCAGATAACTATTTGAAAACACCGCTTTTGAATTATTTATCTGCTTGTAAAAATCAAGCCTGGACTGTTCTTTTGCGATATCACGATGTCCGGCAGGCTCAAGCCCGGCAACTTCCCGGCCATCCACGCGTAATACTTTTATCTCATCATATTCAGGGTAAACCGACTGGTACGCATCAAGCTCAGCGGCCAGCTTCGTCTTCAATGCTGCGCTGATATCATGACCTGCGGCAATTTTCAGATATTTTTCGATCAAAATTGAATTTGAAAACAGCTCCATGTTTGACTTAGCCGTATTAATATCACTGATTAAATGATCACTGATATGGCCAACTTCTGCCGTCATCTGGTGCAGCGCGTTTTCTGTGGTTGTCTGTTGCAGTTTATAAGAGGCCACTGCGCCCAGAATCAACAGCGGCGTAATAATCAGGGGCGTCATCACCAGCAGAAGCTTAGAACTTAATTTCATTAAATCTGTACAGCCCTATCTATTATTATTTCAACAGCCTGTTCTCTAGCATCGATAAAAACCGGCATTGCCATTTAACAGGCAGCCAATACAACGAGACAGTAGCTGACACCGGTAACGGTCATAAAATGGGGGAGGGAAATCGGCTTCTGATATCAGCACAGCCATCAGACACTTAGCCATTCCAGCTGATCTCAGCAATCAACTCCATTTGTCTGCAACTCAAAATCAACAAACTTAGTTTTATATAGCTGATTTATCAGCATTTTACTATTGAGGCAGATAAAATTTACATTAGCATCGAATCAAAAGTCAGCCATTGCTCGCCTGATACGGGACAGAACACCGATAATGCCACCGGCTGATGTCACTCCCCAGCCACTGTTCATGCACCAGCTCCCACTTCTTTTTTATATCATCCATGCACTGACACCGGTTTGTTTAAGCAGCTCAATCCGTTATTAGTCTAACTTAAATAATCAACACGGGCACAGACAGGGCTTATCTAAATGACTTTCTTATCACTTTTATCTTATTCTTCGTTCAGCAATCCGCTGCAGTCTCTGATTATTTTCTTCAGTTCAGGCACGCAGGAGCCGCAGTTAGTACCGGCCTTTAAGGCGACGCCTATTTCTTCCACCGATGTCATTTTATTTTCGATAATCGCATTTTTTATTGTCTTAATGCCCACGCCAAAACAGGCACAAACCACTTTTCCCGCCTCTTCTTTTGCATCCGCCGGTTTGCCTGTCAGTAAACTGTGCCGCTCCGTTTCGCTTAACGTATCACTTTTAAACAGTTGAGCTAACCAGTCGCGACCCGGCAGTGACAGGTCCGGGCCAATAAACAGGCAGCTCTCAAGCCGATCGTTTTCTATGCGCGCTGCACGGTATCTTCGCTCGCCTTTATCGAAATACTCTATCCAGTTAACCTGCTGCGCATCGCTACACAGCAATCGTCGTGCACAGGCGGCCCAGTTCTCATCGCTGGCATCACCGGCCAGCTCATAGTGCCAGAAGCCGGCGCCTTTTGAACTCGCCCAGTATCGCGCATCTTTAATATCATGCCTGCGACGTGAAATTAAAAAGCCATACCAGTTAGCTTTATACGCTTGAAGCTTAATATCTGTTTTTTTATACTCCGGCTGGCCAGATAGCGGATCGCATTTTGCTGACACCAGTGAGTCCACATAAGCCTTGCTGCTGAAGCGGTCGTTCCAGTGTATCGGTATAAACACACTGCCCTTTTGCTGTGTATCCGATACCACAACTCTGACAACAATCGTCGCTTTGACACTGCTCACCGAAACCAGTGCCTTATCAACCAGGCCGTATTGTTTGGCATCTTCAGGGTGAACTTCTGCATAGGGTTCGATCACATGCGCCGATAACGTCGACGACTTGCCGGTTCTAGTCATGGTATGCCATTGATCACGCACCCTGCCGGTATTCAGCAGCAACGGGTACTCGTCGTATACCGGCTTTTTATTGGCAAACGAGTCGACGCTAATAAAACAGGCTTTTTTCGACTCGGTAAAAAACTCACCCTCGCTAAACATACGCGCGGTTCCCCCGGGCGAGGCCGTTGTCACGGGCCACTGCAGCGGCTGCAGTGCATCGTATTGCGCATAGCTCAGGTCTTTATATAAACTGATATCAAAGGCGCGCGAGGCGTTGTTTTTAAAACCGGATAGCGCGGCATGCTCAATAAAAATATCACGCGCTTCTTGATACTGAAAACACGCGGCATGACCCATGCGCTTTGCGACCTCTGCAATAATCCACCAGTCCGGTTTTGCCTCGCCGGGCGTGGGTAAAAATGCACGCTGTCTTGAAATTCGTCGTTCTGAACTGGTGACAGTACCATCGCGCTCGCCCCAGGTCTGCGCCGGTAATAGAATATCAGCATATTTGGTGGTATCCGTTTCGCGCATACAATCCGACACCACGACACACTCACAGCGCTCCAGTGCCTGGCGCACAAAGTCAGAATCCGGCAGGCTCACGGCAGGGTTAGTCGCCATAATCCACAGCACCTTTATTTTTCCCTGATGCACGGCTTTAAATAAATCCACCGCCTTCAGGCCTTGCGTTGCCGCCACAGAAGGCGACTGCCAAAACGTCTGCAGCAGATCACGATGCGCTTTATTTTCAATCGCCATATGTGCGGCCAGCTGGTTTGCCAGACCGCCGACTTCTCGACCACCCATGGCATTAGGCTGCCCTGTAATTGAAAACGGCCCCATGCCCGAGCGACCAATACGGCCCGTTAGCAGATGGCAGTTAATAATAGCGTTAACGCGATCACTGCCATTAGACCACTGATTGATGCCTTGTGAAAAAAGCGTGACCACACGTTCGGTCCTGGCAAACAAGCGATAGAAAGATTCCAGCGTCTGTTGCTCGAGCCCGCATTCCCATGCCACCGTATCCAGATCACACATCTGCACCGACTCTAACAGCGGCTCCAGACCTTGCGTGCTGGCTTTCACATAAGCGCTATTGGTTTCGCCTTGCTCATTCAGGTAACGCAAAAGGCCGTTAAATAACATCTGGTCTGTACCCGGCTTAAGCGGCAAATGCATATCCGCAATATCACAGCTGGCTGTCTGCCGGGGATCTATCACCACTACCATCAGATCCGGGTTATTTTCTTTGGCCTGTTTAATACGCTGAAATAAAACCGGATGGCACCAGGCGGTATTTGAACCGGTGAGTACAACTAGCTTAGCCCGCTCAAGGTCTTCATAACAACCGGGTACCGTATCTGTTCCAAACGCTCTTTTATAACCGGCAACGGCGGATGACATGCAGAGCCGAGAATTGGTATCAATATTGCCGCTGCCAATAAAACCCTTCATCAGTTTATTGGCAACATAATAATCTTCTGTCAGTAGCTGCCCGGAAACATAAAATGCCACAGAATCCGAGCCGTGCTTACGAATCGCTGAGGACAGTTTATCCGCCACCAGGTTTAAGGCGTTGTCCCAGTTCTCGGTTTCAGCTTTCACCTCAGGATAAAGCAGGCGGCCATCATAACCAATGGTATCGGCCAGCGCCGCACCCTTGGAGCAAAGCCTGCCATAGTTAGACGGGTGTTCAGGGTCACCTTTTACAGTCACATGACCTTCTTCGCTTAAAGCCGCAATCACACCACAACCCACACCACAATAAGGACAAGTTGTTTTAACTTCTTTCATGATCGCCATATTATCTCTCTAATAAAAGCCGGCTTTAATCCACGGTTCTTATTCATCTGTCGATACGCTGTTTGCCTGCTATTGCCCTGAGCGATGCCCAGCAAACGGCGCCGTTGTGTCGAGTTCACCTGTATTCCTTCTGAGTGTTTTCAATCGCATAAGCATCATTAGCCACTGGCTGCCAGCTTAGTGCTCGCCCTTGGTGCGCATCAATCCGGCAAGGCGGTTACCTTGCTTTTGGGGCCCACCAAAGGGGAATATTTTATGCAGGTAAGTACTGTTACCGCGCTCTTCACCCCATGCTGTTTTGAAATGTTTGGCTATCTTACGCACTTCTGCCTGTGCCCCGTGTGTCTCATAAAATTCTCGTAAAAACCAGACAACATCCCAGACTTCATCAGTCAAGTCCAGGTTTTCGGCTGCCGCCTGAGCCCGCACAAAATCCTCAGACCACTCGTCCCGGTTGACAATATAACCTTCACTACAGGTCAGAACCATCTTACCGTTTACATCCAGCTGTTTGGTTTGCATGTTTGCATACATAATTTGCTTACCTCTTTTCTCTGCCTTACTGCTGCCTGCCTGCAGGCATGACTGTGTTCATAGCTTTCGGCCTCTTCATCTGCAGCCGCAGCAACACCTGCTGCTGCAAATTTCAGCGACGCGCTTTTGTTGTTTGTTATTGCTTTAGTTGCAAGTAATGTCTTCCCATTCCACTACAGCTTTGTCTGCAGTTTTTATTGGTTTTTTTACGCCCGAAAAGCTTATTATCTTTGTTCTTTAAGTCAAAAGTCTTGAGTCCAAGGCCAGAAGCCTTAAATCTTTTTTTTTAACTGACGACTCTGGACTTACGACTCTGGACTGATAACTTACGGCTGTGTTCAGGTATTAGGACAACCCTGGTCCGCAGTCAGTGACAGCATAATGCTATCGCCTTCCATCTTAACCGGGTAACTGGCTGCACAGCCATCATCCGGCGCTACCGCTGTTCCGCTAGCCAGTTCTATTTTCCAGTCATGTAACGGGCAAGCGACTTTATCACCCAGTACAATTCCCTGTGATAACTGGCCGCCCTTGTGCGGGCATTTATCAGCCAGCGCAAAAACTTTATCTTCTGCTGTTCTAAAAACAGCAATGTCACCCTTGCCGGTTTTCACGACCCGCGCTCCCAGCTTTGGAATATCTGTTAGCTGCCCTACTTCAATCCAGTCACTCATTTCTAAAAACCTCTTTAACTATCACATTCCACCACAGAGATGCCGCACTCAAATCATTTTTTTAAGTGCTTCACCGCTGCAGCAGGTTTTGTTTACACTGTTTCTGCTTGTTTTTTGATGACTTTCATCGGCGTGAACTCATGTGCCTCACTGCCCTGAGCGCGCTCTGCCCACGGGTCATGCTGCATGAATGACTGACCGTAACTGAAACGCTCTGCCAGCTCTTTGCGTTTATCATCATTCAGCAGAATGTCTTTAACGTAGGCCAGGCCTACCCGTTCGATCCACGGCGCGGTACGCTCAAGGTAATGCGCTTCTTCACGGTAAAGCTGCATATAAGCCGCGCTGTATTGCAGCACTTCTTCTTCGCTCTCGACGTTGCACAACAAGTCAGTTACCCGCACTTTAATACCGCCGTTACCGCCAACGTGTAATTCATATCCCGAATCAACACAGACCACACCGTAATCTTTTATCGTGGCTTCAGCGCAGTTACGCGGGCAACCCGATGCCGCCATCTTAAATTTATGCGGCATCCACGAGCCCCAGCTCAGTTGCTCAAGCTTGATCCCAATGGCGGTTGAATCCTGAGTACCAAAGCGGCACCATTCACGACCGACGCAGGTCTTAACCGTACGCAAGGCTTTACCGTAAGCATGGCCGGAGACCATGCCGGCATCGTTTAAATCTTTCCATATCAGCGGCAGCTCTTCTTTCTTCAGGCCATACAAACCGATACGCTGCCCGCCGGTGACGTGTACCGTATCGACGTTATATTTTTCAGCCGCATCTGCCACTGCGCGTAACTCCTGCGGCGTGGTCATGCCACCCCACATACGCGGGATAACAGAATAGCTGCCATCACCCTGGATATTGGCATGAGCACGTTCGTTAATGAAACGCGACTGGTTATCATCAATCTTTGCTTCCGGGTGTTTGCAAACCAGGTAATAATTCAGTGCCGGACGACACTTACTGCAGCCATCCGATGATTTCCACTCCATAGCATCCATCACTGCGCGGATTGATTTCAACTGGCCTTTGTTAATTTCGGCCCGCACATCATCGTGCGAATGATCGCTACAGGCACACATTGGTTTCAAATGCGGCGCTGTTGAATAATCGCCACCCAGAGTATGTGACATGATTGACTCTACCAGGCCAGTACAGGAACCACACGAGCTGGATGCCTTGGTGTGGGCGCGCACTTCATCCAGGGTAAATAGTTTTTTATCGTTAATCGCGATAACAATTTCACCTTTGGTGACACCGTTACAGCCGCATATTTCTGCGCTGTCGCTCATCATCGCAACGCGGTTGTCATCACCATGGCCCGAGTCGCCTAAGTGTGCCTGACCGAATAACAGGTTTTCACGAAACTCAGAAATGTCCGTACCGTCACGCATTAAATCAAAATACCAGCTGCCATCAATGGTCTCGCCATACATTACCGCGCCTTCAATCTTGTTGTTTTTAACAACAATCTTGCGATAGACACCGCGTGCTTTATCCTGAAAAACCAGCTCGTCTGTATTTTCATCACCAATAAAATCACCGGCAGAAAACAAATCTATGCCCGTTACTTTTAATTTGGTCGAGGTCATGGTGCCTTCATAACGCCCAATGCCCATTTTCGCTAAATGATTGGCACAGACTTTGGCCATTTCAAACAGCGGCGCAACCAGACCGTAAGCAATGCCACGATGCTGCGCACATTCACCCACCGAATATATCGCCGGGTCAAATGTCTGCAAGGTGTCATTAACCACAATACCGCGCTCACAATGAATGCCGGCGTCTTTCGCAAGTTTTATATTTGGCTTGATACCCACCGCCATTACCACCAGGTCCGCATAAATTTCTGTGCCGTCTTTAAAGCGCACTTTTTCAACCCGGTCTTTACCGATTATCGATTCCGTTTCTGCCTGCATTAAAAAGTGCAGGCCACGTTCTTCCAGCGACTCCTTTAACATCGCCGCCGCCGGGCCATCCATCTGCCGTTCCATTAACTTGTCCATCAAATGAACAACCGTCACACTCATGCCCTGCTGCATTAAACCATTAGCCGCTTCAAGCCCTAACAGACCACCACCGATTACCACCGCGTGTTTATGTTTCGCGGCGGCTTCAAGCATCAGGTCGACATCTTTAATATCACGAAAAGCAATCACCCCATGCAGGTCATTACCCGGCACAGGAATAATAAAAGGCTCAGAGCCGGTAGCTATTAATAACCGGTCATACGACTCTTGCGTACCATCATCGGCCAGCACTTTTTTATTAATGCGATCGATCGAAGTAACGGCTTTGCCCGCATGCAAAGTGACTTTATTTTCTTCATACCACTGCCTGTCATTGAGCATGATCTCATCAATGGTTTTTTCACCGGCCAGCACAGGCGACAACATAATACGGTTATAGTTACCGTAAGGCTCGGCACCAAACACCGTAATGTCATACATATCCGGGTCGATTTTTAATAACTCTTCAACGGTACGCATGCCTGCCATGCCATTACCGATAACAACTAACTTTTCTTTCATACTGAGCTCTCCGGGCTACTGCAATATTAATGTGCAGTTCTATTATGCAATTCTCTAAACCCAGTAGAGCAACTAGCGTGCCAGCACATAAGCGCTCACTTAACCATTATTTAAGTAGTTGATAAATAACGTAAATTATTTAAATCAACAGTGCCTTTTAAATATAATATATTCAATAGTTTCGCACCGTTTAAGTGCCTTAAAAAACAGATCGCACATAATTGAAGCACGAGATTAGAGCGCTAATGGATTGTTATGGTGCATGCACACGGGCGCATTGAGGGCACAATCAAAGGTGAAATAAGACTGTTAATGCCAGTGTGGAAACGCTAATATCGATTAGAGAATGAGAAATAATTGGTTGGAGTTGTTTACTAATATAAGAGCTCTGCCCCTTAAATTGAAAATTGAGCTTTTGTATACTAAAGCGAATAACACGTTGATATTAATACTATTTATGAATGGATTGAGATATATAGAAAAGATAGGATATACGGCCATGGGCGTAATATATTACGGACGTGTCCGTCTACTTAAATGTTATGTGTAAAAAGGAAAATCATCAATGACACCTGATAATTTCGTATCCTTAATCAAAGAAGCAGTTGAGGTTGGTGCCAAAGATGACGTCATCGAAAATTTAAAAGAGCCGCCTGGCCGAAAACCTGATCCTGAATTATTGAAAAATTCAGAATGGTATTTATCATTAGATGAGAAAGGAAAAGAAAGAGTTAAATCAATTATTTCAGACTCAATATCTGAAACAATTTTTGGTTTTCTTTCAGTGCTTGATGGTGTCCGTTCTATATCTGAGTCTGGCGAAGAAAATTCACTGGAACTGCATCATAAAGACAAAGGTAAAAGAACTCTCCTAAATGATCAGTCAAAGGAATATTTACATGACATGTATAAAAACACATAACAATGCGGTCAAGTTCGCCCGTAAAAATCACGGGCTGGATGCTGAGCACAAAACGCGCCGCACCCCATACCTTAGTCGTTAGGGGTATAAATTTGATCAGATTATTCTGCATTTTAATATTATTGCCAGGCAGCATACATGCTGGCGATTATTTTCCCTGTGATTTTAGTGCTACAAAAAGTATTTCATTTAGGGGTGA
>Ga0224506_10000111_pt1 | contig 79075 bp, 66 predicted proteins | sample SF_Jan12_sed_USG_2_FD_169108 | JGI IMG/M metagenome (GOLD analysis project Ga0224506, IMG submission 169108) | Sediment microbial communities from San Francisco Bay, California, United States - SF_Jan12_sed_USGS_8_1 | ecosystem: Environmental > Aquatic > Marine > Sediment | place: USA...
GTGCCTTACCTCGTTATGATGAGAAAAGTGGTCGTGCGGTGATTCCTGCAGGCTCGCTCGATCACGAGCCTGAGATAAAACCTGAAGCCCGTATCTTCTGGAATTCGCGTGCCGATTGGTCGTGTGAAGATGATTTACCAGCTTTCGCTGAATATCCGGAATAAACTATGATTTCAGAGTTACTTCAACTCACCCCCTTACAAATTGTTCTTTCCATCATCATTATCTTTATCGCTTATGTGGTTAAAGGTTTGTCTGGCTTTGGTTCGGGTTTGGTCGCCATTCCATTTTTGGCTCTGTTATTTCCACTTAAATTTATCGTGCCTGTTTTTGCACTGCTCAGTTACAGCGGCACGGTCATGCAAAGTCTACAACTAAGAAAGCAGGTGGTGTGGGGTGATTTGTTACCACTCATACCCTTCACTCTGGCAGGCATCAGTGTTGCCGTGTGGTTGCTGGTTAATGTTGAGGCGCATTTATTGGTATTAGCACTGGGGATTTTTGTACTGGCTTATTCGGTCTATTCTCTATTTTCATTTCATAGCACACCCGGTAGTCGGGGCTGGGCTGTTTTAGCCGGTAGCTGCGGTGGTCTGGTTGGTGCCTTGTTTGGTACTGGCGGGCCTTTTTATGTCGCTTATCTGAAAATGCGCCGACTCGATAAGGGTGCTTTTAGAGCCACCATCGCCATGGTATTTTTGATCGATGGCGGCACACGCATGTTGGCTTACGCCAGTACGGGTTTATTTAACACCAAGGTGCTAACACTGGTCGCGATCATGTTTCCAGTATTACTGCTAGGCATGTATGTTGGCCATCACCTGCATATAAAGATAGAACCTCACCGATTCAATCAAATGATCAGTATCATGCTGCTGGTTAGCGGTATTATGCTGATTTATAAGGCGATGAGTTTTGACTGATGTATAATTACTTATCCATTAAAACGTTTAAATAATCCACAATTACAATGAATATCGAAGAAACAATACAAAAAGCCAAACAGTTTGTTGACGAAGGCCTGCATGATGAAGCACGTATGTGCCTGCTGGAAGTACTAAAAGAAGAAGCCACTAATAAAGCTGCTTTGATTATGCTAGGCGGTTCTTATTTCAGCATGGAAAAATATGCAGAAGCTGAAATGGTGTTTGAAAGATTGATTTTACTTGAACCCGGTATCGGCCAATTTTCAATCGGTTTATTCAATACGCTATGGCGAATGAACCGACAGGAAGAAGCGCTTGAAGAAATAAAACGTTTTTTATCGCATGCCGATCAGGAAGTTGAAAATGACACCATTAGCCAGTATATCGCCATCATTAATCACATTGATAACGGTGACAACCTGGATGTCGATAATTTAGATTAGTAGACTACTGCACATTCATAGCCAACCTATCTTATTTGTAACAACAAAAACACATGATTAGAACTGAAGAATTACGTAAAAAATTTATGGCTGAAGGTTTACGGAAAAACCAACTGTCAACAGATCCTTATCAACAGTTTGAAAACTGGTATCAACAAACAATGAATTCTGATCTGGCCGAGCCAACAGCAATGTCTTTAGCGACGGTTGATACTAATGCTCAACCCTGGCAACGTATGGTATTGCTAAAAACTTTCGATGAAAGTGGTTTTGTTTTTTTTACCAACTACGCTAGTCGAAAAGCCGAACATATTGATAACAATGCCAAGGTTAGTTTATTGTTTCCCTGGCACTCCATGGGTCGCCAGATAAAAGTAACTGGGAAGGCGGAAAAAATATCCACGGCTGAATCATTAAAATATTTCACCAGCCGTCCACGCGGCAGTCAGATTGGCGCATGGGCATCACATCAAAGCCAGGTAATAAAATCTCGCGCATTATTGGACGGCATGTTTGAGCAGGTAAAAAATAAATTCTCCAAAGGCGAGATACCCTTGCCTGATTTTTGGGGTGGTTACCGAATCAAAGCTGAGACAATAGAATTCTGGCAAGCCAGAGATAATCGTTTACATGATTGCTTCTTTTACCAACTAGAGAGCGATGGGCGATGGCTTGTTAACCGTTTGGAACCATAAGTCGTTATATGAATTTTTCAAAATTACTCACGCTCATGACATTAACGCTGATCACATTCACATCAGCATGTTCAACAACACCACCAAAAAACATCGACAATAGTTGCGATATTTTTTTTGAGAAGGATGACTGGTACGACGATGCAAAAGACAGCTATGAAAAATGGGGCGTACCCATTCATGTACAGCTGGCGATCATTCATCAGGAATCGAGCTTTAACTATGATGCCAAAACAGCGATGCAATATTTTTTATGGATTATTCCCATAGGACGTAAATCTGATGCTTATGGTTATGCTCAAGTTAAAGACGACACCTGGGACTGGTATATAGAAAAATCAGGTAATTCAGGCGCAGATCGTGATGACTTTGACGATGCCGTTGACTTTATCGGCTGGTATGGAAAACAAACCCATAAAGTTCTCGGCATATCTAAATGGGATACTTACAATCAGTATTTAGCTTATCACGAAGGTCACGGTGGTTTTAAGCGTAAAACATATAATAAAAAACCATGGCTAGTAAAGGTCGCAAGAAAAGTTGAGGCGCGTGCCAAACGGTATTCAGCGCAACTTAAGAAATGTCAAAAGGAACTTGAGTCCCGTTGGGACTTGTGGCCATTCTGGTAAACAACTATGACTATAAAAACTAATTTCTGGGAAACAAAATCGCTCGATGATATGAGCGATGAGGAATGGGAGTTGCTATGTGATGGCTGCGGTCGTTGTTGCCTGGTAAAACTTGAAGATGAAGAAAATGAAAAAGTATACGTGACCAATGTTGCCTGCAAACTGCTCGATTTAGAAACTTGCCGCTGTAGTGATTACTTAAATAGAATAAAAATCGTTCCAATGTGCATGAATCTGAAAACTGATTTAGCTGAAATGGTGGATTATTTACCTGAGACTTGTGCTTATCGTCTTATATATAAAGGCTTGCCACTCGAAAGCTGGCATCCATTAACAAGTTCAAATTCTGATTCCGTTATTGATGCAGGCGCATCCGTTAGTGAATTTGCCGTTTCTGAAGAAGCCATCCACCCTGATCAACTCGAATTACACATCATTGATTCATTCGGTGATGACGATCAATAACCAAAGGCCATGTAAATGAGTGCAGAAGAAATATCAGGCTGGCTAGCCGCCATATTCACCACATCAATTTTTGTGCCACAACTTCATAAGGCTTTTACAACAAAAAAAACACGGGACATTTCCATGTTGATGATTGTCTTAGCCATCATGGGGAACTCGGCCTGGTTTGTGCAGGCCTCATTCACATCAAACACGCCTCTAATGGTTTGTGCTGTGCTGATTATTATCATGAGTATTATTTTGATCATATTTAAATACAATAACGATAAAAAACAAAAAGAATAATTATTATGGATGTACTTACTCAAGGCCTGCTAGGTGCAGCGCTTTCACAATCGATCGCCAATAAAAAAGAAACTCGTATTGCCACCGGCGTTGGTTTTTTTGCGGGATTAATTGCTGACGCAGATATATTAATTTCATCGGCTTCTGATCCGATGCTAAATATAGAACTTCATCGTCACTTCAGTCATTCAATATTTTTTGTACCTGTTGGTGCCTTAATCGCAGCACTCATTTTATGGCCGATACTACAACGATTTTTTAATACACAACCATTAACATTCAAACGTTTGTATATTTTTTGTTTATTAGGTTATAGCTTGAGTGGATTTATTGATGCCTGTACCAGCTATGGCACGCATCTACTTTGGCCACTTAATGATGAACGAATTACGTTTCACCTGATATCGATTATCGATCCTATTTTCACTGGGGCATTAATGATCGCCGTCATTATGGCGTGGCGAAAACATCGACCACGTATTGCACATATCGGCTTATTATTATGTAGTGGCTATTTGTTATTAGGTTTGTTGCAGTTGAATCGTGCCACTGATCTCGCCATGGAGCTAGCACATTCTCGTCAACACGATGTTGAAATGTTAGTAGTAAAACCATCCTTAGGCAATAATCTTGTCTGGCGTTCTACCTACATTGCCAACGAAACGATCTATGTTGATGCCGTACGCGCTGGTATTACAGAAAATAAAATTTATCCCGGCAGTTCCGTACCATTGTTTGTACCGGAACGCGATGCCATAGGTATTCCTAAAGATTCCGTTTTGTATTCAGATATTCTTCGCTTCAAAAAATTCTCTGACGGCTTTATAGCGATGGAACCGGGCAAGGACAATATACTTGGTGATATGCGATACAGCATGTTGCCAAATAAAATCGCCACACTCTGGGGGATCACCTTAGATAAGAACAAACTGGACGAGCATGCCTATTATGGTTTTTATCGAGCAAGCTCACCGGATGACCGTAAAAATTATATCTCGATGATACAGGGTAAATAAGCAGTTCTACCCATAACAAAACAATGAGTCATTCCTTAGATTCAATTCCTGATTGGGTATGCTGGATAGCACAGGACAGCAGTGGCGCATGGTGGGGTTATTCAGTTGAGCCTTTAAGAAATGATAAAGGCTGGTATGAAAACGAAGTCGGCGAGTATGCGTTGCTCGGCACAACCGATCCTCTCGATTGGCCGAACTCGTTAAAACGTATTAAACATTAACGGCTTTCGTCGAAAAATATTCACGCGTCAATTTAAACACCAACGGACTGAGCAATAACAAGGCGATCAAATTGGGTAATGCCATAAGCGCGTTCAATGTATCCGCCAGCAACCAGATGAACGAAAGCTTTGCCGTAGCACCAATTGGGATTGCAATAACCCAGAGCACGCGAAACGGAATTATCGAGCGCACGCCGAATAAATACTCGACACATTTTTCCCCATAAAAACTCCAGCCGAGCAGGGTGGTAAAGGCAAAAATACTCAGACCAAATGTAACCACATAAGCACCGACACCGGGCAGGGCAGTTTCAAATGCCAGCGAAGATAAGGTAGCGCCGGTTTCACCACTGGTCCATGCGCCAGTAACGACGATAACCAGGCCGGTCATGGTGCAAAGAACTAGTGTATCAATGAAGGTACCTAGCATGGCAATGGTGCCCTGACGAACGGGGCTGTCAGTTGCCGCGGCGGCGTGTGCTATGGGCGCACTGCCCAAACCTGCTTCGTTTGAAAAAATACCCCGTGCCACACCGAAACGAATTGCCGCCCAAACCGCAGCACCTGCAAAACCACCCGTCGCAGCCACCGGTGTAAAAGCATGAGTAATGATGAGGGAGAGGGCCGCCGGTATCTCCGATGCATACAGGGCTAAAACAACCAGACTAGCCGCAATATAAGCGAGTGCCATGAAGGGCACCAGCTTACCGGCCACATCTGCAATACGTTTAATACCACCGATCAGCACCAGGGCAACCAGTGCAGCGATGACAAAGCCTGTTAATAAATGAGAAATCCCAAATTTAGAATTGAGCGCATCGGCGACAGAATTGGCCTGTATGGTGTTACCAATACCAAAACCTGCCAGTGCACCGAAGATGGCAAAGGCGGTACCCAGCCATGCCCAGTGACTCTTCAGGCCGTTTTTGATATAGAACATCGGCCCACCGATATGATTACCCTGTTCATCAATTTCACGATAATGCACTGCGAGTACCGCCTCAGCGTATTTGGTCGCCATACCTACCAGCGCGGTGCACCACATCCAGAACAGGGCGCCAGGACCACCCAGAAAGATAGCCGTGGCCACACCGGCGATATTGCCAGTACCAATGGTGGCCGCTAATGAGGTCATCAGGGCCTTAAAGGGCGCTATATCACCTTCACCGGACTCTTTACGACCTGCCCACAACATACGAAAGCCGTATCCAATATGACGCAAAGGTATAAAACGCAAGCCGCCCATCAGGAACAGGCCGGTACCAAGTATCAATATCAGCATGACCGGGCCCCAGACAATACCATTCAATTCAGTCAGTAGTTTGTTAATAAGCTCCATGTAGCTTCCCCTTGATGATCAGATTATTTTTATTATTCTTAATTTTTGATATTTAGTCGGATGTTAAAGCTGAATGCCTTAAAATGCACGTGATGAATATTATTCCTGCACATAATCTAGCCTGTCCTATCGATAAACTCGAATTACTTAACAAAGGAAACTATTACCAGTGCGCTAATGGTCATAGCTTTGATATTGCCAAACAGGGCTACGTCAATCTGTTACCTGTTCAACACAAGAAATCTAAAAATCCGGGTGATAGCAAAGCCATGGTGCAGGCGAGAACCAATTTTCTTGATGGTGATTTTTATAAGCCGATTGCTGATCAATTATCAAAAATCATTTTCTCTCAACTCTCTGATGAAAATGAGCACTGCGTTTTAGATGCAGGTTGTGGTGAAGGCTATTATTTACATCAGGTTATGAATGTTGCCCAGGCAATTGATAATACTTCTAACATTTCTTTTCTCGGCATAGATATATCCAAACCCGCTATCATTGCAGCAAGCAAAAGAACGAAGCAGGCTAGCTGGGTTGTTGGCACTAATAGTCAGCCACCTTTTCTAAAACAATCTGTTGATCTTATTTTCTGCGTTTTTGGTTTTCATAGCTTTTGTGGTTTTAAAAAAATACTTAAACCTGAAGGAAAACTCATTCTTGTTGAGCCTGGTGAAAAACACTTGCAGGAATTAAGAAATATCATATATGCCGAACCAACTACTGAAAAATCTAAAGATAAATCAGATAAAGATGCTGATTACAGCCTGATTGACACACAGACACTGGAATTTGAAATTCAGCTAAACAGTAACCAGAAAATTTTAGATCTACTCAGCATGACTCCACATCTTTTTAGAGCTAATACTGAAGGGAAATCCATCATAGAAAACATGGATTCGCTCAGCCTGACGACTGATATTATCTTCAAAATTTTTGAATACAAGCTAGAAATCTGATAGCTGTTACACACCTAAGATTAAACTCTATGAACACCCCTATACTTTACAGTTTCCGTCGTTGTCCCTACGCTATGCGTGCACGCCTGGCACTAAAATACGCAGGTGTTAATGTTGAGCTACGGGAGGTTGATCTAAACGAGCCACCAGAAGCATTAATCAAAATATCTAAAAATGCAACCGTACCCGTATTACATTTACCTGACGGCAACGTGATTGATGAAAGCTGGGATATCGTACAATGGGCGGTACGACAAAATGACCCCGATTTATGGTTGGGTGAAAACGATCAATTTCTGATCGAATCAAATATGTTGCTGGAAACAAATGACTACTCTTTCAAACAGGATCTTGATCGCTACAAATATGCTGATCGATATCCCGAACAACCAATGGAACATTATCGACAACAGGGTGAAGAATTTTTACAGGAACTGGAAGACCAATTAAATCAAACAGACTTTCTTCTATCCAATGCAATCTCTATAGCCGACATAGGTATATTTCCATTCATAAGACAATTTGCCATGGTCGATCAACAGTGGTTCGATCAGGCACCATATCCAAAGCTAAGAAATTGGCTTAACTATTTTATTGATTCAGATGGTAGTCAGCCTCATCTTTTTTTAGCCGTCATGAAGAAATACGATATCTGGAAACAGGGAGACTCAGGCATCTTTTTGTAAACTCACCTGTAATCAAAATCTAGATAAATACCATACAATTACCTAGTCTTTTCAATAAAAACAACCGCTTGTCAGTTAACCTATCAATGTGTCGACATTATTTTTTATATTTATTGTTGAAATATCGACAGACTAAGTCTATATTTCAACTGTGAACTAATCATAGAAGGAAAATCTCTTAGTTAGCTCCTTACTATCAACAAGTTATTGACGATAGTTAAATCAAATTCAAAAATCATCATGGTCAGACCAGCCTTTTAACAGCTAGTCTATCGACCTCAAATGCTCGAAAAATCCCTAATCAGCCTATTTAAATGAGGCAACAGCTAGCGTCGGCACGCGCCAATATATATCTGCGCGCGCTGGAATCGAGCGGAGTGAAAACACATGACTACAGATAACTACTCATTAAAGACCGGTGACTTATCTGAGAATCAACCTCAGGACCATCAATATAGCCAACTTATTGAAGGTATTTATGGTTTCCTTAATGATGAATTGTTACAACTATTCAGTGAAATGTTGACCAATTCAGAGAACTCCCTGAACGAACATGAACAGAATATTGCGTTATCCGTAGAAGCTGACAGCAACTACCAGATTGAAGATAAACAAGACCTGGAGATCAAAACATTAAAAACCCTATATAGAGAACGTGCGAGCATCCACACAAATTTCTTTATAGCCATGAACGAACAGCTACTTCCATCAACTCTTTCGGCATTTGAAGAGTATGAGGAAGAAGAGCTCAGTCTAGTAGATACAGATGAAATGGAAGAAATGGTAGCTATTACCACCATGCATTCTAATGCGCTTAATCTATTTGGTGAAGACGTCAATCACCTGGAAGCGCGTATTGAATTTCTAGAAATAATGGACGCACCAATCTTTACACACAAATCAGTCAGCCCTAATCGCATATGTGAAGCTTTTCAAATTGCGATAAAACCTCTTGAATTAAGAACTGAAAACAAGATGGTTTTATTTAAATATTTTGATGAACACGTTAATTTAAAGCTTGGTAATTTATATCAAACAATTAACAAAATGCTTATTGATGCTGGCGTACTTCCTGAAGTCATCCTTAGTTCAAATAGTGATGACGAAATAGTAGAAGAAAAAGTATTTGAAACTCGAACTGCTACCTATTACAACCCAGAAGAAAAAGTAGAAACAAATTTTATTCCACGTTCAAAAGAAGAGATGAACAGTATTGTCAGTCAATTTATGAAAGGCAATATTTCCGTCACTGGTGATGAACTAGAACTACCCGCATCTTTCTATAGAGACCCTAACGAACAAAACAATAGCGACAAAAAACTTTATGCCAGAAGAGATGTTCTAAAGTCACTTAACAAGCTACAAAAGAAATTACTGGAATTAGGCATTCAATCCGAGCTAGCCAGCAACAATGAGATCAAAGATGCTTTAATGAAAGAGATGGGCATAGATGCCAATGACCCCATTGCGAAAGAAATAGGCATACTTGATGAACGCAGCATTGACTTTGTAGGCATGATGTTTGATGCCATTGCCTCTGACGAGAGCATTTCACCTGTTATCACTGACCTTATAAAGCAACTTCACATCCCCATGATCAAAGTAGCTGTTAGCGATGAAAAGCTATTCTCAAATGATCAACATCCTGCTCGCAATGTTTTGAACCTCATACCTCAGGCTGGTAAGGGTGTAATAGAGAAAGAAGATCGAATTTATTCTGATTTAGACAAAATTGTTACCAATATTCTCGATGAATACGAAATCGATACGACTTGTTTTGATCATGCCGTTGACCAACTCTATGACCTTATCGAGAACGAAGAGCGACTAGCAAAAACAAAAGAACTCGAAGAACAAAGAACCATTATCAAGGAACATACGCGAGGTGTTGTTTTGTCTGAACTTCGTGACTTAACCACAAACAAAATCATTCCACAGGATATACAGCCACTTGTACTGAAGAACTGGTCTACATTAATGTTTAATCGCCATATAAAACATGGCAAGGAAAGTTATGAGTGGCTCGAATCTATACTTTTACTTAAGTTATTATTAAAATGCTTACAACCTATTGAACAAAAATCACAGTGGGAATTCCTCAACAATAATCATATTGCTTTGGTCGAGGCAGTTAATGATGAACTCTATGAGACTAAACAGGATAAGACCGAGATCGACACAAAACTATCATTACTGGGTAACACTTTCCTAACCATGCTCGATGAATTAGGCTACACCATTGATGAAGTAGAAGACGAAACTTATGATGCACAAAATCAGGCGTTTGAATCAATCAATACAGATATGGGACAGGAGTTTGATATTGCCCGACAAGAAGCCCAGATAGCCCTGGAAAAAATTAGCCGCCTACCTGATAACGTTAAACCTGGTGTGTGGTTTGAGGTGTTCAATGGCAAGGATAGGGCAGTAAGACGTGTCAAGATGTCAACCATACTAACGGAGGCAGCGAAAATTATATTTGTTGATAGAAAAGGCGTTAAAGTCATTGAAAAGGATGCAGGTGATTTTGCAGAAGAACTCAACCAGAATATATCACGCGTTCTTGCTGATCACTCAACATTTGATCACGCGCTCAGCAGAGTTATTGGCTCAATGGCCGCATAATATACAAACTTATAATTTATCCAATACCATGCATAACAAGCCTTATGCCGATTCCTGCGATCAGAACCGTGATTCAATATTAAACATCATTCAGCCTTTGTTACTGAACTCAAGTTCTGTATTAGAAATAGGCAGCGGCACTGGTCAACACGCAGCATATTTTTCTAAAAAACTACCTCATCTCATCTGGAACACCAGTGATCGAGCTGAAAATATCGAAGGTATTAAACTTTGGTTATCTGAAACTGATACAAAACAAACTCCACAGCCTGTTGAACTAGACGTTACTCAGGAGGTTTGGCCTAGAATCTCATTCGATACCGTTTTTACAGCCAACACATGCCATATCATGAACCAACAATCCGTTGAGATTATGTTTAAGCGCATCGGTGATTTATTACCTGGTATGGGACAACTGATAATTTATGGGCCTTTTAATTACAATCAGAAATACACCAGTCTTAGCAACGAGCAATTTGATCAATGGCTGAAATTACGCAACCCCGAAAGTCGGATAAGAAATTTTGAAGATTTAAATGCCATGGCTGAACAGGCAGGAATGAATTTGATAAATGATTATGAAATGCCTGCTAATAACCGCATATTGCACTGGAAAAAGATGAAGTAGTTTTAAATTATCCGTACGTATTTTCAATAAATAACTGTTGTATTTTTTCTATTTCATCAAGATTATTTACCAGAGCACTTACACAATCCGCATCTAATTTTTCACCGGCAAGCTCGTTCAGCACCTCAATAGCTTTTTGATTTGTCCATGCCTGTTTGTAAGGACGGCTACTGGTAAGCGCGTCAAAAACATCAGCCACAGCAACAATACGTGCTTCCAGTGGAATATCATTTTGAATTTTACCTTCAGGATATCCGGTACCATTAACTGCTTCATGATGATATTCCGCAATATTACGAAGCACATCAATATGTTTAATATTATGCAGTCCAAAATTATTAACCAGATCATCAATCATCTCACGACCTTTACGCGCGTGTGTTTTCATGATAACGATTTCATCATCACTCAATATACCCGGTTTCAAAAGCACTTCGTCAGGAATCGCGATTTTGCCAATATCATGCAATGATGAGAACATAAAAACATGTTCAATATACTCATCATCAAGATGATATTTTTTGGCAATGGTACTGGCAATAAGCCGGCTATAACGCGACATTCTATCTAAGTGACTACCGGTCTCCGGATCGCGACAGTGCGTGATCTGGCTGGTTGTTTTGATCGCGGCAGTCAATGCCTTTATCGAACTCAACTCATTAATCACCATAAGCGCGATCATATGCCCATAAATATCTACCTGACGTAAAACTGCTTCGGTAAAAACGTCTGTCTCAGTCGAATTAAAAAATATAAAACCAAAAAAATCACCCTCATTAAACATTGGCAAGGTATAGCTCGCTTTATATCCCTGCCGGGCAATTCTTTTCGTCCGATCATTCTCGCCTTCGGTAAAGGTCAAAGAGTTATTGATAACACGTGGTACACCTTGATCAAGAAGTGCTTTTAGGGATGGGGAATTAGCAATAAGCTCCTGGTAATTTTCTAACTGACTATCATCATCACCACTATGTATATAGGTCTTTAAAATCTTAGTTTTAGAATCATAAAGCGTTACCGCAACTCGCACTATAAAAGGGAACTGCTGGCAAATTGATTCATGTGCAGCAATGAGCTTATCCCTGAGGGGCAAGTGTTTGTTTAAATTTTCGAGCGTATCACGGTGTGACATCATACCGATAAAGAACCAACCATTTAAATTGTTAAAATATATCCGAAAAGTATTTATAACACATGCCATCTAAAAACAACTAAAACATTATGCATAAATAGCTAAAAACAGAGAAGACGCCTTTATGTCTACTCCTCCAGTACTACTTCAACAGTATTCTCGAAGCCGCTCACACCCAACAAGCGCTGCCACATCAAGTCGTAAATAATCAATCACTTAGGCACAATATCTGACGCTGGGTTTATCCGCAATATTGACCCATTAACCGATATATAATAAAATGCTTATGTTACAATTACTTTGAGTTGATTTATGAACAAAGAGATTACCTGCACGGAGCTGAAGCAGTTTTTAGAAAATGGAGCTCAACTTATCGACGTACGATCCATCATGGAATTCAATCAGGGCGCACTGAATGGCGCTATTAATTTACCAATCACTTCGATACAGCACCACACAGACTCAATCGACCAGTCGAAGCCTGTTTTGCTTTATTGTCGCTCTGGTCACCGCTCAGGCATGGTCAAACAATTCCTAATTTCTCTAGGCTTTGAAGATGTTTATAATATCGGCAGTTATACTAAATACGCTTTTTGTTAAACAACGCCTGGATCAGATGATATGAATTACGAAATCAGTGTCGAAAACATCAAATGTGGTGGCTGCGCTGGCACCATCGTCAAAAAGATTAATGCGATTGATGGTGTTGAAAATACTGATGTAGAAATCGAGGCTGGCATTGTAAAAATAAACGCCATTGATGGTCTCCATGAAAGCCTGTTGGCCTGTCTGCTCAAAATGGGGTATCCCGAGAAGGGCAGTACTGAGGGCATCGCGGCAGCCAAAGCCAAAGCCAAATCCTTTGTAAGTTGTGCTGTTGGTAAATTTAACACTGAGAAGTAAATCGAAATCGGTCGTTTCGTGATACTCTACGCGCGCTATGCGAACCGACGATTTCCATTTCGACCTTCCTGATGAGTTAATTGCTCAACAACCCTGCGAACAACGCTCTGCCAGCCGCTTGCTACACCTGTCTCGTACACCTGACGTCGACCAGAAGCCTGTACAACATCGCCAATTCAAAGATTTAATCGAACTACTCAATCCCGGCGATTTATTGGTCTTCAACGATACCCGCGTTATTCCAGCTCGTTTATATGGACAGAAGGCAACGGGTGGAAAAGTAGAGGTGCTGATCGAACGTCTTGTCGACGAGAACCACTGTCTGGCACACGTTCGAGCCAGCAAAACACCCAAGGTTGATTCACTACTACATATTGGAGATGGTGGTGCTTTCACTCTAAAAGTGGATGCCCGTCAGGATGATTTATTCGTTCTGAGTTCAAACACTGAGGTCAAACTCACTGAGATCATGCAGCAAGTTGGTCACATTCCTTTGCCACCTTATATTACGCGCGCTGATGAAGCGGTGGATTTTGAACGCTATCAAACAGTCTATTCTAAAAATCCTGGTGCGGTAGCAGCACCCACAGCGGGTCTTCATTTTGATGATGCCATGATAGAGCAACTGAAAGAGAAGGGCGTGCAATCAACTTTTGTCACCTTGCACGTTGGTGCGGGTACTTTTCAGCCAGTTCGCACTGAAAATATTGAAGACCACCCCATGCATTCCGAATATCTTGAGGTTAGCCAGGCCAGCGTCGATGCCTGCCGACAAACAAGAAAAAATGGTGGACGCATTATTGCGGTTGGCACCACGGCGGTTCGATCATTGGAAACAGCCTCATCCAGTGGTTCGCTTCAAACCTTTGCTGGAGAGACCAACATCTTCATCTATCCCGGTTATGAGTTCCGCAGCGTTGACGCCATGATCACTAACTTTCACCTGTCGGAATCAACCTTACTCATGCTTGTCAGCGCCTTTGCCAGCAAAGACTTAATCTTCGAAGCCTATCGGCAGGCCATTGAAAACCGCTATCGCTTCTTCAGTTATGGCGATGCTATGTTCATATCCTAAGCACCGCACAAAAGTACAATATACATTAACAAGACAATATAACTTACTGTTTTCAATATGAAATTTACACTAATAAACAATGATAAAACGGCCCGTAGAGGGCGACTGGAATTTGACCGCGGCAGCGTCGAAACACCGGCATTTATGCCCGTTGGCACCTATGGCACCGTCAAGGCGATGACCCCTGAAGAACTTCAGGGCATGGGCGCACAGATCATTCTGGGCAACACCTTCCATCTGATGCTCAGACCGGGTACTGAAATCATCAAGAAACACGGCGACCTCCACGATTTCACCCACTGGCAAGGCCCCATATTGACCGACTCGGGCGGCTTTCAGGTATTCAGCCTGGCGAAGATGAGAAAGATATCGGAGAAGGGCGTGGTATTCCAGTCACCCATTGACGGCTCTAAGGTTGAGCTAACACCAGAAAGCTCGATGCAGGTTCAGAAAGACCTGGGCTCTGACATTGTCATGATTTTTGACGAGTGCACACCCTATCCAGCGACTGAAACAGAAGCCAACGAGTCCATGGAATTATCGCTACGATGGGCTGATCGCTGCAAAAAAGCGCACGAGGGCAACCCGAACGCCTTATTTGGCATCGTGCAAGGCGGCATGTACGCATCTCTACGTCATCGTTCCGCAACAGCGCTCACCGAAATAGGTTTCGATGGTTATGCCATTGGCGGCCTGTCAGTCGGTGAACCCGAAGAAGATCGTAATCGTGTTCTCGACGAAACTTTACCCATTCTGCCCGAAGACAAACCCCGTTATTTGATGGGTGTCGGCACACCGGGCGATATTATTGAATCGGTCCGTCGTGGTGTTGATATGTTCGATTGTGTCATTCCAACACGCCATGCTAGAACTGGTTTTTTATACACGCATAGCGGTATCGTCAAAATCAGGAACAGCAAATACAAAGACGATATCAGACCACTCGATGAGCAATGTGGTTGCTATACCTGTAAAAATTACAGTCGTTCTTATCTCAGGCATCTGGATAAATGCGGGGAGATTTTAGGTGTACGCCTGAACACCATTCACAACTTACATTTCTATCAGGACTTAATGCGTAACATACGTTCAGCAATTGAAAGCGGGACTTTCGAACAATTTGCAGAAGATTTCTACGCCAAAACTGAAAAGAAACTCTGATTAACCCTTATCGTACGGGGTATCTGTGGCATAATATCGCGCTTTAACAAATAGACACTGGGGATACTAATGAGCTTTTTTATATCTGATGCAATCGCAGAGGCCGCACCAGCCGCCGCCGGACAAGCTGATCCACTCGCTTCGCTGATACTTCCTATCGGCCTGGTCGTGCTATTCTACTTCTTCCTGATTCGCCCACAAAGCAAACGTCAAAAAGAACATAAAGAAATGGTGAGTGGCCTGCAAAAAGGTGAAGAAGTCATCACTTCAGGTGGTCTGTTAGGAAAAATCACCAATGTCGGTGAAAATTTCGTCACCATGGAAATCAGTAAAGACGCCTGTATTCATGTACAAAAAAATTCTATACAAGCGATCATGCCTAAAGGCACTATCAAAGAACAACAATAAAGTTTAAGGAAGCCATCAGCCATGCTGAACCAGTATCCATTGTGGAAATACCTGATGTTAGCCATCGTGCTAATTGCAGGCAGTATTTATGCATTACCGAATCTCTACGGTGAAGATCCTTCTGTACAGATCTCTCATAGCTCTCAAGCACTTGAAGAAAGCGATCGTCTGACTATTGAACAGGCTTTGAAAAAAGAAGAAATCAGCTTTAAACGTATCGAGTTTGCCGATAATAAATTTCTGGTTCGTTTCGATGATGCACAAATACAGCTCAAGGCAGCTCGCGCATTAAAAGAGGCACTGGATAAAAAACATCTGATTGCACTCAATCTAGCACCTGCGACACCTGACTGGCTACGATCACTCAATGCATCACCGATGTATTTAGGTCTGGATTTACGTGGTGGCATTCACTTCCTGATGGAAGTTGATATGCATGCGGCGATCAAGCGCGTTGAGGAGAGCCTGCTTTCTGATATCCGCAGTTTTTTACGTGAAGAAAAAGTTCGCTATCGTGGCGTAAAGCGTGACGACAATACTTTAGTCATTGAATTTCGTGACGCGGACAATCTTATTGAAGCAATACCCAAACTTAAAAGACAGTTCCGCCAACTGGAATTTACTGAAATAGAAGATCAACTACGCATCAATGCCAAATTAAGCGAAGTTGCTGTTCGTGAAGAGAAGAAATCAGCCCTACAACAAAACATTATCACCTTACGCAATCGTGTTAATGAACTTGGGGTTGCCGAACCTATTATCCAGCAACAGGGTGACTCACGTATTGTTGTGCAGCTACCGGGCGTTCAAGATTCTACTCGCGCTAAAGCTATTCTTGGTGGCACTGCAACACTTGAGTTCAGGCTCACTGAAGGTAATGTTACAGACTGGTATAGCGCTGAAGAAACAGGCCGAGTTCCAGTCAAGGCTCTTATGTATCACGAACGTGATGGCAGCCCGGTTTTACTAAGCCGTCGAGTTATTGTCACCGGCGACATGATTACCGACGCAGCTTCAACCATTGATACAGATAAAGGCACACCTGCTGTCAGCGTCAGCCTTAATGGCAAAGGTGCTAAAAAAATGAATGATACAACGCGAGAATTCGTTGGTCATAAAATGGCGGTAGTCTTCATCGAAAACAAAGTCGAAACCAAAATGGTGGGTGATGAGATGGTGAAGCATCGCACCACAACAAAAGAAGTGATCAACGTTTCTACTATACAAGGTGTGTTTGGCGCAAGATTTCAGATCACCGGTATGGAATCACAGGAAGCACGCGACCTATCTTTATTGCTTCGCGCAGGCTCACTTAGAGCTCCGATCGAAATCATCGAAGAACGTACTATTGGTCCAAGCCTGGGCGCCGATAACATACAACAAGGCTATCGCTCAGTGTTGATTGGCTTCCTGCTAGTGCTTATCTTCATGGCCGTTTATTACAAAGCATTTGGCCTGATTGCGAATCTTGCGCTGACCATTAATCTGGTGCTGCTTATTGCTATTCTTTCCATGTTACAGGCCACCTTAACGTTACCCGGTATTGCTGGTATCGTTTTGACTGTGGGTATGGCGGTTGATGCAAACGTACTGATCTTTGAGCGAATAAGGGAAGAGTTGCGTAATGGCAATTCAGTTCAGGCGAGTATCCATGCTGGCTATGAAAAAGCCTTTAGTACAATTACCGATGCCAACATCACTACTTTGATTGCTGCCATCGTTTTGTTCAGTCTGGGCACAGGTCCGATCAAAGGTTTTGCCGTTACATTAAGCATCGGTATCCTGACTTCGATGTTCACCGCCATCGTAGGAACACGCGCTATTGTGAACCTTGTATACGGTAATCGTAATCTAGACAAAATATCAATATAGAACGCATACACGAGACAAGCATATGCAACTTTTAGACGGAAAACTACATATTGATTTCATGAGCAAACGTAAGATTGCTCTTGCCACATCATTATTATTAATTATCTTATCGATCGCCAGCCTGGCTAAAAACGGTCTTAATTTAGGTGTCGACTTTACTGGCGGCTACCTTATCGAGGTAGGCTATCCAAACGATGCTGATATCGAATCGATTCGTAACGCCTTAGCCAATAATAATTTCAAAGACGCACAGGTACAAAACTTTGGTACTAGTAAGGATGTCCTAATACGCATAGCACCTTCCAGTGATATCAATAAGGCCAGCATCAGCGATAAGGTACTTGAGACACTGAAAAATAATACTGATCAGTCACTCGAAATGCGACGTGTTGAGTACGTTGGCCCTCAAGTGGGTGAAGAACTTCGTGACCAGGGCGGCATGGCTATGCTGGTGGCACTGTTCTTTATTCTTGTTTATGTAAGCCTTCGCTTCCAGTTCAAGTCGGCAGTCGGCGCGATTCTGGCATTGATACACGACGTTATCATCACCATCGGTTGCTTTTCAATTCTGCAGTTAGATTTTGACTTGAGCGTTCTGGCGGCCATTCTCGCTATCATTGGCTACTCCTTGAATGACACTGTTGTAGTACTCGACCGTATTCGTGAGACATTCAGGAACGTCCGAAGAACTAATCCCGGCGAAATCATTAATCTTTCAATCAATCAAACTTTGTCACGTACATTGATGACTTCATTCACCACATTGATCGTGCTACTAGCACTTTTTTTTCTTGGTGGCGAAGTGATTCACGGTTTTGCTTCCGCGCTCATCATCGGTGTTATTGTCGGTACATATTCCTCAGTCTACGTTGCCAGCAGCACCTTGATGGCTATGAACATTACCAAACAGGACTTTCTTGCTCATACAAAAGAAAAGGAAGAGGTGGTTGATGATATGCCATAGATATGGCGTAGCAATATCACAACTCAATCCTAACTTCTCCGCTCACTAGGTCGGGGAAGGGCATCCCACTCTACTCCAAATAGCTCAGCAATCCCTTAATTGCCTGAACATCTTCAATCTAGCCCAGTTCATCTTATGATTTCTCAAAGGTGAATATTATTCCGCATATATTACAAATATAAATATACGACCCATATTCCCTTGTTTCAAATATAATGACCCCCTAATATTCGAATGTAAATATGTATTTATACAGTACCAAACCCGCATAAAGACTGGAAATAACCTCTAAAGATATAATTTTTAACTCATTTAATCGATTTAGTAATATTAATGATAATAAATCTTAGACTCGTTATTGAAAGACATCACTGCAAGTGCTAGTATTCCGCCATCAAATCTGGGCAGGTATAAATTCCGGGAGATGTGTGAGATTCATGACTGAGTTTAACTCAAGAAAATAAAATCCAGCACGATAACCACTCCAGATAATCAATAATAATAATTGGAGATATTAAGAGTGAAAAAAACAACCATATTAGGAATTTTCTGTTCATTGTTTGCCTTCGGTAATAGTTACGCAGCTGGCGACATTGAAGCCGGTAAAGAAAAGGCGGGCATCTGCATTGGCTGTCATGGTACTGACGGTCACGCCCTTAATCCCGAATGGCCAAACCTTGCTGGTCAGAATGTTAAATATATTGAAAATCAGCTTCACGCCTTCCAGAATGGTGACCGAAAAAATGAACTGATGACCCCTATGGCTCAATCATTGAGTGGCGATGATATCCCTAATCTTGCAGCTTACTTCAATAGCTTGAAGGCTCAATAGTTAATTCCCGTCATAAAATCACAATAACAATTAATAATTTCTGAGGATTTTGGATAATGAGTGATCATGCAGCACATGCACACGGCGCACCAACAACACCGTGGCCACTAGTTATTAGTATTGGAATCTTATTTCTCATACCTTTTGCTTTCATGGCTAAGTTTGTTTACCACCAACCATTTGCCGCCATTCTATGTTTAGGCCTTGGTGCACCCATGATTATCATGGGCATTATTGGATGGGTTAGAGAAGCCATCGGTGGGGCGGAGTTCCCGGAGATGCGCGGACTTGGTTTTGGCGCAATGGGATGGTTTATCCTCGCTGAAGCGCTCATTTTCTTACCGACTTTTGCGACCTACTGGTTGATGCGTCTTAACGCAGATGAATGGCCACCAGCCGGCACTGTTGATATGCCTGCGTTACTGCCAATAATTATGACTGTAATACTGGTGTCTTCGAGTTTCACTATTCATTACGCAGAAGAAGCGTTAGAAAAGGGCAGAGAAGACGTCTTTAAAAAGCTGCTAATGGTAACCATGGCTTTGGGTCTTATATTCCTGACGATGTCTATGTATGAGTGGAATCACTTATTCCACCAGGGCTTTGTCATGTCGACGAACATTTATAGCTCAACATTCTTCACTATTACAGGTTTACATGCCTCCCACGTTATCGTTGGTTTAGGCATTTTCACCGCCATGTTATTACCGGCATTGAATGGAACTATTAACCACGTTTTTGTTAGAACCGGCTCACTGTATTGGCATTTTGTCGATATCATCTGGTTCTTTGTTGTTTCACAAATGTATTTTTGGTAAGCAACTTAAAAACAAAAACTGATATTCAGACAGCTTTTTTTTGCTTGAAGATTAAAAACTATTATAAGAACAAATGGCTACTGGTTATTTGCCTGTTGATTTCGACACAGGCAATAGCCATAAGCGATGGAAATGTAAATTCAATACTTGATCCTAACGTGGTCAAAATTGATGAAGCAAAGTTTCTCGGTACACCTCTCGATAAAGACCTGATCTTAATCGATGAGAAAGGGAATGAATTCACGCTAGCTGAAAAAATGGGAAAGCCGTTGATACTGCTTTTCTCTTATTACACCTGTGACGGTGTATGTGAAACGTTAAACCAATATCTGGCTCAACGTTTAATTGAACTAAAAGAAAGTGAACCCGAACGTGATTACCAGGCATTAACAATATCGTTTGATAAAAATGACAATATTGAATCACTCGGCACTTTTATTAATCACAGAGTAGGCGTTCCTGAAGATCTAAAAGATCACTGGAAACTCTCAGTGATGAAAAACCCGGAAGACATAAAACGTCTTACCGATAGTGTAGGGGTACGATACTTTTGGTCTCATAGAGACAAAACTTTCATACATCCAAATGCATTTATTTTTGTAACACCTAAAGGACGTGTTGCTCGTTATTTGCACGGCGCTGAATTCACGGTAAAAGATTTAAATCTTGCCCTGATAGACGCAGATTGGGAAAAAATTTCCCGAGCTGGGCGAGTAATAGATATTTTGGCTGGTGCCTGCTTTAGTTATAACTATAAAGAAGGCAAATACACACTCAGCGTACCTTTGGTCGTTGGCGTAGCCTCATTGTTAACAGGCATTTTTATAACGATCTTTGCGTTCAGAGTAAAGATCAATAAGAAGAAAAACGAGGAGTAAAAACATGCACAAGCTCGGAATGACAGGTTTAAGCCTGACATCATCCTTATTCGGCTTTATCGCTAGCCTTCTACCTACCAGTGGATTTGCTAAAGATATTCCTGATAATGCACAAGGCTTTGACCATCTCTGGTATGAAGTCATGGTTGATATCACCATTATCGGTGTGATTTTTGCCGTCATATTGGTCTACTTCATGATCAAATATAGACGTCGTAGCCCAGATCAAGAAGGCTCACAAAAACCCATGTCAGCCGTCAGTGCCGTAGGCTGGTCAGTGATTCCTGTATTCATGTTTCTGGCTGATGACCTTTATTTGGCGGCTAGTGGATGGGAGTTATATAACGACTACCGTAACGTTCCTGAAAATGCATTTGAAGTTCAAATGGAAGCGGCCATGTGGACCTGGGACTACACCTATCCTAATGGCGCCAAAACTTATAATGAATTGCGTGTGCCTGCAGGAACGCCTGTCGTAATACGTATGACTAGCCGAGATACTCTGCACAGTCACTACATCCCAGATTTTAGAATTAAAGAAGACTCTATGCCTGGCCGAGTAACTTACATCTGGTTCTACCCACAGGAACCGGGTGAACATGTTGTTACCTGTGCCGAGTACTGTGGTCTATTACATTCAAAAATGTATGGCAAGATCACAGTGATGCCGGAAGATGAATTCACCGCCTGGTATAAAAATGAAGGCGAGAATTTAGAACAAGCCGTAGCATTAAACTAAACAAACACACTTAATAATTAATAAGAATCTATATATTCAAGGGGAACACCTTAGATGATGAATGTATTAAAAGACTGGATATTTACGACTGATCATAAAAAAATCGGTCTGCTATATCTAATAGGATCAATCGCCGCTTTTGCACTAGCTGGTTGCATGGCACTGTTAATGCGTACCGAACTTAGCGCAATTGGGCCAACGATTACTGACAATCCCGGCGACTATAACGTCTGGTTGTATTTCCATGGTGCGGCCATGATTCTTGGCTTTCAGATTCCTGCACTGACAGGTTTTCTTGCCAACTATCTTATCCCACTGCAAATCGGTGCACGTGACGTAGCATTTCCACGCGTCAATGCATTGAGTGTCTGGTTGTTCTACATGGGCATCGTGCTGGCACTGATGACTTTTGTGGTTCCTAACCCACCTGATGTAATGTGGACAGGTTACCCTCCATACTCAGTACTGACACCGGGCAACACGGCTTTATATACATTCACCGTATTGTTGCTAGGTTTTGCATCAATTTTGGGTGGTGTTAACTTCTTAACCACGATTACCTTCATGCGCGCTCCTGGCATCGGCTGGAATCAGTTGAATGTTTTCACCTGGTGTACTTATGGTGCATTCATCCTGCAGCTGATCTTTGTACCTGTATTAGGTACTGCGGTAACCATGATCACGCTCGATAAATACATGGGCACGCATTTCTTTGATCCCGCTGCCGGTGGTGATGTATTGATTTACCAGAATCTTTTCTGGTTCTACTCACATCCAGCTGTATATGTAATCTTCCTACCATTCATTGGTATCGTATTTGATATCGTTGCGACATTTGCTCGTAACCGTATCTTTAACTACAAAGCGGCTATATATGGCGGTGTAGGCGGTATCGTATTATTGGCTGGTGAAGTATGGATTCACCATCTGTATGTAACAGGTATGCCTGACTGGATTCGTGTAGGTCAGATGATAACTACATTGATGATCAGTATCCCTGTTGGCTTGTTGTTCATCAGTTTGGTTGGCACCTTGTTTAAAGGCTCTATCGACTTTAGAACTCCGATGCTTTACGGACTATCAGTTATCTTCCTGATGTTGATTGGTGGCTTGACTGGTATTCCTCTGGCAATTGTATCTTTGGATTTACATGTATCAGATACTTACTTCATCATCGGTCATTTCCATTATGTAATGGCAGTAGCTGGTACGTTCTCGATTTTCGGTGGCGTTTACTATCTCTACCCTAAATTCACCGGTAAAATGTACAATGAAGCGATTGCTAAAATTGGTTTCTGGTTATCATTCATCGGTGTGAACACTATCTTCTTCCCAATGATGATCGTCGGCGTTACCACCGGTATGCCACGCAGATACTGGGATTATTCACAGTTCCCTGATGCAGCGCCATACCATACAATAATGGGCATTGGCGCAGGCATTATCGCAATAGGCTTCATCGTGATTTTGATTAGCTGGATACACGGTTTATTCAAAGGCACACCTGCTGGTGATAATCCCTGGGGTTCACGTTCACTTGAGTGGACAACAACTTCACCACCTCTTGCACATGGTAACTGGGAAGCAGTACCTACTATTGCAGAAGGTTGGGGCCCGTACGAGTACGGTACCGATAAAGCCTGATTTAGCAGTACAAGGCTTAACTGAAAAAGAGGGTTTAAAACCCTCTTTTTTTTTGTAAACAATGAGTTAGAATAACGCCATGCATGAAAAAGCCCTCAATATGATTACCTCCATTAACTATAAAAGTTACTGGGCACTGTGCAAACCCAAAGTGGTTGCCTTAATTATCTTTACAGCCGTCGTTGGGATGCTGCTGGCCTCGCCAGATGGTATCCCATGGCATGCTTTGCTGTTTGGAACGCTGGGCATAGGCATAGGTGCTGCATCCGGCGCCGCAATGAATCACTGGGTCGATTTTCGAATCGATGGCGTCATGGATCGCACCAGCAACAGGCCACTGCCACAGGGCGACTTACCTCCCTATGCAGCACTGATTTTTTCTCTAACACTGGCAGCCATATCCAGCTACATACTGATTGTCTTCGTCAACAACATCACCGCGCTTCTAACCTTTCTATCGCTGATCGGTTATGCCGTTATCTATACGATGTATTTGAAGAGAACCACACCCATGAACATCGTTCTAGGTGGTGCTGCTGGTGCCGCGCCGCCATTACTGGGCTGGGCAGCAGTCACTGGTGATGTGCCTCCAGAGGCATTATTATTGTTCCTGATTATATTTATCTGGACCCCACCTCACTTCTGGGCGCTGGCGATTAAACGTCGTGAAGAATACCGTGCTGCTGGCATTCCAATGTTACCAGTGACACATGGCGTTGCCGCAACCAAACGTCAAATACTGGCTTATACCATTCTGCTCGTTTTTGTCTCCATACTGCCATTTTTCATTCAGATGAGTGGCCTTATTTATCTCAGTGGTGCCATCGCACTCGGCATAGGCTTTCTGTACTACGCAGTTAAACTTTACCGCACTGATTCAGACGAATTGGCCATGAAAACCTTCGGCTATTCCATTTTCTATCTCAGCTTATTGTTTACTTTCTTGTTGGTCGACCACTACGCTCGATTACTGCTTCGTAACTTTATCTTCTAAACAAAACCATGTCTGATAATAAAGTTAAAGCACCAAGGGCGCTCTACCTTGTCGTTGCCACAATTATAATACTGGCGACACTGGCACAATTTGCATTTCTTAAATATGGAATGTCTAACGATAATATTCAGTATAAAGATGATGGCATATCAGCCACCATTCTTTATGATGCAACACCGATCACTTCTTTTGCTTTGAAGAATCATAATGATGAAATCTTTACTCAGGACAATTTAATCGATAAGTGGAGCTTTCTGAGTTTTGGTTACACGCATTGCCCGGACATATGCCCAACCACACTAAAGACTTTAGATCACGTAGATAAAATTCTGAACGAAATGGATAATGCCATTCTGCCTCAGACTGTTTTTATAACGCTGGATCCAGAACGTGATAATGTGAAGACACTGTCAGAATACATCCCCTGGTTCAATAAAGATTTCATCGGCCTCACTGGCACTGCTGAGAAAATTGCAGTGCTAACAAAAAATTTAGGCATTCTGAATCAGAAAAGAGAAGCGCAAAATGGAGAAGAGGGTTACCAGATTGATCACACGGTGGTAATCATGCTGATTGATCCCAAGGGCCGCCTTAGAGCCTTATCATCAGCACCCCATGATGCACAAACTATTGCCGATGACTTTATAAAAATCACAGAAAGATTTAATTAAATCTGTAATAGCTTAAGCGCTCTCTAACTACAATTACACCTACATAAAATTTTAAGCTTGAAGCAACAGTGAGATAAAGTAATGAAAAAACCAAAAGTTATCGCAGGCATCGTTATTATGGCCGTCGGCCTGCTAATGATTAACACCAGCTCCATCGACGCCATTATCGATTCTTCCAGTCATTTATATCAAGAAACCCAGTCTTATAATATTGATCTCGAACTAAAAACTGAGACCATTGCATTTAACAATCCAGATAAAAGGAAAATCTCATTTTGGTTAGCCTTGCCAAACAAAGACGTTGAAACCAAAAACTTTAAAATTGTTGTATCTATACTTGATTCAAATAAAGAAATTATTAAAGGATTCAGGAGAGATTTAGCTTTTAAAACTATCAGACAGGAAATTGATGATATCTTCTATTACAAATTAGGTGATCACAAATTTGGCTACGACTTTGAGGGCTACATCAAATACGAACTGGAAGGAGACTGGCTGCCAGGAACTAAAACGCTGTTATCATTGAAAGAAAATCGTAAGACCTCTTTTTCAACTAATCAAATTATTGTCGCATTAACAGGTGGCATCGTTCTCGCCCTTGGCTTCGTGGTATTAGTTAGAAACACTTCAGAGCAGGGCGAGACAAAAGCTGACGTCTAAGCCTTTCCTGGCCACATAGCTTTGATGGTTACCACCACAAAGATCAAACCACCAATAATCGCTATTAAACCTCCCAGCCCCATCATCGCCATTCCGGCGATCTCGGGGAGGTTCTCAAGCCCTTGCGCACTGCCTGCCGTCTTGCGCTGAACACCATAACCACCCGACCATGCCAGACCAAGGATATGCATCATTTGGCCACCACCATAAACCCATGGTTGAATCCTGGCTGCGCGTGAAACAGCAGAACGAAAACCTAGTTTCGGCAACAGATAATAGGTCAACCCCATAAAAGCCAAAGTTACCCCTACAATTGATCCATGATAATGCGCAGGTATCACTACGTTTATACCTTCAATCATAAAACCGAGAATACCGCCTGCACTGAATAATATTATCGATGCTATTAATGCATTGTGGGCAGGGCGCATTTTTGTATCAATATTACGTGTTGATAACACGCTAACGATGACAATTACCATTAACGGCAAAACAGCCAAACCACCAAAACGCATCAACTGTGTAAATGAGTTTCTATGCTCTAAAGAAGTAACGTCATACATAAAATAAACAGGTATAGCCAACAATACCGGGGCGATGGCAATAGCAAATAAAATACGTAGTGTCTTAGAATTTATATTGAGGATGGATCCGGAAGCAGAGGACAACCATAACCAGACAACTAACAACACAATACTGTGCGTAAATTGCAAAACATGGCCGCCACCCCAGAATAAAACCTCAAAATCGGTGACATCGTTCAAATCACCGGATATTCCTGAATAAGAAACTAACAAGGCCACCATCGCAAGCATGGCTGCAAAAGCGGCTGTTTTTAATGCAAAAGTAAAGGCGGCTGATGATTGCCCGGCCGATGCGAAAAATACAGCTCGAAATACCAGTATTAAGAAACCTGCACCAAACATAAATAAACCTGCAAAATAAACAGGATGCACCAATACAGGCACATAGTTATTCATTAAGGGCTTATCCGCTCCCAGAAACGGTGAGATCGCGATAATCACAGTACCAACAGCGCACAACCAGAAACTGAGCTTCGCCATCGACATCATTCGACCATTATCAAGCAGCGCCCAGAGTACACCTTCAAAGGCAAGGAACCAGATTAGCACCGACAGGTCAACGTGAACCACCAAAGCGATATGAAAGAAATCAAGCAGGGGGATCATGTCCTGAATCGCTGGTGTTCTCGATAACACCAGCAAGATTGAATAGAAACCTGAAGCCACCAAGGCTGAAATTCCAAGTGTCAACCAAAGCCGTGCGAGCTTGGTTCGATCAGAATTATTAGCAGGATCAAGGGCAGGATTATCAATCTGTAATTCAAGTGTAGCGTTATTCATATCATCAGGCTCTAGCAAAAATAAAACGAGGTGAATAATAACAGAGCAGAGCTAAGATCATGAAACTTTTATGTATTTTTGCTATTTTATAGTCACTTATCATATTTAACATAATATACATTATGCGCACTAAGACATATAAGTAACCAGTATAAAGGGCAAACCACAACATAGCCCTTGTGTTTAGCGTTAAGGACTGGATAATGCTCGATTCATTGTAAATAACATCGATATGAACCTGTGCTAAAGCCTCTTTTACCCAACAACACCGAAACCTCAACTAACTGGAGTCGTTTGTACGGCAGCGCCTTTGCATTGGCTATTGTCGAAGCATCGAAACAGTTTAAGCAAGGTCCTGTGGTTATTATCGTTGAGGATATTGCACACGCAGATGCACTCACCACTGAAATCCAGTTCTACGGCTCAAGCGCTATTAATATCCTACATCTACCGGACTGGGAAACTTTACCTTACGATGTTTTCTCACCACATCAGGATATTGTCTCGGAGCGTCTAAAAACGCTATACCAGCTGCAAAACATACAGGCTGGCGATATTCTTTTATTACCTGTCACTACGCTGCTACAGAAGCTCACACCACGAAAATATATTAACGATAGCGTTCTGATCTTTAAACCTGGCCAGAAACTGGATACCCATGAATTTAGAACCAATCTAGAATCGGCAGGATATTCTTTTGTGTCACAAGTTATGGAACACGGCGAATTTACAGTCCGTGGTTCGATCATCGATATTTTCCCAAGTGGCTCATCAACACCGTTTCGCATAGATTTATTTGATGATGAAATTGAATCAATTAGAGAGTTCGATCCCGCTAATCAGCGTTCAGATAAAATAATCGATGCCATTGAATTATTACCCGCGAGAGAATTTCCAACTGACAAGGAAGGCGTTCAGCTATTTCGCGAAAATTATCGCCAACATATTGTCGGCGACCCGCTAAAAAGTATCATCTATAGCAGCATCAGTGACGGCCTTATACCCACAGGTATCGAATATTATTTGCCGCTATTTTTTAACCAGCTTGAAACTACCTTTGATTATCTGCCTGATGGCTCCTTATTTATACAACCAGATAACTTAGATGAAATTGTTGAATCTTTCACACAAGATTTAGAAAACCGTTATGAACAGCGTAGACACGATATTGAGCGCCCCATTCTGCCACCACAATCGATCTTCCTTGGTCAGGATGAAATAAAACAAAGAATAAAAAGCTACGCAGGCGTCAGCGTTTCAAAATTTGGTGGTCTCGAAAAAAAACATGATCTGGCGGTAAAAAGGCCACCCGAACTAAAACTCAACACACAAAGTAAAGACCCCTCCTCTGCATTGACAGCTTTTCTTCAGGAATACACCGGCCGTATTCTGTTTGCCGCAGAAACACCGGGGCGCCGAGAAATAATTTCTGAATTATTACGTTCCCACCATATCTATCCAAAACTTTGTCAATCATGGGATGAGTTCGTCAATGCAGAAGAACCCATCTGCTTAACAGTCTTCGAAATTGAAAATGGTTTAAGCATCATTGAACCGGAACTATGTCTCATCACCGAGCCACAGATTTATGGCCAACGTGCCATTCAAAAAAGACGCAGAACAAAACGTGGCTTGGATCCTGACACGGTAGTAAAAAACTTAACCGATCTAAATATAGGTTCTCCGGTTGTCCATCTTGACCATGGCGTCGGCCGATACCTTGGTTTACAAAAACTGTCGAGCACTGCTTTTGATACCGAGTTTTTAACCATTGAGTACGCTGGTGGTGACAAACTCTACGTTCCTGTTTCATCATTACATCTTATCAGCCGATACACCGGTGCATCGCAAGACCATGCACCTTTGCACAGACTTGGTTCTGAGCTATGGCAGAAAGCTAAAAGCAAGGCCATTAAAAAGGCCCGTGATGTTGCTGCTGAGTTACTGGATATACATGCACGGCGTGCTGCGGCTAAAGGCAATCAGTACGAAATTAATCATGATGAATACCAAAGTTTCTGCAATGGTTTCCCATTTGAAGAAACGCATGATCAGGCTGTCGCCATCATGAACGTACTGGATGATCTAAGCAGCCCTATGCCGATGGATCGTGTAGTGTGTGGTGATGTGGGTTTTGGTAAAACAGAAGTAGCCATGCGCGCCGCATTTGCTGTTGCCAATACCGGTAAACAGGTTGCCATACTGGTGCCCACTACCCTGCTCGCACAACAACACTATCAAAACTTTAGCGATAGATTTGCCGACTGGCCGATTAAAGTCGAAGGACTAACCCGGTTCAATAGTGCAAAAAAACAACAGACAGTACTTGATAGCCTGGAATCTGGAAAAGTAGATATTGTTATTGGCACACATAAACTTCTGCAAAAAAGCGTCAAGTTTAAAGATCTTGGTTTGGTCATTATCGACGAGGAACATCGTTTTGGAGTCAAACATAAAGAGCAAATGAAATCGCTGCGTTCCGAAGTGGACATCCTGACGTTAACAGCGACCCCCATTCCAAGAACACTAAACATGTCTTTAGCGGGTATACGCGACCTTTCCATTATCGCGACACCACCTAACCAACGACATTCAATCAATACCTTTGTTACCCAGTGGGATGAAGTTGCTATCAAGGAAGCCTGCCAACGTGAATTAAAACGTGGCGGTCAGATTTATTTCTTGCACAACGAAGTTAAAACCATAGAAAAATTTACCCATGATTTAAAAGAATTATTACCGGGAACAAAAATAGAATTTGCCCATGGCCAAATGCCAGAAAAAAATCTTGAGCAAATCATGCTGGATTTTTATCATCAAAGATTTAGCATACTGGTTGCCACCACCATTATTGAAAGCGGCATTGACGTTCCCACCGCCAACACCATTATAATTAATAGAGCCGATAAATTAGGCTTATCACAACTTCATCAAATTCGTGGTCGCGTTGGTCGCTCTCATCATAGAGCTTATGCGTATTTAATTACGCCACCCGAATCATTACTCACCGATGACGCAAAAAAACGTTTAACCGCCATCGAGTCACTGGAAGATCTGGGTGTTGGTTTCACACTCGCAACACATGACCTGGAAATTCGTGGTGCAGGTGAATTATTAGGTGAGAATCAAAGTGGGCAAATTACAGAGATCGGTTTCAGCCTTTACAGTGAATTACTGGAAAGAGCGGTTGAATCATTGAAAAAAGGTGAAAGTTCAAACGTACCACTCAATTCGGGCGTTGAAATCGACCTCGGCATGCCAGCTATCATTCCCGATGATTATGTTTACGATATACACCTTCGTTTGATCCTCTATAAACGAATTGCCAGCGCCAAGAACTCGGCTGAACTGGATGAGCTACGCGTCGAATTTATCGATCGTTTTGGTTTATTACCTGACAGCACCAAGAACCTGTTTGCCATTACCGAAGTAAAACTGCTGGCAGAAGCCGCAGGCATTTCAAAAATTGATACCAACGACAATGGTTTCAGAGTAATCTTTACCGAACAACCCAATATTAATCCAGCGAAGCTGATAGAGTTAATTCAAACACAGTCTAGCGTCTACCAATTTAACGGCACCGACACATTACGAATTAGCTATGATATGGACGATGAGGATTACAACAAACGTACATCTGCAATCATTGAAGCCATCAACACATTAACAATACAAGAATAACACCATCAGATTATGAAAAAATTTATAACATCACTGTTCAGCTTACTGCTATCCCTAATAGCCATCTCCGTTCAAGCAGAGACTACTCGATACAATATAGAAATTGTTATCTTTGAAGACATTTCTGACCGTTATCTCAATAGCGAACAATGGCCAGTAATTCATCATCCAGAAGACATTCAAACAACTGAAATGTTAAATCAGGAATTAGATGTTTTACCACCTGGTGATACAAATTTGGAACTCAAAAATAAACTAGAAACGCATCCAAAAAATAACAGTGTCATCAATGTCACTCATCATGCAAGTGATGCTCTCGCTGATTATGTTGCAAAGCTAAATCTATCATCCAGATACAACGTACTACTCCACCAATCATGGCAACAGTCAGGACTGAGTGATACTGATGCTATAAATATTCAGGTCAATACGACGAAGCCAAACGACAGCGAAAAGTATAATGAGGCGTTACCCAACCCTGCTCATCAACTTTCTGGCACAACAAATCAAAAGCTCGAATCTAATGTCCAGGGCACACTCAAACTGGTACTGGGACGCTACCTGCACATTCATACCGATTTACTCTACACGCGCCTTAACAATGCTGACAAGCAAGCGTTACCTACATTAGACAGTAAGATTTTTAGTGAATTTAAAATAAAATCCCAACGCAGAATGCGCAGCAAAGAACTACATTATCTCGACCACCCACTACTGGGCATTCTTATCCTCGTCAGCCCAATCGAGCTACTGCACTCAGTGGAAGATAATAATGAATCTATTGGACTCAAAGCCGCTCCATAAATAAAATTATTTTTTTGGCTTGACGCCCAAAATGCCCTTTAATAAATCCTTAAAAGACTTTAAGGGATGATGTTCTCTTCGTTCGACCCCAAGCCTTCTACCCAAAGCATCACCAAATCGAACCACTGCCCTGCGATCCTCGCATAGACGTCTCAGTTGTATTCGTCGCTCACATTTGTCTTTATGATTACCTAAAAGCACAACGACCTCATTCACCTTAAAATTATTTAACAGCATTAACTATGCCAAATTTAAATAAACCAAATAAAACCAATGAATTAGGCAAAAGTAATTTTGTTAAGTGAACCTCGCTAATTATCATACTGTCAATTAAATCGACAATTATGTAATCTAAATCTCATCATGTCTTTTGATGATATTTCTATACAAATGAAAAAAGCAGATACCTTAAAAAGATATCTGCTTTAAATTTTACAGCTTGATCTTATGCTAAATATTTAGAATCTAATGCTCAATGTTGCACCGAGAGAGTCCTGTTCCATAGCAATTGAAGCATTAGAACCTGTCACCGTTGCACCACCCTGACCGAAAGCTGTAGGGCCTTTAATGGTATTGAGGAAAGCATGCATATAATTCACCGATAACCAATAATCTTCGTTAAACTTATATTCAGCACCCAGAGTTATGTGATCTTCAATCGTGGCAGGCGCCAGCATATTGAATAAAACCTGATCATCTGGGATAGGACTATCACCGTGATTCAAGCCAGCTCTAAGAGCGAGTTGTTCAGTGTACTGCCAGTTAACACCCAATTTGATAATAGTTTGATCTGTCCAACCAAAACCCATACCTAGAGTGCCACCTAATTTACATTCTGCTGTATCAGCTCCAGGACAAAGTGGGTTCAAGTCTGAAGGATCTGCCGCATTAGGTCCAGGGTTTCCCACCGAGGCAATATCACTGTAGTTGATGCGTTGAAAATCAATGATTCCTGTAATAGCAGGGGTAATCTTGTAAGCCACACCAAAAGTAAAGTTCTCTGGGATATCAAAATCTCCCTGCTCTGCAAATAAATTTTGATAACGTGCAAATTTACTCATATGAACTCGGGCAGAATAATTAATACCTAGAGATAAATCGTCATTCATGAATTTACCAAACCAGCCAAGTCGATAACCCATACCAAAAGAATGTGAGAAGTCGACCCCAGTCAAACCATTTTGAGCGTCTGTGAGATTCGTAGCGGCGCCACCAGCAGTAAAACCTGCAGAACCAAAATCTTCAAGGCCTTCAGCACGGAAGTACTGACCGGCTATAACAAAAGTAGCGCCTACTGAATGCTGATCATTAAGTTTGTAGGCGATACTGGGTGTCATTTGTATCTGGTACAGCTCAATACCGGCTTCGTTAGAGGCCAGATTATCAAGAATATTAAACACCGTTGGAGGACAACCACCACTTGATTGGAGACAAGCGCTATTATTAGCAGTTTGATTGAACTCGGATTTCATACCTGCGCCAATCACGGCAGCACCCAGAGTAATTTTCTCATTCAAGTGATAAACGCCACCCATTGCAGGAATCAAAAACTTGTCATGGTTACTTGTTTCATCAGTTTGTCCCATTAAACCACTATCATGCTTGATGGCCATTTCTGGTCTGAAAAAATCACCACCAATATCAAAGCTATCAGAGGCTTCAGTCATGGTTGCAGGGTTAAATGCAGATGACAGACCATCCATGCTATAGGCAACACCCGTGCCACCCATAGATCGAGATTTTGCACCAAAACCAATTAAAAAATAACCGTTTGTAGCGAAAGCGTTAAGTGGTACAGCCACACTTAAGGCAAGTGCAGACAACAGAATGCGTCTGGAATTTAAAATCATGGGTTTCTCCCCTAAATATTTTTTATTTATTTTTATAACGGGCGGCTATATTGCCGCCCGTATATCGCTAATCTTACTATTAGTGTCTGACGCGTCTTCTAAAGAAAGCAATAACAGGCAGTAAACCCAACAAGGATACTAATCCCATCGCCCCATTACCAAGTTGTGTATCAGATACGGTACTGGTTATGTCTGGTAAGGCAGCACCAGAACCAGTGGGGCCATCGCTGAAGTTTGCAGAAAAACCAACAAAGGGCCCATCGATCATGGGTGAACCATTAAAACCGTCACCATTTACATCTCGAGAAACAAGTGCCCAGGTTGTCAGTGGATCAGGTGCTGTGCCAGCAGGTCCTACATATAAGTCATTTACAATAGATGCAGTACCATCAGGATCAATCCAGACACCGTCTACATCCCAGAGATTAACTACATCAATATCAACGCTACCACTGTAGTCAAACAGTATATGTGCACCGTACTGACCCGGGCCAACAACCAATGTCATTTCACTTGGGCCACCCGTGCCAGGACAACCAGTACTTTCTAATACAGCTGTAGTACATATAGCGTTATCTGTTTCAAAAGTATAAGTACCTTCACCAAAGACACGCACATGATGTGCATACCATGGCACACCCAAAAATGGTTCTGGACCTTTCGACTCAATGGTCATAATACTGAAATCAGTATCATTCTCGTCAACATTGAGCGTGGAATAATCCCAGGTAAAGATCACATCATTAGTACCACCGAAAGACTCTCCGCTAGCGGTTAGCATGGTGAAATTACCGTACAAAACACCTACCGTAACATTCGCGGTTGCTGTTACTGGACCGGTACCACCATCTGATACGGTGAAGTCAAAGCTATCATCACCAATATAACCAGCGAATGGTGTATAAGTTAATGTGCCCGCACCGTCACTGGCAAGTGTACTACCAGTCACAACAGGGTTTGTTGTACCAGTAACAACTAATGTATCTCCTTCAATATCCGAACAGGTCGCGATCAGATCAGTCGCTTCACTAATAGTCAGTGGTACATCTGTATCGGTTTCCAAATTAACATCGGCACAAACAGGATCATCATTAACCGGATTAATCGAAATTGTTACAGTACCCACACTTGAACTATCAATAGTATCAGTCACCTGATAAGTAAATGTATCATCTACGCCATCATAATTAGTAGGCGGTGTGTACGTTAGTTCATTGTTTGCTACATTAACAGTTACACTACCGCCCTGCAGAGTGCCCGCATCAAAGTTAGAAAAAGTCAGAGTATCGGTGACGTCAGCATCAGTAGCCAGGCTAGTCATAACGATAACCAGAGGTGTATCTTCATCGGTATTCAGACTTGGGTCTAATGCAACGGGAGCCGCATTAGGTGCTGCAGTAACCGTAATATTTACCGTCGCAGTAGCCGATGTATTTAAAAAAGTATCTGTCACCGTGTAGGTAAAGCTATCTGGCCCTATATATCCACCCGTTGGCGTGTAATCAATAGTGCCATCACTTAATACAGTTAACGCAAACCCCTGAGTAGAAGTGGCTGGTGCATTTACAGTTGTGGTTGTTGGTAGCGGTGGCGCCATGCCAACACCGTCTTCAAAATCGATATCATTAGCTAGAACCGCTATATTTTTGGTGAGATCAGCTGTTGTACTAGTCACATCATCATTGGCAACAGGGGTCGCATCAATATTAGCCAGCGTAGTACCACTAAAAGTGGCGTGCTGGCCAGGAAACGGACCATTGACCATGGTAGAACCGGGAACATCAGGGTGATCCGCTGCATGAAAGGCTGGGTCTACATACAAATCATCTGTAGAATCATTGTGTACACCGATACAGGCTCCGGCCGTACCGTTTGGACAATCAAAAATCTGTAATACGGCTATACCTGTATTTACACTCCAGTCGAAGTATAAACCGACTGCGACCTGATTTTCAGTTAATACATAGGTAAAACTATAATCTCCAACTGCAGTGGTACCCGCCCAGACTTTACCAGCGCCCGGAGTGCTGTCCCACATCTGTTGAGTTGCTGTCCATGGCTCGAAGAAGAAAGGAACTGTTCCCGAGGTTAGAATACCATCGCCATTTGAATTTACATTACCTGTAACTTGGTCGTTGTAAGAACCAAGTCCAGTATCAGGAATAGCCGCTGCAACCCCACCAGCACTATAGAAATGCATTGTGTCCACGTTAATTGTTTGTACCGCAGGCCCCACCGCCTGTGTAAAACCACTAACCAGTGTCAGTGCCAGTATTGCAATAATTTGATATTTCATATTCATTAAAATCAACCTCAACAGAATTTTTAGTACCCGAACTGCAAATATTTAACCATGCAGCTTCTACTTTTAATGTATTCATCAGCAATGCCAATGATCTAACTATTACCTTGTTACCAAAGCATTTATGCTCCGATCTTTATCAGATCAGGATTTGAATTCGAACTTCATACACAACTTTGACATATGTGCAATAAAGTGACCTCATACAGTCGAGTTTATTATTATCAGGAAAATATTCACCATGATGCAAACTTCCAGTTAACTCTATTACAAACCCTTCATGAAGCCTCTTCAAGTGTAAAAAACTAGCCAAAGCAATTAACAATCTGTTTTAGGAGTTGTTTTTACTATTTAGTGAGAACTCTGCTGAATTTAATCACGTTGAGAGGTAAGTTTCCACTCAATAATTCAAAAAGTAGGGATATTTCTGATGACAGGTATGATTCTTAAGAAAAAATATAATTCTGCATAAAAATTCAGATGCTTTTACTGAATTTCTAGTCAAATTAAAAGAATTCATCATAATTCTTCCTTTTAATATTTCTAATGCTGCCTTGTCGTTTTATAGAGTTAATCATTTAGTGTTCAAATATGTCTTTTGGATTATTGCAAAAAAGAGACGTCAGCAACCTCACCTTACAAACTATATTTTCACAGTAAAATAATTCATATATTATCTACAGCTTGTTAAATATTAATTCATAAAATAACAAACCCCCGCACTTAGGCGGGGTTTAAATACAAAACATGTAATTATACTAAGCACTTCTTTTCCGTTTGGCTACACCAAACATACCTAAAAGCCCTGAGCCAAATAACCAAACAGCCGCAGGCACGGGTACAGCAATGACACCACCAACATATGTAGGATTAATCGCACTGCCACCGCTAGCCCAGGGGTTCAGTGCATTTTCTGTTAATAGCAACGAACTGTTGCCAACCCCAATTGCCTGCATTTGTATACTGGCAACAACAAAGTCACCTGTTACATTTGCAAAGGTATTGACCATTATTCCATTTAAAGTACCATTTAAATTATCGATTAAACCAGTACTAATACCTGCACCACCAAAATCCCACACAACCTCATTAATGGTTACAGACAATACGTTCACCACCGTTTGATCAAATGAAATATTAACTCCACCGCCATCTACATTACTTAGAAAGCCAGTTCCAACAACATCAATACTAAAAACATCATTGACACTAACATACGTAGTCGGCGCACCCCAGGTAATAGTGGCTGCAAGTACATGACTACTCAACAACATTGAAATTACAAAAAATAATTTTGTTACATTTTTCATATTCAAATTTCCCCTAAGAAGATTCTTTTCATTTATCATTTTAAAATTCCTTTAATTTTTTCTTTTTATGCACCTGGAGATATAAAGAAACGTGTCTTGAATAAACCTATATCTAATGAATTAACCACCCCATCAGCATTAAGGTCCGCATCAATGTTACCGGATGTAAAAAACATTGACCTAAAAAACCCGATATCTAATGAATTAACAACTCCATCATTATTAAAATCAGCATCACAGCCATTTCCAAAACCATCAGCATCTGTATCTTGCTGATCAGGATTACTTAAGTTATCACAATTATCATCATAAGCTAGGACACCATCAGCATCTGTATCTTCTAAATAATCCATTTGGCCATTACCATTAGCATCTAATGTCATAGGATCTGGACCATATACACCAGCATCAAAGTAATCAGGAACTCGTATACCGTCTGCTCTTAAAATATATGCATAACCTGCGAAAGCATTCTGATTCCATTTGGCATCAGGATTTGCTGCAGTGCACGCTGTAGTATCAGCTATACCCGGGATAAGTGATTCAAACCTTTTGATACCAGGTCCACGCTGCCCAGCAATCCACTCAGCAGTTTCTATACCACAAAATCCCAAACCAGAACCACCAGGAATCACATCTGCTCCCATGAAAGAAACCTTATTATGCCAGACACCAGGATCACCAACCGGGGTAGCAGGACCAACACTCTGACTAACTACAGTAGGATCTGTGTTATTTACAATAGCTCTGGCACTCATTACTTGAGTGCCAGTACCTGCCGCATTTGTCATTTCAAGATAAATATCACCAAAGCTTCTCATCTGAAAACCATCGGTAATTTCAGAACTCCAGTAAGTAAGCGAACTATCTGCATTGGTAAAGTAAACATCAAAAACAACATCAAAGGTTACCTGGCCTGCCATTGCCTCATGTGCATTGGGATGTGTTGCTATCACCGAACCACACCAGCCTTTCGCATCACTAATTGCATATGGTTGAAAACCTAGTGTATTGCTGTATACACCATCAACAACAGTTCCTACTCTAGGCTGACCATCCGGAACTATTTGTTTATAATCAATAACACTGTAATATTCGAAGGACATATCATCCTTGGCAATATGATAGTCCCCATCGAAGTCAATCAGCATATTACTGAATGTAGAACCAGCAACGGTTGTATACCCCCATTTATAAAACGTTGTTAATGAGTCAACATTTGCCTCGGCATAAGGACCATTTGGACTCATGAAATCACCTTCAATGTAATGCGCAGGATCCTGAGTAAGCCCATCAGGTCCTGTAGTAACTACGTGCTGCATTTGACCAATGCCACAAGATGCGGGATCTGCAATACAAGTTGCAGCAGTTCCTGCGTTAAACACACCATTACCAAAACCACCAAGAGGCTCAAAGTCCATTGCAGTACGACCATTTGGCCCAACAAAATCCCAATCATCAAGCGTGATTGTACCGTGCCATCCATTATGATTTGTTCCGTCCATGGTTCTTACCAAATCGCCTCCAACCCATAGCGTAGAGTCAGCATAACTACTGCTAGAAGAAATCGTTGCTAAGATAATTAGCAATGAGAATTTATTGTATTTCATTATGTCAGCACCTTTTTATTGTTTTGATCATTTATTATCAAATTTTACGAAAAAAATCGTATTTATTATAAAATTAACATTAAGTTCTACATCCATCGGAATATGCTTTTCTAAAGTAGCAAATCTCACTTGTGTAAACTTCTTTTACACTTCAACCTAATACATTCACCTACAAGTAACAACAGCAAAACACGTGCCATAATAAAAAAAATCAATATTATCAAATCATTATAACAACATGAGCATTTCATTAAATATTAATGTGTAATAATTGTTGTACAAAATTTCTAATGCCTATAGTGCCAAAAAACAGACCACTTACCACTAAATACCGCACCGCAAGAAATATCATCAATCATAAAAAAATTAAGGCAATTAAAGATACGAACGACCTATAAGTATGCATCAATTAATTCGACTCGAAAATGAGCTACAAAAGAGACGACAGTCACCTCCCGCTATTTAAAGCCCGTAATAAATAAAGCTGAACAACAAGGAACAAGCAGTAAAAAATAGTCGTGATTAGATACGAAAACACAAAGATATAAATTGCAAAATATTGCTATTACCCACGATTAGCATTCTGTAGAACCGTCAAATAACTGCACATTTGAAGAGTAAATAATTCTTTAGAAATCAGGTAATTTTCTTTTCATATGACTGCACTGTGTTTAAATACAAAGCATTACAAATATTCAGTTACAGGCACAATCATGATATCAGACACAGATGTGAAACGATTATACAAAGATGCACAAGGCATTCTAACTAGAGACATGAATTGCAACCAACTATTAAATGCACAACTTAGCGACTTAAGGATGCACTCTCAATTTTACAGAGGGAGATCTCCGCATACCTGGGTAAACCAACATCCAGCCAGTTGTAAACGACATACCTCTGCATTTATAACATTCAAGATCATTCCAGAATATTGCTTTAATTGCTATAAAATAGTTATTGAACCTAGAACTGTTCTGGAACTTTTTAAACTTATGATGGTTTTTGCACAAATAAAACTACCCACTGACAATACGCGTAAATGCACTGTAGAAATCAGAGAACAAGCTTCCGGTGACTACAAGGGGTTTATTTATTGTAGAGAACTCAAAGAAGGTAAAAAACTAGTAAAAATACTACAGAAAATTATAACAAGAGAAATTGCAAAAGACATTCCAATTACCTTAAAGAGAGGATGCTCTGAATTTGCCGAGGTATTTCCAGAATACACCCAAACATCCCATGGCGCTAAAATGATGAGATACAATAAAGAATGGAGAAAATTTGAAGATATTATTGATAAAAAAATGGCTCTTACCCCCTCCCCCTCTACAAGCATCTCATATAATCATCCTTCATATAATTTACAAGATGTGCACGCCATGTTTTTCTGGCTAAGATATGCTGCATCGATAGGCGATACAAGCTATCTGGAAATCACCGGAGACACTCTACAACCTTTTCCTGATTTAAAAAATCACAAATAATTTAATGTTGCCATATTGCTTAGTGATGACCAAGGACACTTAAAGGCATTATTCTTATATTAAGAACACTATAAACGATATCTCAGATTAATCTGAAGCAGGAAAATCTATTGATGCCTTTATGTGTTCAGGTAGTGCATCATATAGCGGCTGTATATATTGCTCATAATTACGCCACCTCTCCCTAGATGATTTATAAATCGGTTGTCGAACCTGATCATAACTAGCCGTTGCAACATCCCTTTTGTTTTTATGGAAATCCAAAATAGCGTCATCCCATTCAAGGTCACAAAAATCGAGAATTTTGCGAGACATTGACTCCTGATCATCAATTACATCTTCATACTGAACAGTGAGTATTGGGACATCTAAAACATTCTCCCAGTGTTGCATCATCTTGTCATAAAACCCATAAAAGAACCCCAAATCTGATAGATCCAAAGCATAGTCATGAGCCCAGTTAAAACTTTGAAAATAGATAGACAAAGCATTATCAAGTGGGTGACGACGACAATGAATAATTTTTGCTTCCGGAAACAACAATGCAATTGAACCAAGATGCATAAAGTTATGAGGCATCTTATCGACAACATATCTGGTTTCATTATTTAAATGACTAATATTATTTAAATATTGCTCCGTCAAATCATTAAGTTTTTCTATACTTGCATTGTTAAAAAATTCAACATTGGAAGAAGTTGCTTGAATATCACGATTAATATCTGTGATATAACCTAGCTCACCTGCACCATAAACATCACTATGACTAGCCAAAATCTGCTCCGTCAATGTTGTACCTGATCGAGGCATACCAACAATGAAAATTGGTCTTGAACTCTTCTTATTTGAACGCGGATATTTAGAGAAATTTGATTCAGTGAAAGAGCTTGATATATCATCGTATATTTCTTGATAGCGTTTCTTATTACACTTAAGATCCAACAATAAATTTGCACGTTTATAATAAGTCATGGATTCATCATATCGTTTCAGCTTATCTAGCAAGTCCCCTGCTGCAAATAACAATGCCTGCTTATCTGAACTAGAAACTTCAATTCGATCTATTGTTGAATTTATTAATTCGATTGCTTCATCACAACGATCGTAGATACGACATAATCTTGAGAAGACAGCAATAGCTTGAGCTGTAATTTGCCCTGTATCCAATAATTTATTTATAATCTCATATGCCCCTTCCTTATCGCCTTTTTGCTCCAGTAAATGAGCCTTCAAGGACAATATAGTCGTGTGCTCTGGTGATAACTTTTCAGCCTTTGCAAGAAAATCCAGCCCAATATCGTATTCTGCCGTGAAGCGCTTAACATTAGCCAGGCCTACATAAGGCTCAATACTGCTTTTATCAAGTTCAATGGCTTTATTGAAATGGCGCTCTGCCTCATCGAGCAAACCCGCACCACAAACCACTATTCCTTTACCAATATGAGCCTCAGCTAAATTGGGATCTAACTCTAACGCTGTATTAAATTCATTTTTTGCATTTTCAATCTGACCTGACTCCACATACACTTTACCTAAAGACGCATGAGTCGGCGCATGGTTCTCATCTGCATTCAACGCTTTCAAGAAAATATCAATACTTTCATCACGTCTACCAATAAGTGACAAAGCCCTGCCATAATTATTAAAAATTTCTCCAGCGTTAGGGTTAATCTCTAATGCTTTTTCGTAATATTCAAGAGCGGTAGCAGGATCTCCTAAAGTGATCAGCGCATTGGCCAGATTACACATAGCGCCAAAATGCCCGGGTACGATTTTCAGTGCTTTATTAGAAACGCGTTTAACGTCATTCATTCTTCCTAACTTTCCGTAAGCAAGTCCTTCCAGGTAAAAGATATCAGCATTTTCACACCATGATTTTCTTACTTTGGCAAATAACTTTAATGAGTTCTCAGGGTTGCCCCCGTTTAGCTCATTCATGGCATTCTGAAAATTTATCTTATCTTTTTTTGATGGTTGTTTAATCATAGTTATTAATATATTTGATTTATAATTGTACAGTGCAAGTGTGTTGTATTTATTGAAAATAAGCTTTGCCTTATTCTTTTACAATAAGGCTCTACATGTCACTACTTATTAACGTAAGGATACTTCATTCTATCGGAAAAGGGGGATTAAAAATCTCTTGCTAGACCTTCTTTTAGACCACTCAAATATTTTTCATAATTTCGCCAGCGATTGAGCGAATCTTTATACATCGGTTGTCGCACTTGATGAACACTTGCAGTATTAACTTCTCTATCAACTTTGTGAAAATTCATACAATCATCCTCCCACTCCAAACCAATAAATTCCAAGATTTTTCTTGTCGACATTTCTTGGTCGGAAACAAGATCTTCATAAGCAACATGCAAAATTGGTATATTCAACACTTTATCCCAATAATCCATCAGATATTGATACTGATTATAATGCGTTCCAATGTTAAACAAGTCATTTGAATATTGATGACCATCAGTAAAATCCTGAAAATAAATTGACAAGGACGTATCCAATGGGTCACGTGTACAGTGGATTATCTTTGATTTTGGGAATATCAACTGAATTAAACCTAAAAGATAAAAATTATGCGGCATTTTGTCTATTACGTAATGCGCATTATTTGATAATTTAGCAGTTTTACTTAAATATTCATCAGCTACTTTTCTCAGCTGATCATTTGAAGCCTCTTTAATTAGGCCAGGATACTGTTTTTTATTATTCACGTTAAGCTTAGAACCCATAGTGAGTTCATATAAATAAGTCAATTCACCCGCCGCAAAGACTTCTGAGTGCGCCGCAAGTATTTGCTCAGTTAAGCTTGTACCAGAACGTGGCATCCCAACAATAAATACCGGTGTCGTATCTAAGCTATACGCGCCAGAATGCTTCATATAGAAATCAGAATTAAACACTTCCATTATCTCATCTATCTGTTTTTTATGAGAAACGGCTTCATACATATTCCTCATCACATCATTTCCTATTTTAAAATGAGAAAAGGCTCTATCAAACTCTCCTTTTTTATCTAGTAATTGACCAATAGATATATTTAAGCTTTTAATCATAGGTTTTGGCAGACTCGGCAATTTTAACACCGTCTCAATATATGCAATAGCTTCAGAACATTTGTTTAAATAGCGGCATATCTGCGCAAAAGCCAGACCTATTGATGGATTTATAATTTTTTTATCCAATATTGGATTAATAAGTTCTCCAGATTTTTTATAATCCCCACTAGAAGCATACACTAATGCCAAGCCTGAAATTGCCCCAATATCGCCCTTGTCAATCTTTAAAGCTTTTTTATAATAATTCTTTGCATCATTTTTTCTTGCTAAATTCATCAATGAGGTCGCAATACCATTCAATGCATTTATATTATTACTATCCAATTTAATAGTTTTTTCAAAATATAGTATGGCTATTTTATGAGCACCAGCCTCCTGCTCAATCCGCCCTAATATAAAATAAGCATCACTTTTATTTGGATTTAATTCAATAACATGATTTAAATGATCTTTTGCAGCCTCTATATCACCTTTTGCAACCAACAAATTAGCCAGACTGCAATGCGCCTCGTCCATATTATCATCATACTTCAAAGCATTCTGTAAACAATGAATAGCTTTCTCCTGCTCTCCTATGGCTATCATAGCTCCAGCATATGCAAAATGACTCTGAGCCACATCTGGTTTAATTTGTATACAAAGCTCAAATGCTTTAATCGCATTATTCCACTGTTGCATATTTGCATAACAACAACCGTACATATACATTAATTCTGCATCATTTGGTGACTGCTTCTTGATCTTCGCAAGTATTTTTAACGCATCTTGGTAACGCCCTTGTGACATTCTCTTCCATGCTTGCTGCTTATTATGAGTTAACTGTTGATTTAACATATCGTTTTCGACAAACACCTATAAACAAAAGACTAATTTACAAAATATACTTATTGGAACTTTTATCTGAATCAAAAAAAATGGACACCCTAGGGTGTCCATTTTCAGTAACAAATTGTTACTTGCCCTAATGCTTAGGCAGCTTTGCGACGACGCGCAATACCAACTAAACCTAGCATACCTGAACCAAACAACCAAACTGCGGCAGGAACTGGAACAGCAACTGTACCCTGGAATGAAGGTGCCTGACCTGGGAAAGGAGGAGTCTGCATTGGTACACCTGGACCAGCAGAACCATCAGCATTAAAGATAGCAAGAACTGGAATACCGTTATTACCGCTCCAGTCGAAGTAAGTACCAAATGCAACCTGACCAGCAGTCATTGTGAAGTTGTAAGAGTAAGCACCTTGTGGAGATGTACCAGCCCAAGTGTTTGGAGCAGTAGTTGTGTAAGCAACCAGTGTAGTAGCAGTCCAAGGCTGACTGAAGAATGTACCACCAAAGGTTGTACCCATAGTACTAGTATCAGCAACACCAGAAGCAGCACTAAGGCCTGGGAAATTCATGCCTGTAACACTAATAACAACTGCTGAAGCAGAAGTCGCAACAGTACCAAGAGCTAAAGCAATAGCACCTGCGATTATTGATTTATTCATATTTCTTCTCCGAAAAAGATTTAATTTTTATTTAGTAAAAATTTATTTAGTAAAAAAGCCAAAGTATTCTTAGCTCTCAAAGTAACTAATGCAATCACCGTACCAACTATCAAACAAAATATATAACACACTGATTACACTGATATTTTTAATTAAAACAGCTTAGCAGACAGCTTTCTCACTGATAACTATAGCTCACTCTTTCCGTGTCTGTAAGAAATATCGACAAGTAAATATTTGAAAATGCCTCTGTACTTCATGATCAACTAGCTCGTTTATCGCTTAACCCATTGATATATTTACCATTTGAATATTAAGGATTAATAATACACTAATTATTCGCTAAAGCTCAGTTATTGTGTAAAAAAGTTCGACTACATTCGAAGATTTAATAGTAGCTATAAAAGCTATTCATTAAATAACTATATCGAAGGATTAACCATCAGGAGCGTAAAACGATTATGAAGGACTTGAATGCAGGGAGACGAGCAGATAAAGCAGCGTTACAATTTTACCTCAAAAATTAAGCTAGTTAGGTGGAAATAAGCAGAGAAAAACACATATATTAGTTATATAGAATTTTTAACCTACGGCCAATCATTGATAAGAATAGTATACACAATACAATTGGGTGTAATTGGCCAGATGAGCTACTATTGAGCGAATCGTGGAAGGCTCCAACCACCTTAATTTCATTGTCCAAGTCAAAGGTAGAGTCACCTCTGGCCGCATTTTTTAAATATAACGTGACAAGCGTGTTGGTTATTAGATCTCCATTATCGGCTGTAAAAGTAAAATCCGAAATGATTTCAGACCCCGTCCCAGTATTAGCGTCCAAAATAAATTCAAACCAACTTGGTTGTGCTGCAATATCTATCGGACCATATATATAAAAAGACTCGGGATTGAGCGTTGCTGGCAAATACATTCCTATTTGAACATTTTGATCCTGCTGAAGGCTATTTAGAGAAAACCCGATCACATCGACCTGATTTGCCACATTACCCGGTGTATTGGGTATCGCAGCCTTATCGACAAAGTGAACACCACTATAATTTATGAAACTTGAACCTGTTAGCGTCACATATACACCATTACCGCTAGCAATACTGACAACATTACTTTGAGTGCTATCTAATACATCATCATGATTACCATCACCACCGTTTGGCCCTGAACTTTCGATCAAATCACTCACTCCATCGCCATCTGAATCATAATCTGCTAATGATAAGACTCCATCGCCAGATACATTAACCGTGTAATCAAATCCCAATCCAGGAAATTCAATGTTAAAACTATCAATAAAGCTATTAATTGCTACCGGACTGAATGAAACAGCAAAAACACATGAAGCCCCGGGAAGAAGCGTTGTATTATTACACCCAGTGTCATTAATTCCGAATGGAGGCATAATTGGATCACTGCTTCCAATGTTACCGATCGATAGATTCTGTGCGCTTATATTTTCTATAATAAAGTCAGACTGCTGATAAGCATTGGATTCTACAGCTCCAAAATCATAGTCTGAGCTTATCTTAACCAGGCCTTCAACTTTAGTTATCTTAACAAAGCTAGATATAAGTGCGGGGGGGGGATTATAATCAAGTAACGGAATTTCACTTAAACAACCAAAAGACAACAAACACCCCACATCGTAGATTGGAATGAAAGATATTGAATCTATTACCTGCATACCATTATTAATTACTTCGCCAAACACAGTAAAACCACCATTCTGCCCGTCAAGGTTGGCCGAATTATCTGCTAGATTAAAAAACCATTGGCTTGTCGCACTATTTGGATCCCCATCAACCTTTGCCATTGCAATAGTACCCCGTAAATTTGAGATACCAGGCTCATTTAAAATTGGATCTTTTTTTAGAACAAGCGAAAGACTACCAGCGATATCAGAAATACTCGGGTCATATTTGTAGCCGCCACCCTGAATAATAAAATTCGATACACTTCGATGTATAAAACTATTGTCATAACTACCATCATTGACATAGCTCATAAAGTTACTAACAGTTAATGGTGTGTCGGCATCATATAATTTTAGGTCGACTGTATTCAGAACTACCCCTTGCTGAATATTGAAACGAACGACAGTATCCGCATTACATATATTGAATGTAAGTATTGACAATATTAAACAAAACGAACGAATTATTGAAAACCTATACATAACTAAATCCCATAAGGTAAAAAACTAAATCTTAGAGTCAAATCATAAAGACATATGAAATTAAACCGTAATATTCAACTTCTTAATTAAATCATAGAGGGTGGGTCGACTTACTCCTAGCAATTCAGCCGCAGGTGCTATTTTTCCGTTAACATGAGACATAGCTCGAATAATTGCTTGACGTTCTACTTTTTCTCTAATCTCTTTTAAATCATAGTGCATTCTTTCAGTCGGTGCTGTATCTAACTCAAGGTCTGATGCCGATATATATTTTCCATCTGACATTATTACCGCTCGTTTTATTCTATTTTGCAACTCACGTACATTTCCTGGCCATATGTAAGACTCCATAGCTATAAGTCCGTCTTTACTAAATCCTTTTAGCTTTCCACCATGCTGCTCATTAAATTCTTTAAAAAAATATTTGGCCAGCAATACAACATCCCCTTCTCGATCTCTTAGTGGAGGAATCTCAATTGGAATTTCACTGATCCTGTAGAATAAATCTTCCCTGAACTCACCCGTTGTTATTTTTTTTCTTAAATTTTGATGTGTTGCGCACACAATACGAACATTAACTGGAATCGGCTTATGACTACCAATACGCTCCACTACCCTTTCCTGCAAAAATCTTAGTAATTTTGCCTGCAATGCAATTGGCAGATCTCCCATTTCATCAAGAAACAGCGTGCCGCCGTCAGCATATTCAATCTTGCCTATTGTTTGTTTGGAAGCACCAGTAAAAGCACCTTTTTCATAACCAAATAATTCACTTTCTAATAAGTTATCTGGTATTGCAGCACAGTTTATTGCCACAAAGTTACCCTTATTATTTCGCCCTTTCACATGAAGACCTCGGGCACAAATCTCTTTACCCGTACCACTTTCCCCCAATAACAGAACTGTCGCATCTGATGGTGCAACTTTTTCAACGGCCTTACAGACACTTTGCATCTGTGGGCTGCAAGCTATAACTCCATTAAAGTGCTCATGATTTGAGGTATCGTGTAATATCTTATTCTCTTTCTCTAATTCATTAAGCCTGAACGCACGCCCTACAATAAGACTCATGATTTCTGGCTGGAATGGCTTAGCATAGAAATCATAAGCCCCAAGACCTACTGCCTTCACGGCATTTTCTTTTTCATCTTGACCGGTAACCACTATAACTTTTGTATTGGGCTCAATCTCTAGAATGCTTTCCAGTGTTGCAAAACCTTCAGAGGTGTTATCTGTTTCTGGTGGCAAACCAAGATCTAGAGTTACAACCGATGGTTTGTGTACTCTCACCTGTTCAAGAGCACTTTCACGATCATCCGCTAGCAATACATCGTATCCTTCGAAACACCACCTAATCTGGCTTTGCAAGCCAGGATCATCTTCCACAATAAGCAATTTATTTTTTTCTGTAGACATAGACCCTTTTTACCATAAAACTGCGCAATTGTCGAAATACTTTACATATAATGAGTATTATAATTCAACTGGAATGCGAGCGATAAAGCTCGATCCCTTTCCATATTCACTAAAAACATCTATCCCACCACCAAAAGATGAAAGAATTTCTCTGGCTTCATAGACACCGATTCCCATACCGCTAGAACCCTTTGTAGTCTTAAAAGGTTTAAATAATTCATTTTTTATAAAATCTTCAGACATACCACAACCTGTATCCCTGATCTCTATTACTACCCAGTCTCCTTGTTCAGAAACTAAGACATCTATCTTTCCATCACTCTCAGTTGCATCCTGTGCATTTTGAATCAAATGACCAAAGATCGATAAGAGTTGACCACGGTCCCCTCTCACATAGCTTTGTTTGATTTCAGACGCTAATACTGGTACTGGTTTACCGCCCGCTTTATTTCGATTAACCACAAGTTCTTCCAGAAGACCCACAATATTAACTGTCACAAATGGCTTAGTTATTACCTTACCTTGTAACAACTCCATCATAACGTTCATCTTATCTACAGAATTTGAAATTGTTTTTATCACATCGTTAATGAACAATGGATTACTTTTATGTTTTTCTGCATTGCTTGTAATCAGTGATAACTGTGTTATAAGATTCTTTATATCATGCACCATATAAGTGGCGAGTTTGTTATAACTTTCAAATTGTTTTGCCTCTGCCAGCTGTTCAGAAACTTCTCGTTGTACAATAAATGATGCTGCCTGCCTTGCAGCCGTATTTAACAAATCACTATCTTCCCAATTGAAATGTTTATTACTAATTTTTGAGTGATTAAGTATAATAAATCCGATTAGATCATCAATATTTATTAGAGGAACAATTAGCCACGCCTCAACATCACGCACCCATAAAGGAAGTTCAAGAGATCCCAATCGATCATATACTTCTGGAGTCATGTCAAATTCATCAACACTGATTACAAATTCGTTTTCCGCAAGAAATTTCACTAGTGATGAATCAGAGGCTTCACTAATATTAATAGTTGGAATATTCATCGTCTCAACACATTGATAATTGCCTCCTTCCTTACGAAGCCAGAGCATAGCACCAGAACTATCAATTATCTGGGCAATTGACTTCAACGTCTTCGTATAAAATTCTATACAATCTTCTGAACTAGATATTGTGCGAATAAATCGTAACCATTCATCTCGATAGTCATACTTATAGGGATATAAATGTTTATTAAGTAAAACCTTCCAGCGAGCACGTATCCTTTCCGAAAAAAGAAGTAGCAATAATGATAGAAAAGTAAAAAATAAAAGAAAGGCTTGCCCAACTAATCCCCAACTACCTCCATAATCGCGGACATAGTAACCAACCGCTCCCATTGTCATGAGATAAACAGCACTTGCCAAAAGAGATGTAGTATGAAATACAACTTTTCTTGAAATAAAAATTTCTGGAGACCACAGAGGATCCCTGATTATCGCAACACCCATCAAAGGAACAACAAGAGCATCTACAAATCCTCTAGCGTACCATAATGTTATATCTATACGTTTATACAAAAGTCCATCAGAGTACATGTAAAAGTCATAAATACACATTCCCCCTAGCCCCAAACAGAGAAACTTTATACTCCCCCTCTTCTCAGGCCTGGTATTCCTGTATAACTGTTCAATAAGAACTATTCCAATAACCGCCAGTAATAAGTGACTTGTCAGTAAATAATTAAAATTATCTCCGAAGGTTGTAATGCCATCATTCTGGTACTGATACAACACTGGAAACATCATTAAAATAACAAAAACAATGATTGATCCCAAAGCAACCATGAAACTTTTTGTTGTAATACCTGCACCATAAGTAACACTAAGCATTCTTAGTAAAAGCGCTATCCAGCTTATACTTTTCATGAACTCAAGAACTTGTGGAGTTATTAGGTCGCTTCCTGTCATAGCCTGATAGGTCATTGAGAAGGCCCAAATACAGCTAGCGAATGCGGCTATGACAAGAAGAATTTTAGCGGAGCCTTTTTGCTTATCTGTAAGTAATACAGCAGAAAAAACAAGGAACGCAATAGCGCTAATAGAATAACCGATTGATCCGATATTCATAGTAAACTTAGCACTTTATAAAATCATGGTGTGATTATAAACAACCTGAGACCATCCTTTTTTCACAGATTGTTTTTATTTATTGAAGTTTCTTAAGTAAAGCTTTCGCATCGTCCTTACCAATAAAATCATTATTATTAGCAAGTGAATTCGTTAAATATACTTTTGCAGCTATCTCATCACCTATTTTATGCAAAGCCATACCTAAATGGTAATTAAAGACAGGTACTTTTGGTGATTTTTCAACAACAACATTCAAGATATTAACGGCTTCAGTATAATTTCCAGACTTATAATAGATCCATCCAACCGTATCAAGTAACACTGCCTGCTTTTCATTTTTAAGTTTATCTGCCAGCTCCACAGCTCGTTTCATACTATCTACAGCAGCACCATGTTCAGATAAAAGCACAGCAAGATTGTTAATTAAAATAACATTGTCAGAATTTTTTTCATATGACTTTTCATATACATTAATAGCAGCACTAAAATCGTTAAGATCTTCATATATTTTTGCCAGAACAATTGATAACCGTATATCATTTTCAGTCTCTACAAGACCTCGTTGAAGAATATCTATCGCCTTCGAGTTTTGTTTTTCGTCATTGTATATTTTAGCCAGTAGAAAATAAGGTTCATTCCAGTCTGGCTTAATATTTAGTACTTTAAGTATACTTGATTTTGCGTCCTCAATTTTATTTGAAGACAATTCTATCTTAGCAATGAGCATATTTAACTCTGCCGTTTCACCTTTCTCTAGTATAGCCGAACGAACCATACTAGTTGCGACATCAAAGTCCTTACGAGAAATATAAAGAGAAGCTAAGAGTTCAAGTATACGGCTATTTTCACTAACACGACTATACGCATCCTTAAGCAAATTAATTGCCTCATTTATTTTACTTTCGGATCGCAGGTAAGATACAGATTGAATGTATCCGTTTGGCATATTGGGATATAGCTTGATCATCCGTGAAGCATAAACATATGCTTCAGAGAACATTTTCTTTTTATTCAGAATTTTGCTTTTGTAGGTCAACGCTTCATAATTGTTAGCATCTACAGAAAGATAACCATCGACAACTTTTTCTAATTCATCACTATTGTTTTTATCAGCATGATATTCCGCCAACTTCATCAGCCCATCTTTATTAGTTCGATTATTTTCATAGGCTCTTCTAATTATTTCAACAGCCTGTTCATTTTCACCATTTGCTTCAAGAGCCGCTGACAATAAAATATATGCAACGACATTCTCTGGGTCATCTTTAATTACGATTCTAAGTGAGATGATAGCGCTTTCATAGGCCTTATTAATTAACTGCAATTTCCCTTTAATAAAATTCACTTCAGAATCATTAGGGGATATCTTAACAGCTTCATTAATAATACTTATTGCTGCATCTTGATTTTTCTTCTGCATATACAGATTTGCAAGATTCACCCTTGCCTTAATACCTACAGAGTCTTCAGAAAAGTCTGACGCCGCAGCTATTAATACTTTTTCGGCATCCTCCGTATTATTTTCTATTATGTAAAGTTCCGCTAAACTTAATCGTAACTCACCCATGTCTTTATTATTTCTTACAAAATGTTTCAATTCATCTATAGCGCTTTTATTACCTCTAGCCTGTTGAATGAATACAACTAATGCTAGCTTCCTCTTGATATCGTCAACGTTTTTATCGACAGCCATTCGTAGGACATCTTCTGCTTTTTCAAAAGCCTCACTTTCCTTATAAAACGACGCGAGCATCAAATAATTTGCAAACTGCCCAGGATTTTTATCAAGAATCCCCCTGTACTCCAATTCTGCCAAATCCAATTTTCCTCCTTCATAATATGCTTTAGCTAATGCATGTACCAATGAGCGATCTTCAGGGTTTTCTTTTATACAAGCCTTTAGTACATTGATGGACTCATCAAATTGCTTATCCTTAATATATATGGCTGATAGAAATATAGCATTCTGAACGTTCTTAGGCATTTTCGAAAATACAGCCTGCGATATCTTCTTTGCTTCGGCTATATTGTTCAGTCTGGATAAAATAGTTGCTTTGAGTATAAGTCCGTCTACATTAGTGGCATCTTTACCAAGAATAAGATCTCTTTTTTCTATAGCCGCATCGACATCATTTGCCAACAATATGTAATAAATGCCAACTTTTGCATGGAATTTAAGATTATCTGGAGCCAGCTCTACCGCTTTTATGTAGTTTTTATATGCACTTTGATATTCTTTCTGCAGATCATATAAATCACCTAGCTTGGAATAAGCCTCAGCATGTTTTGGATCAATCTGAAGTACATTTTTTAATTCAATTCGTGCCTTATCCAGATCACCCGTTCTTAAGGATAGCTCTGCTTTTTCCATGTACACTGATTTTCTTTCTTCAGCTCCACCACAACCAACTAGAGCCATTATGGTAATTATTGATATCAAAAAATACTTCATACTAAATAACCCTTATATTGTTATACATTTATAAACACAGGTATCAAGAATCTAGATCTTATTTATTCGTAGTATCGATTAGTTCTATAACCTTCTTTTTCGCAAAGTGAATCGCGCTTTGCAATCATAATATCGTGCTCTACCATTTCTTTTACCATTTCTTCTAATCCTATCTTAGGTATCCAGCCCAACTTCACTTTCGCATTTGTCGGATCACCTAATAACGTCTCAACTTCCGTTGGCCTAAAATAGCGCTTATCAACTTCAACAAGGCATTTTCCAGTTGCTTTATCGTAGCCCTTTTCATCTACACCCTCTCCTTTCCAATCCATTTCAATACCGACTGCTTTAGCTGCTTTATTGACAAAATCTCTAACTGAATATTGAACTCCTGTCGCAATCACAAAATCCTCTGGACTATCTTGCTGCAACATTAACCATTGCATTTCTACATAGTCTTTTGCATGCCCCCAATCTCTTTTAGCATCCATATTGCCAAGATACAGGCTATCTTGAAGACCTAATTTTATTCTTGCAAAAGCACGTGTAATTTTTCTTGTTACAAAGGTCTCCCCTCTTACAGGTGATTCATGATTAAATAAGATTCCATTACAGGCATAGATCCCATACGCTTCACGATAATTCACTGTAATCCAGTAAGCATAAAGTTTAGCTACTGCATAAGGTGACCTAGGATAAAACGGCGTTGTTTCTGTTTGTGGAATTTCCTGAACCTCTCCATAAAGCTCAGAAGTCGATGCTTGATAATAACGCGTTTTTTTCTCCAGCCCAGCGATACGAATCGCCTCAAGAATACGAAGAGCACCCATACCTACAGCATCGGCAGTATATTCTGGACACTCAAACGACACTGCCACATGACTTTGGGCGCCAAGATTATAAATCTCATCAGGTTGAATTTCCTGAACAAGGCGTACCAGATTCATGGAGTCGGTAAGATCGCCATAATGCAGCTTAAACCTCTGATTTTTCTCATGAGGATCCTGATATAAATGATCAATACGATCAGTGTTAAAAGAAGATGCTCTTCTTTTTATTCCATGTACTTCATAGCCCTTATCCAACAGGAACTCAGCTAAATAAGCACCATCTTGCCCTGTAATGCCCGTAATTAATGCAATTTTACTCATATCAAATCAACTCTAAATCATTAAAAAAATAAACCTTTCACACAGTTAGACTCCAAAAACCACTCAAACTTTTGTATTCGAATTAATATACCCCTCACGCACAAGATACAAATGAATCTCTTCTGCAGCCTGTATTGGTAACACATTTTCAGTATTGATAATTAATTCGGGATTTTCTGGTATATCATATGGATCACTGATGCCAGTAAACTCAGGTATCAATCCTTTTCGCGCTTTCGCATACAAGCCCTTACGATCCCTTCTTTCACATTCTTCAAGCGAGGTCGATACATGGATCTCTATAAATGCGCCATACTGTTCGATATTAGCGCGCACCTCTCTCCGCATCTTTGAGTATGGCGCTATCGGTGCGCATATAGCAACTCCCCTGTTCTTGGTAATTTCACTGGCAACATAACCAATACGCTTAACATTTATATCCCTGTCTTTTTTAGAAAAACCCAGCTCGCTAGATAGATTATGCCTGACCACATCACCATCAAGTAATGTAACAGGGCGCACACCATGCTCGATAAATTTAGCATAAACAATGCGTGCCAATGTCGATTTTCCTGAACCAGATAAACCGGTGAAAAATAAAGTAATACCCTGTTTTTCACGCGGAGGACACGCTTGATGCATCGCTGAAAGAACTTCAGGATAAGTCACCCACGAAGGTATTACCATGCTCCGCGATATAGCCTCAAGAATTTTATCATTCGAAAACTTAACAGCTTCACAATCTGCTGATTTTATCTCAAGAATCGGCAGAAATTTCCCTAACTGCTGATTAAAACAAAGCTCATTTGCATAAACAATCTTGATATCAAGCGCGTCTTCATACTTTTTAATATATTGCTGAGAAGCGCCCGTAGGATAAAATCGAACAGCATTATCCCTTACATTAGGCGGTGCAGCATGTTCTGTTCCGACAATGTAATGTGAACACCCATAATTCTGTCTTATTATGGCATTCATCAAGGCCTCACGAGGACCGGCCATGCGCAGAGCGGCAGGGAGTAAAGACAGTTCAACCAGACCTTTTGGATAGTATTCCATAATGGCCTGATAACAATGAACACGTGAATAATATTGAATATCGCCAGGCTTAGACATGCCGACAACAGGATGTATCAAAATATGCGCATTAGCCTCGTTCGCAGCCAGCGTTGTAATCTCATGATGCACACGGTGCATGGGTTTACTGGTATGAAATGCGACGATATTCTGCCAGCCCTGTTTAGCAAACTTTTGACGTAACTCTCTAGGCGTATTACGCAACAAATCAAAATCATAATGAAATGGAAGCTGGATACCGCGAACACTACCACCAATATAAAAAGATCCAACTGAATTAAACAAATACTTCACACCGGGATGTTCATGATCAGACGTCCCATAAATAGCTTCAGCTTCCTTAGCTTTATCAACACGCCAAACACTTTCAACAGTCAACACTGCAGGCATAAAACCTTCTGTATCCCTCAATGCCAATTGGCTGCCAATTTCAATATCTGCAAATTCATCGCCAACATCAAGACAATATGGAATTGGCCAAATAACACTATCAGGTAGACAAGTGTTTTCAATGACAGAATTATAAATATCCTCTGTCATAAACCCTGTTAAAGGTGAAAGCGCACCATTCAGTAACAACTCAAGATCACATTGTTGACGTTGCGAAAGCACAACAGCCGAAAATGTTTCGGACTCAATTTTTAACTGTTCGGCCTCTTCATCAGACAAAAGAAGATCTATTAGCTCTCCCTGGTATGGTGAAATCAAGTGGTTCATAGTGTTAGTGTTGGCAATAGATTTTGGGGAACTTAAAAAACACCTAATAAATAGATTTATTAAGCACTGTTCCAATAATATTAGTGACGGACAAGATATCTACAGCTTGCTTCAAGTCACTTTCCTTGGTTACATCATCTTCAATTACGATAAGACTTGCATCAATACAAGGAGCTATAGACATAGCGTCTGCAGTTCCTAATACAGGAGGAAGTACAAACAGAATAATTCTCTTCGGATAGTGATCCTTTAATGTTTCGACGAGACCGCACATCTTAGGAGAACCCATCATCTCGGATGAATTCAGGAGTGGGACACCACCAGGAAGTATAATAAAATGCTCTATCTCCTCAGGTCGATAGAGTACATCTGATAACTCAATATCACTACGTAAATAATCACACAATCCATATTTTGGCTGAACACCAAAAAATTCGTGTACCTTTGGATTCCTTAGATTAGCATCGACTAGTATGACGGAGTATTCGACTTCTTTTGCAATACTAATCGCTAAGTTTATTGCAGCAGTTGTTTTACCTTCACCTCCCGTTGGACTAGTTATTGCCAGTGTGGTCCAGCGATGCTCCTCCATGCGCTGAATAACTTGTATACCCAGTATATTAAATGCATCCGTATAGTTGTCATGGCCTAAAGCAGTTGAGATTCTGCTCTCCTGCATTATCTTATTTGAACTTTTAATAGCTTGAGTTGTCGAATACTTAACAGGAGAGTCATTCTCATCTAAATCTACATAGTGACCTGAACCCCCTGCGCGTTCATTTCGAGCCCTCTCTAGTGCCTGCTTAATTTTTTCCATCGATCTAAAACCTAGTAGTAATATTAACCAAAAAATAAATCAAATTTTCGCAATATACGAAACCACAAAACATCCAGTGGAGTTATTAGAAGATGCACAATAAGTACAGCAACAATGACCACCCCTATGACAATAAGTAACAATCGTTTATTTAACTTGTTATGGTTTTCAATATCATCCAAATTCAACTGATAAGGAACTACGGACAAGGGAGCCACACCCAATATACGCTCAACAGCTCTTGAACCGCGTACCGTACCGCTAATTGATTCAGTAAGAAACACAAAACCAAGAGCTGACCCTATTGAGAAAATAAAGCCTAAAAATAAAATTGCAGGTCTGTTAGGCCTAACAGGTTCTTCAGGTAATGCGGGTGGATCGATTAAAGTAAACCGTTCACCTTTGCTTTCTGTTTCAAGTTGCTTAGATATATCTGCAGCACGTAGTTTTGATCTAACATCCTGATTCCGCCTCAAAGCATTTTCATAATCACGCTGCAAAACAAGGTATTCTCGCTCAACTTGCGGAGCCATCAGCATAACTTGCTCTAATTCTTCCTGTTTTTTCAGGTAACCTTTTTTCTGTATTTTTAAAGCACTCATCTCACTCAAAACACCTTCTAACTGTGCCTTAAGAGTTATATAAGCAGGGTTATCTGGAGATTCCTGTGAATACTTGCCAGACTCATTGTCAGCAGCGTTTTGAATTTTTGCAACACTTAACTGATTTTCAAGAGCAGTTATTTTTGCATTTAGAGCTACGATATCAGGATGTTCTTGTGTATATTTTTTTCTTAAAACTTCTGACTCTGTACGCAAAGCCGTTAGTTGTTTTACTAAAAAATCTACACTGTCACCAGAACCAGATCGAAGCGCATCAATCTCATTCCTCAAGGCAATCACATCGGGATGGGATTCTGAGTATCGTGAAGCCGCTGATGCATATTCTGATTCTAGGATCTTTAATCTGGTACTAACACTTTGCACCAATGGATTATCTGGTTGAATTTGATCAAGCCTTCCTTCTAAATAAAATTTTCTATCTTCAAGATTTAAAAGCGTGGTATTAGTTGAGATTATATTCGACTCAATTCTTTGCAAAACCTGCATATTTACTTGCTGAACTTGTGGCAACATTTTTGCATTAGCCTGCTTGAATTTCGCTAACTTCTCTTCAAGTTCTGCAATATCAATTCTAATACGCTCTGACTCTTCCCTAAAAAACTCCGATGTTTCTAAAGCCTTGCTCGCTCTACTTTCAAGATTCTTATTTAAATACAAAGTCGTCAACTCACTGACAACTTTCTGCACCTGGCCAGGATTCTCTCCCTCATATGATAAAGAAAAAGCAATAGTCGCAGAAGATGCCCTGCCTGTTGAAGGATTCACAACATCTGCACTAATTACATCCAGCGAGGTATCATCTTGCATACGATAGATTATTGCTTCTGAAGTTTCGCGCTTACGCTCATCTTTATACAAATTAAACTTATCAATAATCTTAAATAAATTACTTCTGCTCATAACCTGAGCCTGTATTGATTGAATTCTTTCAGCTGCATAGCTGGTCATGGTTGACATGACTAGTGCTTGAGGAATTTGTTGTTGCTCAATCAAAATTGTGGCTGAAGACCGATACACTGATGGCAACAGAAATACCACCACTACAGTAATAAATGTGATAATAGCAATAATTGATATTAAAACTTTTTTTTGCTTCCGTAGGATAGCGAGATAATCGCGAAAATCAAGATTTTTTTCTTCCACCATACAACCACTCAGTTAAATTTAAATTTCTATATCAAGATTAATTTTTGTAAATCAAATGGAAGGAAAATCGTACTTCAAATTAACAGCAAATTTATTCTTTCCTATTTCATCCTGCGAAACACCTTCATAATTATTCTTAGAATAAAAATACTCAGCTCTAAGATTTAAGTTATGCGCCAAAGAAAAATTCATCGCCGGAATAATCGTTGTGAAAGAACGAGAGTAATCTACTACGTTATCATTAAGCTCTTCAATACTTACCTGATTAATAGCTAATACAATACCAATTAATGCTGTCACTTTCATCCTAAGCTTAGTATGTATTGTATCGGTTTGATCAAGCCCTCCCGTGAAGTTAGGTACAACATTTCTACTAGCACCAAATTCAATCCATTTTGCATCAATAACTGCTTCGAATGTTGCACCGGAATTACTGCCTTCAACCGCTTGAGTACCTGTAACATTAGAACCAAGAAAATTAAACCCCGCAGCACTTCTAGTACTGAAGTCACGAGTATTGACACCAACGAAAAGTTTCGAGGTGATCATTTCAGAAAAATCATGATCAATTCCAAATTTTGATGCCAACATATGATATTCAGAAATATCATTCTCAGAGCTATAATCTGTAGATGTCAAAAGAAAACTGAGCTGACTTTTCTGAGATAACTTATATTCCACCTCACCCGATGCACCTGTAGTTTCATATGGCAAATATCTCTGTGATGCTGAAGTATATTTCACATCTGAGTATTGATAAGCAAGTGAAAGTGATAGCCTTTCTGTTAAAAGATGTGAGTACTTTGGTGCAAGTGATAACTTCTTAGTATCAGTCTGCTCAAGAGATTCGGCTAAAACATTTTCCTCTGCTGTACGACTCGAAAAGTTGTCATAACCAACAAAGGCCGAATAAATATTTCGATTATCTTTATAGGCTGTTTCAAGATCCAGATGAGCATCAAAATTATCTTGATAGTCAGCAGAATATGTTGTACCAGCGACACTAGCATTCACTGCAGTTTCCCAGGCATCACTAGTGTATTTTAACTTTATCTTAGGAGTAATCTTAACGATAGATGATGACTCATCATTACCTGTAGCCGATGCATTTATATTGTCATCGTAAGTGACACGAGCATTAATTTCCGACACTAGTAAAAAATTTGAAGCATTTGTAAATGTTGAAAATAGACAAAAAAATATTAAAAGGCAGTTATTAATGATAGATCTAAGCATGTTTTTATCTTCCATAGTAATTAAAGAAATAGCGTTCATTACGGCACCACAACCGTATCACCAGCCTTCAACATAATATTCATCTCTATCTCATCTCCACTTACGACATCATCGTAGTCAAATTCAAAGATCTCCTTGGTCTTATTAGTACGCCGAAGAATTTTTATATTATCAGAATCAGCATACGGTGTGAGACCACCTGCCAAAGTTAAAGCCTGCAATACATCCATATATTGTGAAGTAACAAACTGACCTGGTTTATTAACCTGCCCAATCACATAAACCCTGTTACTTGTAGACTGCAAGACACTAACTGTTACATTAGGATTCGGGATATATGAATTAAGTTTATCGACTATCATTTTAGTAAGCATTTTTGTATCTATACCACCGGCCTTTATATCCCCAACTAGTGGGAACGTTATATAACCATCTGGCTTAACAAGAACCTCTTTCTGCAAGCCTTCTTCTTTCCAGACAGAAATCGATAGAAGATCACCTGGACCTATAACATATAAATCAGTCTCTGAATAAACATCAAAGACACATAAAAACATAACCAGCAAAAAACCAATAATTTTCTTCATATTTATATCTCGTTTCAACATGCCACATAGAGATGTGCAGCTAATCAAACCCCTATTTACCTTTAGTTAAGTTTAATGTCTTACCACCAATGAACATGTCACATCAACATCAGCATTAGAACCATATCCATAGGCGCTAATGAACCAATAAAAGACACAGCCTACCAAAGATGGATTATAACAGATACCTTACGACAGTTAAGCTATATTAAAACAATCACCACATAAGAATATAAGCATATAAGCAAACCCTAAACATTCAAATACAACCTAAAAAAAATAAAACAGCACATAAAACCGAACAATGCACAACAACGAGCAGATAATGTCACCACATCATTAAACAAGACCTCTAATAGCAATTAGACCCAACGCAAGCATTGCCGAGCCAGTTAAAACGTTTAGACGATTTTTCATGTGTTGAATGGTCAGTTCACAGGCATAAAAAAGGACAATTATTTGGACCGCCATCCCAATCATACTTGACGACCCATGATCAATTCCCGGCAACATTCCTACAATGATCACCACAATAATAACGAGATAATCTAGTGGAGTAATTTGAAATTTATCTGCAATAGTTATACGAGCAACAACAAATGAGGAAAAAGCCATAAGCACAAAGAATATATATACAATACTAATTTGATCTAACAACCAGACAGGTGGGTAAGTGGATACTAAATAAACTGAGAAACCCATCGTAACAAACATGATTAGTCTATATAACTGAATTCTAAACAAGCTAGTTACGGCTACTAAAAGTAGCAGTATAAGCAATATAAGTGATGAAACTCCCAAATCAACCGGGATATTATTCGACATGAGTGCAGCAGTAACTATAAACAGCGATATACCCAACTCAAGCACCCAATATGGAATAATAGCCAAATGTGCATTTTTATCTAAAACATTAGAAAGAAAAAGTGGTTTTACGGTATTGCTAATATGTGCACTCCAACTGCTTCGTTCCGCAATAGTAATTATAGAAAAAAGCAATATAGATGAACCTAAATATAAACCTATAAGTAAATAATCACTCTCATAGGGTAACAAAACAGCTCCTACTACAAATATCATTTGTATAGAGTAAATAATTATTACTGTTTCGTAATGATAAAATCCAAGCCCTAGCAACCTATGGTGCAAATGGTCTTTAGCAGCAACTACCAGACTAACCCCTCTTTTGCCGCGCAAATAAAATACCGCAATGCTATCAACTACAGGCAGACCTAATAACAAAAGCGTTATAACCGGGCTAATAGTATGATTGACCTGCTGCGAGATATAAACAACCATCACCCCCAAAATAAAACCCAGTGTTTGACTCCCGGTATCACCCATGAATATCCTTGCAGGATATGAATTAAATCGAAGAAAACCAAAGATTCCGCCAATTGTTGCAGCAGCAACTGCAAGCCCATTAGTGGCATCGTACAAATATGATAAAAAGGCTATTGCTGCAAGCGAGATCAACGCTTCACCACCAGCAAGCCCATCTAAACCATCAGATAAATTCAACGCATTAATCATTCCAACGATTGCAATTACGGTGAATGGTTTTCCAACATAAGGATGGAGCTCTTCAAGACCTATAAATGGGAAATGAAATACATAAATATCGCCATAATATACGACAACAATTGCAGCCATTAACTGCCCAAAAAACTTAAATGCTGGGCGTATATTTCTAGAATCATCCCATGCACCGAAAAATAACAATATGGAACAACCGATTAGGATTGATATAATAAATCGATCAAGTTCCAGCCATAAGAATAAAGGAACAAGCATACCGACTACAATGCCCACTCCACCTGATCTGGGTATCGCCGCTGTATGCACCTTACGACCATCCGGCTTATCCAGCATACCTATGATGGGGGCGATTCTTATCATAATTGGCGTAATAACCATGCAGATTACCATCGAGGTAATGGCAATCAGAATATAAAAACTAAGCTCGTTAGGATCCATTAGTTATTACAAAAGATCAATCTGGAACATATTCAGAAATAATAGGGCTAATTTTACTCACAAAATCAGTTAGGCGTTTATCAGCCGCATCCATAGATTTTCCTTGAGGTACAACTGTGGTTAATCTAATAAGCGCCCCATCCGTTCTCTGTTTCTGAATTGAGTCTATGAAAAAATACCACTTAATCATTTGCTCATTAGTAACTATACGATCACGTTGCTTGAACCAGTAATATACCAATTGCCTAACACCATCCTTCTCAATAACAAACCGGTTAACATTAAGAGGTATCGACGAAATAGTAACATTATCTAATGTTACTTTCTTCGAACTAATGACACGCCACCCTCCCCCAGGTAAACACGCTCTCGGAGAATGAGTTGTTGAATCTTTTCTTTGAGATTCATAATAAGCAGAATAAAAATTTATTAGTGTTTCGTTATCGCTTGTATAATTAATAAACGCATAATCAGTCAGCTTTAATTTATCAAGAAAGATACTCTCCATAACTTCCGGCCGACCAGTCCATTTATCTATATTCAATGGGAAACCAGCAAATGAATTTCGATCAGGAATAATTTCAGACCTCTTTTCTAATAAAAAAGCCGCAGGGACTGCAACAGTTAATATCATAATAGAGACGATAAACATTTTAGTCACAGAGCGATAATGAATATTTGCATCTTCAGGTGCAGGCTCAGGAAACTCAATGCCAAATGCTTCTATCAAAGGTAATTTGTTTGCACCAATCCTTGCAAGCAGCCACATCTCAAAGATAAGAATTGCAGTACAGCTCATAAACACGGCCCAGCCCTGAAAATCATGCAAGAATCCTTCTGCCATTTCCACACCCCAGTATTCGACTGTGACACCTATTACACCAATCCTTAAACTATTCATTAAAACCGTAATAGGTATTGTCGATATAAAAATAATGACTTTTTTCCATAATGCTCCTGTAAAAAAATAGGCAGCAATAAATCCTAAGGTCATTAATGGAAATAAATAATTTAAGCCACTACACGCCTCAACAACCTGTAATTTAAAAATCCCCAGATCAATTACATTGCCTTCAAGGTAGACGCTAATATCAATAAGACGAATAAATGCGACACCGAGCTGAGATGAAATCAATTGTAATTGAGCCGAAAGATCATTAAACAGAAAATTTGGCAATGGAATCATAAAGAAAAGAATAATTAATGGAGCAAGAATCACTCTAAAACTAGTGATCCCCATTAAAGAAAGAGCTATTCCATATACGGTAATCAAAAAAGCATATTGGCTTATTGTATAAATTGAAGCTAAATCGGAGAGAAAAAACACAATGACTCCAATCAAAACAAAAACAACACCGACCCAGGAACCAGTGAATTCAATATACTCTAACTGATCCTTTCTTTGCCAGATAAGAAAAGCTGTAATTAGCGGTATCATAACACCGTGACCATATTCTTCGCGTGTAAGCCACCAAGAAACCATCAATTCCAGTCCGTCGTAAAAGAGTACACCCATTAATATTGCACATATTACAAACATACCCCATAGCACAGGTGTAATTTCCCATACATCATTTTGTTGCTCCATTGCTGGATTGGTATCTGGTTTCATATTTTTCTATGCATCCAAAGTTAAATTGAGATATTTATTAGGGTGATGAATTATAAGCATAATAGAGCAGAATGGTATATCTGATCTATATTACAAATTCAACGATTACTCTGTAATATTACACTAATATTTCTTCATAAAACCAAACTCGCGATGAAGCGAACTTAAGTTAAAATCGTATTTTTCGTTAGAAAAGATCGTTATTTAGATATAACAAACCTAAATTATTTAATTAGGTTTGTTATCTATGCTAATTAATGGGGATAGCAGACTAACCCATGAATCAAAGGAAATCTGCTTATTAAACTTTTCATCAAATATCTGACGAGAAGCACCTCCCATTTTTATTGTCGTTTCTGAGTCCATTTTTAGTTTTTCAATAAATTTAACCGCCGATTCAACATCGCCAATAGTTACAGTTTGACCACAAATACGCTCTTTTAATATACTTGGAATTTCTCCTTTGAGATTCCCTATATAAAGCACCGGGCGTCCAGAAGCGGCAATACCATAAAATTTACTTGGTACAATTAAACCTTCAAGATCAGGTCGTAAACTAATCACATGAAGATCAGGAAAAGTAAGACTATACGGTAGAATTTCTTTTGGCTGATAAGGCTGAAACACAACATTAGTCAAACCCAGATTGACTACTTGCTGCTTAAACTTGTCATACAACGCACCTCCGCCAATGATAACGAAAACCACATCTGTTTCATTCACAAGTGATTTAGCTATGCCGAGGAGAGTAGCATATTCATGAGCACGACCAATATTACCAGAGTAACCAACAACAAACTTATCTTGCAAATGCCACTCTTCACGAAGCGGGTTATTTGAAGGATCAAGCGGCACAATATTATCTTCAATAGACCAGTTATGAATAACTTCTATTTTATTTTTCTCTATCCCATAATCCTGTAGCCGCTGAGACATTATTTCACCTATAACTACATTCTTATAAGCGCTCCTTAGGGAATAGTTACGCACAGATATCAACAAAGGATAGACCAAAGACAGTCCTTTTACGCCTAGAGATTGAGCAACTTCCGGAAACAAATCTTGTATCCAATTAATAAGACTCGCACCTTTTAACCCGCACATTAATGCAGAAATAATCGAAATTAACGGCGGATCCGTTTTTGCAACAACAACATCGTTTGATTTCAAATTAAAAAGAAAATAAGACATCGCACTCAAATAAAAAGACAAATAATCTATGGCTCGCCCTGGCAAATTCTGTCGACCAAACCGCGTTGTCCATATCCGATTAACTCTAACGCCATTAATAACTTCGTGTTTTTTTAACACTGCAGCTGGGTTATCATACTTTTGTCGACTTGATATAATTTCTATATCCATGCCCCTTGAAGAAAGATAAAAAGCCAGATCACTAAGGATCTGGCTTGTTGCCGAATGATCAGGATAAAAATAGCGATTAATAAAAATTATTCTTCTTTTTATAACTTTCTCTTTTTTCATAGAACGCGAGAAGCTCAATTATGTTCGTTCAATATAATAATCATTAATTACAAGAACATCCATTTTTGTACGCAAGAAGCAATTAAGCGCCTCATCTGGAGTACATACCACAGGTTCATTTTCATTAAATGAGGTATTTAAAACAATTGGAACACCCGTTATTCCACCAAAAGCAGTAATAAGTTTATGATATCGAGGGTTAGTGCTTAAATTAACCGTCTGCAATCTACCTGAACCATCAGCATGAGTTACAGCAGGTATTTCAGATTGTTTATCATGTTTGATTTTAAAAACTTTCATCATAAACGGTACATCATCATCAGTTTCAAACCAATCTGGTACCACTTCTCTAAGAATCGACGGAGCAAAAGGTCGAAAAGACTCCCTCCTCTTAATTTTTAAATTTAGTATGTCTTTCATATCAGACCGACGTGGATCACCTAAAATCGAGCGATTACCCAACGCACGTGGACCCCATTCCATTTTACCCTGAAACCAGCCAATCACTCGGCCTTCAGATATTGCCTGAGCTGTTTTTTTACATAATTCTTCTTCGTCATCCATTCTCTGAACAACACAACCTTCAGCCGTTAATTGCTGCTGCTCCGATGACAACATATTTTCAATATATTCACCGCTATACTCAGGACCCCAGTACGAATGATCCATAACAAAGGTTCGTTTGGATTTTGCTAGATTGGCCCATACTTCATATGCGGCACCAATTGCACCACCAGCATCACCTGCAGCCGACTGAATGTAACACTTTTTAAACGGCGTATTGTCGTATACTTTTCCATTTGCAACTGAATTCATTGCACAACCACCAGCAAGTGCAAGATTATCAATCTTATATTTATTATGAAGGGTATTTAATAAATGAAAGAACGCCTCTTCATACATTGCCTGAATTGAACGAGCGAGATCCATATGAACCTGATCGAGACTATCACTACCTTTTCTTTCACAACCTAACAAATCATTTAAGGCACTTGTGTATAGTGTGCCAACTGAAGGTGAATTGTTATCCCATTCGTACTCTATTTTTTCACTATGATGCCTGAAATATTTAAGATCAAGCTTAAATGATCCATCTTTTTGAAGTAAAACAATTTCCCGTAATTTCTCCAGAAATACTGGTTCCCCGTATGGCGCAAGACCCATAACTTTATATTCATCACCATAATTAGGAAAACCTATATATTGCGTAAGGGCTTGATAGAATATGCCTAAGGAATGTGGAAAATAGACTCTATCATCTGTTTTTATTACATTGCCTTCACCTACTCCCCAGGCAGCACTTGCAAAATCACCAAATCCGTCAACCGACACTACTACCGCTTTTTCAAAAGGCGAAACCAAAAAGCTGGATGCAAGATGACACTGATGATGCTCTACCTGGTGAACCGTCACTTTACATTGGTAAGCTGGAAATGCTTTTTCTAATTCTTCTTTTACAGATGCCCTTTCTTTTGCATTTTTCAAACGATCCATAATAAGACTAAACTCTGGTCGCTTGGAAAGCGTAAAACCAATTTTCTTTATCAGGTTCGCTTTTGGATCACTATTGATTGCAATATGCTCGACCTGGCCTATATCAATACCTGCCTGTTCAAGACATGATTTAATCGCTTCTGATGGAAACCCTGCCCAGTGCTTAATCCTTCTGAATCGTTCCTCCTCAGAAGCAGATACCATCTCTCCGTCCTTGATTAAGCACGCAGATGAATCACCATGATATGCATTTATTCCAAGTATAAACATTAGCTAGAACACTCCCAAAAAAATAATAAATATATAGTGCGTTACTGTCAGTAATAGGTATTTATTCTATATCGAGCAGAAGTTGTAATCATAAAGATAATCGATATATCCCAATCTTAGAATTGAAAATAAATAAATTGACTAATCGGCCTTAAAAACACAATTACCAGCGCTGTCATCACAGTCACTGCAGCAGTATCACCAACAAAAATGACTAATTTTCTTTCTTGTAATAATGGCATTATTTTTCTCTGGAAAAAATATACCGTAATAAATCCAATTAAAATCAAGAAGGTTATCAAGTAAATATTCTCACGCATACCTAACCACGTGTATGCACTTGGCATTAACACTCGCCCCCACATCTCAAAGGTAACTGATACTGAATCAGCGCGAAATGGGATCCATGCTAACATCATCAGTGGTAGAGTAATTATAAAACCGCCCAGCCATTTTAAGCTATAGTTAAGGCTATGTGTATATGGCTCTATCAATCTGTAGATAAAAATAACTATCCCATGATACAAGCCCCACAGAAGAAATGTCCAATTAGCACCGTGCCACAAACCCATTATAGCCCACGTTAAAAATAGAGCTCTGTGATGTCTCTTGTCCACTGCAGCATTACCTAGCCCACCTATGGAGCGGTCATGTACTTTTATTCCTGCCAACGGGAGATAAAGATAATCACGTATCCAACTTGATAGAGAGATATGCCAGCGACGCCAGAAATCCTTTGGTGATACAGCCATATAAGGGAAATTAAAATTCTCAGGGAAACATATACCCATTAAACGAGCACTACCAAGGGCAATATGTGAATAGGCGCAGAAATCAAAATAAATTTGGAATCCAAATAAAAATGCCATCGTCCAAACATCTAATGCTGACATCGTCTCTACAGGCATGGCAAAACCAGTATCCACCAGAGGCGCAATATTATCTGCCAATACTACCTTCAAAAACAGACCATAGAGGATTCGTCGTATTCCCACGACAATATCATTCCAGTCAAAAGACACACGATTAGCAAATTGGTGTATCACCTCTGCGGCACGAAGTACTGGTCCTGCTACTAATTGAGGAAAGAAAGTTACATAACAGGCATAGAGCACAAAGTCCTGCTCGGGTTTGATAAAACCGCGGTATACATCGACTGTGTAGCTAATTGTCTGAAAAGTATAGAAACTGATACCCAACGGTAAAATGATGTTCAGAACAAGAGGTTCTATATCTAATCCAAGCAGGTTTGCAAAACCAATCGCATTATCTGCGAAGAAAATCAGATATTTAAAATAGAACAACATACCCAGATTAATTACCAGACTAGTCATCAATAAAGATTTTCGTCCACGCGCCGAAGCTTCTGGCATCCGTTTTGATACCAGGAAGTCGACTAATGTAGAAGCCAGCATAACGGGTAAAAACTCAACTCGCCAGAACCCATAAAACGCCATGCTGGCAGTAAAAATTAGCAATAGTCGAGAACGGTATGGCAGCACCCAGTAAAGTACAACAACAAAAACAAGTAACAAAAGATATGTTAGTGAATTAAAAATCATGGGGTAGCACCTACTGTCTGCAACACCTGTAACTCTTGATACAGAGCCTTTGCAAGTAAATTGTGACCACCCGCACTAAAGTGCATGAAATCTAATTCCTGCTTACTGCCAACTGCTGTTGATTGCTTGGTACCCCAGTATTCCGCTGGCACAAGATCCTCAAGATTAGCAAAGTGTGCACCCATGCTAATGGACAGAGCCTGCATATCAGTTTTAAAATTAGAATACTCTGCTGCGTTATAAGGAATGGGAACATCGTTACGCAATGGCACCACATAAACCAATACCTGAATACCTTGCCTTCGAGCCTCATCCAGCATGGCTTCAAATGCCTGTCGATTTAGCTTGTAGTTTCCTGGCAGCATCTTTCGCACAGTAGAGGGGTTAATGCCTAAGGCAGTGTTACGCAGCTTGTAAAGAGACAATAAGAATTGACCACGTAGTGCAGGCCTTTCTGACCATATCATCAATTTATCCATTTGGGCATTCAACCATTTCTCTGATGCCTCCTGTACCGTGTCTTCCAATGCTGACATATCATTTCCTGCCGCATCCTGATCACCATTGTCGGCTAGCAATCTTTGGCCTATCTTTGTCTGTGCCATGCGCACAGAAACAGAATGATCTTTCAGTACATCAACAAGACTGGTTCGAATACCAGTTTCTCTCATATCATCAAACACCACTGGTATCACTAGTTTCTTAACTGGCAACCGATCATGTAGGTAATGAAATAGAAGGAGATGTTCCTGCAAATTGGCGTTAGGCTGGGAAAAGGTCAAAAAATAAGCGCCTTGATCAATCAATCTCCTATGTAACTCTGGCACAGCAGTTTCATCGCCAGACTTCATCTGATTTATTGCATGCACCTGAGAGTTACCAAGCCAAAGTGCGACAGGTAAATCGATCGCCTGTTTTACATAGCCATCTAGGCATTGGTGCGCATCGTTCAGGTCATAACAATGTATCTGGACACCATTTATACTAGCCAAACTAGTACTCGTACCCTTACCAAGGGCAAGCTCTTCAAATTTCGGGGTTACAGTTTTTTGTGATGCAAAATAATGGAGCAATACAACCCCAAAAACTAAACCGGCTATCAAAGACATTCTATTCATTATTGTTTGCAAAATGCCCAATTTTATTAATTTCAATACCAGCCTGTTCAAGACATGATTTAATAACTCTTAAGGAAAATTCTGCCCAGCATTTTATCCATCTAAATCGCTCTTCCTCTGAAGCGGAAGTTAACTCTCCGTCTTTAATTAAATGCGCAGATGACTCATCGCGATAAACATTAACTCCTAATACACACACCTTACAGACTCCATATAAACTTTTTAACTTTATTATAATTTTGTGCAGCCATAATAAATCGACACCATCAGTATGGTGTAAAACGAGTATTTATAATGATTCTTTAAAAACCTAACAAGGAATAACAAGGAATAACAAGGAATCAAATTAGTATATTATTATATAGTCAGATTCTGACTGGCAATTAGATTTACAAAATCTTTGCCATATTAATCAAAATAGATTCATATGCATAATATTTATCCATAGATGTTGGTAATTTTTCCAGTATTTTTCTTCCATTTTGTGTGAGATTATTCACCAGATCATCATTGTTAATGAGCTTATCGATACATTCAGCAGCGGATTTTGCATCATCTGGTGGATAATACAAAGCGGCATCTTCACAGATATCATGTGCAAAATCCAGATCGGTAGTCACTATAGGTTTTTTCTGCGCCATGGCTTCTGGATAATTTGCAGAAAAGGTTTCTAATAACGAGGGCTGCAATACAATATCTACAGCAGCATATAAGGCGGGACCATCGATAATATTTACCGGGCCGATATTATTTACACAGTCGACTACACCCAACTGCTTACATAATTCAATAATATGATAATCTTCAGGTGTTTCCTTTGCGATAGTAATAATAAACTGAAAATCATCATAACCCATTTTCTTTAACTGCTGAGCAATATAAGGAATTATATTCAGATTTTTATGTGGGTAGTATGAAGAGAGCGTCAGTATTTTTGTGTGTTTCCCAGTATTAAATAGATAAGGCTTATTTACTTTCTCAGTATAGTGCGTGGCACATGTATTTTTAACGACGTGTACAGATTCCTCAGGCACCCTGATTCGCCTTACCATACCTTTTTTTGCACAATCGGCTTCTACTACCCATTGATCAGCATACCTGTACCAGTATCCTTTATATAAGCAACGCATGAATGTCAAAATTTTAGACGTTATAGAATCTAGTGACTGGTAAGCAAGTCGGGTGGAATGAGTAACCCAACCATCTGCCACACCACAAAGATGAGGCCTTTTGAATTTAACGTAAGCGGGGCCAAAAAAAGTAAATATTGCATCTGGCGCCAGGTCTTCTGAAAGTTTTAACAACCGTTTTCTCGAATCTACATTTTTCGCAGGTGACTCATTGAAAATAATCAATCGATAATTTGGGATTACTGTACCAAATTTTTGTAATTCTCCTGCAACTTTGTCCGATACAATATAAACCCAGTCGATATTTTTTGATAAATCTAGTGATTTATGGATGAAAGATACACAAGCCTGTATACCCCCTCCTTTTGGTAGCGTTGTTGCATTAAGAATAATTTTATATCGCATATAAATTAAAAATAATAGATTTTAATCTTTTAACTCATCAATCCATTGATTATCAACAACGTAACCAAGTCGAATCATTTCCTGCCCATAATAATTACTAAATACTTCTGCTGACTTCTTAGTAAATTTCTCTTTCCAATCGCCAGGCTGACCTTTTCTGATAAAGCTCTTTATATCTTCCTGTCCAGGCTTACGTTTAGTCTGATTCTCAAAAGAATATTTCTTAATTATTGCATTTAGTCGTTCTTCATCAATGGGGCTATTAATCAGATTTTCCAGCAACGATTTCATAGTACCGTAGCAGTCCTCTATCAACGATTCGTATCTAACCATTTGCACATCTTTATCAATCCACTGCCTAACAAACTCGCCCCAGGTAAATTTAAAAGGGCTTAAAGATTTATATTCATTACTATGAACATATTCAATAAAGCCAGACAAGTTCGACCTAATATCATCAAAATTAGAAAAATCAAGATCACTTCTTGTACGTGCTACCACGATTGATGAATTTTTATCATTTTCAAATAACATATGATAATAAAGCGAAACCATAACGTCCCTACCATCTCGATACAAGCAGGTAACATTTTTCATTAGTGGGGAATACGACATATGCCCATGCATAATAGAAGAAGTAATATTGGGTCTTCTATTTCGTGGAAAAGGAATTCCCATATATTCAGCTAACATTGAACATAACCATGAGCCGCCCGATTTTGGGTATTCCGTGACTATATACAATGGCAAAATACTTGATAATGTATTTACCATTGTTAAACGCTGCAAAGCTTCAAGCTTTATGATTATGTGGGGTCTGTTGTCCATAAATAGTTTAATTTGCTTGTAATATTTAAAGCTTAAGGATACTCATCATAAAATGATTCTACATTGTCAGCCAATGGTCAAGATCTCTTTTAAGTAAATGACTTAACTTTCTTACATCATCCTCTAACACTGATAATAGAAAGTTTAATTCCTCCTCGCTTAAATTGTACTTTTTTTTATTCAAGTTCAATGACATAACGACTTCTTTAATAATCTTAATGTTCTTTTCAGGTAATGCTTTTCTTAAAACCCTTGTCATTCCAGATCTAAATTTAGATGGGTTAATTAAAAAATTATGGAGGTATCGTGCTCTGGGCACACCTGATTCATTGTACCTAACACTTAAGTTAGGTCTAAATGAGTTATCCACATCAAGAAATGTATAAATGCTTTCAATTGTACCTTCAGGATTTTTACAGTAGTCTTCGTAAAACAACACTTCAACGTTAGAAAAGTTTTCCAAATATGCCTTCACAGGCTCATAATACAAGCCCAGATTCATATGAAAATGCCCTAGAGACCAGTTATTTGAAATTTTGTTTTCTTCATCTAATAAGCTTTCTAAAAAAGACTTAGTTTCAAACCCATCCCTGATTGCTCTCATATATGATGAGAGTGCCCGATGAACGGGATTCCTAAGCATAATAATTATTTTTGGATCTCCGGCATATCTTTTAATTTCTGGAATAGCGTACTCATGCAAATACAAATATTGCACACTCCCCTCACCTTGGTGTTTTATATCTGTATCGAATAATCCTCTATAATCATCATCGGTATACACAACCGTAGACTTTGACCGTAAATATCTAGGGTCATCAGGGCATAAATTCTTGTAATATTCTCTTACAAAATACCGCGGCTCTTTAGTAATAGGCATAAATATATCGGGATGCTGAGACAAATATGTACATAATGCGGTAGTTCCTGCCTTAGGCGCTCCTACACACAAAAAATCAGGTGCATTATTTTTTTTCATAAGTTTTATACCTTATCTCTTTTCCCAATTGTACGCGCTGGTACACCAGCAACTATCTCATAAGCTGCAACATTTTTATTTACTACTGATCCAGCACCAATTATTGCACCACGCCCAATCGTTATACCAGGCAGTATTGTTGCGTTTGCGCCAATCCATACATCGCTCTCAATTACTACCGATTTAAAAACAATTGGTTGGTCAATAATATCAAGGCTATTATCATCTTTATACTGATTACTCTGTGAATAAATAACAACACCACTAGCAATAGCACATTTATTTCCTATAGAAATTCCGCCTTGCCCATGTAAAGCAGAAAAAACGTCAATGTGACTGCGCTCACCTATACGAATATAACCACCTTCATAATCTGCAGTTAAATTACAATAGTTATTTATATAAACCCCATTTGAAAAAGATATTTCTCCAAACCCAGCATTAATAACCACATAACGACCTACTTGAATTTTATTACCATTAGAATTTTTTTTGTATGTCATACCTCTAATGTAATTCTCTATCCTTAAGGGTGAAAGACCAATTAATGGAGAAAAAAATGACAAAAAACGCGATAACAATTCCCTATAAACAGGTATATCTAGCGCAATAAATTTCAACGCATTGAGAAGTAGTCGTTTTTTCATTTCTTTATCAAATCGTTATAAACAGCATGTAACATGCCAGTAACGTTATTCCATGAATAGTTAGAAGTAGCATAGATTGCTGCCCGACAACCTAATTCCACTCGTTTTTTTTCATTACCTAGTAAGCTGATAATATTCTCAGCAAACTTGCTTGTAGAATCTGCTAAAAGCCATGGAGCTTCACTCTCGATTTTTTTCAACCCAACAACGGCATCAGGTGTTGCTACCACTGAACATCCACACGCTAACGCTTCCACCACACGTGTACGCATTCCTGAGCCTAACCTCAATGGGCACACATAAACATCAGCCCCGCGCAAATATGACGCTAAGCTGTCGACGAAACCAGTTACATGTATTCGAGGGTTTATTTTTTTCAACTCAGAGATTTGTTTGGCGGGGTTACCGCCAACAAGATACACATTAGTCTCAGGTTTTTTCTCCCATACCTTAGGCATTATTTCTTGGCAAAGATAACTAGCAGCATCAATAGACTGAGCTGACGACATAGCGCCAGAAAAAACAATATTTGGGTTTTTTAATGCTGCATTACTCCCGTCTTTACAATATTCTGAATCATCAAAACCAAGTGGGAGTACACTCACATTTATATCATGCGTGAGATTTTTCAAAAAACTCACATCTTCATGCGAATCCACAATACATAAATCAGCCAAAGGGTATAAGTTTTTTTCAACTTGTTTTATTTTTAATAATTGCAGCCATAAATCGAAGCGACGAATGATATTCGTTTCTCCAAGAAATTGATTTGTATACAAACGAGTCACAGAATCATGAGAATGAAATATTGTTTTAGGTTGATTTTTTAGTGCAGCCCTAGGAATACGCGAGAAAAGACCAAAAGTTGCAATCGAGTCAAAATGAATAACATCTGGTTGAATTTCTTCAACCATATCACAAAATAAATTTTCGGCCTCCTTATATGCGTATCTAAAAAATGCCCTTGGTTTTTTTGACAACATGGATTGAATATTTAGCTTGCCAGGCCTTATAAATTTAAATTTAAACTCATAATTTTTCGTCTCATTTACCGAAATATTGCTATAGCCAAACACGTACAAATCTACTTTTTTAGCCAGAATTGGTAAAAGTTGATTTGCCCGCACATGAGCTGCACAGCTATTATTATTGGGAAAATCAGGCGCAACATATAATACTTTCATTAATTTTTACCCTGTATACTTACATGCCTAAATGTTTTATAAGCGACGAACGCCGTTAGTAAATAATAAAAAACATAATTAACAAGTATGCTTTTATTCGGAGTATTGCTAATGCTCGCACCTCCTAAAATAAACTCCGCTCCCCATAAATAAGCAAACAATAATACACAAGCACCCACAAACCATTTCAAGTGCCAGTACCAGTTATTATTCAGAATATAGCGGTATGAAATATATACTCTAATGCAACAGGCTATTATGGCGACAAACATAGAAGCTAATAACACCCCCTCTATTCCATAAACCTGCCCCAATAAAATCATTAAAAACACAAGAATTATAGTCTCCACACTCCTAATAACACTTGATATCTTCGGGTACATTGACAAAACAAGTGGACTAAACAATAACGCAACCAATTGAAAAACCCCTATAATTATAAAAAACTTACCAACCCACAAGTACTCAGCCCATTCTTCGCCAGCTATTATAGATATCATCCACTCTCCATAATGCCATGTAAAAAAATAAAAAGGCGACAATAGTGCTAACGAAAAAACCAGTAGGATTAAATGCTCACGAGCTACACATTCACCATTTCTTCTCGAAGAACAAGCTTTAGTAAATAATATTTTATCTATAAACTGAGCAATGATCTCTCTGGGTAAAAATATCACTCTCCCCCAGGTAAAATAATACCCTAATGCCACAACCCCAAAAACAAAGCCAACATAAAAACTTTCAAATTGGACAGCAATAAAAGAAACAACTGCTATTAACAAAAGATATTTACAATAATTAAAAACATCTTTTGATATCTTTAAATCCAGCCTAAAAGCGGGCAATTGTTTTGATAATACATACGTAATAACAGTATATACACTTGTATTAACTAACTGACCAATAACATATACCCACGGGTCAGCTATAAATTGAATCAATATTATCATGACCAATGAACTAAGGGATATTGATATACCTCTGCATGCAGCAAGACAATTAAAAACACCATTACGTTCATACATTACAAAGTGAGGGTTTGAAAAATTATGTATTAATAATGCCACACCAATAAATATTAGTTGAGGTGAAATTTCTGTTGAAAACTCACTGTGCGAAGGAATAATAATTGATAGCACTATGCAAAGAAGAAGTACAAGGCTACCTCTTATAACCTGAAGAGACCATATATTATCAAAAACGGTATTTGACAAAACTTTTTCGTCATCGGCATGTATTAAATACCGATCAAATCCAAGATTTGACAGGCTATACACCCCAATAAATACTGCTGTAAGCAGCCCAACCACACCCATCTGGTACGGCGACAGATTTCTTATTAGTGTTAGTGCCGCTATAATCTGCAGGATACGCCCTACAGCAATAGCACTACCCAGGCTAACAACACCTTTTCCAAACATATCAACGTTTCAACTTACTAGTATAAAACGACCTGATCTGACTACATACATACTTAATCTCATCTTCTTTTAAAAGAACTGAAGATGGTAGACTCAAACCTTTCTCATACAAAGCCAGGCTATTTGGACAATCACGCTGCAACGGTTGATAACAAGGTTGTAGATGTAAAGGATAAAAATAACGTCTTGTACCTATCCCTTTACTTTCCAAGTAATCGTTTAAGTCAGCAGGTGATTCAAGCAGAATATTCACAAACCAGTAATTTGAATCGACATAGTCCGGCACATCGACAACTTCAACTTCATCAATGTCAGCCAGCAATTGACTATAAAGCTTAAAATGGCTCTTTTTTGCAGTTATCATTGTTTCATATTTTTGCAACTGGGCCACACCTATTGCTGCCTGTAGATCAGTAAAACAAAAGTTATAGCCAACATTTTCATGAATGAAGATACCTTTTCTATCGCGCCCATGATTTTTAATTCTGTAAAGCTCTTTATAATTTTCAGTCGTTTTAGTAAGGACCACACCGCCCTCACCACAGGTTATGAGCTTATTACCAAAAAACGAAAATATACCGTAATCACCAAATGTACCTGTATGCTTTCCCTTATAAAAAACACCCATTGACTCTGCTGCATCTTCAATAACTACAATTCCATGCTTGGTTACTAGCGCCTCTAATTGCTCCATTTCTACAGACTGCCCATAAAGATGTACAGGTATAATAGCTTTTGTTTTTTCATTTATTAGTTCAGCACAAGCATCAACATCCAGACATCCAGACGTAGGTAACACATCACAAAAAACAGGTTTCGCACCTACCAGAATAACTGCATTAGATGTTGCGATAAAAGTCAAATCAGGCACAATTACCTCATCACCATCACCTATCCCTGCACTAAGCAGTGATGCCACAAGCGCAAGCGTGCCATTAGAGGTCGCAATGGCGTGCGGAGACCCCGTCAACTGACATATTTGATTCAAAAACTCTTCAGTCTTCTTATTCTCAGTAATAAAGGTACTGGAGATAACTTCTTCTAATTGCTTGAGTTCGGCACCATCTATCCACGGCTCAATTTGCGGAATATATTTCACTGACTTACTCCAAATTATTTATAAAATTGTAATTACAGGAGTTTACTTCTACCTGAAAAATATAGCACTGTTTTCGATACAACTATTTCCCTTTGGTAGCATATCTTTCTAATAAAAAAAGAAAAAGAACCTCTAGAAGAAGTTGCTTCATAGGAAGTAATATATTACCGCCTGCGGCTAATACCCTAACCCATAATATACAGACCAGTGGCAAATAAGCATAAAAGGTAAAGCTCGACTTAAACACATTGGCTCTTATGAACATTAGACTCCATCTAATTACCCAGCCGGCAACAAAACCTGACACAACCAGTAGCAGTCCACCACCAACCAGATAGAAAACAGAAAAATAAGTGGCTGAAAAAGCAGTGGACGCTTTATTACTAGCTGGACCGTACAGCTTTTCTTTGAACAAATCCATTACGTCGTTGTTAAAGATAGTTTCAAAACCAAATGCCCTACCTTCTCCAAGCTTTGTTGCCGCATAAAACTCAGACACACCATTTACTCGATCGATAAAAGAAAAAGAAAAAGATTTAGTATCACTCCCAGAGTGTTTCTGTGCAGTCTCAACAGCTTCTGAAAAATCAGCACCAGTTAATATAGAGGCACGATAATAATTCACTAACGGATAGACTATTACAACAAATACGACCATTGATGCAGTAATGCTTGCAATGAGCTTTCGATTTATTTTAGATAAATAGCGATAAGCATCAAAGTAATAATAGATCAATAGCAATCCCTGGAGTACCATTTCACCCTTAGAACCAATACGTAGAGTTAAAGCAACATTAATCAATATAAACACTAAAGGCAGCAGGATTTTTTTTCTGTCATTCAACCGAATCACATAATAAAAATATAGGTTAACTATTGCAAACAACACATGCTTGGAAAGCAAAGATAGAGCACCCGCTAAATAAGGAATCGGGAGAACCTCGGGAGTTACGCCCGGCATACCAATGTTATATACTACCTGAGCATAAACCTTGATACACATTATTAGCGTTATTACTGTAATAAACATACTATGATTAATCTTTGTTATCACATAGCTAGACTTAGCATATCTCATCCTATGAAATAAAAATAAACCTAAGAGTAAAAAAACTAATGATGGAAATACCGTAATAAAAGATCCCGCTATTTCCCCTCTAAGAACTTCAGAATCAACTACCCCACCAGAAACCCACAAGACTTCAGGATAATTAACTGCAATCATTAATTTAAAAGGGTATGCAACCAAAATATAACCCGATAAAAGAGAAAAAATAAGAGAGCCGACAGTATCATTTCTTAGCGCGAGAAGACCAACATACATAGTCACAGCTAGTATAAAAAACATCGCAATCACAAGAAATGTTTCATCTGCTATTTTATCAGGGGCAAACATCCCTCCTGAAGTAATAACAAGCATAACCAAAATAAAATATTTTGTTAATCGCAGCCTTATATCGTCTTTGCCATCCAGGAGCAGATCGCTTACATTAGTCTCGGGAGCAGCTTCTTTTTTTTCAAGAACATTCTTTCTCGGTTTTTTAAGAATTACTGAGGCGAATTTCCTGCCATTGTTATTGTTATTGTTATTGTTATTGTTATTGTTATTGTTATTGTTATTACCATTCATAATTTATTGCCGTCCGCGTGCAACGCCTTATATGCCAGGCAGAATGCCGCAGATTTATTGCTTTAGAAGGAG
>Ga0224506_10000112_pt1 | contig 77968 bp, 88 predicted proteins | sample SF_Jan12_sed_USG_2_FD_169108 | JGI IMG/M metagenome (GOLD analysis project Ga0224506, IMG submission 169108) | Sediment microbial communities from San Francisco Bay, California, United States - SF_Jan12_sed_USGS_8_1 | ecosystem: Environmental > Aquatic > Marine > Sediment | place: USA...
AAAAGCGACGCAGACGAACTGCCGCTAAACCTAAAAGAGAGAATAAAATAACCGGTAAACTAACTGCTGAAATTTCAACTGTTCCTTGTGCATTAGGATCATAAGTAGGGGCATTAGGATCATAAGTAGGCGCATTAGGATCATAAGTAGGGGCATTAGGATCATAAGTAGGGGCATTAGGATCATAAGTCGTACCAGTATTAGGATCATAGATCAGGCCATAAGGATTAGTGTTAGGGTCGTCAGCACATGTACCTACGGAACCTACTACATCGTAGTAACCTTCCTGTGCGTCGTTGAAGCCCTGTACATAGACAGCAATATCTTCTGCATAGTATAGATAGGCATCTACACAAAAATTAGTGTCAGTGCCGTAGTAGTTATCATCGTTTAAGGCCAGCTCTGTCGTATATGTATCAGACCAGACTCCGCCAATTAAATCTAGTGTGCCTCTCGAATAAAAATGGTAGTTACCTGCGGCTTGATAGTTTGTAAAAATGAAATAGTCGGTATCGAGGTTATAGCTAGTCATATATGCTGTTCGTACGAAATTCGGACCAGCTTCGTAATAGTAATCACTTGTAGCCGAAGCGATTGAACTAAAGCCCAGCGTTAATGCGGTTGACAGAATTATTCCAGAGAATAATGTTTTCATATCGATAACCTCCAGCGGTTATTGGTTGGTTGTAAAATCGTTTATTAGTGAATTATTTTTTATCCGTGTCAGGATCGTTAGCCGCAGGGTTTTGTGCCTGCTGGCAGGCAATAGAGATACTCTGATTGGGAGCAGTGATATGTCTGTTGCAAAAAAAATGGGCGTGGCAGTAACAGTTGTGCTGTTAAAAACAGGAGGTGTGTCGATGAGGTTATAAGTCATTATAAAGCCCGTCTGTGTATAAAGTTATTCTGCCAGTCTCTTGAATTAATCCTTGAGTTTTTATCTGCAGAAAATCCTTTAAGCTACAGCACGATGTTTATAATCGATGGAATAATTATAGCACTAAGCATCGGGTTTTATGTGAGCTTTGTCGGGTTTTTAGCTGAAAAATAATGTGATTTTCTTTAAAAAATTTACGCGTTGCTATTGTTTTCATGATGACCACTCATATGAGTGGTGTTGGCTTAGTAAGAAGCGGGTAAAAAAACAGGAGAATTACAAAACAAAAAAAGGCCTGTCATTTGACGGGCCTTTTTTATCGAACTTTTATTCAGCTATTAAGCAAAAAAACGACGCAGACGAACTGCCGCTAAACCTAATAATGAGAATAAAACAACCGGTAAGCTGATTGCAGATGTTTCATCGGCACCAGCACTGCTAGCGGGGATGGCATCGAAATTGTAGCTGTAATAAGAGTCTGAGCAGCTACCTGCGTAACCATGGACACTATAAGGGCCATCACTTGAGCTAGAGTAACCAAAAACTTCCAGAGTGAGAGATTCACCAGCGTAAATATACGATTCTACACAGAAGTTCCAAGATGAACCACCGTCGTCGTTTTGTGCTAAGACCGTACCGTAAGTATTTGAATTCAGAACACCAAATAAATCAACAGCGCCTGTTGAATAGAAGTGGTAAGTACCTGATACATTGTTATTAGTAAAAGTGAATGTGTCGATCTCACCACCACCACCAATCATTTGAGCGCTTTGGTCAAATAAAATGGTAGTTGGGTAGTAATCTATACTAGCAGCAGAAGCTGTTGAGACAAAACCTAGCGATAAAGCCAGTGACAGAATTATTCCTGAGAATAAAGTTTTCATAATGATAACCTCCAGCGGTTATTGGTTGGGTGTAAATGCCATTTTTGTTAAAGCATTTTGGGTATCCGAATTCGGATAGGTGTTCAGCAGGTGATTATAAATCGCACCTTCTGGCTGAATATTGTGTCGCTCTCTCAGGATCATGCCCTGTATCATTTGGCTGGCCTGCTCGCCTGATGGGTATGAGCCATTGCGTTGTTCGTAGCTGCTAAAAAAGTTGTCTTGTTGGGTCAGCGCCAGAAAATTATCCAGACTATCGTTTTTAACGATGCTGGGTACCAGTGCTTGTTTAATGCCGGTAGGCTGATCTTTAGTCATGTCGATCAAAGCAGTCATATCATCATTGCTGAAATCTTGTTGTCTGATCGCGCTGATAATCGGTAATGCGCGTGGCATCAGCGGTATTAAATCCAGCAAAAGTGCCATTGCGTGCGTTTTATCTTCGGTGTCAGCAAATATTTTAGAGATTATTTGCTGGATCTGGGTGCGGCTGCATGACTGCATTTGATACAGAATTTGTTGATTGGCTGCACTCGAATTAAGGCTCTTTTGGTTATAGGCTTCGGTGACATAGCCAACTTCAGCAATGTTTGAGTCGTGGCATTTTTGTTGCTGGGCCAGTTCTTCCTCGCGCGCCATTGCATCGGTTCGCTGCTGACTGTCGTCATTGTCGTTGTTAGAGTCTTGGCGCTGCTGGCGGTTTTGAGTTGAGGCCAGATAAGACGCGCCTGTTTGTTCTTTGCCGGTTATTTTAAAGTTGCGCTCAGAAGAAGAACCAGTGTCTTTAGAATCGGAATAGCGGGATTCGGTATGATCGGCTTTTGACAGTTCAGGCTGCTTGTCGATATTGCTATAGATATTAAAGCCAAAGCCTAAGATAGCAATCGTGCTAATAAAAAAAACAGCGAATTTTTTATTGTATAAAGGTGTCATATAAGTCCGTCTGGATACCGTGTACGTCAATATTTTCTGCAAAAAATCCTTTTCCCTATTTTATTTACCTGCAGACTATCCATTTGAACCACAGAATCGCGTCATCAGACCGATGTAAATACTATAGCAGAATACTTTAACAATGTTGTGACGTTCGTCTAAATTTATTTAGTGTTAGTGTGGTTTTTTAAACCGTATTAAACCCTAGTTAAATCAGTTAGTTAATTGTAACTAATCATTTTTAATTAGTTGCTATATCAGCTTGTATATTTTAGCGTTAATAGCATTATTAAAATACCACTGTGATGAGTGGTGGTGACTGATTAGCCTCCGCTGTTATCTCAGCCTATGAATAATTTCTGTTTATTTTCGTGCAGTATTTATTTGCAGAGGTCTTCTCGGTTATAAAAAATTAAGCTATCAATAATAGAGTCACTCAAAAATAAGTGATTGCTAATATATGGGGTGAGCTACCTCAGTAGTAACGATTCTGACGTGTTTAGTGCGATAATACTGTGCTGCGGGTCTGCTGTGTCCAGATCGTTTTTATCATCCCAACGGTGACAACCTGAAGCAATGCTTAAATTAACCAATCTTGAGATCCGGCGCGGTCACACAGTACTTATTTCTGATATGAATTGTCAAATTGATTCGTCAAACCGGGTCGGTGTGGTCGGGCGCAATGGCTGTGGTAAGTCATCCTTATTTGCGCTGATAAATGGTGAATTGTCGGCAGATCAGGGTGATTTAGAGGTTATTAATGGCGCGGTGGTTGCTATTGTTAAGCAACAAGTGGAAAACACCGGCGCGACGGCGCTGGATTTTGTGCTAGCCGGTGACCGCGAATTAATTGAAATTGAGTCTGACATTGCAGAGGCGGTGCAGAACCAGCAAGATGACCGGCTGGGTCATCTCTATGCCCGGCTTGAGGCCATCGATGGCTATAATGCGCGTATTCGTGCGGCCAAGTTATTACAGGGACTGGGTTTTGCTGTGGATTCACATCACAGCGCGGTTAGTCACTTTTCCGGCGGCTGGCGTATGCGCTTAAATCTGGCGCAGGCATTGATGTGCCGTTCTGACCTGTTATTACTGGATGAGCCGACCAATCACCTCGATCTGGATGCGGTGCTGTGGCTGGAAGACTGGCTGCAGGCATATCCCGGCACCTTGATGCTGATTTCGCATGACCGGGATTTTCTCGATAAGATTTGTGATCACATCATGCATATTGAAAATAAAGCATTGCATTATTACAGCGGAAATTATTCGGCCTTTGAAAGAATTCGGGCCGAGAAACTTGCGCAGCAGCAATCGGCATTTGAAAAACAGCAGCGTGAAGTAAAGCATATTCAGAGTTTTATCAGCCGCTTTAAAGCCAAGGCCAGTAAGGCCAAACAGGCCCAGAGCCGTGTTAAAGCGCTGGAAAAAATGCAACTGATAGGCCCGGCGCACGTTGATTCGCCATTTACGTTTGTGTTTAAAGAAGCCGATAAAATGCCTAGTCCGCTGATTAAAATCGAGCAGGCGGCGATCGGTTATGCCGATAAAATCATTATTGATGAACTGGATTTTCATCTGATACCGGATGACAGGGTGGGTATTTTGGGGCATAACGGCGCCGGTAAGTCGACCCTGATGAAATGCCTGGCGGGTGAGCTGACGGCGATAAAAGGCGAGATATTCCGCTCATCCAGCCTGAAGATTGGTTATTTTGCCCAGCATCAGCTGGAGCAGTTACAGCTGGATGAAAATGCGATCTATCACCTGCAAAAGCTTAATATAAAAGAGACTGAGCAATCGGTGCGTAGCTACCTTGGTAGCTTTGGTTTTAGCGGAGATGACTGCCTTAAACCGGTCAATGTATTTTCGGGCGGGGAAAAATCGCGGCTGGCGCTGGCACTGATTGTTTATCAAAAACCCAACCTATTAATATTGGATGAGCCTACCAACCATCTGGATATTGAAATGCGTCTGGCGCTGGTGAATGCGATACAAGATTTTTCCGGTGCGCTGATTGTGGTCTCGCACGATCGCTATTTATTGACTGCGGTAACCGATAAATTTTATCTGGTACAGGACGGGCAATGTCAGGTTTTTGATGGTGATCTGGATGATTATCGGCTCGGTCTGCGTGAATGGAAAGCGCAACAAATAAAAGAGGTTGCCGGCGCTGAAAAAACGACTGCCGGACCGTCCAGAAAAGAGGCTAGGCAGAAAAAGGCGGAGTTGAGAAAACAGTTGCAGCCATTGATGAAACAAATAGCAAAACTTGATCAGTCAATGCACGATTTAAATGTAAAAAAAGAAGCGCTGCATGCAGAATTATCCGCCGAAGACTGTTATCTTGAAGCTAATAAAGCCCGACTGACAGAGCTACTAAAGCAACAGGCTGAGCTCGATAAGCAGTTAACTGAAGCTGAGGAGCAGTGGTTTAACGCATCGGAACAACTTGAGGCCCTGAGTAGTCATCTGGAGCCTGATACCGGAGAAGCATGAGTCATGACAAAAATAATAAAAACAGAGAACGAATGGCAGCAACAATTAACCAGTGAGCAATACAAAATTGCCCGGCAACAGGGCACTGAGCCCGCTTTTAGTGGCGATTATTATAACTGCAAGCAAGCGGGGACTTATCACTGTATTTGTTGTGATCAGTTATTGTTTAACTCGTCTGAAAAATACGATTCGGGCAGTGGCTGGCCGAGTTACTGGGCGCCAGCCACTGAGCAGGCGGTGACAGAAAATAAAGACAATAGTCATGGTATGACACGAATTGAGGTAGTATGTAGTCAGTGTGATGCGCATCTTGGTCATGTGTTTGAAGACGGCCCAGAGCCAACAGGACTGCGCTATTGCATTAATTCAGCATCACTCACCTTTAAGCAGAGTTGAAGCGAGGCAGAGACTATGGACAAGTTTGAACTATCGGCCCAACAAGCCTTTGAGATGTTGCAATCGAATCCACGTGCTTTACTGATTGATATCCGTTCTACCATGGAATTCCTGTTTGTCGGCCACCCGGTCGGAGCCGTACATATCCCATGGATTGATGAGCCTGACTGGGATGTTAACCCGCATTTTGTGGCCGAGGTGCGTAAGTTATTATTGGGCGGTGCGGTTTGCGAAGTGGGTGAAAACTGTGCGGCTGTGATACTAATTTGCCGCAGTGGCAAGCGTTCAAGACAGGCCGGTCAGAGCCTTATGGAGGCTGGTCTGAACAATGTTTACCATGTCGATGAAGGTTTTGAAGGTGAGTTGGATGACAGCCATCAGCGCAGTTCAGTCGGTGGCTGGCGCTTTCATGGCTTGCCCTGGGAACAGTGTTGATCGTGCTAGCGCGGGGTTTGTGCAATGAGTAATCTGATGATCGACAGAGAACAAGTCGAGCGCCGTATCGAGGCGCTGACGCTTGAACACCGAGATCTTGATGAAGTGATTTATCACTTGCATGAGATACCGACGGCCGATCGTTTACATATTCAGCGCATAAAAAAACGTAAGCTGGTGATTAAAGATATGATTGCAAAGTTGCGCGATCAGCTGATTCCGGATCTGGATGCGTGAGCCACGGCGAGTTTTTCTCAAAGTCTTTGTAAGAATATCCTTATGCTATAATACAGCCTGTCAATTTTAGCTATTGGAGTGCTTCATGTCAGATGATCTTAGCAAAGAAGAACGTATTCTTCAGATGGTCAAAAAAGTTCTTAGTAATGTTGCAAAAGACACCTATACAGCACCGGGGCTAAAGCACCCGCTGTCTGAGCAGACCATTCTCGATATCCGTCAGTGTCTTGGTCTGGTGGTGGCGCGTGAAACCGAACTGGCTCAGGAATACGGTCGTGATAAAAGTGCCCGTCCGCGCTTTATTGATGAGCCGCAGTCTTCTGTCGTGGTGAATTTTGAAAAGCCCGGCGATAACAAAGAGTCATCTTAAAACTTATTTCTTTTGTCTTTTTTGACGGCTTTTAAACTGACTGATTGCTTTGATGAGATCAGGGTAGGGGAAGCTATCAAGATCACCATACTGCTCAATCCCTGAGGCGATCAGCTCACGAATATTGGGTAATGGCGCGCCGTTATCGGCCTCTGAGTTATGCATAATGCGGTGTAATTCGAGAATGCTGGCGAGCTGAACCCGAATTTCTTTGGCATGAGGTAAAGGCCCGTTGACCTGGGTCAGCTGGAGTGAAAAACGGGCTTTTTCACGCATGCAGTGTAAATACTGCTGGCAGCGTTTGAGTAATAAAGCATCGGCACAGGCCACGCCTTCACGATCAGCCAGATTGAAGCGTTCAGAAGCATCGCACTGACAGCGTCTGGAGTTAATGGCTTTTTCAAAAATGCATTTATGCGGATTCAGGCTTTTATAAGCACTGCGGTATTCATTTTCTTCCATCGCGATTGAAGATTACTTTTCCCATTCCTGCAAAATCGGCTGGTCGCGTTTATCCATTAATAGTTCTTCGGCGTGCAGCGTATTGTCGGCAAAGATAACTTTAACCTGAATACCGTCACCAGAAATCGTTTTACGTGCTTCGCGGCAGTCAAGTTTGGCATCTTTATAAGCCTCAAATTCATTCAGCTTTTCAAGATTCTTGATGAGGGCGGTTGCGCCGGCAGTAATTTTGTAGACAAAATAAGGCATGTTTAAATCCCTGAAATAGTTTTGGTCAATGCGCTATTGTATCAATATTTCCTAATATAAAGGTACTCAGAATGTAAGTATTTGCCGCTTAAGGTGGGATAGCAGCCGCGGGGATGTAAAAGCCACGGCCGATACTGGTAACGCCGAGCATTTGGTCTAAGCTTTAGTGATTGATAAACGGGCAGGTGTTATTGGCAATGAGTGGCATTTCAAATTATCTTCAGGTTTTAGCAAAACACGATGGTTCGGATCTTTACATGAGTACCGGTGCGCCACCGAGTGCTAAATTTAACGGCGAGATGAAGCCCTTGTCAAAGCAGGCTCTGCCGCCGGGCGTGATAAAGAAACTGGCTTATGAGCTGATGAATGAAGAGCAGATCAGGGATTTTGAACACAAGCCTGAAATGAATATGGCGATATCCGAGCCCGGTATAGGCCGCTTCAGGGTTAATATTTTTAAGCAGCGAAATGAAGTCAGTATGGTGATTCGAAATATTAAAACTGATATTCCGAATCTTAATGATCTAGGCCTGCCTGAAGTCCTGAAAACCATGATCATGAAAAAAAATGGCCTGATATTATTTGTCGGTGGTACCGGTTCCGGTAAATCGACTTCGCTGGCAGCATTAATTGATTACAGAAACAGTAATAGTAAAGGTCATATTATTACCATAGAAGACCCGATTGAGTTTGTGCATCAACATAAACTGTCGATCGTCAATCAGCGAGAGATTGGGGTTGATACAGACTCTTATGAGGATGCTTTAAAAAATACGCTGAGACAGGCGCCGGATGTGATTTTAATCGGTGAAATTCGTGATGCCGAAACCATGGAGCATGCGCTGGCTTTCGCTGAAACAGGTCACCTGGCGATATCTACCCTGCATGCAAATAATGCCAATCAGGCACTTGACCGCATTATTAATTTTTTCCCCGAAGAACGCCGCCATCAGTTATTAAATGACCTGTCTTTAAATTTGCGCGCCTTTATCTCACAGCGCTTGATTCAGACGGTTGATAACAAGCGTTGTGCTGCGATCGAAATTTTGCTGGGTACACCAATGGTGGCCGATTTGATCAAGAAAGGTCAGGTTGCAGAAATAAAAGAGATCATGGAAAAGTCTGAAAATTTAGGTATGCAGACATTTGATAGCGCACTGATAAAATTATTTAACGCCGGTAAAATCAGTAAAGAAACAGCGGTCAAAAATGCCGACTCTGAAAATAATGTAAGACTCAAAATCGAACTTGGCGATGGCGCTCCGGCAGTGGTAACTGAGAGTGACGAAAAAGCGGACAACAGTCGCTTCGATGGGCTGAGCCTGATGGAAAAAGAAGAAGACAAGCCAGATGATGACGAAGAACCGGTTTAATCAATAGCAAATTTATATTGTTGCTGGCTCCAAATCAACTTTGCGTATTGTACTATCGGGACCTCCATTTGCTGTTGCAGTTTTTTAGCCCTGGACAATAATTCATTACGTTGTATGGATGGGATCTCGTTTTTAAATGCAAGCACGATGGTATTGCCGCCGGCAACAGTAAAACTGATGAGTCTGTTCTCGAACTCATGAGACAATAAATCTTCAATTTCAGCTGTGGAGCGGAAGTCCTGAATCCACAGGTTGAGCACCAGCACCCCCTTTTCAGTCAGTGACTTTTTACAGCGCCGTAAATACGATAACTGAACTTGTCTGGGTTCCATGCCGTGGGTGTTGTAAAGATCGGAAAAGATGATGTCGCTTTTTATTTTTGCTGTGTTCATATATCCGACCGCATCGTTATTATGCAGTTGCAGGCGCGGGTCGTCAGGCAGGTGAAAGTATTTTTTTGCAGTTTTGATTACTTCCTGTCGCAGTTCAATCGCGTGCACACTGAGCTCTTGAAAACTGTTGAGCAGGCACTTCACCATCGAGCCTGTGCCCAGCCCCATGACGCTAGCGGTTTCTATAGAGGGTAAAAAAATACAGCCAGTCATCATCGCCTGAGCGTATTTGTGCATCAGTTCAGCCGGGTTGTTTAGGTTCATGCAACCTTGTTCAATATCGCCGTCAAAACTAAGGATTCGATTGATTCGGTTCTGGTAAACATAAATAGGGCCATATTCATCATGCACGGTGGAAATACAGGTGGCTTTAATCATCATAATGCTAGCTCGTGCTGATCAGGCTTTGGTGTCGATACCGAATTGTTTGCCAGGCTGTGGGTCATCATCTTTGCGTTGCCCCGGTGTTTTTCGACGGTCATGTTCGCTGCGGGTATTAAGTAAAACGGCGATGTTATCATGGCGCCGATCTTCTTGTCGGCGATCCTGATTGCGGGAGACTTGCTGACGTGATTTCGCAGTGGTTTTGCTTTGAGCAGGGGCAATATCCGTTGAGCCGGATTGGTCTTGTTTCTGTTCTTCAGGCTGTTCATATTTTTCTTTATCAGGGGCTTCTGATTCGGGCGCTACCGTATCCACATGAAAAGCGTTTTTGCCGGTTTTATTGTGTTTCTTTAGTGCTTGTGTGCCTTGGCCATCAACTGGAAAATGAATGTTAGTCATAATGCCTCGAAGCGTCCGAGAAGTTAATCCATCATAACCTAAAACAAATAAAAAGTGGAAGTTGCCCGTTGCCAACGATATGCGGTGATAAAGAATTGAGGCAATTTGCTGTTTAATAAAATATTTTAATGGAGCGGGTTGGTTAGATGTGTACCTGAATTCTGCAGTTTAAAACGGGCAAGGGTTGTGCAGCTTAACCATTTGTCCCTTTAGCGGGTGTTTAAAACACAGCTCTGAGGCATGCAATAACAGTCGCGGACTCATTGCCAGCGTTTCGTCTGTGCCGTAAAGGTTGTCGCCAAGTATCGGGTGCGCGATTGAAAACATATGCAAGCGCAGCTGATGTGAGCGTCCGGTATGCGGTTTTAATTGAATGCGGCTGGTGTTGTTATCGTAGCGCTGCAGAACCTGCCAATGTGTCAGTGCCTGTTTGCCCTGTTCGTGATCAATAATTTGTAATGGCCTGCGCTCGTAATCACAACGCATCGGCAGGTCAACCGAGCCGCTCTCTTCAATCGGGTGCTGGCTGACGATGGCGATATAGGTTTTGTCGATCTGCCGCTGCTGAAAAAGCCGGCTGATCTGACTTTGCGCTGGCTTGTTTAACGCCATTAGAATAATGCCGGAGGTATCGTAGTCGAGCCGGTGCACAATTAACGCGCTGGGAAACTGCTGCTGAACACGGGCCGACAGGCAATCCTGTTTATCGGGTCCGCGTCCGGGTACCGATAACAGATTGGCCGGTTTGTTAAGGACTAAAAAATCATCGTCCTGATATAAGATTTCCGGCATCTGCTGGCTAATCGACATTAAGGCAGATTGCTCTCAAGAAAAAGTTTGTAATTTTCAGCGCTGATAATCTGGGTGCCGTCACAGTTGAATTGCATACTGACCAGACTCTGGACGATACACAGGGTTACGTTTCGCAGATAGTACTGTTGCATATCTCGCAATGCCTTGAAGGTGCTGATGATAGGCTCAATCTCTTCGGCTTTCATTGGTTGCCAGTTGGCGCTGCGTTTGTTCAGTATGTTTTGCCAGTAGTCCGGCAGTTTTTTATAAATCTCACCGCCGCGCAGCGCACTGTATAGTTCACGCATCTGCTGAATTTTGTCATCATAACTGACGGCAGGGAACTGTCGCTTGACATAGTCGGCATCGGCCATTTTTTCAGCCGTGTGCACTTCCTGGCGCAATGGGTCGAACACCGAATGGGTGCGGATTTCTCCGCTATTGAGTCCGACGTAGATCCGATAGGTGCTGCGATTGAGTATCAGATCGAGCAGGTTTTCCTGTAGCGCATCAATCACGTTATCGGCCGGGCTGTGGTAGCGCTTGCGGTCGTAGGTGGTTTCACGCAGTGACGGGTCGCCACGAATACCGATTTGCAGCTGGCTGGAATTAAGCCCGGCAGCGCTGACAATGCTTTCTTTTAATACCAGCTCTTCAAAGTTGTCATCTTGTTCTGACATTTTAATCCTGTTGTTTAATGGGGGCAGTTTCTAATGACTGTTCAAAAGCCTGTCTGTATTGATCAACGTCGGGGAACAGCATAATGGCGATAGATGTCAGCAGGATGACAATCAGCCATTTTAATTTTTTTGACGGTAACTGAAGCACCGGGCTAGTGGCTAAGGTCGCTAGAATCAGTAAAAACGCTGAGATCCAGCCATCTATTTTAATCGCGCCAAGGGCCATGAAGATGAAGATGGCCATCAGATAATAGTGCAACATGTATTTTACTCAGTCAGATTTATTCGAGGCCCATGATAAAGCCTCGGTTTCAGAAGGTATATATCCCATTGGTAAAAAACTTAGGCAGTTGCGGCATGAAAAACGGTGGTTTCTGTACTATCTTATAGGCAGTTGAGTTGATTTAAATGCGGTTGTTGGATGGAGCGTAAAGTACGAACGGGTCGGCTTAAAAAAGGTATGTATGTATCCAATCTTGACCGTCCCTGGTTGGATACGCCTTTTTTAGTGCAGGGCTTTTATATAAATGATGCGGCTGAATTAAGGGTGCTGGATCAGTATTGTGACTTTGTGTTTATCGATACCGATCGTGGGTTGGCGGCTGACCGCTACTGGGACGACAATTTCGTCCTGCCTACTAATGCATATCTTGAGCGATTTTTAAAAAATAAAACAGCACAAACCGAATACCATGACAGTCACAGTGCCAGCCAGGAAATGCCACAGGCACGGCGCGTGTTTAACGAGGTGTCTGAACAGTTTGCGCAGCTGATGGAAGACCTTAAAACCGGTAAAAATCTCCGTGTTAATAAGCTGCTGGCTCTTGTTGGCTCATTAACCGAAAGTCTGTTACGCAGCCCAGATGCCATGCTCTGGCTTTCTCATCTCAGAGTGCCAGCTGCGATAATGGATACTCAGCCGGTAGATCACTGCATACTGGCGATTGCATTCGGCCGCTATTGCGGCCTGCCTGAAAAAGATATGCAGGATCTGGCAATCGGGGTAATTTTATCTGATATCGGTAAACTCAATCTTCCTGATGAAATCTTATTAAAGCGGACTGTGCTGACGAACCAGGAATTTTCCGATGTTAAAAAGCATGTGGATCAGGGCTATGATTATTTATCGCAGATCAAAGGCATTGACCAAGACAGTCTGAATATCGTGCTGACACATCACGAACGCCATGATGGCAGTGGTTACCCGGAAAAACTATCGGCTATGCAAATTCCGGTGTTCGGCCGTATAGCCGGTATGATTGATTGTTATCAGGCAATGATCACAAAGCGGCCTTATAGTGAGCCTATTTCATCGCATCGTGCATTACAAAAAATTTATAACTGGCGCGACAAGTTTTTTCAGGCAGAGCTGGTCGAGCAGTTTTTGCACTGTCTGGGTGTTTATCCCTGTGGTTGTCTGGTCGAGATGAAAAGCGGTGAGGTAGGGGTGGTGATTAGCCAGAATAAAGAACGACATACACAGCCGCAGGTGATGTTATTACTGGATAATAATAAGGTTGAGTTACAACAGCCGCAATTGATGAATATGCTGCAGACAGCAGCCTCTTCTACACAGTCACTAAAAATACTGCGCGCACTGGACCCTGGTGCTTACGGTATCGTGGCGGAAAATCTTCTGGATACATATAACAGACTCAGTTAGCAGAGAGTGATGCTGGTCGCTTGACTTGGCTTGACTGTCTGTTCTATAGTTCGATATATGTCGAACTATAGAACAGATACAGCGCGTCTCGCTGCCGCATTTAAAGCCTTGTCAAACCCGAATAGGCTGAATATTTTTAGTCGGTTGCTGCTGTGTTGCGCCTCCGGTTCTGCCTGTCAGGTCGATCAGTGTATGAAAATCGTGGTCGGTGAACTGGGTAAAGATATGGATATTGCCGCCTCAACCTTGTCGCATCATTTAAAGGCACTGCATCAGGCAGGTTTAATCAGCATGCAAAGACGTGGTCAGCATGTCGATTGCTGGGTGAATGCTGAGATGGTTGAGCAATTATCATTTTTCCTGAATATCTCCAAAAATTAACTAATAAGGCAGTAAATCATGAGTGTAGAAGAAGATTTGATCCGTCAACAAATTCGTGAAAGTTACAGTAAGGTAGCTGAGGCCAGTAATGACGGAGCCTGTTGTGGTGTCGAAAGTTCATGCTGTGGCGTATCTTCGGATGCTGAAATCAATACGATTGTTTCGACCCGTATGGGCTATTCGGAAGAGGATGTTAACTCCACCCCGGCGGGTGCGGATATGGGACTGGGCTGTGGTACCCCGAAAGCGATTGCCAGTATTCAAAAGCATGAAACCGTGCTCGATCTGGGTAGCGGTGGTGGTTTTGATTGTTTTCTTGCAGCGCAAGAGCTGGCTGGCACCGGTCAGGTCATTGGTGTTGATATGACTCCGGCGATGCTCAGTAAAGCGCGCCTGAATGCAGAGAAAGGAGATTTTACTAACGTTGAATTCAGACTCGGTGAAATTGAATATTTACCGGTCGCAGATCAGTCGATAGATGTCATCATTTCTAATTGTGTGATTAATTTGTCACCAAATAAATCTCAGGTGTTTAAGGATGCTTTTCGTGTCTTAAAAGCCGGTGGCAGAGTTGCGGTATCCGATGTGGTCGCCAGTGCACCACTGCCTGATGAGATTAAAAATAATAAAGAATTATTGTCCGGTTGTATGGCAGGTGCATCAACGGTTGAAGAAATAACCCGGATGATGGAAAACAGTGGTTTTATTAATGTCAGAATTATGCCCAAGGATGAGTCAAGATCATTTATTAAAGACTGGGCGCCGGGTACGCAGATTGAAGAGTTTGTTATCTCTGCGTATATTCAGGCAGATAAACCGGTTAGCAGTGTGGATACGCAAAGCTGTTGCGGCTAGAGCTAAATCAAAGTCAGTAGAGTCAGATAAATGGACGGTGAGATAAATGTCTAAAAGAAATGCCTTTCTGATACATCTTGCTATCAGTATTCTGGTATTTAGTGTTTTATTAATGCTTATTATCTATGTCTGGTATCCGGCACCTTATTTCGATATGAGCTATCGTATCGGTTGGATCAAACTGATCGCTTTTGTTGATGTTGTAATAGGGCCGGGTTTGACCTTACTGGTCTATAAAGCCGATAAACCCAGTCTTCGATTTGATATGTCGGTGGTTGTGATTTTGCAGGTCACGGCATTGACGTGGGGCGTCTGGAATGCGTGGTCGGTACACCCGCGGCTGAATGTTTATTTTGACAGTCAGGTCTATTGTTTGGACTCTGCTGAGCTGAACGTTTCAGGATTTGAGCAGACTCTGGTAAGCAGTCCAATGCCGGCTAAATTAATGACCATATTGCCTTATCCAGAAAGCCCAGAGCAAAAGCTTGATTACTTATCAAAAGCCAGCGGAGGGCGTTCAATGGTATATTTCCTGGGGCAGAAATATCAGCTAGCCGATCAGGAAATGACCTCGCAACTGGATCAGGATCAGTCAGGTTTTGTCGCCGTGGCAACGGCGAATGAGCACAATAAACAGCAGTGGAATCGCTTTTTATCAGAATCTGGAGAGATCAACCCGGACTGGCGATATTATCGCTTTAATTGTATTGAAGATCAGCGAACTATAGTATTTAACCGCAGCTCTAACAAAATTGAAGCAGTACTAGATATTGCACTGCCAGTTAGCTGGGAATTTCAATAATTTACTAAAAGATAGACCCAAATGAACAGACATGCGTTTAAAGATTATAAGCAGATAAATGTTGTTGGTTGTCAGTTTTTATGATGATACCGACAATAAAAAAAGCCCGTTCGGGCCTGGTGACTGATGATCAAATAGATCTTAAGGAATCGGCTCAGGATTTGTCGCTGCAAGAAAGCAGTGATGAAGCATTAATGCAGGCTTATGCTAAAAATGATCAGCTGGCATTTAATGTTTTGTATGAACGTTACCGGCTGTCACTGTACCGCTACATGTTTAAGCAAACCAGCATGCCGGAAGCGGTATTGAACGAGTTATATCAGGATGTCTGGTTAAAGTTAATTAATAGTCGTAGCCAGTATCAGGTTAAGGCGAGCTTTAAAACTTTTTTATACCAGATTGCCAACAACACATTAAAGGATTATTACAGGCGAGAATCAGTGCGTTCAATCATGTCGAACCTTGAGGATGATACACAGATTCAGGATAAGGCAAAATTGCCTGATGACAGATTGCAGGAAAATGAGCTGATGGAAAAGTTCAGGCAAGCTTTAAATGAGTTGCCGCAGGATCAGCGAGATGTGTTTTTATTGAGAGAAGAGGCCGGCCTGACTTCTGTACAAATAGCAGAGGTTATGCAGGTGAGTTTGGATACTGTTAAAAGCCGGATGCGTTACGCCGTTTCCAGGCTTAAAGAGATCATTGATTAGTGACTATTATGAGCCAGAACTCAGAACAACAAAGACTGCTTAGTGAAGCCTATCAGTCAGCAAAGGCTGCAGACAACATGATTGTGCCTATGGCAAAGACTGATGTCATTATCTTGCAGGCTGCGGCGCAGGCAGTTGCTACTGCCGGTTTTAAACAAAAGCGGTTTATGTTGCCGTTGTCAGCTGCAGCAAGCATTTTAATAGTGGCTGGAGTGGTCTTGAAAATAGCTGTTTTTAGTAATGACCCAGCGCTAAGCAGCGCTGTTACAGTGAACAAAAAACAGCCTATGTATATGTTGCAGCGCTCAAAGCACAGCGCAGAAGAAATTATGCTGCAACAGATTAACCTGCTGCTTGATCAGGGTGAAAGCGCTCAGGCTCGCAGCTTGTACAAAAAGTTTCTCGATCTTTATCCGCACTATGATGTCAGTGCCGGGTTGAGAGAAAAACTGCAATAGAGCGACCTGTGTAATCCATGATTTTTTTTCCAGCAAGAAAGTCATGTATTACACAGGAAGCTGTAATGCTTTATTCAGAACGTGATGATAGTCTCAAGAAAAAGCTGCCTGATAGCATCAGTATTGAGCTGTCTGTTAGTTGTGATCAGTTCAATTCGGTTATCTCTTCGGTAAGATGATTCAGTGACTTCTGTGTGCTGTTCAAGCGCATTAAATCCATACCAGTATCGGTGGCAATTCAGTACGGCTTTTAAACGGATAAGCGACAACTCCGCGTTATTAAAAAGATCATTAATAAAACATAAGCTCTGTTTTCGATTAAATGTCACAGAGGCTGGAAAAATATAACCAAAGCTGAGATAGTCATCAGTCATTGATTTAAAACATTCTATTGATAAATTTTTGAATTCGTATATTTCTGATTCAGCCTGATAATGCTCGGCTACAGTGGCGATGTTGAGATTGTCTGAGTTATCAGTGTGATGGCTAAGCCATTTGATATCAAACCGGCCTTGTGAAGATGGCAGAATGATTTTTTTGGCGGGATAGAAAGAATTAAGGTAATGCCGGGCATTATCGATATATTCGCCATCAGCCAGGTCCATTTTATTGAGTACGATAATGTCGGCTAATTGAGTTTGTTGGCTGAAACTGTCAGAAAAAACCGGAGATCTGTCACTCTTGTTCTGATATGAATGATCAAAAAGATTGATGTCGATCAGGCAGATAACTGACTGTATGTGAATCACATTCTTTAAATATTCGCCGCGCAGTAAATCAATGACGCCAGCTGCATGACCGAGGCCGGTGGTTTCGATAATGATGCGATCTGGCTTGTATTGCCGGATTAGTTGCGTGATTGATACATTCAGCTGAGTCTGTGCAGCGCAACAGATACAGCCACCGGCTATTTCAGTAATACGCAGGTTGTCCGGGTTGTCAGCAGTCAACAGCGCCGCATCGATACCTATCTGGCCAAATTCGTTAACGATAATGGCCCAGTTTTCATCGACAGGCTTGTGCTTTATAAGCTGCCTGATAGCTGTGGTTTTACCGCTGCCCAGACGGCCTATGATCAGATTTGTAGCAATCATATGTATTTTAAAACGTATTTGAGGTGAGTCAGCATTTGTTGCTGAATAACTGCTATTATAGAGATAATTGTAGCGGGATAGTGATTTGTTTCACAGATTGGTATCGGTCAGCAAACTACTATTGAAAATAGCGGATAAAGACAGGTAAAATTTTGTATGTTCAGCATCAGGACGCTAGTTAAAGTGGGGAAAAATGAATACTAAACGAATCTTATTATTACTGCTTGGAATGACGCTGCTGCAGCCAGTGTTGACAAATGCTGAGGGTTTTCGCGGCCGAATTGTTAAGTATGAAGGCAATGTTGAGGTCTTAACAGAAGCTGGTGAGCGAGTTACGCCGGAAAAACACAATAATCTGGTTTCTGCTTCAGAGACGATTATTACTAAGCTGGCAAGTAAGGCAGTTATCGAATTTAGTGACGGTTCCATTGCGGTGCTTAATGAGAGCAGCTCCTTACTGGTTGAGAAAACTGAATGGCTGTCTCAGTTAGGCGGAAAAATATATTTTGCGTTTAAAAAGGTCTTTGGTAAAAAGCCAAGGAAAATCAAAACCAGCTTTGTAACGCTGGGAATCCGTGGTACCAGTTTTATTATAGATTCAGACGCAGGTAAAGAGGCCGTTGCATTACAGGAAGGCTTGCTGAATGTAGAGTCACCAGGAGAGGATTTTGAGCTGCATAAACCTAAGCCTGCCGATGACTTTGCGTCATTTATGCAACAGCAACAGGAACAGGCGAATAAAGTTAAAGATGAATTTGCAGACTACAAAAAACAGATCAAAGAAGAGTTTGTTGAGTATGTCAAAGAGTTCACGCTGGAACCAAATAAGATGATCAGTTTTAATGGAAACCGTGTTGATGAGACGGAAATTTCTGATAATTTACGCGGTGACTTTGGTTCGCTAGAAGAGTTTGCCGGTGACCTTATTAATGAATATAAAAACTAACTGATACTGGTTATCTATCAGCCGGCAAACAGTGTATCAGATGCTGTTTTCTGGCTGATTGTTTTCAGAAAGCAATCTTCGGTTTCACTTTGTTATTCTTCCATTAATCTGGCCTTAAGAGCGGGAAACCCATCAAGCCCCTGTATGCCGCCACTATGGATCGCCAGTATCCTAGAGCCTGCTCGGAAATAGCCTTTTTTAATCAGATCAAAAATGGCAAATAGCATTTTACCGGTATAAACCGGTTCCAATAAAATATCATGCTGCTGTTTGAAATAAACAATGAAATCCTCCAGTTCTATCGTGCTGCGCCCGTATCCACCAAAATGATAATCGCATTGTAGTGACCAGTTAGAAAACTGTTCGGTTGTCTGCTCGCTATCAAGAAACTTATTGATCTCGGTATATATAAAATCTGCACCTTTTAAAACCGGAAAACCAATAAATTGTTTCGAATTATTAAGGCCTTTTATCAATCCGGCGGCAGTACCACCGGTACCACAGGCACAGCAGATGATGTCATAATTTTGAGGCAGGCTGTGCGCATAGTCTGCACATGAATCGATAGCGAGCGTGTTAGTGCCGCCTTCAGGCAGAATATAGACTGGTTGGAAGGGTTGGGTGATTGCCTGATGTTTATGGTTCTGGGTTATCTCGCGGTACAGTTGTCGGTCAACAAAATGCAGCTGCATCCCGGCACTTATTGCGAATTTAAGGGTAGGGCTGTAGTTGACAGGTTCCGGGCCTCTTATAATGCCAATGGTTTCAAAGCCATAACGCTGGCCGGCAGCAGCTGTTGCATAGATGTGATTACTGAAACAGCCGCCAAATGTAAGTAGTTTTTTGAAGCCCTGCTGTTTTGCTAGTTCAAGATTTGGTTTCAGTTTTAGCCATTTGTTACCCTGTATGGCAGCATCATTCAGGTCTTCTCTTTTAATCGAAAGCTGAATTTTGGCCTGTTGAATAAAGGGTTCATTTATTGCCTGAATCGGACAGTTTTGTGGTGGCTGAGTAGTTATTTTGCGACCACATGAATCACATGAGAATACTCAAAAAAAACAGTGCGGTCAGGGTAGACCCAGCGCGTGATTGGCGGCTTGCCGACTGCCGGAAAGCGTGTGCTTGGCTGGCCCAGCTCACTCAAAACTTTTTCCATAGACATACCGCGTATAGGAAAACTGATGATGGCTGTTTTTGGTATTGTCAGAGATGTTGCCGGTACGTCTGTTGATGGCTGATCCGGGATGCTATCTGCTTGTTGTGCAACTGGCGCTGCAATATTGGATTGCGGTGAATACTCAGACGGATGTTGTGTGCTCGTGTTCGTATCAGCATCGGCCTCAGCTGGCCGATTAGCAGAGCAGGGCAAAGATAGTAAAAATAAGCAGCAGATGAAAATAAGGCGCATATTGGTCATGATTTGATCCGTCAACATTGTCGATTAAGTATATTGTATATTGATTGGGCTGTGATTGCAGTGTTTGAATTTGTCTCAAAACTGTAAAATCACCGTGATAGTCTATAATGAAAACTGAAGTATTTAAAAAAATTATTAAAAAACATTAAATTTTTGGCTGACTACGGGTTTGTTGTGATGAAAAATATTAAATTTATTCATCTGCTTGTTTCTTTTACCGTCATATTTATTACTGTTCCGATATGCCACGCTGAGCTCTCAGCGAATTTGCTAAATCAGGCAAAAAAAGGCAAGGCAAGTGCGCAATATGCAGTTGCACGTTCTTATGAGCTGGGTAAGCGTGTTAAAAGCGATAAGGCGAAGGCTATTGAGTGGTATACAAAAGCAGCAGATCAGGGGCATGCAGAATCGGGTTATCGGCTGGGTCTGATTTATTATAAAGGCATAGGTGGTTTTAAAACGAACCCGCCCAAGGCTTTTCACTATCTTTCAATGGCGGCGAAGGCTAACCATAAAAGATCACAGGCGCATCTGGCAGAAATGTATGAAAATGGCGAGGGTGTAAAACAAAATGATGTTATGTCTGATTACTGGTATGAACAGGCTTTTACCTCAAGTACGCAGCCATTGTCACAATATTTAGCTAACACTAATAAGCAGTCTGTCGTGATTGAACCTGTTGTTAATAAGAACAAGGCAGTAAAACAGCAAGCTGCGCCGGTATCAGTCAAGACAGCAGTAAGCAGTTATCACTTTCCACAGTCAATCATTAACAAAAACTGGTTTCAGGGTAGCAACCCTTCAATGTATCTGCAATCAACGGGCAGTAAATGTAAACTCAAAAATGGAAATATAGAGTGTGTGTCTGGAAAATTAAAAACATTGCTTAGAACCGGGTTTTATAAATTCAAGGTCAAATCAATTATTTCACGTGGTGACAGTGATAAAAGTATTAAGGTTGTTTATCGAAAACTATATACATCAGTGCCAACGGAGGCTGTCGATGCCTATGCTGACGATGAAGCGACTAGTGCTGGCACAGACAAGATTTCCATTGGCTGGGAGAAGAAAAGCCATTCATTTTCCTGTGTGTTTGAAACGGATAATTCTCTGCTTTGCCGTCCGGTTGGTGAAGATGCGTTTTATATAAAAAGTCGTTTTTAATCAGTCAAACTGACGGATGACACCGGAGACAATTCCCAGTACATGTACTTCATCGTGTTTGAAATACATGGCCTTCATGTCGGGATTTGCCGGCTGCAAACGGATACCGTTTTCTTCGATATAAAATTTCTTTAAGGTTACCTGATCACCCTGTATCAGTGCGACGACAGACTGACCGTTTTCTGCAGTTTCGGTTTTATTAATGATGATAATATCGCCGTCGACGATATTGTCATCAATCATTGATTCTCCTCTGACCTGTAATGCATAGGTGTTTTTACGTACCATATTGGCTGGCACATGAATTTTTTCCTGTTGCATGATTCGTTCGATAGGAGAGCCAGCGGTAATCGTGCCTAATAAAGGAATCTCTAGCAGTTCTGCCGTGTCACCATCGAGTTGCTCGAGTGTAGGCGACCAAACTGGGCGTGTATTTTTAAATAAGGGGTATATATTGTCCATCTTTATATCCAGTACTTTGATTACTGGATATGTTTAACATACAGAATTAATAAAATCAAATAAGTAGCTGATTTTATTAATCTAGTATGGCTTTGTTATCGTGAATATAGAGTCGTAAATCACCGCTAAGAAAGCGTTTTATGCTGTCACCTACGAGAATTTTTCGCCAGCCCTGATAAAGCAGGCTTTCAGTATCTCCGCCGATGAGTTTAATCAGATCTTTTTTGCTGCAAATGAAAGCAGGGCTAATATTGTTTTTGGCAGCTTTGAGCTGGACAATGGCCGACAGGATATCAACAATAGCCGACTCTTCGGTGCTTGGTTTGTGTTTGCGGGCGAAACGAGGCCACTCGTCTTCCGGTTTGCTCAGGCCACTGTGAACACAATTCAGTAATTCTTGCAGTTCATTGTCAGACAAGCGCGGATTGATTTGACGAATCTCTTTAAGTGCAACAACTGTTTCGGGTTGTTGGTTAGCTATATCGACGATAACATCGTCAGACATGACGCGTTTGCGCGGTATGTTTCGTTTGATAGCCTGTGCTTCCCGCCAGGCGGCTAATTCCTGCACAATCGAGAGTTTATTAGCAGGCAGTCGACTCGCCGATCTGATTTTTTTCCACATCAAGCGCGGATTTACCTGATAGCGGGAATTGTCAGTGAGTTGCTCAAAATCATCAGCTAACCACTCTGTTCGATCAAGTTGCTTTAGTTTGTCCTGCATCACGGGGTAAATCTGTGCCAGGAAGATGACATCACTGGCAGCGTAGGAGAGCTGTTTCTGATTGAGCGGACGTCTGGTCCAGTCTGTTCGTGTTTGTGATTTATCGACTTCAATATCCAGAATATTTTTTACCAGATTAGCATAGCCAATTTGTTCACCATAACCGAGTAATGATGCGGCAATCTGAGTATCAAAAATTGGTTTCGGTAATTTACCCTGAAGATTATAAAAGATTTCATAATCTTGGCTGGCAGAGTGCAGAACTTTAGTGATAGCCGGGTTATTAATAAGTTCAAAAAAGCTATCAAGATTATCAATAGCTATCGGGTCAATGATATAAGTCAATGACTCATTGGCAACCTGAATTAAAGCCAGTTTTGAATAATAGGTTTTTTCGCGCAAAAATTCTGTATCAACAGCAAGGAATGGGCTGCCTGCAAGGGCGTCACAGCAATCCTGTAGCTGCTGCTGGTTGCTAACAGTTATGTAGTTCATTATTTAGGCCCTAATAGTTCAATCTGATATCCATCAGGATCTTCAATAAACGCAATGATAGTATTGCCTGCGTTCATAGGTCCTGCTTCTCTGAGTATTTTTCCGCCCTGCTGGCGAATAGTTTCGGTAGCCGTGTACACATCATCGACTTCAATCGCAAGGTGACCAAAACCATTGCCTATATCATAGGAGTCGGTGTCCCAGTTATGGGTTAATTCTATCGCAGTGTGTTCTGACTCGCTGCCGTAGCCGATGAAAGCTAAAGTGAACTTGCCTTGTGGGTAATCTTTTTTTCGTAATAGCGTCATACCCAGTATTTCGGTATAAAATGCAATCGATTTGTCAAGATTAGCTACCCGTAGCATTGTGTGTAAAAATCGCATGGTACTGTCCTTTTCAAATATTAGTTAATGCCAGTGTGCTGACGATGCCATTCATATAAACAAATAGCCAGCGCATGGCTGACATTCATTGAGCCATTGCGGCCAAACATCGGGATTTTTACTGCAGCCTGACATTTATTAAGAATGTTATCAGGAATGCCGTGGCGTTCCGAGCCAACGATAAAACTGCAGGCTTTAGGTAAGCTTGTGGAAAACAGGTTTTCTGCTTTGCTGGTCAGCTCAAGTGCAATCAGGCTAGGTAATGTCTGATAGTCAGAATGAAACTGCTGATGTGACCAGAAATCTGTCGTTATCCTTTGGCAGGTGTTGCGTGATGTTCGGATAACGGTTTTATTGTTTTTAAAAGCACCGGGTTTGTTGTCAATAAATATAATTTTTTCAGCAGCTGCGGCATCAGCGAGTCGGTAAAGGCTGCCTATGTTTGCCGGGGTTTGTAGATCGACAGCGATAATTGTGGGCCCGTCTGGCGTGATAATTTCCTGCTGTTGCTGGTATAAGGTTTCGCTATCCAGAGCGATGCCGGCTTGATTGTCTGTCATAATCAGGTGTTTTCAGAAACCCGGTGTTTGGCTTTAATAAATTCTTTATGCGGCAGGTGGAGCAGGTCGGCGATTTTGCGTAGATAGTGTTCTTCATATTTATCTAGCTCTCCGTCAGCGTAAGCTATATGCCAGAGGTTTTCAATAATTCTGATTTTTTGACTGTTATCATAAGACTGATTGATTAATTTAGAAAACCGGTAGTAGTCGACTGCATTGTTACTTTCTTCTTCAGCCAGCATAAATAAATTATCGGTTTCATCATCGCTTAATGAAAAGTCTTTTTTCAGCAGGGCTTTAACGGTGTCATGCTCGGTCTGTTCAATTTTATGATCCATACGAATCATTTCAATCAGTAACGAGGCGCTGGCCAGTTTAATCTGGTGATCCTGATCGACAGCTTCTGTTTTGAGACTGAGGTTGGTATTAAAAAAATCAAGAATAGTCTGAATCATGGCAGTATAGCTGCGGTATGCTCGGTGCTGATTTGAGGAAACATAACAAGGTGGTCGACATCCAGTTTAATGCCGATTTTTTCATGTAACGAATGATTATGATGACTCGATGCAATGCATAAAATATGCTGTTCTGATGAGATTGCTAGGGTATAGAGAAAATCTGCTCCCCGAAAAAGTCTTTCGGTGATTTCAAGCTTAATTGGGCTCTCGTCGTCGTGAATAATATCATCCGGGCGGATTAATAAATCCAGCTTGCATCCGACTTTGCATTGTTCAGGTACCCGACCTTTTATCACGCCAAGTTCTGTATTGATTTTTTGATCACCGATATATTCACCGGGAATAAAAACGCCCTGGCCGATAAAATTAGCGACAAAGCGAGTGGCTGGCTGATGATACAGATTGTACGGTGTATCCCATTGCACGAGCCTGCCTTGATGAATTAAACCAACAGCGTCAGCCATGGCAAAGGCTTCGTTCTGATCATGGGTGACAAGAATGGCGGTAATCTTTTGTTGTTTGAGAATACCTCTGACTTCGCGTGCCAGCTGACCGCGTAATTCGACATCTAAACTGGAAAATGGCTCATCTAATAACAGAATATCCGGTCTCGGTGCCAGCGCCCGGGCCAGAGCAATACGTTGTTGCTGACCGCCAGATAATTGATGGGGAAATTTTTGATTGCTGCCACTGAGTCCAACCAGTTTCAACAATTCATTACAGCGCTGATGCTGAGCGCTCTCTGACATTTTTTTATCAAGACCAAAGCGAATATTGGCTTCAAGATCAAGATGAGGGAACAAGGCAAAATCCTGGAATACCATGCCGATATGACGGTTTTCAGGTGCAACGGTATTTTCTGTGGTGCTGACAAGGTGTTGTCGAATACTGATCTCACCGGCAGTCGGTGTTTCAAAACCGGCAATGGTACGCAGCAAAGTGGTTTTACCGCAGCCACTGGGGCCTAGTAGGCAGCATATCTGACCCTCTTCAAGGTTAAAGTCGATATCCTGGACGATGGTGTTCGATCCATAGGCCACTGATACATTGTTTAGCGTGAGTAGTTTGCTCATAATTTCTGTTTGTTGATCGACTGACTTAATAAAATCACCGGTATTATACCGGCAATAACAATACTAAGTGCAGCCGTTGATGCATCGGCTAGACGTTCATCAGAGGCCAGTTCATAGGCTCTGACTGCCAGTGTATTAAAATTAAACGGCCGCAGGATTAATGTGGCCGGCAGTTCTTTCAGAACATCGACAAAGACCAGCAATATCGCGGTTAATAAACTGCGTCGCATCAGTGGCATATGTATTTGTAAAAGAACTTGTTTAGGTTTTAGTCCGAGTGAGCGGGCAGCATCATCCATCGAATGTTTGATTTTACCCAGTGCAGCTTCAACCGTGCCAACGGAGACGGCGAGAAAGCGCACCATATAGGCAAACATCAACGCAAATAGCGTACCGCTGAGTAATAAGCCGCTGGAGACATCAAACTGGTTTCGTAACCAGCCATCCAGAGTATTGTCGAGCCACGCCAGAGGCAGCATGATACCAACAGCAATAACAGTAGCTGGAATAGCATAACCCATGCTGGCAACTCTGACGGCAAGATAGATGAAGCGGGTATTTTGTAAACGCTGGCCATACGCCAGCAGCAGTGCCAGCAATAACGCCAGTATTGCAGCGCTGCCGGCTAATGCCAGACTGTTCCAGGTCAGTACAAAAAATTCACTGTCGACCATGTCGTCATAGGTCTCTACGGCCCACTGTAATAATTGTAAAAACGGCAGAAAGAAACCCCACAAAACAGGCATAAAACAGGCAAAAGTGGCGAGCCAGGCTTTTTTGTTTGAAAGTTTGATACGGACCTGCTTTTTCTGACGATTTGAGGTACTAAAATAACGCGCTTGTTTTCTGGAAAGTCGTTCCAGTGTGATTAGGACAAAAACAAAAATCAGCAGTAAAGTGGATAACTGCGCTGCTGCGGCACTGTCATTGAGACCAAACCAGGTCCGAAAAATACCGGTTGTAAAGGTTGAGATACCAAAATACTGAACGGTGCCGTAGTCAGCCAGTGTTTCCATTAAAACAAGTGACAAACCAGTGATGATAGCCGGTCTTGCCATCGGTAAAGCAACTTTGAAGAAGCTTTTCCAGGGGCCGGCGCCTAAACTTCTGCTGGCTTCCAGAGCGACAATGGACTGATCAAGAAAAGAGGCGCGTGCGAGTAGGTAGACGTAAGGGTAGAGAACCAGTGAAAGCATTGAGGTCGCACCCCAGATAGAGCGGATCTCCGGAAACCAATAATCACCGTATGACCAGCCAAACCAGTCGCGCAGGCTGCTTTGAATAGGGCCTGCGAAATCCATCATGCCGGTGTAAGTATAAGCGATGATGTAAGCGGGCAATGCCATCGGTAACAGCAACAACCACTGAAACAGTTTGCGGCCGGGAAATTTATAAACACTGGTTAACCAGGCGCAGCTGATACCCATGCTCAGGGTGCCAAAACTCACGCCGATCATTAACATCAACGAGTTGCTGACATAATCCGCAAGAACCGTTTCGGTTAAATGTTGCCAGACTTCGCCAGCCGGCTGAAAAATAAAACTAAAAACAGTCAGTACAGGCAGTGCGCAGACCAGAGTGATGAGCAGTACTGAAAGATGCCACCGATTAATATAGCTACCGAAAGAGAGTGCGCGCAAGGAGGTAATTTGAGTACTACGGGTATCTGCCATTATTGTATTTTATGCAAGTCAGCTGACTGATCAGCCGACCTGCTATGTATTATTTCCAGCCAGCGCGATCCATTAATTTTACAGCTTCAGCATTATACTGGCCTAAAATTGAAAGATTAAGCGCGTCAGATTTAAACTCTCCCCAGCTTTTTAGCAGGGCACTTGCTTCCACATCATTTCTGACAGGGTATTCGTAATTGGTTTCAGCATACCACTTTTGAGATGGCTTATTAGCAAGAAATTCAATTAACAGAAGTGCATTAGCCTGATGAGATGCATGTTTAGTAATAGCTGCGCCACTGATATTGACATGGGTGCCGCGGTCATTCTGATTTGGCCAGAATAAGGCCATTTTTGAGGCAGCGGTACGGTCTTTTTGTTTTTTGCCTGAGACCATTGCGCCAAAGTAATAAGTATTGGCTATCGCGATAGTGCATTCGCCTGAAGCGGCAGCCCGGATCTGGTCACGATCTCCACCGCGAGGGGGGTGTGCCATATTCTCTACCAGTTGTTTTGCCCATAGTTCAGTCTTTTCAATGCCGTTGGCTTTGATCATTGAAGCAACAAGCGACTGGTTGTAAATATTGTTAGATGAGCGGATACAAATTTGGCCTTTAAATTGTTTGTCAGCTAACTGTTCATAGGTTGACAGGTCAGTCGCATTAACCCGGTCCTTGGTATAAAAAACAGGACGTGCACGAACTGATAAGCCATACCAGTAACCATCAGGATCGCGGTAACTGGCTGGTATGATTTGCTGCAGTGTGGCAGATTGGACGGGCTGTAAAACATTTGCCTGTTTGGCTCTGTGTAGACGACCTGCATCGGTGGTAATTAAAACATCAGCCGGCGAATTACGGCCTTCTGTCTGTAGTCTTTTTAGTAACGCATCAGCCTTGCCGGTGACTAAGTTGACCTTTATGCCGGTTTCTTTAGTAAAACGGTTTAATAAAGGCTTTATTAGCGCTTCTTTTCTTGCGGAATAGACATTAACTTCAGCACTCGTGGTGTTAGCTGAAACCGAGACACTTGTGAGGATACAGGCGACCGCTAGAATGCTGCGAAAAGATGAGTAAATCACGTTTGTGTAATCCTTTTGAATGAGGTTGGGCAGACTATACCTAAATGATAATAAAAACGCAAATGAGATTCATTATCATTAAAATATGATCTTGTTTATTATATAAGTAGAGGTGTATAAAGGTTTTGTTACTGACTGGGATTTTGGCGTTTTATTGATATAACTCAATAAGTTATTGCTGTTTGATAGATAATAACGAGAAAACGTAGGCGTCAGATGAGAGGAATTTGATAAAAAGGTGGAATTATTTCTTATCCAAAGACTCCTACAATGACCGGATACTTGATCTGATTGAGGATAGAAAATTGTTATCAGCTGTTAAAATTTTGCAGTCTTTGTTATTGATGTCTTTTGCGGTTATGGCCCATGCGGCAGCGCCGGATGTTCAGGCCAGGGATACTGCAGGCAATGTTCATAATGTAAATGAATATATTGGCAAGGGAAAATGGACGGTAGTGGTTTTCTGGGCACATGATTGCCATATTTGTAACCAGGAAATTCAGCAGATGACTTTTTTTCAGGATGGGCATGCAGAAAAAGATGCCACGGTACTAGGTATTTCAATGGACGGTTTTGATCGTGTTGCTAAATCAAAAGCTTTTATCGAACGCCATGAGCTTAATTTTCCGAATTTGCTAATTACCGCCAATCAACGTGAGTTCTTAAAGTTTGGCGGTGGCGGCTATGTCGGTACACCGACGTTTTATATCTACAATCCGGCTGGCACATTACTGGCAAAAAATATTGGCCCGGTATCGCCGGAAGAGATTGAAGCGTTTATCAAATCGAATTAGCTGTCGCTGTGCACTCGGTAACTGCGCCTGCAGGTAAGCCTCAGCTGTGCTGAGACCAGGCTGAGGGCTGCTTTAATGACGAGTTATTGTATGTTGTTAAAGACGGAGCCAAGTGCGTGATCAAACACTGAGTGATGCATTATAATCTGCGCGTTTCCATTTTTCAGGTCTTCTGCAAATGTTTCGGCGTCTTTTTCGACGACTCGTTCACCGTTGTGGTCGACGAAGACCAGTAGCGCTTCTTCCATGATAATAACAGAGAGCTTTAGGCGGCGAGTGTGTTGGTTGTCCAGTGTGATCTGGAACCAGACGCCAGGCCGGACTTCACTTGGCAGTAGCTGCAGTTTTTCCCGAAGATCTACCGGTTCGTCCGGTAGCGACTGGTTTTGCTTAAGCTGGTCTTGAGTAAAGGTCTGATCGTGGTCTTTCTCATGGGCTTTTCTATCGGCATCATTATTGCCAATGGGGGTGTCCATAACAGGCATAGTGGAAAGTTCAGGCGACAGCAGGGCTTCATCAAACGCACGCGTGTCCAGTAACTGAATATAGGTCTCACGCAGGCCCTGCAAGACCTCAGGTGTATGTTCTTTCGCTCTTTTAGAGTGCAGTAATCGGTTCTCTACTCTGGTGGTGATATCTTCGTGATTGTCTCTCAGGAATTTATATTCAGCTGCGTTAGTTGGCTGCTGCACGCTGTCGATGATTTCACTAAGCGTAGTTACAAGAGATACCCAGCTGTCATTTTGTTTGCCGTGCTTGATATAGTGATTGAACATTAGCGTGGGCCATAACTTGAGCACCAGTTTGTGAACTAATGAAGGCAGCTTCTTTTCAAGAGTGCTTTTACGTAATTCCCAGAGAACTATCTTACGCGCATGTTCTTTTTGTACTTGCTGTTTGGCTTCCTGCTCTTTTTCTTCAGCAGCTGACTTCTGTCGCTCGATAATAGCCTTGACTTTATCCAGGGCAACAACAAATGCGTTAATATCATTAAGATAATCCGTCAGCAGGCTTTTGATAATTGCATGAAGTTCGATATAAAGCGGGTCGGTATGTTCGGTGACGCCGACACTGAGTTCGGCTACCTTATCAAGTAATTCACGGGCTGGGTGGTCATCGTTGACAAAGAATTCCTGATCCAGCATCGAGGCTTTTATAACCGGTATCTGCAGCGACAAAAGCAGTGCTTTAATAGTATCTGAAATACTGTTGTCATCAATAATGGCATCAAATATCAGCTTGATAAAGTCGATAGTTTTTTCAATAACCTGATTGATTTGTTTGGTTATTGTGCCGCCTTGCTGGCTGGCGATAGTTGATAACAGCGCCTGCTTGATTGCAGCGGCATCAATTCGTTCTATAACCGGAGGTGTTGAGGACTGGATTTGAGACTGAGTGACGCCCTGCATCTGGGTTAAAGCAGAAAGGACATCTTTGTGGCCATAAAACTGTGGGTCGCCTTCAATAGATCCGGCATTGGCAGTATCGCTACCAATGAAGTCTCTGATGATTTTGCTGGCATGGCCTATCGGGTATCCGCCAATGTTACGGTTGCCGTATTTGGAAATAAGCTTGCTGGTATGTATGTCGTTAGCCGACATCGCTGATACAGCACTGGCGCCAGTAGAATCTTCGCCTGTCTCAGCAGAATCATTACCCTGCTTCGCCTGATTAGGTTTGTTACTGTGCGGGGTATGGGGGGCGCGTAATGTTACTTTTGGCAGGATTCCAGCATCAATAAGCAGATTGTTTAACGTGTCATATAAAATATTGAGATTGTTCGCAACCTCATTGTCGAATAATTTATAAAGGATGAGTTTTTCTGCGGTTGATAACTCAAGGATTGTAATACACTGCTGGAATGACTCACAAAAGTGCAACGGAGTCAGGGCGTTTTTGCTGAAGATCATTGGGGTGTGTTCAGCAAGAAAATCCAGTCTGTATTCAAGATTTCCAATAGTCTCACTGAATTTATCAAAGGTTTTGCCAGCAATAGTATTGATGAGCACTAATTCATCCATGCTATCCTGACTAACTAAACTGAGCTCATCATCGTTATCAGTCGCAGCAGTTTTTGAGGCGGGTGATAAAGCGCTAACCGGTTTTAGATAGGTTCTTAATGCATCAGATAAGCCGCGACTGAGGTTGGCTTTGTCGGTTCTTATGCTGTGTAGCAGGTCGAAATATTGCTTTTGTTCTTCATTGTTACCAGCTTCATTGGCCAGCTCAAACAACGCGGTATCTGCATTGTTAAAAAACGAAGTAAACAGCTCTTTGAGTTGAAAATTCAGTGTGTTTTTTAATTCACTGACCAGCTCATTGTAATTTATGTTGTCGGGTTGTCTGTTTTGTTCGCTCATCGTGTTCTGTGATCATCCATTAAGTAGCCACTTTGTGTTTATTCAAAACTTCCTAGGTTCATATCAACAAAGGCCAGTCCAATACCGTCCTTATCTTTATGTACGACCACAGCCGTGTCATTAGGCAGTTCAACTAATGAGTCCTGGTTGCTTGTTTTTTTGATGGTAACAAGTTCGCCCAAGGGCGGGAATGGCCGGTTTGGTAATAAGATAAAAATACCACCATCACTGATGTTGCGAGTTGTGCCAGTGTGTACGGTACCGTCCGGATAACTTAGTTCAACCATCATAGAGATGGCAAACCGTTCAAAGCGTCGCTGATTGCGTCCTGTAGGAATTGTCATTGTAGTTGAACTGATTTCCCTGATTCAATGTTATATAAGTGCAATATTTAACATTCTAGCGGAAATAGATAAATTTACTAGCCAAAAAACCATCTTATAGCTAACAAAGGGATTTAATAGGTGGGAGGAATGCTAGACGAAGGCGGCTAAGTTGATGTGTAAATGACTGGGGTTAACGTAGCTAACAATGCGTAACTTATTCTCATTATCAGTTACTTCGGCCAGATTTATTTCAAGCGGATGAATTAAATACTCACGACGGGCGTTGTAGATCATCCTAACTTTGGGTTGCAATGAGTTTTGCTTGCTAATTTCATGGACAATAGCAATGCAGCCATTACTGAGTTTGACTAGGCTGCCTACCGGATAAATACCAATGCATTTGATGAATTGTTTGATGATAAGAGAGTCAAATAACTCATCCTTACTTTCAAGTAGCTGTTTTAATACCTGGGTGGGGGCTGTTTCACTGTCAAAAGGCGTTTTAGATGTCATTGAATCATAAAGGTCTGAAAGTCCGAGGATTTGTGACAATGGGTCGATTTCATTGCCTTTTAGTCCATAGGGATACCCTGAGCCGTCAAATCGTTCATGGTGTTGCTGTACAAGACGGATGATCTTCTGATTAATAGCCGCATTGCTTGAAAGCATCTCGACAGAATAGTTGACGTGTTTTTTTAACTGGTTGAATTGAGCTTCTTTTAGTTTGCCTTTATGGCTGACCAGATCGTCGTCAAGCCGAGTCTCACCAATATCATGCAGTAGTGCAGCAGTGCCAAGATTAATTAATGAAGGATAATCAAGGTTTTTCCATTTGCCAAAAGTTAGAGCTAGCACACAAGTGTTAATGGCGTGATCAAAGGTATAGGTGTTTTTATGTCTGATTTGGCCAAGTGCCAGCAAAGCATCCTGATTACGGATAATGGAGTCAGTCATTTGCATTACCGACTCTTTGATGCCGCTAATATTAACTGAACGTCCCATTTTGGCAGCATAAAACGCAGCATCTACGGTATCTAAGGCACGGTGTTTTATAGACTTTGCGGTAGAAATCTCATCTTTAAGGGTGGTCGGTTTGAGAGCCCGAACGGGTGTTTCAGTCTTGTTGCCCTGAGCGTCACGGGGAACATTAAAGGCGATTTTGTGTTTAAGTGACGTTAAAGCCGGGTCAAGACTATCGCTGCCTTTAACAGTATCTATCGTGACGCGTTTGCTGCCTGTTTTAAGGATGTTTTGCAGTAGAACTTTGTTGTTAATGCTGGTGTTTTTTCTGACGCCGGGAAAAAGCGATGGTTCAATATCCAGATCATGTAAATACATGCCTACTCTTAGTTCTGATGTCTGGATTTCTTTTAACATGATATATCACCGTGTGAGCTATTAAAAAAGGCGATGATCACAATGCATTAGTGCCACTGGTCAGTTTAAGCCAAATATTAATTTAACTGGATTTAATAGTAGCCGATGCCGGATAAATAGGAAGTTTTAAGAAGCGAAATGTAGAAAAGAGGTGATAAAAGGACGTCAAATAAGACGAAATACTAATCAGGTGTTATTTTGTTAATAATATTTGTCAGAGTTTTTTTGCTGGCCTGACTGAGGGGGAGTTCTTGCATGAGCTTAAAGTTACGAATCGAGAAGAAGTTTTGGCCATCTAAAAGCAGCTCCTCAATGTGCTGTATATGTGATTCTATATTGATGCACCAGTCATTCCAGATCTTTAGTTCTTCAGCAGAACAACAGGCAATTAGTTCGGGCGTTAATTGTTTAAGCGGGTTTTCAAGAGTGTTAAAAATAAGTCGCCGTATATTGGTTGTTAAAATTTCAAGGCCTTCGAGCTGTCCCTGTTTGTGTTCGTAGTATTTGTCAGGCGACAGGTTCTGGTTATTAATTGGTTTTAGTGTTTTGCAGGTAATATCAGGTGATTTTTCGTGTGCCATGTTTTCCAGTAGAGAGATAAGCTCCCACGGAAACTGAGTCTGAAAATAAGACAGGTTGCGGTAAAGCCATTCGGCACCGCGTTTGCGCTTTAATAGATGTTGTAAGCGTTTCAGGTAGTGAGGCTTGTGGGTAATTATTTTCCTGATGTTCTGCAGCTGAGATTGTGGTGTGCCATCGGAGTAAGAGGTGCTGCCTGAAAGATGAATTTCATCATCAGGTACACTGGTAAGTAAAATTTCGAGGGTTTCCAGTGATATTTCGGTGCCAGGGTGCGAGGCTTTTTTTAGGGGGCAGTGATCCTGCGATTGATATTTGAGCGACTGGAGGGTTCCAGTGTTATCGCTTTTCATCAATGCTGTGTCGCGGTCTGATGTCGAAACTTAACCGAGCTTTTTAGCAAAGCTTTTATTCGGTTAGTCATTCTGTTCAACATCATGAAATAAAAAACGTTATGTTGAAACAAGTGTTTAATGCGTCCAAGTTGTTCTTGAATCTCTTTATCTTTGGCTAAACGACAGAGTTTGTCAAATGTTTTTATATTTAAAAATCGATGCGCAGATTTAATCTGATTAAATTGCGGTGACAATTCATAGCGCCATTCGCCTCGCGTCTGATCGTGAAGTGGATCTGGAGAAACTTTTAATACGGAGTTTAAAAGAGAATAAAGCAGTTCATTAACTAAACTGTAAAAGTTTTGACTGATGATGTGGCTGTATTTAATGGCTGCGATATTGCTGGTTGAAGTATGCACTAATTGAGGCAGTACCTGATCAGGGCAGTGTAGTTTAAATTTACAGAGACGAGAATTAATCAAGACAGCGGCATTGTCATTTAATAAGTGATTAATTTTTTTGCGCGGTAGTGTCTGTTTTTCTAAGCACTCAGAAATGAGTAGGTTTTGCTGTTGTTTACCAATAGCTGTATCAAAAGTATTGGGTTTTGTGCTGTCTGCTATGCTGGAGAGTGAATGATTAAGTTGCTGCATACTGAGTGAATAGCCGTTAATGCTGGGTGGTGTTGTGTTTTCGGCCGGCGTTGCTGGTACATCGGTTAATCTGGAGGGGCTTGTGCAAATAGTATTTTTTTTCACCTTGTTTTAGTCTCCATCGGTGGTGATAAGGACGTTAAAAGTGGCGCTTGCTGTTAGGTGCCTTAGCTTTAATCAGCTTTATATAACTGTTATAAATACATGGTTTTCTACTATAGGTAGATGATGGTGTGTCTGTCAAGTACAATATGTGGGGGGTGTTGCCTGTGGATAACGTGTTGATGAGTTGTTTGTATGTTGTTGATTATCCAATAGAGAAAAAATAATAACTGGAGGATCGGACGCTAAGGCGGGTATTTTTAGTTTGGCTGGGCTGGTCGCTATATGTTTCGGCTAGTTTGCTGGATTGGCTTCTGATCTATTGTGAGAGCATATAAACAAGATAAATAAGGCTGCATAGTTGTGAAAAATGCACGGCGGTTTGTGTTCTGACTAAGATCAGCGTGATTTGTTGAGGTGATCTTTTAAGAGTAACCTCGGTCTTGGCGGACATTTGTTGGCTTTGATGACGTATCGCTGGTAACAAGTGGGTTAGTAATAAGCTATAACTCATGCCCAATATGGCTAGCAGAAATCCTGCTGAACGTGCTTCACCGAGGATAGCAATAATGCCGCTGAGAATTGAGATAAGGGTATTAAAGCGGTAGAAACGCTTAAATAGTTCGCTGGTTTCGGTATTTTGCGGCCAGTCCTTAAATAAGGCTTGATGAAATAAGCTCAGTAACAAAAAACCACCGATTTGTATGCCGCAACCCGTTGCTGCAATTAAACGTAAAGATTCATAAATATCCATACCGAATTGTAACGTATTCAGGGGTCTTGTGGCAGATCGTGCCAGATAACCCCAATGATAATGAAGTAGAATAAGCTCAGAAATTAGGGCATAGTTAAGTATTGAATTATTTAATATATCTGTCTTTAAATGTAACTGTATAGGTGTAATGTGGCTGTTATTGAACTGACGAAAGAAAATATAGAAGAAACGATCACATCGAACGAGATTGTATTGATTGATTTCTGGGCTCCCTGGTGCGGCCCTTGTAAATCATTTGCTCCCATTTATGAAGAAGTGGCGGGAAATAATGATGGCGTTGTTTTTGCAAAAGTAAATACTGAAGATGAGCAGGAGCTGGCTGGGCATTTCCAGATTCGTTCGATTCCGACGCTAATGATATTTCGTCAGCAAATCGTTCTCTATTCAGAGGCAGGTATGCTGCCTGCGCCTGCGTTGCAGGAAATTGTGGATAAAGTAAAAAGTCTGGATATGGAGCAGGTTAAGAAGGATATAGAGGCGGAGCAAGCGCAGAGCTGATTGTGTTATTTTCAGGCAAAAAAAAGACCGGAAAACCGGTCTTTTTTTTTGCCTGAAAAAGATGCTTTAAACTTTTGGTAGTTTCTTCAGGGCGTCTTTTTCCCATTTGGACATGAATGCCTGCAGTGCTTTTCCACCATCGGCTAGCAGCTTGGTCAGCTGGTCGACGTTTTTAGTGACTTGTTTGAGTTCTTCTTTGCTGCGTTTCAGTGTTTCACGCGCTTCTTTGATTTGAGCTTGCATCGTTTTTGCCTGAACAGCCGGTTTTGCAGCTTTTTTCTTGGTAATTTTTTTCTTAGCCGCTGTCTTTTTAGGGCTGGCTTTTACAGCTGGCTTTTTAGCGGCTTTAGGTTTTGCTTTAGTCGCAGCCTTGACAGCAGTTTTCTTGCTGGTGGTAGGCTTGGCTTGGGCTGTTGTTGTCGGTTTTGCTGCTGCCTGAGGCTTGCTTGCAGGAGTTGTTGTGGTTGCAGGTTTAGAAGCTGCTGGCATTGCGGGCTTTGAAACCACTGCTGCTGGCTTGGCTGCCGCCGGTGTGTTCGACATAAAGCCCTGTGAGCTGCTGCTTTGTGCTGGTGCAGAAGATCCAAATGAGGGTTTTGCTGGCACGGCCGGCTTATTGTAAGACGGTGTTGATGTAGGCGCTGCAGCTGGAGTGCTGGCTGATGGTGTGCTGCTAGCAGGTGTTGACTGGGAAGAGTTGCTGTCAACTTCAGGTTTATTATTATTGAAACTGTTTGACTTCTCGTCATTCATTGCTTTTTCCCCACCTGGTGGTGTACTTGTTTTGATTGAACTGTCCATTGTACGAACATCTTTGAGCGCCGCAAGTAGATGTTTAAAAATATTGTTTATTTCACCCTGACCTTCAATGATTTTAAGTTTATTTTGTGCTTTATAGTAGTTTATTAGCGGCATTGTTTGCGCTTCATAGACCCGAATACGGTTTGCAATCGTCTCTTCATTATCATCACTTCGGTGGTGTAGCTCAGCGCCACAATTGTCGCACTGATTATCCAGAATCGGCGGCTTTGTGTAGATATTAAAGGCGGAGCCGCATGCTTCACAACTCATGCGACCACTGAGTCTTTCCATCAGGTTATCAAAATCGACTTGTATCAGACAGGTGCAGTCGATGGGCAGATGTAGCTCGTCGAGTAATTGGTTGAGTTGGTCGGCTTGGTCGAGGTTGCGGGGAAAACCATCTAAAATAAAGCCGTTAGTTGCGTCTGCTTGGTTAAGTCGTTCCTGAATCATGCCTAGAACGATCTTGTTAGAAACCAGCTGACCTGCATCCATGGCGGCTTTGGCTTGTCTTCCCAGCGCTGTTTGATTTTTTACTGCGATGCGCAGCAGATCACCGGTAGAAATCTGAGGTATCTTGTAGTGTTCGGCCAGTTTGATGGCTTGTGTGCCTTTGCCCGAGCCCGGTGCTCCTAATAATACGATCCTCATGATCTAAGATTCCCCATGGTTTTCTGTTTGTTTATATTTTTAGTATCTGTGGATTTTAGTCAAAGCCCGGTTAAAGTCGATAGTAAGATTGGCTTTTTTTGGCATTTTTAGTAAATATTTCTTATCCGTGGCGTACTTCTGCCGGCTGATAACGAGTATAATTCCTAACGTTTACAGTTATAACCAAGGTTAAATGAATGAATTTAGAACATATTCCACTGGGCGAGAATGTACCAGACATTATTAATGTTGCGATTGAAATACCAGCCCATGGTGCTCCGGTTAAATACGAAGTAGATAAAGACTTTCGTGCATTAATTGTTGACCGCTTTATGGGTACCGCTATGTTCTATCCCTGTAACTACGGTTTTGTGCCGCATACCTTGTCGGATGATGGTGATCCGGTCGATGTGCTGGTTATTACTCCGGTGCCAGTAATTAGCGGATCTGTGATTGCCTGCCGTCCGGTTGCTGTCCTTAAAATGACAGATGAAGCCGGAGAGGATTCAAAGGTATTGGCTGTGCCTACAGATAAACTGACGCCGCTGTACAGTAAGGTTAACGGTCCGGAAGATTTACCGCAGGAATTGCTGGCACAAATTTCCCATTTCTTCGAGCAATACAAAGCGCTGGAGCCGGGCAAATGGGTCAAGGTTGATGGCTGGCATGATGCAGAAGAGGCCAAAGAAGAAATCGTGACCAGTATCGATCGATATAACCAGCTGCACGGAATCACTGACTGATAGATATTGTGATTTTGAATAGAAGATTGTTGATCAAATGCCAGTAGCGGGGGATTGAAGTAATGATGTCCCGGACGCTGATTAAAGACCTTTACAAGGAAGCTCGGATATTTAATATCCGAGCTATCATAGCTGCATTGGTGGCTGTTATTTTAGTGAGCTTGCTGTGGGGGCGGTTGTTTCAGTTGCAAATAACCGAGCATGCTCATTTTGATACGTTATCGAATAATAATCGTGTGCGTCTGATGTCAACCGAGCCTAATCGAGGCTTGATTTATGATCGCAATGGAATGGTGCTGGCGGAAAACAGGCCGACCTTCAGCCTGGATATCATCCCGGAAGAAGTCGGTCAGCTGGATCAGACCCTGGAAGAGCTGAAAAGCCTGATTACGATCAGTGACAACGACATTCGAAGTTTTAATAAAACCTTAAAAAGACGCAAACCGTTTCAAAGTGTATCCCTGAGGTCAAATCTCAGTGAAAAGGAAGTGGCTGTTCTGGCGGTCAACCGTTATCGCTTTCCCGGTGTGGATTTCAAAACAAAGTTAACCCGTTATTATCCCATGGGCAGTAGCGCGGTCCACGTACTGGGCTATGTTGGTCGAATTGATGAAGATGAATTACAAAATGTTGATGCATCCCAGTACAACGGTTCCAGTTCGATCGGAAAGATCGGCATAGAAAGCTATTACGAGAAAGAACTACGAGGTCAGCGAGGCTACCAGAAAGTTGAGGTCAATGTGCAGGGGCGAGTGCTTAGAGTGCTCGAGGAAACGCCACCGATAGCCGGTAAAGATTTGATATTAAGCATCGATGCGGGTTTGCAATCTACCGCAGAATACGCGATGGGAAATAACAGTGGTGCAATGGTTGCGATAGAGCCAGAAACCGGCGAGGTGTTGGCAATGGTGAGCATGCCATTATACGACCCCAACCTTTTTGTTCATGGTATATCAAATAAAGCCTATAAAATCCTGCAAAACACGGGGCGGCGTCCGCAGTTTAATCGGGCCTTATCAGGGCAGTATCCGCCTGGCTCGATAATGAAACCATTTATAGGTCTCGGTGGGCTGGATGCATCAGTGGTAGGGGTCAATGAAGAGATATTTTGTGAAGGTTATTTCATGTTACCGAATGAAGAAAGAAGATATCGGGACTGGAAAAGAACCGGGCACTTAGACACCACAATGAAAAAAGCGCTGGCTGAATCCTGTGATGTTTATTTTTATCAGCTAGCTTATCTTATGGGTATAGACAGAATTTCCAGTTTCTTAAATCAATTTGGTTTTGGCAAAAGAATGGGGATCGATACCACCAGTGAGCAGTCGGGGTTGTTGCCATCACGAGAATGGAAACAAAAAACCAAAAAGACCATCTGGTATCCTGGTGAAACACTGATTACCGGGATTGGTCAGGGTTATATGCTGGCAACGCCGTTGCAAATGGCTGCGGCAACCGCGACTTTGGCGATGCGTGGTCAGCGCAAGCAGCCGCATTTGTTAAAATCCAGCCGGGATAATCAAACGGGAGAAACGGTGGCATATCAGCCGCCAGAACTGAAACCGGTCACTATAAAGTCTAACCGGCACTGGTCGAATATCATTGCCGGCATGAAAGAAGTGGTACATGGCAGCCATGGCACGGCAAGGGCGCTGGGTCATAGCCTGACCTATCAAATGGCCGGTAAGACCGGAACCGCACAGGTTTATGGTATTGCACAGGGTGAGGTCTATGATGAAGAGGGGTTGGCCTTAAAATTACGAGATCATGCGTTATTTTCCGCTTTTGCACCGATACGAAAACCACGTATTGCAGCGGCTATCATTATTGAAAATGGTGGCAGCGGCGGACACGTTGCCGCACCGATAGCCAAACAAGTATTCGATCATTACATACATAAGAATTACGGTAACCATGCGCGCTGATTATTTTGAATCAAATGACACCGGACGACTAAAACTCTTTCAGTCGCTTCGACTCGACCCGCCTTTGACCATGGCCTTGTTATTGCTGACCGCCTGTGGCCTGGGAATACTTTACAGTGCGGGCAGTCAAAACATTGATCTGATATTTCGCCAGCTGACCCGTCTCTCACTGGCTTTTGGTGTGATGGTGTTAATGGCACAAATTCCACCGCAAAATTTCCGTTTATGGGCGCCTTGGATATTTTTGCTGGGTATTGTCTTGCTGACCTCGGTACTGGTGTTTGGTGATGTGGGTAAAGGAGCTAAACGCTGGCTCGATTTTGGGGTTGTCAGATTCCAGCCATCTGAAATGATGAAATTAGCCGCGCCGATGATGGTGGCCTGGTTTTTAGCTGACAAGCCATTGCCACCCAGTTTTAAACACCTAGCTGTGGCGCTGATTCTGGTCATTATGCCAACCATGCTGATTGCTAAACAACCTGATTTGGGTACCTCTTTACTGATTGCGGCGGCAGGTTTTTTTGTGATTTATTTTGCCGGTTTAAAATGGCGGGTACTGGCCGGATTTGCTGTTCTTGTCGCAGCGATGACGCCACTGGTATGGCATTATATGCATGACTATCAACGGCGCCGTGTTTTGACCTTTTTAAACCCTGAAAATGATCCATTGGGCTCGGGTTACCATATTATTCAGTCAAAAATAGCGATTGGCTCGGGTGGTTTGTACGGCAAAGGCTGGCTCAATGGTACTCAGTCACATCTGGATTTTCTACCGGAGCGCTCAACCGATTTTATATTTGCCGTTTTTGCAGAGGAATTTGGCTTCATAGGCGTTATTGTGCTGCTGGCGCTGTATGTATTTATTGTTATTCGTGGTCTGGTAATCGCATCTCAGGCACAAGACAGTTTCGGGCGTTTACTGGCAGGCAGTTTAAGTCTGACTTTTCTGGTATATTTATTCGTTAATGTAGGTATGGTTTCCGGGCTGCTCCCGGTAGTTGGTGTGCCTTTACCACTGGTCAGTTATGGGGGAACCTCAATGGTGACCTTAATGGCTGGATTCGGTATGCTGATGTCAATACAGTCACATCGAAGGCTTTTGAGACAATAGAGATAATGAAATTAATTAAAAAGAATGGTTTATTAATGCTTTGCATGATGTTGTTGGTCGTTAATGTCAGTGCAGAGACTTCCTATTGGCAGCGTCCGGTGGTCAAGGCTTTCATTGATGAAATGGTTAAAAAGTACGACTTTGATAAAGACGAGCTGGTTAACTGGTTTTCAGCTTCGCAAAAGCGCCAGTCTATCATTGATGCGATGATGCGACCGGCAGAAGCCAAACCATGGAAACAGTACCGGCCAATATTCTTAACCGATAAGCGGATTACCAAAGGTGTGGCGTTCTGGCAAAAGAATCGGGATTTATTAGCTAAGGCTGAGGCGCAGTTCGGGGTGCCAGCCGAAATTATTGTTGCCATTATTGGGGTTGAAACCTATTACGGCAGACAAATCGGGCGTTATCCGGTGATAGATGCGCTGGCAACGCTGGGTTTTGATTACCCGCCCAGAGCGAGTTTTTTTAAGAAAGAACTAGAACAGTTTTTATTGCTGGCTAGAGATGAAAAACTGGCAATGAATCAGACTCTGGGATCATACGCCGGAGCAATGGGTATGGGGCAGTTTATACCCAGTAGTTACCGACGTTATGCGGTTGATTTTGATAATGATGGTCAGCGCAATCTATGGACGACATCTGATGCGATTGGCAGTGTCGCCAATTATTTCAAGCGACATGGCTGGCGTGAAGGCGAACAGGTAATTGTCAGGGCTGATGCCAATGGCCGTAAACACCAAGCGGAAGGTCGAATGATGAAACCTCATCGGTCCGTCGAAAGTTTCAGAGATCAGGGTTTGAGTTTTGAGAAAAACATTACAACAAAAAATGATCAGGCTGTATTGGTAAAACTCAACGGCAAAGAGGGTTCGGAATACTGGATTGGATTGCATAACTTTTATGTTATCAGTCGCTACAATCACAGCCCAAAATATTCGATGGCTGTGTTTCAATTAAGTCAGGAAATTAAACACCGGATGCAAGGGCGATAGTAATGACCGCGCGGCTCATTGTTCTTGCCAGTTTTATAGTGTTGCAGGCATGTGCCAGCAGAGGTGATTATGCGCCTCATGATGCAAACGATGTGTCAGCCCATTCAGCTGATGCGATACCAAAAAATGAACCCAAAAGTCGCTACGGCAACCCAAAGTCATATGAAGTAAGAGGTATCCGCTACCACGTGCTGGAGTCGTCAGAAGGTTATACTCAGCGTGGTATTGCCTCATGGTACGGTACAAAATTTCATGGCCGCAGAACATCAAGCGGTGAAACCTATGATATGTACCAGATGACAGCAGCTCATAAAACGCTGCCAATCCCCTGTTATGTTGAAGTGACAAACATCGATAATAATAAAAAAATTATCGTTAAAGTGAATGACAGAGGCCCTTTTCACGAAGGACGAATTATCGATTTGTCGTACGCTGCGGCAAAAAAATTAGGGATTAGTGGAAGCGGTACCGGGAATGTAGAAATTCAAACGGTAACAACCAGCCATCTGGCGTTAAATACCAGTCGCTCACTGCTTCCAGAGTCCAGCGGTGGTGATGGACAAATCTACGTACAATTAGGTGCATTTGGTGCCTATGATAATGCAGAAAGTCTGGCCAGTCAGCTGCGTGAAAGTCAGTTTCGCACAGTCCGGGTGCATCGTGCAGGTGGCGCACGAAATACTTTGTATAAAGTCAGAATTGGACCGATGCCATCCAGGGATGTGGCTTATGGCGTGCTCTCCCGCTTAACAAAGACCGGGCAAACATCAGCACGGATAGTTGTTGATTAAGTGTTAATAATGAATTTGCCTTTTGAATATTCTTGTTTAAACAAACAAAAGAGACATATATGACCCTGATAAAAAACAGTTTGATTCTGAGTTTATTGTGTTTTGTGTTATCAGCGCACGCAGCAATACCCGTACCCGCAGCACCGAAGCTGTCAGCTAAAAGTTTTTTACTAATCGATATCAATAGCGATACGGTATTAGCACAGAAAAAAATAGATAGGCTGATTGAACCGGCCAGTATTACCAAAATGATGACTGCTTATGTGGTTTATAAAGAGCTGGAAATTGGCCGTATAACGCTGGACGAAAAAGTTACAATCAGTGAAAAAGCCTGGCGTATGAAAGGCTCTAAAATGTTTGTTGAAGTAGGTTCAAAAGTTCGTCTTGGTGATCTGCTCAGAGGCTTAATTATTCAGTCAGGAAATGATGCTAGTGTCGCACTGGCTGAGCATATTGCTGGCACCGAAATTATCTTCGCCGATTACATGAATCAGTATGCGAAAGCGCTGGGTATGAACAAAACCCATTACGTAAACAGTACGGGATGGCCTCATAGCCGACATAAAACAACAGCGCGGGATATTGCCATACTGGCAAAAGCCTTAATTGAAGAGTTTCCAGAACATTACACACTCTATTCTGAAAAATCGATGACCTATAACGGCATCAAACAATACAACCGAAATAAGTTGCTATGGCGGGATAAAAGTATTGATGGCATTAAAACTGGCCACACCGATTCTGCCGGTTACTGTCTGGTGGCATCTGCCAAACGTGGTGAGATGCGTTTAATTTCAGTTATTCTAGGTACAGCAAGCAACAAGGCGCGGACTGATCAGAGTCAGAAACTATTGAATTATGGTTTTCGTTTTTATGAAAGTCATGCACTCTATACCGCTGGCGAAGGCCTGAAAGATGTGCGTATCTGGGAAGGCGAAAAAGAAAAACTGGCGCTGGGTTTGCTGCAGGATTTAACGGTGACGATCCCGCGCGGGCAGTATAAAAAGCTCGAAGCTTCAATGGAGATTGACCAGACAATTATTGCCCCAGTTAAAAAAGGTCAGGAGATTGGATCGGTACATGTAAAACTCAATGGTGATGAAATTATCACTATGCCTCTGGTTGCGCTCAATTCGATTGCCAAAGGCGGCTTGTTACAGCGAGCAAAAGATAAGTTTATATTGCTGTTCGATTAAAATATTCTGTACCGTGAACGATAGTGATCAGATAGTTTATTTAAACGGTGAATTCAAAGCGATTGCCGATGCCTGTGTCTCGGTACTGGACCGGGGTTTTTTGTTTGGCGATGGTGTTTATGAAGTGATTCCTGCCTATGGCGGAAATTTGCTGAGACTGCAATCTCATCTACAGCGTTTACAAAATTCGCTGGACGGGATTCGCTTAAAAAACCCGATGTCTGATCAGGCATGGGCTCAGATGCTGCAGCAGTTGCTGCATAAAAATACCGGCACTGACCAGAGTCTTTATCTGCAGGTCACCCGAGGTGTAACAGGCAAGCGTGATCATAATTTCCCTGATAAAGTCACTCCGACGGTGTTTGCTATGAGTAACAGGCTGCTAACGCTGCCACCTGCAGTAGCCGAGCAGGGGATAGAAGCAGTCACCTTGGATGATATTCGATGGCGCGCCTGCAATATAAAAACCACTGCTTTGCTGGCCAATACATTATTACAGCAACAGGCAACCGATAAAGGGGCTGGCGAATCAATACTGATCCGTGATGGCAAGGCTACTGAAGGTGCGTCGAGCAATGTTTTTGCTGTACTCAACGGCACAATTGTAACGCCACCGGAAGGGCCTTTGTTGTTACCCGGTATTACCAGAGACTTAGTATTAGAACTGGCACGTGAGCATGGTATGCCTGCTCAGGAAAGCGAGATAACTGAATCAGAGCTGCGTAGTGCCAGCGAAATCTGGATGACCAGTTCGACACGAGAAATCGTACCGGTTTTAAAGCTTGATGGTCGACAGGTTGGTGAAGGAAAAGCCGGCCCGCTGTGGCACAAAATGATTAAAATTTATCAGCAGTATAAACAACAGTTAAGAGAAGGGTGCTGAATGGCTGAAGAAAACGAAACATTACTGGAGTTTCCCTGTGATTTCCCGATCAAGGCTTTTGGCCATACCGGAGATATTCTTGAGGCCGCTGTAAAAGAGATAGTTGATCGTCATGTTGATAATCTGGCGGAATGCAGCATCAAAACAAACGCCAGTAAAAATGCAAAATATACCAGCATGACTGTGACGATCCGAGCCACCAGTAAAAGTCAGATCGATGCGATTTATCTCGATTTGAGCGCCTGTGAACATGTGGTGATGGCACTTTGAGTTTGCTGCGGGTACGCGATTTAGGCTGCCAGCAATACCTGCCGGTGTGGGAAAAAATGCAGGCCTTTACTGAGCAGCGAGACAATACGACAGAAGATGAAATCTGGTTGTTAGAACATGAGCCTGTATTTACCCAAGGCATGAACGGTAAACCGGAACATATCCTGAATAAAACAGAGATACCAGTAGTTGAAATTGACCGTGGCGGACAGGTTACCTATCACGGGCCGGGGCAGCTGATCGCATATTGCCTGTTTGACCTTAAACGAAAAAAATTTGGGATCAGGCAAATGGTTACAGCGCTTGAGGATGCAGTGATTGATCTGTTATCTGATGAAAGCATCAAGGCTGTTGCCCGAAAAGATGCACCGGGAGTTTATGTTGAAGGTGCTAAAATAGCAGCGCTTGGTTTAAGGGTTAAAAGAGGTTGTAGTTATCACGGACTGAGTCTGAATGTCGATATGGATTTAACACCATTTAAAGATATTAATCCTTGTGGCTATGAAAACCTTGACGTAACACAATTAAAAAACCTTGGGATAAAAACAACACTTTCAGCAGCAAAAGAAAAACTGCTGGTAAAAATTTGCCAACAGTTTTCGATTGATCAAATAACACGATTGAATGGTTTTTAAATACAGTTTAAGATTTTGGTAAGCTAAATGAACAAAGAAAAAAAACAGGCTAAAGAAGTCGGCGTTAAATATCGCGGCGCAGAAAAACTGGCAAAGATTCCGGTTAAGGTCGAGAGAACGCAGACGCCGCTAAGAAAGCCAGCATGGATACGGGCAAAGTCGCCGGCTCGGCCTGAAGTTAAAAAACTTAAAGAAGTGTTGCGAGAACATAAATTACATACGGTCTGTGAAGAAGCGAACTGCCCTAACCTAGGCGAGTGCTTTAGCGGAGGTACAGCAACCTTTATGATCATGGGTGATATATGCACCCGTCGTTGCCCGTTTTGTGATGTCGGTCATGGCAGGCCTAATCCACTTGATCCCGATGAGCCAGTAAATATGGCGAAAACAATAGCTGATATGGCGCTGAATTATGTAGTGATTACTTCAGTTGACCGGGATGATTTGCGGGATGGCGGGGCATCACATTTTGTCAGCTGTATTCAGGAAACACGCAAGCGTGTGCCAGCTATCCAGATAGAAATATTGGTGCCGGATTTTCGTGGACGTATGGAGATTGCGCTGGATCTGATGAAAGCAGCACCACCCGATGTATTTAATCATAATCTGGAAACGGTGCCGCGTTTATATAAGCAGGCACGCCCCGGTTCAGATTATCAGTGGTCACTGGATTTAATTAAAAACTTTAAATCGATGCACCCGACAGTGCCGACAAAATCAGGCCTGATGCTGGGGCTGGGTGAAGAAATAGAAGAAGTAAAAGTTGTCATGCAAGATCTTCTCGATCATGGCTGCGAGATGCTGACATTAGGCCAGTACTTGCAACCGAGTCTGGATCATTTGCCGGTAATGCGCTATGTCACGCCGGAAGAGTTTGAACAGCTGAAAGAATTGGGGATGGCAATGGGTTTTAAAAATGTCGCGAGCGGACCGATGGTCAGGTCTTCATATCATGCAGATCAGCAGGCTCATAATGCGCTGTGAGTTATCGCTCAAATCAGGCAGTTTAAGTTTATAGACCTTGTTATTTTAATCAATACTTGTTATGAATGTTGGCATAATAAAAATCAGGAAAAAAAATGAATAGATTGGCAGCAATAGTATTTACAACGTTTTGTGTTTATTTATCAAGTGCCCCGTCATTTGCCGCCGGAAACCAGTACGAAGAAACTTATAATGTTGGTTTTGTGTCCGGTAATATTGATGGTGGTTTTGAATTTGGTGAAGCGGCTGTCAGTGGTTTTTCACTAACGGCACGTAATAAAAAGTCAGTGCTCGAATACGTCAATATGAGTTCAGATGCCGGTGATTTGCAGACAGCAGGGGATACCTGGGAAGCTGATCTACAGGGTATATACCTGTCGCTATTGGGTGAAGGTCAACCTTATATGAAATTTAAAGTAGGTAGTCTGAAACAGGAAATGATCCGAACCGAAAGTGGTGTTGTTAGCAGCGAACTGACAACCATTACTTCATATGGGCTGGGTTTTGGGTTTAAGCTGGGATCGAGAATCTTACTCGAGGTTGAAGTCACGTCATTGGATAACGATATGACATTAATGGCGGCAACGATACTGTTTTAAATTATAGGTGCGAATAAAGAAGGATATCATGGGGATGATTGGATGAAGGTTTTCAAACTTTATGTTGTGGTCTTTTGCTTATGTTTTTTTGCGACAAAAAGCTGGGGCGGAATTCAGGGGGACTGGTGGATTGTAAAGAAAGGCGATACGCTGTATGGAATATCGCGTGCTGTTTATCCAAAAAACGCTCGTTTACAAGCCGAACTCAGAAAAGATATCATCAGATTAAACTCTGCAGTATTTAAAAAGGGTAAAGGCGGCTTGTATATAGGTGCAAAACTCAGGTTGCCAGAGCGCAGCAGCCCTGGTATGTCTGCCAGCATCAAGTCAAAAATAAATAACGAAAATCCAGTTAAAAAGATCCAGAAGGTTGTTGAAATAGAAAAAAAGAAACAGCCCACTATGTTTCTTTTAAAAGAGAACCGCTGGCCTGTTAGCTCCGGTGATAGCCTGTATTCGATCGCGAAAAAGTTTTTTCCCAGCTCAAGCAGAAAGCAATTCAAATTAAGGCAGGATATCTTTGATCTAAATCCCGATGTTTTTAGTGCCGGGAAAAATACCCTGGAAATGGGTTATGTCCTGATCATGCCCGACTACGTTGTGGAGAAAACGGAACCAGCAGCTCAGATGTCTGCTCAGAACGAAGCGGATAGTGATTCAGAAGAGCATGGAAATGTAACGGTTTATCAGCCTCACAGTAATTTTAATTCAAAGTGGTCGCTGAGTCTGGGGTATTCTGAAGGCGGTGATATCGCCCAGACAACCCAAGGTGGTCGTGATATTGAGTTTGGCAGTGGTATGCATCTGCGACTGAATGTCGATGGTTTGTGGAAAAGCCGGCATGGCTATCGTATGGCATTAGGTTACCAGTATGACAAGGTGACTGCCGGTGCCAGTGACAGTGCGGAACTGGCGCAGTCCGATTTTCAGTTGCTCTATCTGTTTAATGGCAGAAGCTCGGTGTTTGGTATTGGCGCATCGTATCACGATAAAATTGTTTTTGAGCTGGATACAGTGGCGACAGGGTATTACAGGGCTGATTATAAACCTGCTGCTGCCGCTACTATGCTGTATGAATATAAACGCTTCTTTGGTGGTCAGATTATCGGTTTTGCATACAGCGCTTTTGAATCAGAGATGGTTCAGAATACAACTAAAATTGATTTTACAAGAACCGAATTTTATCTGCGCTGGATGTTTTAACTGAGTTCGTCTTTCAGTTGCTGCAGTCTTTCTGGGGTACCGATATCAAGCCATTTTCCCGGATAATATTCAGCGCTTATCAGCTTTTTATCAGCCGCACTTCTGAGCGCAGGAGCCAGTGGGAAACGTGCTTCCGGCTGATTAAAGAGTGCGGCGCGGTAGATGCCGATACCAGAAAAAGTAAAGCGTGGGCTGCCGGTATTCGATAACAGATCGTGATCAATAGCAAAATCACCCTGCGGATGTTGTTGCGGATTATCAACTAAGATAAGGTGTGCCAGATGCTGCGATGCCAGTTCAGGCAAACTGTTAAAGTCATAGTCACACCAGATATCACCGTTAATCACTAAAAAGCTGTCATGACCAAGCAAAGCCAGGGCTTTTTTAATACCGCCTCCTGTTTCTAATGCTTCGTTTTCATCGGAATAGGAAATGCTGACGCCATAATGGCTGCCGTCGCCGAGTTTATTATGTATTTTGTCAGCGAGCCAGGCGGTGTTAATCACCAGATCGTTAAAACCGGCCGCCTTTAAATTAAAAATATGATGTTCTATCAGACAGTGCTGATTAACCATCAGCAGTGGCTTGGGTGTGTTGTCCGTTAGTGGCCGCATGCGTTCGCCGCGCCCGGCTGCCAGTATCATAGCCTTCATAGAGCTTCAGGCCATTCCAAATTCAGTTTTTCTGCAATCTTGAGTTCCTGTAACAAAAGCGTTAACGGGTATAACAGCGGGTAGCGATTACAGGTGTCGATGATGTACTGAAAAGTACGGGGCAGGTCGTTCATATATTCGGGTTTGTTATCCCGGATATTAAGTCGAGAAAAAATGCCGAGCACTTTCAGGTGCCGTTGCACAGCGATCAGATCAAACCACTGTAAAACTGTTTCCAGTGTAACGTGCTTGTCGATAATGTTTTTTTGCTGTGCTTGCTTTAGATAGTATGCCACCCATTGTTCAAGCTGTGGTCTTGGCCAGCTGATGTAACAGTCTTTTAATAAGGATGCGAGGTCGTAGGTGACGGCGCCGTTAACCGCATCCTGAAAATCCAGCACGCCGGGGTTAGAGGTTGCTGTTTGCATCAGGTTGCGGCTGTGGTAGTCACGGTGTACAAAAACATTAGGTTGTTGCAGAGCATTCTCAGTCAGGCAGTCATAAACAGCATCGAGCAGTTGTTGTTGTTTCTGGTTTAAACTGATCTGTAAATGTTTGCTGATAAACCACTCGGGGAAGAGCTGCATTTCTTTTTCTAATAAAGCTTTATCGTAAGCTGGCAGTTCTCTGGCCGGTACAGACTGGATTTGAATCAGTGTGTCGATGGCATCTTTGTAGAGATCTTTTGCATTGTTCTCATCTAAAACCGACAGATATTGGGTATCACCTAAGTCGGATAATAATAAAAAGCCTTGGCTGAGATCTTCGGCGATCACCTCTGGCGCATGAATACCACCTAAACATAGCTGTTTTGCGATGGTTATAAACGGCCGGCAGTCCTCTTTGTCCGGTGGTGCATCCATTGCTATCATGCTTTTGTTGTTATCAGTAATACGGAAATAACGACGGAAACTGGCATCGGCAGAAGCAACCGATAAATCAAACTGATCACTGTTAAGCTGCTGAGCCAGCCAGACTCTGAGTTTTTGCAGGCGTATATCGTTGGTCATGTTATGGCACGTTTTTTTATGATTGTTATAATATCAACCTTAATTGTAGCAGATAAGAAGAGAATCAGACTATGAAAGCACCTGTTGTGGTCGTCGGGCTGGGTGAAATTGGCGCTGTCTTTGCGCGCGGCTTTTTGAAACTGGGCTACCCTGTCTACCCAGCAAGACGGCAGGATAATCTAGAGCAGCTGAGGACGGAAATACCGGCACCGGTGGCTGTTATCGTGGCTGTCGGCGAAGCAGATCTGCAGGCGGTATTAAAACAGATTCCTGAGCAATGGCATTCAGTGCTGGTACTGTTGCAAAATGAGCTGTTACCAAGAGACTGGGAAATACTTGGGCAGGCGCCTACGGTTATCTCAATCTGGTTTGAAAAAAAGCCGGGCATGGACTCAAAAGTGATCATTCCGTCACCGGCTTATGGCGCTCTATCGCAGTTGATACATGATGCGCTGGCTAGTGTGAATATTGCCGTTAAAATAGTCACCGATGAGCAAGCGATGTTAGCGGAGCTGGTGGTTAAAAACCTCTATATTCTGACGTCAAATATCGCCGGTCTGGAAGTGGGTGGAAATGTTGCTGAATTATGGTCGCAGCATCGCGAACTGGCAGAAGCGGTGATCGATGACATATTGTTACTGCAGCAGCAATTAACCGGGCAACAGTTTAATAAACAAGAACTGATCGAGCTGATGCTGGTTGCCTTTAATGGCGATCCACTGCACCAGTGCATGGGCCGAAGTGCGCCGGCGCGTTTACAACGTGCGCTGGATCAGGCTGTGGAGCTGGGTGTTGAATTAAAAAAATTACCGCAGATTAGCGCGGCCAGTTGATAATCCGGCTTTAAAGTGATGAAGGCAGCAGTAACGATGCTCTGCCTTTATCATTAAAGCTGCAGCTGATGCTGGCAGCATATTCAATTTTCAGGCGGTTATAAACATCATCCAGTGTCAGCCCCATGGTTTTTGCAAAGACGACACGAATGACACCGGCATGAGCGATAATTAAGATACGTTTTGACGGATGTTGTGATGCCAGCTGCTCCAGCTTGTGCCAGATCCGGTTAGAAAATTTTTCCAGTGGCTCTGCACCGTCGGGGCGGTTCTCTACAGGATTAAGACGAAAGCGCTTATAGGCTTCGGTATCATGTAACTGAATCTCCTCTTTTGTACGTCCTTCCCAGACACCAAAACCAATTTCTTTTAACTGATCATCGATAATTAATTCGATGCTCATTTTGGCAGCCGTCTTTTTGGCAAACTCCAGACAGCGCGATAGTGGTGAGCTGATAATAAGATCCCACTGCGTTCCCTGAGCTATGGCCGCCTGCATCTGCTGCCAGCCTGAGGCGGTTAGCGGATGATCTACGCCACTGCCGCGGAAACAATCCTCACCTTCTGGCTCGCCGTGTCGCAGAATGTCAAAGCGCGTGTGATGCGGCATTAACTAGTTCCAGCCCAGTAAGAAAAGCACAGCTATAGTGGCCAGCCAGAAAATCATACTGCGCAGTACTAAACCGCGGTAGGCACTTAAATAGGCTGCTTTGTCATTACTGTCGTTGCCTTCGAGGGCACCGAGACAGATATCAATGAGCAGATACTGGCCGCTCCTGTCGGTTTCCTTGTTCTCTTTAAAGGCAGCCAGAGCGCCTTCAAAATGGCCGGTAATGGCAAAACTGATGGCAAGAAAACGCTCGGGCAGCCAGTTTAAAAGCTCGCTCATGCGTTCAGCCGATTTGGAGAAAATAGGATCATCGCGATAGATGCTGAGAAATTGCTGGCTCAGGCGGTAGAGCAGCGCACCGGCAGGACCCAATATGGCAAACCAGAAAATAACACCGAATAAGCGTTCGGTCATCAGGTTCAGGGTTGAGCTGAGGCATAGTTGCAGACTGTTTTCATCGTTGACCGTTGAGTCGCCGCTAAGATCCTCAATAATGGCGTGGGCTGCCGCAGGCTGGCCATCACGAAATGCACTGATGATCTGATCGATCTGCTGTTCAATGTTTTGCGTGCCCAGACAATAAACAAAGACGACGAAAGCAAACAACAAAGAGAGCGGTGTAAACCAGCCGCTGCTAAGGTTCTGAATAAATAGCGTAGCCAGTATTGGTATAGCCAGTAGCGCCAGATATCGGGCTGTCGGGTTATGCAGATGTGGCTCTGTTTTTTCAAGCACGCTGTGACTGAGTTTGCTAAACCAGCCAAACTGACGCCATTGTGCCAGCGTATTCCAGCGGCGATCAAGAAAGAGCCCCAGAATAATGGATATGAGTGCCATATAGTTATTATTGTCCTGTTTTGTTTGCAGATGGTTTTAAATCATTTTACTGGATCGCAGCCTTGCTGTGAATCAAATGAGAGAAATCAACAGGACTCAAAGGCATCGATATCGAGCATTTGCTTTAGTCTGTCCCAGTCAAACGATTGACCGGGGTCGGTTTTTCGCCCCGGTGCAATATCGCAGTGACCGGTAATACGCTGTTTGGACAGAGCAGGGTAGCTCGCCACCAGCGTATTCAGTAGATCGGCCAGCACGGAGTATTGAATATCCTCATAGGCAATGTCATCGGTGCCCTCGAGTTCAATGCCGATAGAAAAGTCGTTGCAGCCGGTCTGGTTTTGATAACTGGAAACCCCAGCATGCCAGGCTCGTTGCTGAAATGGGACAAACTGAAAAATTTCACCATTACGGCGGATGAATAAATGCGAGGACACTCGCAGTTCACAAATGCTGGCAAAATAGGGGTCAGCATCTGCCGGTAAAGTGTTGGTAAACAAGGCGCTAACCCAGTTATCCTCAAAGCGGGCAGGTGGCAGACTGATATTGTGCAACACGATCAGACTGGTTGGCTGATCATTGCTGCGATCATCCTGATTGGGTGAGGCGATATAAGTGGCACGATCAAGTAAGCCGGTGGCTGTGTTTATCTTCATTTGCGTTAGGGGGCCTCTTCAGCAGCTTGTTGACTGGCAACAGTGATGGCATTGAGAATGCTTGCGCTGCGCGCTTCAGCGTGTATTTCTGCATGGTATTGGCCCTGTTTGAATAGAAACAGGGCGGGTAAATGAAAAACCTCGTATTCAGCCAGCAGCGCCTGTTCGTGGACCGCATCGACGTTAAATATTGTCAAATCGGCAGGTGTTATCATTTCAGTCAGTAGCTGACTGAGATGCCGACAGGATGAACAGCTCGGTGCTGTAAAATAGACCAGGCTTAGCCCCGGGGTGTTTTCGATGACGGCATAAAAATCAAATTGTGTGAGTGGCTGTATAGATGGCATACGGCAGTTTTGCTTAAAAGTTAGCGGGATGCAAGCGCCGTTTAGGCCGATAAAGAGACGTACAATGACAGCTGTTTTAGATACAATAGCAGGCTTCGCGTGTTATGAATTGGTGTCTTAATTAGTGTCTTCCGGAATGAATCCCGAACAACGGGAAGCGGTAAAATATATTGATGGGCCATTGCTGGTGCTGGCCGGTGCGGGTAGCGGTAAAACACGCGTTATTACCCGAAAAATCGCCTATTTAGTACAGGAATGTGGCATTAAAGCCGCACATATTGCTGCCCTGACGTTTACTAATAAAGCCGCGCGGGAGATGAAAAGCCGGGTTAATGAACAGCTTAGCGGTACCAATACACGGGGCCTGATCGTCTCTACCTTCCATAATCTCGGGCTCAACATCTTACGCCGTGAATATCAGGCTGCGGATTTAAAGCAGGGATTCAGTATCTTTGACAGCACCGATGTACAAACTGTGATTCGTGAGCTGCAGCGTGCCGAAACCGGCAGTAATGTTGATGATGCCGAGGTGATTTCGCAGCGAATTTCGCGCTGGAAAAATGATTTTATTACTCCTGAGCAAGCGTTATACGGCGCAGAAACCGATCAGGATGCCTTTTTTGCCAGCTTCTATATCAAATATCAGCGTCAGTTACATGCCTATAATGCGGTGGACTTTGATGACCTGATTATGAAGCCGGTACAGTTGTTTAAGCAGCATTTGGACGTCTTACTACGCTGGCGTCGTAAAATACATTATTTACTGGTGGATGAGTATCAGGATACCAACGCCAGCCAGTATGAAATGCTTAAACTCATCATCGGTACCGAATCACGGCTCACAGCGGTAGGCGATGACGATCAGTCGATTTATGCCTGGCGTGGAGCGCGACCTGAAAATATTGAACAATTAAATAAAGATTATCCGCAGTTGCGGGTAGTGAAACTGGAACAAAATTACCGCTCAACCGGGCGAATTTTAAAAGCGGCTAATCAGCTGATTCGGGTGAATCCGCATACATTTGAAAAACGACTGTGGAGTGAACTCGGTTACGGCGACCCGATCCGGGTGATTGAATGCAGTAGTGGAGAAGGTGAAGCTGAGCGGGTCGTGATGGAATTGCAGTCACATAAATTCCAGAAAAGTACTCAGTTTAAAGATTATGCGATTTTATATCGCGGTAACTTTCAGTCGCGTTTATTCGAGCGGTATTTACGAGAACTCGGTATACCTTATGTTATCAGTGGTGCCTTGTCGTTCTTTGAACGTTCCGAAGTTAAAGATATCATGGCCTACCTGCGGCTGTTATCTAATCCGGATGATGACACAGCTTTCCTGCGTATAGTGAATACACCACGCCGGGAAATTGGTCCGGCAACGCTGGAAAAACTCGGTAAATACGCAAGTGATCGCTCCATTAGCATGCTGGCTGCGTGTACAGAATTTGGTATCAGAGAATTGTTTAGCGAGCGCATACTGAGCAAATTAAACAGCTTTGCAAACTGGGTAGGTGCGACAACAGAGGCCACAGAAAGAGATAACCCGGTTCAGGTTGTGCGATCGATGGTGGAAGAAATTGGTTACGAGCTGTGGTTGTTTGAACAGTGCAAGGATGATAAAAAAGCCGAAAGAAGAATGAAAAACGTCACTGAGGTGCTGGACTGGTTACAGCGTATCAAGGATAAAGATAAAGGTGAAAGTCTCGGTGAAATGGTCGCCCATATGTGCCTGATGGATATTCTGGAACGAAATAATGAAGAGCAGGATCTGGATGCGGTGTCACTGATGACCTATCATGCAGCAAAAGGGCTTGAGTTCCCGAATGTGTTTATGGTTGGGGTCGAGGAAGAGCTGCTGCCTCACAGTAGCAGTATTATGGAAGACAATATAGAAGAAGAGCGCAGACTAACCTATGTAGGTATTACCAGAGCACAGCGTAATCTGACAATAACCTATGCCAAAAAGCGAAATCGATACGGTGAATCGGTCGAATGTGAGCCCAGTCGTTTTCTACAGGAACTGCCGGAAGATGACTTGGAGTGGACCGGTGGCGGTCGGGAACTGGATGCAGAAACCAGTAAAAAGCGTGCCCGCGATCATCTGGATATGATGAAAAATATGTTCCAGTAAGCGTCTGTTCGAAACCGGCTAATCAGGCCGACTGTGATTCAGAATCTGGCTGAGTTATTTTTTGCCGGCTGATTTCTAACTGGCGTATGATTTTGGTAATTAATCGGCTACGGTCAAAGGGTTTGTTGATGAAATCACAGGCACCGAGTTTAAGTCCCCAGGCTTTGTCTGCTTCCTGGGTCGAGCTGCTGACAATAATAATGGGAATATGTGATGTTTCCGGGTGTCGGGTCAGGTAGCGGGTAGCCTGAAAACCGTTAACTTCAGGCATAACAATGTCCATTAAGATAAGACTTGGTTGATCTTTTTTTGCACGTAGAATTCCGTTCTTGCCATTATCGGCAGTGATTACAGTAAATCCAAATTCCTCAAGAGTTTTTGTAGAAGCAAACAGCTGGGTGCGTGAATCATCGACCACCAGAATAGTTTGACTTGCACGATTGAGTTTTAATTGAGAGTCGTTAAGCTCGGAAGCCTTGCCTTTATTAAACCAGTTGCTAGGTATAAATCCTTTCATGCTAATTTGTTAGATCCTTTATTCATCCGGGAAAGAGATAATAACAACAGGACGGTCGTTGTCATCAATAAATGCATTCAGACTGAGGTTAACTGATTCTGCGCGTTCGTTAGGTTTGTCACTGGGGATACGTTGAATACGAAATTCGCACTGCACATCAGAAACACGGTTTCTTAAAGCGCTTGAAGCCATAAACAATACATGGCGCAGTCGCTGTAAAACGGCAAGCTCATTACCGATACTGTGTATATCAATACAGTCACGCCACACGGCATTGCTGACAAAGACCGGTCGATTAAAGTTAAACAGCTTTGCGGTGCTAGTTACTTCACGCAGCGATGAGGGCTGAGTTCCAAGGTTCAGGTTTTGTGTCGTCATCATAATAGGTTGCCTCTGCCTCAGAAAATTGTCTCCTAATTGTATAGATTAATATACGTAATTAGACCTGAGATATGATCTGACCGCATCTTTGAAAATAAACCGTCTGTCGGAATGCTTGCGCTTCCACGATTGTATAATACGGGCTTACCCTTAAGCCTTTCTTAAAATCATCAACTTTAACGAGGTTGAGGCTAAAAGATTAATCAAGACAGTTATTCAGGGCTGGTAGGATGAGTTATCAGTTCGCCGGATAACTCAATCGAATCATCGATTCCAATGTAACTTTCGATACAGTTCTGAGCCTGTAAAAACAGGCTGTTCATTTCGTCAGTGAACAGTGCGGGATAAGAGATACCTTCGACCCAGCCATAAAGTGAAATTTTTAGCTGATCAGCGCTGCGAACATGGTGTTCTATATCGTAAGCAATTTTTTCATAGGTGTTGAGGGTGGGGCTTAATGACAGAGCTGAGAGTATCTCGGAGACTGCCGATATCCATTGTTGTGCTGATTCATCAAGACCCAGATCAGTGTGTCTCGGTGCTAGTCCGGGCTGATGCAGGCTATCGACCCATACTTTAAAGCTACTCTGTTGCAGTGCGTGATATATTTCTGCTTCTGAAATCAGCATAACAAAAAGATTAGCGCTGTTTGCTAAGTATTCATTGCCATGGCTATTGCAAATTTTTGTGCTGATGAAACGGTGTAGATTGATCTGGTCTTTAAAGGCGGCAAGATGTAACTGATCAAGTATTAAAACGGTGGTTTCGGCCTCACTTAAAGCACAGGCTTCGATCAGCTTTTTTTCAAAACCATCCATTGGTTCTGCGTCGAGGATTTTTTCATCATTATCAAACTGGATGATAATCGGTGTTTTTTCATCAGAGCCAAATTCAAAGTAGCAGATGTTTTTATATTCAAGAGCCTGAGCCAAGGCATTGGCAAAAGCTGCTTTCCTGCGGCCGGGTTCGCCCTCGATATTAAGAGTTTTGATATGTCTTGCGCTGGCGTTGTTGATACAGCGTATGGCGTATTCATAATCTTTATGGCTGACAAAGCCATACTGTTCCATTCGTTGTTTTAAGCTGTGCATGTGATTAATAAAATACAATCATCTTTAAAATTTAATCAGTAGCTCGGGATCAATGGTGGTCAGTCTGACAAAAACGACGACGATAATCACGCAATAAAATAAACAGCCAGGGCCAGATAAATGCTCCCGCTAATGACGGCAAAAAGTATAATGAAGTGTCGGGTGCGTTGTCGGTGATACCGCTGATCCAGAGTACAATAAGCTGTTTTATTATCAATAAAATACCGATAAACATTGCCTGCTGCACCAGTGTGTAAACACGGATTCTTTGATACAGCTGCTGTACCAGAAAGATCACGACAATCATGGCCAGCGCATGGTGACCCAGCAGAGTGCTTTGACTGACGTCCAGCAATAAGCCAAAAACAAAAGCAGTTGTAACTCCAATCGACATAGGTAGCGCCATAACCCAGTAGATCAAGACCAGTGTGAGCAAGTCGGGTCTGGCATAGTTTGCCCAGTCAGGTAATGGCAGCATGCTGAGCATTAAGGCTAGCAGCAGGCTTGTTATGATAGCTAAATAGGATCTGGAAATCATTGTTTAGTAGGGCTCTCAAGGCCATAGGTATCGGTCGGAGCATTATGCCATAGCATTAATACTTCACGGCTTTGTTCGAGTTTTGCAGAAGGCGTAATTTCTATATCGGCAAAGGTTTCACCGGCAGGTCTGCTAATCTTGCTGATAACGCCAACCGGATAATTAGGTGGAAAGCGCCCGCCCAGTCCTGAGCTTGAAACCACATCGCCGATCTTAATCTCGGCATTATGCGGAATAAATCGAAGCGACAGCATACTCGAGTCACCGGTACCAAAAACGGTGCCGCGCAGACCGGTACGGTTAATCTGTATCGGCACGGCATGGTTGCTGTCTGAAATCAGCATGACGGTTGAGGCGTGTGCTTCGACATGAATAATTTGTCCCATAATGCCATTGGCATCAATAATTGCTTGACCGATATAAGCGCCATCATCGCGGTCTTTGTTGATACTGATAAGGCGTTTGTAGGGATCCTGATCAACACTGAATATTTCTGCGATTAAAACCCGTTCACTGGTTTTCTTTGGTGTACCAAGTAATTTACGCAGCCGCTGGTTTTCGAGATCCAGCGTGTCCATTTTTTGAAGACGAGCCTGGTATAGCAGCTGGTCGAGTTTTAGTTGCTCATTTTCTTTGACCAGTTGTTCATGTGAGGTGAGTGACTGATTGGTAGACTCGAGGATTTCTGCCGGTATATTGATCACGTATTTTAACGGATAAATGAGGTTCGAAAGTGTGTGTCGAAATTTATCCAGATGATGCCAGCGGTGATCGGCAACCATAAGAGCCACTGAAAAAATGATTAAGATGATTGTGCGCGCTAGCAGCGAGGCTCTGGTTTGGAACAGAGCGTTCATTTCCACCATTTTTAATGGACTCTTAAGGTTATCAATTGGCTTTAAAAAGAGCCGGCTCATAAATCGAGCCGGTCATTAGTCAGTTATTACTTATTCTACAGCGAGGAAATCGCCGCCATGTTCATCGATCAGCTCCAGTACCCGACCGCCGCCACGAGCTACGCAGGTTTTAGGATCTTCTGCCATGACCACCGGTAAGCCGGTTTCTTCCATAATGAGCCGGTCAATATCAGTTAATAATGCGCCACCACCGGTTAAAACAATACCGCGCTCTGCGACATCGGCACCGAGTTCAGGAGGCGTTTGTTCCAGTGCGGTTTTGACAGCGCTAACGATGCCATACAGCGGTTCCTGCAGTGCTTCGAGAATTTCATTGCTGGTTAAAGTGAAACTGCGAGGAATACCTTCAGACAAGTTACGGCCTTTGACTTCGATTTCCCGTAGTTCTTTGCCGGGGTAAGCAGAACCAATTTCATGTTTGATGTGTTCAGCTGTCGCTTCACCAATTAAAATACCGTAGTTACGGCGAACATAGCTGATGATAGCTTCATCAAATTTATCACCGCCGATTCTGACAGAAGCCGAATAAACAATACCGTTTAAAGAGATAACAGCGACTTCAGAAGTACCACCACCGATATCTAAAACCATAGAGCCGCGAGGCTCATCAACAGGCATGCCGGCACCAACCGCAGCAGCCATTGGTTCTTCGATTAAATACACTTTACGGGCACCGGCACCAATCGCTGATTCACGGATCGCACGGCGTTCAACCTGAGTTGCGCCGCAAGGCACACAGACCAGAACACGCGGGCTGGGACGGAAAATAGCCGCTTCGTGAACGCTGCGAATGAAAAACTGCAGCATTTTCTCAGTGATATTGAAATCTGCGATAACACCATCGCGCATTGGCCGAATCGCCTGAATATTGAGGGGGGTACGACCCAGCATGGTTTTTGCTTCTGAACCATAAGCTTCAATAGATTTTGGACCACCTGGGCCACGATCCATACGAATGGCAACAACAGAAGGTTCGTTGAGAACGATACCTTTGCCACGTGCGTAAATCAGGGTATTTGCTGTTCCTAAGTCGATAGAGAGATCGTTAGAAAAAAGTCCGCGTAAACGATTAAACATTATATGTAGCTAGCCTATGTTTTGAGCCTATCAATTTATTTATAAACCGTCTGAGTCTGATCGCTTCAAATGATCATACAGAATCTGGCTTTCAAGCTTGTTGATAGTGCTCGTGGTCGAGTATTGTTACAATTCATTATTATAGAGGTGTTCTGAAAAACTGCCTCATGAATATCCTAGTTAATTCGTATGATTTTGCAGGGATTTCCCCACAATGTCATTCTATTTTCTGACTGATTTAGTATATTCACCCGACACTCTACCAAATCTTGGCTTTTTCACCAAACATCTGCCGACGATTGTGGTGTCGAAGTGGTATATATGGTAATTTTCGGCGGCTAGAATTGTTCTGATCAGATCACACACGATCAGGCTTGGTATTAATTCTTGGAGAACAGCATGTCCTTGGATGCAGAACAAGTGAAAAAAATCGCCCATTTGGCGCGAATTGAAATAAATGAGGCCGATATTCCCGGTTACGCCGCCACCTTATCGAATATTCTGGATCTGGTTGATCAGATGGCGGCTGTCAATACCGATGATGTCGAGCCAATGGCTCACCCGATGGACGCCAGTCAGCGTCTGCGGGCTGATGTGGTGACCGAAACCAATCAGCGTGAACAGTTCCAGTCCGTAGCGCCAAAGACTGAAGACGGATTATATCTCGTACCACAAGTTATCGAATAAACAGCAAGAGCTAACTGGAAAGAAATATGTATCACAATAAAACACTGGCTGAATTGTCTGCCATGTTGCAGGCCGGTGAAGTGACTAGTGTCGAACTGACGCAGCACTTTCTTGATCGTATTAAGTCGAAAGACGGTGACATCAACAGCTTTATCACGGTCACAGAAGAGCAGGCGTTGGCGCAGGCGAAAGCCGCAGATGAACGCATTGCAGCCGGTAATGGCGTTGCCCTGACGGGACTGCCATTTGCACAAAAAGATATTTTTTGTACTCAGGGCGTGCGCAGTAGCTGTGGCTCAAAAATGCTCGACAACTTTAATTCACCCTATGATGCAACCGTGGTCAGCAAATTAAAACAGGCCGGTGCAGTCATGCTGGGTAAAACCAATATGGATGAATTCGCCATGGGCTCATCCAACGAAACCAGTTTTTATGGCGCGGTAAAAAACCCCTGGGATTTGAAAAAAGTACCCGGTGGTTCATCCGGCGGCTCGGCTGCGGCGGTGGCGGCACGTCTGGCTCCGGCGGCAACCGGCACCGATACCGGCGGTTCAATTCGTCAGCCCGCTTCATTATGTAACCTGACCGGTTTAAAACCGACCTATGGCCGTGTTTCTCGCTACGGCATGATCGCTTTTGCATCAAGCCTGGATCAGGCTGGTCCGATGGCAAGAACAGCAGAAGACTGTGCATTACTGATGAACGCGATGGCGGGATTCGATGAAAAAGATTCAACTTCTATCGACAAGGAAGTACCGGATTACAGCGCCGGACTGAATCAGTCGGTAAAGGGTTTAAAGATCGGTTTGCCGAAAGAGTTTTTTGGTGAAGGGCTCGACCCAAAAGTTGCCGAATGTGTCGATGTCGCTATCCGCCAATACCAAGACATGGGGGCAGAAATTATAGATATTTCACTGCCAAACAGTGGCCTCTCAGTACCGGTTTATTACGTTGTCGCGCCGGCAGAATGCTCATCAAATTTGTCACGTATGGATGGTGTACGCTTCGGTCACCGTTGTGATGAGCCGAAGGACCTAGAAGACCTGTATAAGCGCTCGCGCGGAGAAGGCTTTGGTGAAGAAGTGAAACGCCGAATTTTAATCGGAACCTATGCCTTGTCTGCCGGTTATTACGATGCCTATTACATCAAGGCGCAAAAATTACGCCGCCTGATCAGTGATGATTTTAAACAAGCCTTCGAACAGGTTGATGTGATCATGGGGCCAACCTCACCCAATGTTGCTTTTAATATGGGTGAAAAATCTGATGATCCGGTATCGATGTATCTGTCTGATATATACACGATTGCCGTGAATCTGGCCGGTTTGCCGGGCATGTCGATTCCGGCTGGTTTTGCCGATGAGATGCCGGTGGGGCTACAGCTTATCGGTAATTATTTTGAAGAATCACGACTGTTGAATGTGGCTCATGCCTATCAGCAACAAACAGATTGGCATCAGCGTTGCCCTTCAGGTTTTGAAGATTAAGGTCTGAATAGCAATTAGTCGTTAAGTTAAGTATCGGCGGGGCGTTAAAGTCTCACGATTAAATAAACAATTTTTAGAGTGGAATAGCTATGCAGTGGGAAGTCGTAATCGGTCTGGAAATCCATGCCCAGTTGATGACCAACAGCAAAATATTTTCGGGTGCCTCGATCGCTTATGGCGCAGAGCCCAACACCCAGGCTTGCGCAGTCGATCTGGGTCTGCCGGGCGTGTTGCCGGTACTGAATACAGAGGCTGTTCGTATGGCAGCGAAATTTGGCCTGGCGATCGGTGCTAATGTGTCGCGGCATTCGGTGTTTGCGCGTAAAAATTACTTTTATCCAGATTTACCCAAAGGTTATCAGATTAGTCAGATGGAATTGCCGATTGTAGAAACCGGTAAGCTGGAAATTGAATTAAAAGACGGCACAAAAAAAATAATTGGTGTGACCCGGGCTCATCTTGAAGAAGATGCCGGTAAATCGCTGCATGAAGATTACCAAGGCATGACCGGCATTGATTTGAATCGCGCCGGCACACCACTGCTGGAAATTGTATCCGAACCAGATATGCGGTCAGCTGAAGAAGCGGTAGCGTATATGCGAAAAATTCATTCTCTGGTGCAATATATCGGCATCTGTGACGGCAACATGGCAGAGGGTTCTTTTCGTTGTGATGCCAATGTTTCAGTGCGGCCAAAAGGCCAGCAGGAATACGGTACCCGCGCAGAGCTGAAAAATATCAACTCCTTCAAATTTGTCGAAAAAGCCATCAATATTGAAGTTGAGCGGCAGATAGAACTGATCGAAGATGGCGGCACTGTGGTTCAGGAAACGCGCTTATACGATGCTGATAAAAATGAAACCCGCTCGATGCGCTCAAAGGAAGAAGCCAACGACTACCGCTATTTCCCCGACCCGGACTTATTGCCGGTGGTGCTGGATGATGCCTATCTGGCCGCGGTTAAAGCAACCTTGCCTGAATTACCTGATGTAAAGCGCGATCGTTTTATAGCACAGTACGGGCTGTCTTCAGTAGATGCCGGCATCCTCACGGTAAGCAGGGCGACGGCCGATTATTTTGAAAAAGCAGCTGAACTGTCAGCCGCAGCGAAACTGGCGGCTAACTGGGTCATGGGTGAAGTCAGTGCTTCGCTGAATAAAAATGACCTTGATATCAACAGCTGCCCGGTCACTGCCGAGATGCTGGCAGGTATGCTAAAACGCATTGAAGATAATACGATCTCAGGCAAAATCGCCAAAGAAGTGTTTGAAGCCATGTGGGCAGGCGAAGGTGACGCAGATGCCGTGATCGATAAAAAAGGCCTTAAACAGATTACCGACAGTTCCGCCATCGAAGCACTGGTGGATGAAGTGATAGCCAATAACCCGGCTCAGGCAGCCGAGTTTAAAGCCGGTAAAGAACAGCTGATGGGATTTTTTGTGGGCCAGATTATGAAGGCTTCGAAAGGCAAAGCAAATCCAGCTCAGGTTAATCAGCTACTGAAACAGAAACTAAGCAGTTAATAGTCACTTAAGGAATGCCCTGGTGACAGAAAGCACCGGGCTCAGCAGCAAAATATCGCTTAAATGCTGAGCCATATTCAGTGCTTAATCGTCTGCTGGATAGACCGAGCAAAAACGGTTTTGTCATAAGAGCAGATCTCAGTTTTTTTCATAAGGTTTAACACGATATGCGTGATCGCGATTCATTACACCGTTTTATTATTGAAAACTCACGGGTCAGAGGTGAGCTTATTCATCTGGATGCCAGCTGGAAAGCCGTGTTAGAAAGAAATGAATACCCGGAACGTGTAAAAAAACAACTGGGTGATGCACTGGCTGCCGTGGCCTTGTTGTCAGCGACTATCAAGTACAAAGGGAAAATTATTCTGCAAATACGTGGTGATGGCCCGCTGCATTTTCTGGTAGTGCAGGCCACCTCAGATAACACCGTACGCGGTATCGCACGCTGGCAGTCAGAAGTGCCAGAAGGTGCGTTAAAAGAAGTGTTTGGGAATGCGACGATGGTGATCACCATCGAACCCGAGAAAGGTGAATCCTATCAGGGTATTGTTGAGCTGAAAGGTGATGCCCTAGCAAACGGTATCGAAGCATATTTTCAACAATCAGAGCAGTTACCGACGCGTCTCTGGCTGGCATCAGATAATAATAGTTGTGCCGGATTTTTGTTGCAGGAATTACCCGGCGATCAAAACAACAGCGAAGACTGGGAGCATCATGAGCATCTGGCGGCAACGCTGCAAGATAACGAATTGTTAGAGCTGGGGCCGCAAGAGTTATTGCATCGTCTGTATCATGAAGAAAACGTGCGTTTATTTGATTCAGAAGTGTTCAGTTTTCGATGTGGCTGTTCGCGTCAGCGTATTGATAAGATGTTACAGTCTCTTGGGTATCAAGAAGTCAATCAAACGCTGGAAGAAAATGCAGGCATCGTCGCTGTCGATTGTGAGTTCTGCAACGCACATTACGAATATGATGCGGTTGATGTTGATCAGCTGTTTGGTGCTGAGCATCAGCCAGAAGGGCCGACAACCTTACAATAAGTGCCGGCAGTCGCGGAGTTATCAGTGTTTGTTTAGTGTCGGGTAACGGCTGTCGGAGATCCCGGAGCTAATAGCAGATAGCTGTGAGTTACTGAGCTGATCGGATTGTGATTCAATAGAAAAGCCGGTTAAAGCGATAAGAATCACAAATAAGATGAGGTATTTTAAATCGACACTGTGTTGCATAACAGTTCTCCTTAAATTACATAGTGTTGAGCGGTACTCAACAAAAACTTATGCGCATTTCAACTGTTCTACTTCGTGAATCCACTCGGCTGAGTCCAGCAATTTTGGTGCGATCTGATCGAAGCGCCATTCCAGGTAATCATGAAATAGCCGCCGAGCTTTTATTCGATCAGGATAAGTCCGAGTTTCTTTGTCATCGTTTCTTATCTCTTCTTCAAAGATTATTATCTCTTCGAAGAGTTCCAGTAATTCATCCATAGCTTTCACCATCTTTACTTAATCTAGCTATCTTGCTAGCTATTATTAATAGGCATTCATGCCTGCTCCCTTCCATTGAGGATAATTCTTTCTCAAGAATTACTTCACTGTGCTTATAGTATCGAACTGCTATGCGTCAGAGAAGACGCTGGGACTGATTATAATGTAGGATTTTTCGACTAGTTATGACAGACAAATCCTACAAATGTTACGAAAATGTAAATTTTCTGGACGGCTATAGAATAAGGTCGATAGGCTGTGCTGTATCGTCTTGAATTTTATAGCCTTTTAGTTCCAATACACCGGTAGTGTTGAGGGATACGATAAGATAGATAGCATCGGGATAAGCGATTTTTTCAATGTCGGTTGCAGACGGAAAGGCGGCTGTTGACGGATGAGAGTGGTAAATCGCAAAAAGTTCAGCACCGTTGTGGCGGATCTCTTTCATGGCCTGAATGGTCTCTGACGGATCCATTTCAAAAAAGCAGCAAGGGTCTGAAGCGATATTGCTGACAGGAAATATTGCCAGTTCGTTAAGCGTGTTGCGACTGATTAAACCACAGATTTCCTGTTGATCTTTTGCCTGAGCCTGGGCCAGAATTTTATTAACCAGAGTTCGTGGTAATCGAATGCTTTGCATAGTGTTAAGGTTCTCAGAGTGCATCAGTCTGGCTTGAGCAGACCGGGCAGCTAGGGTCTTTTCGTAATTTCATTTTGCGCCATTCCATACTGAATGCATCGAAAATTAATAAATGGCCCTGCAGTGAGTTACCCACATGAGTCAGTACTTTAATCGCCTCAACGGCCTGCAGGCAGCCAATAGTACCGACTACTGGGCCTAAAATACCGTTTTCACTGCAGGTCGCTGCTTCGGTTTCAACTTCCTGGTACAGGCAGCGGTAGCAAGGGCCGTCATTATTTCTGAAATCATAAACACTGAGCTGTCCCTCCATACGAATCGCTGCGCCAGACACTAAAGGCGTTTTCAGCTTGAAACAACTTTGATTGATTTCAAAGCGGCTAGCAAAACTGTCAGTAGCATCAATCACAATATCGGCACTCTGAATCAGCGCATCGAGCTCGTCGCCGTGAAGCTGTCGATCTATGCAGTTATAACGGCTTTCAGGATTGATGTTTGTCAGTGTTTCTGTTGCCGACAAGGTTTTGTTTTTACCGATATTTTTAGTCTGATGAGCGATTTGTCTTTGCAGGTTGGTCAAATCAAGTTGATCATCATCAACCAATGTTAATTGACCAATGCCTGCAGCAGCTAGGTATAAAGCTGCTGGCGAGCCGAGTCCACCGAGCCCGATAATCACAACATGTGAGTCGAGTAATTGTTGTTGCCCTTCAATACCAATCTGTGGCACTAAAATTTGTCGGGCATAGCGTAAAAGTTGGTCGTCATTCATCTTCAGAATGATACCAGATTATCGGCAGGAAGTCGGAAGTCGGTGGATTGTACAAGGCTAAATTGAGCAGAGACTTTATGATCTAAGACCGAAACCTAAAGGTATTCGCGCCAGTGCTCTGGGCGTTCATCACGACAGCCATGTTCATGGTGGCAGTATTCGTTGATAAAGATGCGTTTGGTAAAGTCTTTGCAGTTTTGGGTGTAACCCAGGTTAGCTTGCTGGGTCTCTTCGCAATAATGATAAAGCGCACGGGTTAGCTTGTGTAGCAGGCTGTTGTCGATATGAAAACCGACATCGGCCAGCGCGTTTTCTAATACTTGCAGATTCAGAAACTGGATATCGTATTCAATACTTAAACATAGCGGGGTAATGTGATGGAGTTTGACAATGCCTTTAACATCGCTGAGCAATAACATGCAGCTAGCCGCCTGGTCGGGGTCAGGGTGCATATCGGAGAAGTGAATCAACCGATGTTTAAGTGTGTCATCTTGAGTCGACATGACTCTACGATATGCCTGTTTGGGGCCGATGGCAAGTAGCGAAATTCAAAATAAAGCGCTATCGCTTTTTAAGCGGTCTCAGGCATAGGAAGCCGCAGATAGCCGGGCATTGCCGGCATAGTCGTCTTTTTGTGTGATATGAGCAAAACCGGCTGACTGTAAAAGCTCAAAAATGACTGTTTTTTGATCGTAGCCATGTTCAAGTATCAGCCAGCCATTGGTTTGCAAATGTTGTTTTGCCTGGGCAATGAGCAGCCGGATATCGTCCAGCCCGTCATTACCTGAAGCCAGAGCGGTGAGTGGCTCAAAGCGCACATCGCCTTGTGTCAGATGAATATCGTCAGCTGCGATATAAGGCGGATTACTGATGATAAGGTCGAAGCGGGATGCTGCCAGAGGCTGATACCAGTCTCCATTTTTAAAGACGATATTTGCAATACCCAGCCGTGCGGCATTTCTCTGTGCCACCGCTAATGCGGCTGCGCTCTGATCGGTTGCGGTAATCTGCCATTGCGGATTCTCAGACGCCAGCGCCAGCGCAATCGCGCCGCTGCCGGTACCTAAGTCGGCTACTTTAAGCTGCTGCTGCGGAAACGCTTGCAATATAAATTCAATCAGAAGCTCGGTGTCGGGGCGTGGGATTAACGTGTGCTGATTGACTTCTAAATCCAGCGACCAGAATTCACGGCGCCCCAGTATATGAGCCACAGGGTGGCCCTCGGCGCGCTGTGTTAAGACATTTTGAAACTGCTGAAGCTGCGCAGGGGTGAGTTCTTGTTCGCCAAAGGCGCGAAAATAGCTGCGGTTTTTTTCTAGTATGTCCGCCAGTAATACTTCGGCATCCAGTCTGGCCGATTCAGAAACAGCCGCCAGTTGCTGTTCGGCTTGTTGAAGTAGCGTCTGGATGCTGGCTGGCATAACTGTGCGGTCTTACTGAGTCTCAGCCAGACTGGCCAGCTGTTCGGCTTGGTATTCGTTGATCAGTGGATCAAGTACCTGTTCCATATGGCCCTGCATAACTTCATCAAGTTTATACAGCGTCAGGTTAATGCGGTGATCAGTGACCCGGCCTTGCGGAAAATTATAGGTACGAATACGGTCAGAGCGGTCACCGGTGCCAACCAGTGACTTACGGGTCTGTGCCTGCTCTTTTTGCTGTTTTTCAATTTCAATATTATTGATGCGGGCCTTTAATAAGGACATAGCCCGGGCGCGGTTTTTATGCTGAGAGCGTTCATCCTGACATTCCACAACAATACCGGTAGGTAAATGCGTTAAGCGAATCGCCGAGTCGGTTTTGTTAACGTGCTGACCACCTGCCCCCGAAGCACGAAAGGTGTCAACCCGAAGCTCAGACGGATTGATTTCATCAACCTGCTCAACTTCATCTGGTTCCGGCATCACCACAACGGTAGCGGCAGAGGTATGAACCCGGCCCTGTGATTCGGTTTCGGGAACACGCTGAACACGGTGTGCGCCGGATTCGAATTTCAGTTTTGAATAAGCACCGGTACCGATTATCTTGGCAATAATTTCTTTATAACCGCCGTGCTCGCCCTCGTTTTCATTGAGGATTTCAACCTGCCAGCGATTAATTTCGGCATAACGCGAATACATCCGAAATAAATTGCCGGCAAAAATCGCGGCTTCATCACCGCCGGTTCCGGCCCGCACTTCTAGGAAGATATTGCTGTTGTCGTGCGGGTCTTTGGGTAATAGCAGTTTCTGCAGCTCAAGCGATAAAGACTCAATGCGTTGTTCGGCATCTTTCAGTTCATCAACGGCCATTTCACGCATCTCAGGGTCGCTGTCCTTGATCATTTCTTTGGCGCTGGCAAGGTCTTTGATAGCCGTCTGGTAACTCTTGAAACTGACAACTACCGGCTCGAGCTGGGAATATTCAACCGACAATGCACGAAACTGATTCTGATCAGTAATGATATCTGGCTGGGTCATCAGCACCCCGACTTCTTCGTGGCGCTCGATCAGATTTTCCAGTTTTCTTAATATCGAATCTTTTAACACAGTGCTTTCTCAAATAGAGTGACAGGGATATTTATGAGTTTTTTTTACGATTTAAAAACAATTTCCTGGCGACCTGAATGGTAACTTTATCGCCTCGTTTTCCGGCTTCGCGTAACTGAGTGGTTGGCCGGTGCAAAAATTTATTTGTTAGCGTGCGGGCTAAAAACTGCACCGCGTCTTCAGCGCTCTGGCCCTGCTGAATTTGTTTTAAGGTTTTATCCAGTACTTCGGCCGTTAAGCTTTCAGTGTGTTCTCGAATCTCGCGAATACTGTCAACCGCGTGCAGAGTTTTTTGCCAGTTTAAAAACTCGATAACCTGCGCATCAATAATTTCTTCGGCCTGTTTCGCAGCCTGCTGGCGTGACTTCAGGTTGTCGTTAATGATTTCCTGCAAGTGATCGACGGTGTAAAGATAAACGTCATCAAGCTCATCAACTTCCGGTTCAATATCGCGAGGCACGGCAATATCGACCATAAAAATGGGTTTGCGCTTGCGCTTTTTCAGGGCTCGCTCAACCGCACCTTTACCCAGAATAGGCAAAGAGCTGGCGGTGGACGAAATCACGATATCAGCACGTTCAAGGTGCTCGGGCATCTCACGCAAAGTAATCGCTTCGGCATCGAACTGCTCGGCCAGCGTTTGTGCTCTTTCCAGAGTGCGGTTGGCGACGATAATGTGGCCAATGCCGCTGCTGTGTAAATGCCGTGCAGCCAGCTCAATGGTTTCACCGGCACCAATCATTAAAGCCGTATAGGGCGTTAAATCACCAAAAATCTTTTTCGCCAGCGAGACCGAGGCAAAGGCCACCGAGACAGCACTAGAGCCAATCTCGGTATCGGTGCGCACCTGTTTCGCTACCGAGAACGAATGCTGAAACAGGCGACCCAGTAATAACGCCAGTGAACCGTGTTGGCTGGCATCGGCATAGGACTGTTTCATCTGGCCGAGAATCTGTGGCTCGCCCAGCACCATCGAATCCAGTCCGCAGGCGACCCGAAAAGCATGTCGAATCGTCGCCGCGTGATCATGTTCATAAAGGTAACTGTTCAGTGTTTCTAATGGAATATGATGAAACTGACTGAACCAGTCGATAATTTGCTGGTCTTTAGTGTTAGCGCTATCATCGACAGAGCAATAAATTTCCGTGCGGTTGCAAGTAGATAAAATAGCCGCCTCATTAACACCCGGTAATGATTGTAATTGCTGCAGCGCTTCCGGTAGTCGCTCTGGTGTAAACGCGACCTGTTCGCGAATCTCTACCGGTGCCGTTTTATGGTTAAGTCCCAGTGTTATTAAAGACATAAAACAGGCGCATACAGAATATCGGCCGCAGCCAGCGAAAACGCCGCTGCAATAAGTGAGGCCTTATTAAATAAAAGAGTTGGAAACATCGTGGACAAAATAGGTTATATTCCAAATTATGGTCAAACTAACAATTAATTACATTAAACAGTATAACAACCGCTTATTATACACCGTGAGCATGGCTGCTGTCCTGCTTATGCTGTTAACCAGTTGTACCGGCGCTGCTCTAAAACCTGCCGATTTCGGTGAAGTTGCAACAAAAGCCACAGAAAAAGAAATCGTTGTCGCTGAATTTGATCCGCAAACGCTTTACGCATTGCTGGCCGGTGAAATTGCCGGGCAACAGGGTGATATGGCGACAGCGCTTAAATATTACCTGCCGGCAGCCGAAAACAACGAAGACACGCGAATTGCCGCACGCGCTGCCCGCATCGCGATCTATGCCAAACAAAACGATCTGGCTTTACGGGCCTCAAAGCGCTGGCTGGCACTAAGCCCGGATGATCAGCAGGCAATGAAAATAAGCATTATTGCTCTGCTCAGAAGCAATCAGGCCGAGGCCGCCGGTTTGCAGATGCGTGATCTGATAAAAAGTATTCGTCAGGACGAGCAGGTAACCGATAAACAGGCCTTTGCTGCCGTCGCTAAATTGCTGCAAAACGAGGCAGAAACAAGCGATGCGGTGCTGGTATTTAAGTCCCTGTCGCACTATTACAAAGATAATGCCCAGGTGTTTCTGTGGCTTTCGCGTTATGCGATGCAGGCCGGGCAATATGATCAGGCTTTACCGGCGATCAGCCGCGTGATCGAACTGGACCCTGAAAATGCCAAGGCCTATGTGTTAAAGGGCCGTTTGCTGGCGCTCAGTGGCAAACAGGTAGAGGCATTGCAAGCCATGTTGCTTGCGGTCAATAAACAGCCGGATGATTTTATGCTGCGCAAACAATACGCCGGCATGTTAATTCGCCAGAGTAAACTGGAAGATGCCAGCGCACAGTTTGAAATATTATTTAAAGTCCGTCCTGACGACCGCGAGACCATTATCAGTTTGGGTATTTTATTACTCGAAAAAAACGATACCGAACGTGCGGTAAGTGTTTTTAAACGGTTGCAAAATAACCCGCAAAGCGCCAATGAAGCCCTTTACTATCTGGGCAGGGTTGACGAGGTGAAAAAGAACTATAGCGAGGCGCTGGCTCGTTACCAGCAAGTCGAGCAGGGGCGACTGTATTTTGATGCGCAGTTACGCATTGCCAGTCTTTTTGCCTACACTGATCAGCTTGAGTCTGCCGTAAAAACCTTGCAGGCACTGGTGCTGGGAGAAGACAATTCAGAGAAAAAAGCTCAGGTTTATCTGCTGCACGGCCGTATTTTACAAAATGCCGGCGATAGCAAATCCGCGATAGCGATATACAGCAGTGCGCTTGATGAATTGCCTACCAATATAGAATTGCTTTACGCGCATGCTCTGGCAGCTGAATCGCTGGATATGATTGACAGCGCGGTAGCTGGCTTTAAAAAACTACTGACACATGAGCCAGAAAATATACAGGCATTAAATGCGCTGGGCTATACGCTGGCTGACAGGACCGAGCGTTTTCAGGAAGCGCTGGAATACATACTAAAAGCCTTTAAATTAAAACCAGACGACTCTGCCATTCTCGACAGTCTGGGTTGGGTGAAATTCAGACTGGGTAAACTCGATGAGGCATTAAAATGGCTGCAGCAGGCTTTTGAGATTAATGTCGATGCTGAAATTGCCGCCCATCTGGGAGAGGTGCTGTGGAAAATGGGCCGAATCGACGATGCCAATGAAGTCTGGCAAAACCTGCCCGAAGAGATGAAACAGCACCGGCGTTTGCAAGAGACCATAAAGCGACTTAAAAAGTGAAAACTATTTTACGCCTGAGCTGGCCGGCACTGGCACTGCTGCTAACAGCCTGCGCCTCATCATCTTATATTCAAAACGCCAATAACATAGCGGCCTGGCAGCAGCAAAGCGCTCAGCTGCAAGCAATCCAGCAATGGCAGCTCAGTGGCAAAATATCGATCCGTTCAGGGCAGGATGTCTATATCGCCGATCTGTTCTGGCAACAACAATCGGCTGAGCTGAAACTGCGGCTAGTTGCGCCATTTTCTCAGGCTGTTACCCAGTTCAGTGGCAATACCGAAAACGGTTATCAGGTACTGACCGAGCAGGGTGAAACATACCATGTCGATTCGCCCGAATCGGCTACTGAAAACGCTTTTGGCGTGAGTCTGCCCTTTAGTGAATTAAAATCTTGGATCAAAGGACTGCCAGATAGCCATAGCTCAGTCTGGCAAGCACGCTTTAATGATGACAACCGGCTGCAAAGTTTTGAACAAAACGGCTGGCAAGTGAGCATACTCAAATACAAGCAGGTAGGCGCGCAGGCCCTGCCTGCCAAACTCTTTTTATCGCGTATCAATCACGAACTGACTGATAACAAGGTCGATATTCGTATAATATTACGCCGCTGGGTACTCTGATTTAACCATGATCGATTCATCTGTTTATTGGCCTGCACCGGCCAAGCTCAATCTGTTTTTACACATCACCGGACGGCGGGCGGATGGTTATCACCTGTTACAGTCGGTTTTTCAGTTTCTAAACTGGGGTGATGAACTGGCCTTTGAAATTACCGAAAATGGCCAGATCTCACGCCAGACAGAGATAGCGGGAGTGGCTGAGGCGGATGACCTGATCATACGGGCTGCCCGTCTGTTACAACAAAGCAGCGCTACCAAGGCCGGTGCCAGAATCAGCGTTAAAAAAATCCTGCCGATGGGAGGCGGTCTTGGTGGCGGAAGTTCAGATGCCGCGACCACACTGGTGGTATTAAATCAGCTCTGGCAATGCGGTTTATCGCGGCAACAATTAGCCGATTTAGGTCTGACTTTAGGTGCTGATGTACCGGTGTTTATTCACGGCGTCGCAGCCTTTGTTGAGGGCGTGGGCGAACGAATTTCAGCCATCGATGTGCCTGAAAAGTGGTTTTTTGTGCTGCATCCGCAAATAAATGTATCAACTGCCAAAATTTTTAACGATAGTGGATTGACAAGAGACTGCGCTGCCATCAGAATATGCGACCTTTCTGGGGCAGTACTTGGTAATGTTTGTGAAGCGATAGCCTGCAAACATTATCCGGAAATAGCAGAAGCCATCGAATGGTTATCAGGCTATAATCGGCACGCCAGAATGACCGGCACAGGTGCCTGTGTATTTGCTGAGTTTGACTCGCAGCACGAAGCCGAAGAATTGTTACAAAGGTTGCCTGAAAAATGGCAGGGTTTTGTAGCTAAAGGTGTAAACCAGTCGCCGTTGTATCAACAACTGGCAGCAAATGGTTTTGTAATCCCTTAAGTCTTAGCTTGGGACTTAAAATACAAAGTATGTTGGGCCGTCGCCAAGCGGTAAGGCAACGGGTTTTGATCCCGTCATGCGGAGGTTCGAATCCTCCCGGCCCAGCCATATTAAAAGAGTATTAGTTTTAAAGAGCAGGAATTCTTTATAAAAAACTAATGCTGCTGAAACCCGGGAGGGTTTGAACCGATAAGAGGTTCGATAAATTTGCCAGGAGCAAATTTAACCAGCGCGTAGTTTGCGCTGCCCCGCAGGGGTGAGGGCATGGAAGCCCGGAGTAATCCTCCCTGTTCAAATTTAGAGTTCCTTGATAATAAGGCACTCAACGATTGAAGGTTTTGATCTTCAATCAAACCATCTTTTAAAGCATAGTGACATACTGGTAACTATAGTGACCCATTCAGACTCAAGCATGATGGTGTTTTCCGGCAATGCAAACCCTGCATTTGCCGATAAGATATGTAGTCACCTTAATATCAAACGAGGCAGTGCCTTCGTTGGTCAATTCAGCGATGGTGAAGTCGGCGTCGAAATCCATGAAAATGTACGTGGTAAAGACGTTTTCATCGTGCAGCCTACCAGCATGCCTTGCAATGATAACCTGATGGAACTGATCGTGATGATCGATGCCATGCGTCGTGCATCGGCAGCGCGGATAACCGCAGTCATCCCTTATTTTGGTTATTCACGGCAGGATCGTCGTACGCGCTCTATGCGGGTACCCATTACCGCCAAAGTGATTGCTAATATGCTGACCAGTGCCGGTGTAGACCGCGTGCTAACAGTGGATTTACATGCCGATCAGATTCAGGGGTTTTTTGATATTCCGGTCGACAATGTTTATGCGTCGCCGATATTGCTGGGTGACATCTGGCGTAAAAAACACCCGAACCTGCTGGTGGTATCACCGGATGTGGGTGGTGTGGTTCGTGCCAGAGCGCTGGCAAAGCGACTGGATGATGCTGACTTAGCCATCATCGACAAACGTCGGCCAAAAGCCAATGTCTCACAGGTGATGAACATCATCGGTGACGTAAACGGTAAAGACTGTATTTTGATCGATGATCTGGTCGACACCGCTGGCACACTGTGCAAAGCGGCAGACGCACTAAAGCAACACGGTGCAACCAGCGTCAGCGCGTACTGCACTCACCCTGTGTTATCGGGTAATGCACTGGCCAACTTAATGGCGTCATCGTTAGATGAGCTGGTGGTAACGGACACCATTCCGTTGCGTGATGATATTGTCAACTGCGGCAAAGTTCGTCAATTATCGATTTCAGGTATGCTGGCTGAAACTATTCGCCGCATACACAACGAAGAGTCAGTTAGCTCTTTGTACATGGATTAAATCTCAGGTTTATAGAGCCTGAAATTTACGTTGCGATAAGCAACAAAATGCCTTCCCTGGTCGCGTGGAAGGAGATGTCCGCTCAGCAGGGTTCTGTTGAGCGGCTTTTTATTAACTGGAGTTAAAGAAATGTCTATTGAATTAAATGTAGAAGTTCGTGAGGACCTGGGGAAAGGTGCGAGCCGCCGCCTGCGTCATCAGAACATGGTACCTTGTATTATTTACGGTGGTGATAAAGAGCCAAGCAATATCATGATCCGCCATAATGTGGTTGCCAAGCAGTTAGAAAACGAACTGTTTTACACACAGGTAATGACCTTAAAAGTTGGCAAGACAGCTGAAAAAGTCGTACTGCGTGATATCCAGCATCACCCGATCAAGCAGCAAGTATTGCACATGGATTTCCTGCGTATCGATCCTAAATCTACCATGCACGTACACATCCCGCTGCACTTCATCAATGAAGAGACAGCACCGGGTGTTAAAGCAGGCGGTAAGATCAACCACGTAATGATCGAGATGGAAGTTGTTTGTTTACCAAAAGACATTCCAGAGTTCATCGAAGTCGATATGGGTGCATTGGAAATGGATCAGTCAATCCATTTATCAGACATTAAACTGCCTAAAGGCGTTGAGTGTGTTGCACTGAGTCACGGCGAAGAGCATGACACAGCCATAGCTGCAATTCACGCTGTTCGTGGTCAGTCTGAAGAAGTTGAAACTGGCGCGCCAGTAGCCCCTTCTAACGAGCCAGAAGACTAAGCAAAGCAGGAGAGAACCGGAGTGGCTGCATTATCTGTTGAGATTAATCTCATCGCAGGTCTGGGCAACCCCGGCGCTCAGTACGAACAGACCCGGCACAATGCCGGATTCTGGTTCGTTGATGAAATTGCCCGCCAATATGGCGGGCAATTTCGTGTTGAAAGCAAATTCAACGCAGAAATCTGCAAACTCAGCGTAGAAGGTAAAACCATCTGGTTAATGAAACCACAAACCTTCATGAATCGCAGTGGCCAGCCGGTCCAGGCACTGGCAAACTTTTACAAAATACCATTTGATCAGATTTTAATCGCCCACGACGAACTGGATTTAGATCCGGGTACCGCCAAACTAAAAACCGGTGGTGGTCACGGTGGTCATAACGGCCTGCGCGATTTAATCAGTCAGCTCGGCAACAAAGGCTTTCAGCGCCTACGTTTGGGCATAGGACATCCCGGTCACAAAGACCAGGTGGCCGACTTTGTGCTGCACCGCCCGGGTAAAGACGAACAAATAGATATCGAACGCAGCATAGATGATGCGCTGCGAATACTGCCTGAGCTAATGGCTGGTGACTGGGAAAAAGCCATGCACAAGCTCCATAGCAAATAGATCAGCCTGAATCCAGGCTTAATAGAGACGAGAGAAATTATATGGGATTCAAATGCGGCATCGTAGGCTTACCCAATGTTGGTAAATCAACCTTATTCAACGCACTGACCAACGCGGAAATTCAGGCCGAAAACTACCCGTTCTGCACCATCGAGCCCAACGTCGGCATCGTGCCGATGCCAGACCCGCGTTTAAACGCACTGGCAGAAATCGTAAAGCCAGAAAAAATCCTGCCGACCACGATGGAGTTTGTTGATATCGCAGGCTTAGTGGCCGGTGCCTCAAAAGGGGAAGGTCTGGGTAATAAATTCCTCGCCAATATCCGCGAAACAGATGCCATCGCCCAGGTTGTACGTTGTTTTGATAACGACGACATCATCCACGTCGCCAACAAAATTGACCCCGCCAGCGACATCGAAGTGATCAACACCGAACTCGCGCTGGCCGACATGGAATCGGTAGAAAAAGCGCTGCAAAAAGCTCAAAAAACCGCGAAAACAGGCGATAAAGACGCTAAAAAGCGCGTTGAGTTACTGACAAAAGTGCGTGACCAACTCGATAACGGCAAACTGGTTCGCTCCATGGGCTTGAGTGACGATGAGCTGGCATCATTAAAAGAACTGTTTCTGCTCACCATCAAACCCACCATGTACATCGCCAACGTCAACGAAGATGGCTTTGACAACAACCCCTACCTTGATGCAGTAAAAGCCATTGCAGAAGAAGAGGGTGCGGTTGTGGTATCTGTCTGTGGTGCCATCGAAGCCGATCTGATTGCGCTGGACGAAGCAGAACGCAAAGAATTTCTGGATGAAATGGGCTTAACCGAGCCGGGCTTAAACCGCGTTATCCGCACCGGCTACGCCTTATTAGGCCTGCAAACCTACTTCACCGCCGGCGTTAAAGAAGTCCGTGCCTGGACTGTCGCCATCGGTGCAACAGCGCCGCAAGCTGCAGGCGTGATTCACACCGACTTTGAAAAAGGCTTTATCAAAGCCGAAGTAACGGCTTATGACGACTTCATCGCGTTTAATGGCGAGGCTGGGGCGAAAGAGGCGGGTAAGTTGCGGGTGGAAGGTAAGGAGTACATAGTAAAAGACGGGGATGTTATGCATTTCCGCTTTAACGTTTAAAATAAGCTACTTAACATGTGCTAGCGTTGTTGTAGTCGACCTCAAAATGCTCACTTACTATCTTGTAAGCTCCGCTTTTTCGGTTCAACTACGCCTAGCAAGCCCTGCGCACGTGACGCTTATTTGTAGTTTGATAGATACACCACTAACGTGTCTTTTTATATTGAAATACTCGATTGGACAGAGTGGCGTAAGTTAAGAAGAAATCAAGGGAAATGGACTAAAGTCGTCTTGACATAAGGCCCAAAAACACTCAAAATGCGCGCCTTCCTTACGGAAGACATTTGGCAACATAGCTCAGTTGGTTAGAGCACATCACTCATAAGGAATGGGTCGTGGCCAGAAATGAAGAAGAT
>Ga0224506_10000113_pt1 | contig 77834 bp, 74 predicted proteins | sample SF_Jan12_sed_USG_2_FD_169108 | JGI IMG/M metagenome (GOLD analysis project Ga0224506, IMG submission 169108) | Sediment microbial communities from San Francisco Bay, California, United States - SF_Jan12_sed_USGS_8_1 | ecosystem: Environmental > Aquatic > Marine > Sediment | place: USA...
GAGCCTATTTGGATAGCGAGAGACCTTTCGAAATGCAGCGGATGCCGCAAATGTGAGATTGCCTGTTCGCTTCATCATGAGAAGAGGATCTGGCCGGAAGCATCAAGAGTGAGGGTTTTCATGTTGGTTCCAGGCGCAGATTTTCCGCATTTGTGTGCTCAATGTGAAGACTATCCATGTGTTGAAGCCTGTCCATTCAAGGCATTGTCTGTAAGCAGGAAAACTAGTGCTGTCAGGATGAACAATAAGAAGTGCACTGGCTGCGGAAAATGCATAGAAGCGTGCCCTGGAAGAATTCCACACATGCATCCGACAAATAAGAAAATTGTAATCTGCGATCTATGCAATGGCAATCCACAGTGCGTGAAGGTCTGCCAAGAAGGAGGATGGAACGTTCTGAAAACCGTTACGAGAAGAGAACATCCATACAAGCTTTACGCACGCAAGCCTGAAGAGCAGACGAGGAGTCTTGCGATTAAATTGTATGGAGAGAAGGCGGAGGAGTTCATTTGATCTTGGGTTATGCTGGAAAATTCTTAGAGATTGATCTTTCACAAGGCACCTTCAAAAACGTTACGTTTGACGATGAGCTGTTGAAGGATTACGTTGGGGGCAGGGCACTTGCAGCAAAAATCCTTTGCGACAGACTGATCAGTGAATGGGAGGAGCTGGATCCGCTTGGCCCTGACAATATTCTGCTTTTTCTGCCCGGACCACTTACAGGTTTTTTCCCAGGCGGCAGAGTCTGCGTCTCGGGCAAGTCTCCACAGAGTAACGGTGTTGTGGGTTCGACTGTTGGCGGCGAGTTCGGAGTTGAATTGCGCTGCGCCGGGTATGACGGCATCATTGTTACGGAACAGGCTGAGAAGCCCGTCTACGTGTTCATTAAAGACTCGGACGTTGAGATCAGAGATGCAGGTCACATTTGGGGGAAGGATGGCAAAGAAACGAACACGTTGCTTAACAAGGAATGTAGGCGACTGTTGAGTGAGCGTTATCCGGATTATGGTGAGTGGAAGGAGCCTGCAAAATTGTACATTGGCCCTGCAGGCGAGAATAAAGTTCGAACTGCGGTGGTTGTGGCTAAGTGGACGCATGCAGCAGGCTACGGCGGTTACGGAGCGGTTATGGGTTCGAAGAATCTTAAGGCAGTCGCTGTTAAGGGTACTGGCCCGTTGCCTGAGGTTGCCGACCTTAGAAAAGTTAGCCGACTGATTAATGCCGTAAACAAGAATGCGTATGAAAATGTCTTGTGGAGACGGTGGGGAACAGGCGGTGGCGGTTACTCGTTTGCTGCGAAAACGAGTTCTGAACCTATTAGGAATTGGCAGGAAGAGTGGCATGATGAGAAAAGTTATGGCGTTGACCAGTTTGAAAGCAGGGTTTGGGTGAAGCAGTCTTGGAGCGACTTTGGCTGTCCCACAAACTGTTTAAAGATCGCGTTTGTCAAGTCTGGCAAGTTTAAAGGAGCGATTACTGATAATCCAGATTATGAATTGCAAGCGTATCTTGGCCCCAACCTAGGCATTTTCACGCCTGAAGAAGACGTGTTTATGGCTTCTTTGATTGATGATCTCGGGCTGTGTGGCATTCAGACTGGCAATGTTATGGGGTTTGCTGCTGAACTTTTCCAGAGGGGCATCCTGTCCAAGAAGGATCTGGACGGCATAGAATTGAAATGGGGAGACGCTGAAGCTTTCGCCAAGTTGGCAAAGAAAATTGCCATGAGGGAAGGCATTGGCAACTTGCTGGCTGAAGGCACGTACAGGGCAGCGTTGAAGATAGGAAAGATGAAAGGCAAAGACGTGCTGCAGTATGCTGTTCAGAGTAAAGGCATTGGGATTGGTGCCCATGGCATTCGCAGCGGCAAAGACTTTTCAACCGACATAGGGTACGCATGTTCAGTTCAATGTGGTGACCACACTTCAATAACCGACCTGCCTGAGGACGGCGCAGTGGGCGAAGTATGGGCAGTGTTCAATGATTCAGCGATCTGCTGCAATTTTAGTGGTGGTTTTGGTTTGTCTAGAAATTTGAAGTTCGACTTTTACAATGCAGTCACAGGTCTAGCGTTGACTCGTGAGAGTTGGAGCAAAGGTGGCGGGTTAAAGACGTTGCAGATACAGCGGGCATTATTGCTCTTGGGAGGACCAGATTTGAAGTGGAACCCGAAAGTCCATGACGATAACCCAAGCAGATTCTATGAGCCTTTGCCTTCAGGACCATGTAAGGGGAAAGCTGCTGACAGAACCAGCGTGAGGGAGGGCGTGCTGCAGTACTATCAGGAGGTTGGTTGGGACGAGAACGGAATACCGAAGTCGGAGACTCTTAAGAAGCTAGAATTGGGAGATGTCAATAAAGCCCTGAGGAAGCTACGCAAATAATCGAAAGAGAGAAGCGGACAAAGCGAAGCACGCGCTGCAAATTTTACAGTCGACGTAGTTGCTCTATGATTGAGTTATACTGCCCGACTATTGATCAGAACCGCATCGTTGGAAACGGAATATTAAGCGAAGTATTTGTGGGCTTAAATAAAATGCTTGCCAAATTATCAGATGATTAAAGAAACTGGCTGAATATGCATAAGCCTTGAACGCAGTTTTATAACCGTATTTCGTGCTGTTTCTGGTTATGGGGTCAAGCCAGCGTTTCAGTGCCGAGTCTTCCCAATTAACTGCTACTTCCACCATTTTCCTCCAAGGTCTCCATGGGAAATAAGTAATGGGCGGCGGGGTGGCATCGCCTTATATAAACTTTGTTGGCTTGCACGTTAACCATACCTATATATAAGGGGTGTCTAGATGCCCCAGAGGACAACAGAGGTACTTCTCAAGACTATCACTTTTAGGTCAAGCTGTCCAGAACGGTGTTTTCTTTCTCATTATTTCTACGTATTCGTTTAGCGCCTCTTGTTCCTCCGCAGTCAATTTATCAATAAAAGCTTTTAGTAATATCTTTGCGTGGGTCTCTGGCACTTTTGCGTATAACATGTCTTTTTCGAATATGTGTCTTCCAACAATCGGTTTGTCCATGGACACTGCCACCTGCATTCCTTGCTGCGCTTCGGGTAAAGCTTTGCCCTTGTCTTGAATTTGCTGTATTTCGCCTATTTCTTCGCCGTCTGCTGCTCGCACAAGCTTGGTTTTAGGCTTTATCTTTCCAGCTAGGATTTCCACACCAACTATTGCCGGCTTTGCCCTGTGAAAAACGTAGCCTTCCATTATCCGGATTTTTGCAGGCTTGACAAGCGCCTCGAAGTCCTGTTCGAGTTTTGCTTCTTGCTGCTTCTTTAGCCAAGACAGGTAATTTTCAATCACATGATAGATTATTTTTTCTCGGAAGATTTGAACGCTCTTGTTTGTGGCTTCTTCTTCAGCGTCCGGCAAAATCTTAACGTTGAACCCTAAGATTGCACCATATAGGGGTTCATGTTCCTTAACGACAGCGGCTTCCACAACATCTCTCTTAGATATGTCTCCAACATCTGCAAGTCTGATTGGCACGTCATTTTGTTTTAGTATGTCCGCAATAGCCTCTAATGAGCCCAGAGTGTCAGTTTTCAAGATAATACCGTTAATATCAGTCGCGATTCTGATTTTTTCGATTTCTTCTAACACAAGTCTAACGTAATTCTCTGTCTCTTCTGCTTCTGGGACAGCATATAGCGGTGCGCCAGCTAGGGCTCCCTCCAAGTCAGGCGCAACAATCTTGACTCCAGCTGCTGCAGAGATCGAATCTACGGAAGAGAATCTGTCTCGTGGGTCTCGAATTTCATCCAGTGGTTTCGGAACTAAAACTGCTCTGATGCGTGTAACGATGGGTTTTTCTTTGCCGCCGACGACAATCGTGTCATCTTTTCGCAGAATTCCATCATAAATAATGGTGTTAAGTGTCAATCCTAAGCCTGGTTCTTCTTTGACCTCTAAAACTGTGCCTTTTGCAGGCCCTTCGGTTGTCTGCAGCTGCTTCTTCAAATACTGCTGTGTCAAACCAACGAGAACCATAAATAGTTCTGTGATGCCTTCCCCTGTTTTAGCGCTTGTTGGCACGATGGCAATCGTTTTGGTGAAGTCTTTTATGTTGTCGAAGCGGTCAACTCTGAACCCTAAACGTGAGAACACGCCTATGATATCATAAATCCTATTGTCTAAATCTTGCCTTACATAGGGGTCTTGCTTCTGATATGCCTTCAAGAACGGAGTGTCTGGATAGAGGTTCCAGGCGGGTATGCGGTCTATTTTGTTTGCAGCGACTAGAAAAGGTGTTTTGCGCGCCTTCAAAATTTCTATACATTCATAAGTTTGGGCTTCAAAACCACGCAGAACATCAATCACAAGGATAGCTATGTCTGCGGCGCTACCTCCTCTCCTGCGTAGATTGGTGAAAGCCTCGTGTCCTGGTGTGTCGATAATGAGCAAACCTGGGATTTCGATTTCTCCTTTAATCATCGAAAGTAAAGGACCAACCAACTGTTTGAGTGTGTCAACTGGAAAGAAGCTGGCTCCGATGTGTTGGGTTATTCCTCCAACTTCACGGGCTTGGACGCTTGTCTTCCGTATTTTGTCCAGTAGAAGAGTCTTGCCAGTGTCAACATGACCGAGGACGCACACAATTGGTTGACGAATAGGCATATCTGCACGTCTCCACAGCAGGATTGAACAAGCAAAGTCTCTTCAAAAATAATAAACTATTACTTAATAAACACTCATCCTCAGTTTACAGAACATTTTTAAATTGCTATCAAATTCTGCTCAACACGGTGAAAGATGACTTGTCTTACTGTTCAAAATGCGGAGCAAAGCTAAAAGAAAACGACAAATTCTGCCATGCATGCGGGGCTTCTGTCACCAAAGTTACTAAAGAAGAGTTCACCGTTTCCTCTGACAACCTTATCGAAAAAGTTAAAGAGCTTCTACATGAAGGAAACGTGACCCGAATAATCGTCAAGGAGGAAAGCGGAAAGACTCTGCTTGAAATCCCTGTTACCGTAGGAGTTATCGGCGTTGTTATTGCTCCTTGGCTCGCAGCCCTAGGCGTAATAGCAGCACTTGCCACAAATTGCAAAATAGTGGTTGAAAGAAGAGAATAAACCTCTCTGCGCGGTCAAATTGATGTTACTCGATTTTTGCGGTCATCAGAATCAATCCTAACACTAAAGGTATAACGCTTAGCAATCCGAAAAACGCCGAATAAACACCTAATTCGTTGGTGCTTAAGAAAGTGTAGTACATAGCAATGGCGCCAGTAATAATGAGCAATAGCCCAAAGAATCTTTCAGCAAACGATAATCCGAAACCGCCTCCCTCACTCATATTTCCAACCCATCCAGTTCAATGTGCTTCTACATAGAACACAAACACTTATTTTAAATTTCCTTCATTCACCTTGTTTCTTCAAGCTTTTCTGGCAAGTATTCGTCAACAATGTATGTTAAGCCATATCTGCTGAAAGCCTCTTGCTCTGCTTTCTTCTTTATTTTCATAAACGTCTTAATTTCCTTCTGCCACAGAGGGTCTTCTTTGTAACGCGGATCCTTCTGCAACTCATAAAGCCTTTTAATGTCCACTTCATCCAGTGGATCAGTCGGCAATTTATAATCCACGATGTCTGAGGCCCAAACACCGCTCCATTTTGCATCAGGCGTCGTTAAATCCCTTAGGTGCGCAGCATTTGCTGAACCTGAAATTATGACCATGGCTATGTGCATTCCCCAGGGGTCGCCGTCCGTGAAAATGTATACTGGAAGGCTTAGTTCTCTGTTCAACCTTCTAATAAAGTGTCTTGTAGCTCTCGGCGCCTGCCCCGCCGTCAAAACAAGTATTGCATTGAATTTATTGTGCACATTTTCCTCTACAAACCGTGTGAACAAGCCGCCTTTCTCTATGGCTATCACCTTATCGGCTGTTGTTTTCGCAAATTCTGCAGAAGTCAAGGCAGGTCCAATCAGTACACCATCCGGGTGTGAAGTCAGATTCAATGTTCTTCCTTCATAGCCAGGCACAGTATATTCTATAGTTAAGTCGCCGAAAACTGCTGAGCGTTCTTCTGGGAATATGTTGAAGTCTTCTCGTGACAACCCCATAACTGTCTCCAAATCTGTTATGATATTGTTTGATTCCTGCTGGTCTGTGAAAGTCATTTCATAAGCCTGCGCAGAATAGTAAACATCTCTAAGAGTTGATGTCTTGCGTTGCGAAGTGAGCTCGCGAGAAAAAAATGCTGCCCAAACAAGTTGTGTGAAAGGTTTGAGATGGCGGATGTTGCGGGCGCTTCTTCGAACCTTTCTGTCACCTAAAATGAATTGCCTAAGTAGCGAGTCGTAACAAATGTTTTCTGTTGAACGGCTCGGCATTGCTATTGAAGGAAAATATCCGCTGTCCAACTGTTCATAAATTCTTGAACCGAGGTTTTCTAAACCCGTTAAAATGTCTTTTTTTCTTTCCGTCATACTACTTTTATGTTTCTTCTGTTCCAAACTTTTTCACGCTCTTAAGAAGTTTTTCTATATCTGGAAGTCTTTCTTTGCCTGCAAGCCTTGTTGAAAATTGGGCTATTTTCGGCAAATACCTACTAAAAACTCCAAATCTTTTTCGTTCTCGATCAACGTGTTCTCTCCGCGTTAAGAAGCGTTGGAGTTGGCGGGCTGTTTCCCGTAGCCCGTTGGCTATTTCTCTTCTGACTTCAGGTCTGTCTGCAATGAACTCTTTTCCTACAGTTTTGTATGGAACCTTTGTGCTGCAAATGTGCACTAGAATCGCCGTTGGCATGTCAGGTGTGACCTTGTACCTTCGCCAGTTCATCGCATTTATCACTCTAACTGAAACGTCGCTTGCCTCATCGTATAATAACGGTATCCTATTGGCAAAGCGATAAATCATGAAGCTTCCTTTTTTAGGGATTTCTCCTCCATAAGCGATTCCTACTTCGATGATGAAGGGATGTCCTGCATAAGTTGCTGGCTTGCGCCGGTTGACACTTACAAATTCTGGTTTCAGCTCTTTTAGAACACCAGCCTTTAGCAATTCTTCGCCTAGAGGTGACAGACAACTCGCATCAGGCGGCAAGAATTCTTTGAATCTTTTCAGCATGTGCATTAGCTTAACGATTTCCTCATGGGAGAGTTTCTTCGGATTCTTGGATGGACTTATGTTGCTGAACTCTAAAAATTTCCGTGCAGTGATCTCTCCCACTCTGTGGAAGTGGTTTCTCAAGAACTCGAGCATGTTCTTGTAAGGTGTTATTTGTATAAGACGCTGGAGAAGCTCCACATCAACACCATAAGGGTGAGGTGAAGTCTCTTTTGGCGGTTCAGGCATTTCCCTCGTTACTCTGGTGAATCTGTAGAGTCTGCCCTTTGGATCAACAAAAGTTAGGTTCGCGTAGGGGTTCACCATTGCTGTTTGCTTAAAATAATCTAGAATTTTGGGCATGGCCCTAAAATAGTCACCTTCCAAGCAGAATTCAACTATGGTTCCTTTCCATTGTTCCTTGTTTATGAGAACCTTTCTGTCAAGGATGAGTGGACGATTTCTTTGGATGTCAATCATGAGCTTGTAAATGTAAATCTTCGCCATTCCAGTGCTTGAGATTATGCAGGCTGGCTGGTGCGTGGTGATTTGTCCATATAGAATTGCCATTTTACCGCCTAGGCCGAAGGTTCCCCTTTGCTGCTTCAACTTGTATTTTGAACCAAAAAGCACCTGCCCAAAGGCTGAGGGAATATGCCTCGGCAAGACTCCTATGCCATTGTCTTCAACTCTTAACCTGAAAATCTGGGTTTCTTTGCTGGCTCCTCCTTCATATGAAAGCCTAACGTAGATGTCTGGTGGTATTCTGAGGCTTTCTGCGGCGTCCAGCGAATTTTCAACAAGTTCTCTTATTGCAGCAAAAATGGCTCTTGACGGATTTGTGAAACCAGCTATATCTCTGTTTCGGTAGAAAAAGTCTGAAGCACTTATCTCTTCAAATGTTGTCTGAGCCATCCTAGTTTCCACCAGCATCATGGATAACAGCAATTGCTTTACGATATGTTCTGCTTATTCTTTAATTTAACTACGGTTTTAGAGAAAGATTATTCATTTTTGAAAGGAGACGGCAGCAACTCCGCAATAGTCTTTAATTTGACAGTTTCAAACAAGATTCTACCTTTTTCCACTTTTGCCATGATAATTTCAATTTTGGGATTTTCCGCAAAGTCGAAAATGTACTGTAAACATGCTCCGCACGGTATGGGCTCACTAAGGCTGTTAGCATCCACGGTTATGGCTATTTGCTTAATTTTTCGATTGCCATGTAAAACAGCATGGTTTATGGCACATCTTTCAGCGCAAGTTCCAAGCCCAGAAATCCAGCTTTCAACATTACACCCTTCATAAATTTGTCCGTCCTCTGCGAGCACGGAGGCACCTACTCTAAAACCCCAGAGCACGTATGCATTAGTCATAGCTTTCGAAGCTGCCTTCAAAAGCTTCTTTTTGTTTTCTCTGATTTTAACCATAAGCATTCCTTACCATCTTATCTTCGAAGTGAACGCACGTAGTAATATTCTCCGATTTGTTTTTGAAATATGTCAAGTTTTGAGCCCTCTTTGTTGACTCTAGGTCTCTTGGTACTAGGGTCTCTTCTGAATGTCACATTCATCTCCTTAAGAAACACATTCATTCCATCGCCTAAGCTTGTGGGCAGATTTGCTGTACCGTTCGCTCCTGGTTCTCCTGTGAAAACCATTAGACGGTCAGCTATGAAGTCTTGCGCAACAACGTCGTGTTCAACAACAAACGCCGTTACGTTGTTGTTTTCGACAACTCTACGGATGACCCGTGCCATATTTAATCGCTCTTCAACATCTAGATAGGCACTAGGCTCGTCAAGCAAGTAGAGTTCAGCCTTACGAGATAGACATGCTGCAATCGCGACTTTTTGCAGTTCACCCCCGCTGAGTTCAGCCACATTTCTGTCCAAAAGCAGATGTATCCTCAAAGGTTGGAGGATTTCAGTCTTGTATAAGCTTGAAGAGAAATTCTCTTTGGCGACACTCATTAGAAGCTCTTGAACTGTGCCCTCGTATTCTGCTGAAATATACTGTGGCTTATAGCTCACTTTCAATTCACCAAGCTCACTTCCATTGTCAGTCTCTTCGATTCCAGCTAGAATCTTTACAAAAGTGGTTTTGCCAATGCCGTTCGGTCCTAGAATTCCAATAATTTCTCCTCTTCTTATTTCTCCAGCGGGGACAGCAAGTTTAAAGGCTTCATATGATTTCTCAATTTGCTTCCATTTTACCAGTGTTTCACCCGCGCTGAGGCTTATTGTGGGTGGTTTTTCGTGGAATATTATTGATTCTTTTCGAAATCGGACATTCTCGTCTGAGATGTAACCCTGCAAGTAAATGTTTATGCCAATTCTAACGCCATGAACATTAGAAACAATGCCATAAACGCCTGACTCTCCATAAAAAATGCAGATTTGGTCAGAAAGATAATCTATTATCGCTAGGTCGTGTTCTGTCACGATGATTGTCTTTTCATCGTCTTTTAGGCTTCTTATCGCTTTGGCAACTTCAAGCCTTTGCTTGACATCCAAATAGCTTGACGGTTCATCGAAAAGATAGACATCAGCTTCACGACATATGGCAGCAGCAGTTGCTACGCGCTGAAGTTCGCCTCCACTCAAGACTTCGAGGGGGCGGTTCCAAACTTGTTTAAGTTCAAGATGCTCCGCAATTTCATCTAGCTTTTCTCTCTCATCTACTTTTTCCAATAGTTCTCCAACTTTTCCGGAGATAGCTTTGGGGATTTTGTCGACATACTGAGGTTTATGTGAAACCCTTAGCGTGTTCTCTCTCATTTTCTGGAAATAGTTCTGAAGTGTTGAGCCTCTGAAGTGTTGGATTATCTCGTCCCAATCTGGTGGTTCTTCATGGTTTCCAAGGTTTAACTTCACTTCACCAGAAAGTATCTTGAGCGTAGTCGTTTTACCAATTCCATTCTGTCCAAGGAGACCTAAAACCATGCCCGGAAAGGGGGTTGGAAGTCTAAAAAGCTTGAAAGTGTTTTGCCCAAAACGGTGACTGCAATCTTTCTCCAACTCATCTGGAAGGTTAACTATCGAGATTGCGCCAAATGGACACTTTTTTACACATATTCCACATCCAGTGCAAAGAGATTCAACAATCACCGGTTTGTCGTCTTCAAACCTTATGGCTTCTATGCGGCTGCGCACGATCGGGCAAAAGCGATAACATAACCTACTGCAACGTTTTGGTTTACACCTATCTAGGTCTAACACTGCAACTCTTGTCACGTTTGGATCCAACAATGAATGGTCGTAGCTAGTGGATTATAAATATGTACCTTTAAATGACATGAAAAATTGTTTAAAAATGCTTCAGGTAAAGAAAAATTGCAGAATGTTTAGCTTCTGTTTAATTCTACCATTCTTCTTCTTCCCATTCTTCCTCTTCTTCTTCTTCCCATTCTTCTTCTTCCTCACGCATACCTTTTCACCTCCAGCTACTTTTTGGTGCTTAGTGAAACAAGCTAGCAATGCTTTAAGCATTTTTCTTCGTCAGTTGTCGAGAATGAAAACCAAAGCGCATATTCAGCAATGCCTTTTTAGAGACTTTCTTTCACAATTTCAGCTGTTAAAGAGGTTATGGGCTCTTGCGTTTTTGGTGTCAGATAAGCCCAGCACATGTTTGGTGAATTGTGTGCTGCTCCGATTCTTCCGTGAGAGTCAACAGCTATTAATCCCATATGATTGTATATTGCTGGCATTTTTCGATTGATGAGCTTTACTGCCAATTCCACGCCTTCTTGTGCCGTTTTTCCATTGCCCATGTGATTGCACACGGTTTTCGCTAAGACAAGTCTTATTGCTACTTCACCGACACCTGTTGTTGAACAGGCGCCAGCTTCATTGTCTGCGTACGTACCACATCCGATCGATGGTGAATCTCCAATTCTTCCAGGAAGTTTTAAGGGGAAACCTCCGGTAGATGTTGCAGCGGCGACGTTTCCATCTTTATCTAAAGCGACTGCGCCGACAGTCTCCAGTTCAAAAAATTCAATGTGCCTTTTAATCAGTTCACTTAGCTTTGGCAGTTCAAATTTTCCATCGAGCAAAGCCTCTTTTTGCTGTTCGTAATATTTTAATCTAAGTTCAGTTTTTGGGTCTCTTCTTTCAAGATTAAACATTTTGGCAAGTTTTTCTGCGCCTTTACCCACAACAAAAACATGGTCTGTGTTTTCCATGACTATCCTTGCCAAACGAACGGGATTCCGTATGTCTTTTAATAATCCTGCTGCCCCAGCTTGTAATGTCTTTCCGTCCATGATTGACGCTTCCATCTCCACTTCCTTTTCTATATTCAAGCTTGAACCATAACCAGCGTTAAACGAACCATCATCTTCCATGACTGCAACAGCCTCCATGACAGCGTCAACGGCTGTTCCCCTGTTGTTTATAATGTCAAAACCTACTTTTGCTGCTTTCTTGACCCCTGCTAAACCAGGTTGACTACGTTCAGGATGCCAACGTCCAGCGCCACCATGAACAACAATTACTGGATTTCGCTTTTCACTCAACAAGCGTCTCCCCTTCCAAATTGGAATTACTGAGCTTGTGTACTCTGGAATTTAAGCTTAATGTTTTAAAATTCGTCAAAACGAATAAATCTACGCAAAGAAATATTATTTGTGGGATGATGTGAGGCGACGGCTGAGAGCTACAAGCTGTGAAAAAGCCACTAACCTGCACTGACCTGAATAAACTTGCTCCAAAAATAAAATCTAGCTGCGTAATACATTAGATGTAGTTCATACAGAGCGAATGGTGTAGGCTATGCTTAGAGATTTTAATCTTTTAGCCACAACCTCTCGTGGAAATGGAGGTGACGCATGTTCTGAGTTATGTTTTCTCCTTGGGCAGATAGGTGATTCCGCGCCTACTGTTGAGAAGACTGGCATCGCTGGTTTGATTGCTGCAAAGACAGCCCTTAATCCTTTTGAAGTTATAAATAGATTCCGCGAGATTTTACGTGAGCGTCCCTACGAGTTTCGTTACATGTTCAGAGTAATTCCGATTGAAAAGGTTGTTCGCACAGATTTAAGCCAAATCGAGCACGCAGTCACTGAGTTTGGCTCAAAAATAGCCGAAAACGAAACTTTTCGAGTTACTGTTGAGAAGCGTTTTACAGCGACTCCAACACAGGACATAATCGAAACTGCAGCCGCAAACATCGAAAGAAAAGTTGACCTGAATAAGCCTGACAAGATCATTCTATTAGAAGTCGTAGGCGGATTAACTGGAATATCAGTAATAGAGCCGAATGCCATTCTATCTATTATGAAGGAAAAAGTTCTTTAGATTAACGTTGAGTACCCAGCAGCGCCATTCGTTCAATGACGAGGTCGGTTAAGACTCTTTCTGAATTGTTCTCTTTAATCATTGTTTCAAGTTCTGTTTCTGAAATTCCAAAAACCTTTCGGATAAGCATCGCTTTTTCCTCGGACATTTCAAGAACTGCCTCATCCGCTTGTGCCTTAACATGTTTTGAAGCTCTAGAAATAGCTAGTTTAACGTCTTCGCTTTTCTCTCCAACTACCAGCATAGCCACATTTGAAACTGGAGACTTGATCCCGAAAAGCTTCGTGGCTTTTCGAATCTGATGCTGCGCAGAAGCGTAAAGCATAATTTCCATCGCTAAGCTTTTTGAAATGTTTCCTTTGTTCTTGAAAGCTGTTAGCGCATTCAAAACCGCAAAATAGAGATGCTGCCATGTGGACACGAGTTTTGCATCAAAGAATTGAATTTCCACGTTTTTTGGCTTTTCTTTTCTAATTGTCTTTAGGAACCATCCGATATCAGGGATCCGAACATTTTCAAACCCGGTTATTTCTAAATGTGTATCAAATTCTTTGATGTACTTCAGCAATTTCTTTCCTCAAAAATCTCTCTTAGGAATCTTTTGATGATTTCTGCGGGTATTCCTGCTTTTTCAAGCTTTGCGGTTTCCTTTTCCAAGGGCTTTCTGTTTTTCTTGCATTTTTTGATGATTTTTCGGATGGTTTCTTTTATTTCCCATGGAAATACTATCCAATGGCTTGTTTCCTTTACATAATAATCTGGCACGATAACGCTCCACGGTTTGTAGTAAACAGTAACTACTTTTACTTCGGTGGCCCCTTCATTGATGATGTGCTCTTTCACTAATTTCAGACTTTTACCTGTGTCTGCAACTTCGTCTACAATAAGGACTCTTTTTTCAGCCACCACGGCAGAAACTGACTGCGTTAAGGTGGGTTCGCCTTTTGTTTCGGCTACTCCTAGGTAAAATTCGGCTTTGACATTTGCAAGATTAGGATTATCCAACAAATCGGACAATACCCTGGCTGGAGCCCATCCTCCCCTTGAGACACCTACGATAATGTCTGGTTTGAACCCGTCAGCTCTGATTCTTCCAGACAAAGTCAAAAGCATATTGTATATTTGGTTCCAGGTTGGAACTTCAAACCTCAGCTCCGAATCCACCGTGTTCTCCTCCCTTTGTAAGAGTTTATTGAAACTTTATAAGTTTAAAAGATGAGTTGATGATGCTTAAATCTGCCCTGGACAACCTTAATTACCATGTGTTATTGGTAACTCTAAAAGGGTGTGGATAATATGGAGATTATTGAATGTGTCCCCAACTTTAGCACTTCAGACTCTAAAATTGCCGAGTTGATCCTTCACGAGATTAGAAAAACTGAAAATGCCTTTCTTCTTGATTATACCTTTGACGACTATTATAATAGACTTGTTGTTTCCTTCGTCGGTAACAGAGAATCAGTGCTTGAAGCCGCTCTAAGCTCTGCTTTGAAAGCCATCGAATTGATCGACATGCGAAAGCACAAGGGTCAGCATCCACGTTTGGGTGCCGTCGATGTAGTTCCCTTCATACCAATAAAAGACGTTGCAATTAAAGACTGCATAGAAATTGCCAGAAAATTTGGCAAAACCTTAGCTGAAAAATGTGATGTGCCAGTTTACCTTTACGGCGAGGCAGGAGCAAAACCTGAGCGTAAAGATTTAGATTGGATAAGAGAGGGCGAATATGAAAAACTAGCTGAAATGATTGTTAAGCCTGAACGTAGACCAGATTTTGGTTCAGCAAAGTTTAATCAAAAGACCGGAGCGACAATAACTGGAGCACGAAAGATCATGGCTGGTTTTAACGTCAATCTTGGAACTCCCGATTTGAAGATTGCTAAGAAAATTGCAAACGCTTTACACGAGAAGAAGGGTGGCTTTTCAAGCGTCAAGGCCATGGCCGCATTTATTGCTGAGAAAAATATTACACAGATAGGCATGAGCATAAGCGATTTCGAGAAGACCCCACTTTATCGTGTTTTTGAAGCGCTAAAGGTGGAATGCGCTCGTTACAATGTGCCCATAGTGGGCTCGGAATTTTGTGGTCTGGCTCCTTTAGGGGCGCTTATTGATACAGCCTCTTATTATCTTAAGATTGATAACTTGAGTGAAGACCGCGTGTTAGAGATAGCCGTGCAAAATGTTATGAAAAAAGGCGGTGCCTTTGAATAAACCTGTCAGAAGGAAAGCCAGAGAAAAGGTAGATTTGCTCATTGTAAACGCTGATGAGGTTGTCACTCTTGCCGGTGATTCTCAAAGACCTCGCACAGGTAAGCAAATGCAAGAGCTTGGAACAATACGTGATGGCGGTCTAGCGGTTAAGGATGGAAGAATAGCTGCTGTTGGAAAAACTCCTGAAATTACAAAAGTCTTCAAAGCAGAAAACATTATAAACGCAAATGGAAAAACTGTTTTGCCGGGTTTTGTTGACCCTCACACTCATCTTGTTTTCGCTGGTTCGAGAGAAGAAGAGTTTCAAATGCGAGTTGAAGGCGCCTCTTACATGGAAATTCTCAGCGCGGGCGGTGGCATACTAAAAACAGTAAAGGAAACAAGAAAGGCAAGCGCTGAAAAGCTTGCTAACATTAGTGACAGAACCCTCGACTCCATGTTGGAGCATGGAACCACAACAGTAGAAACCAAAAGTGGTTATGGTTTAGCAACAAAGGATGAATTGAAGATTTTAGAAGTCACTAGACGCCTGAATCAAATGCATTGCATGGATTTAGTTTCAACTTTTATGGGTGCGCATGCAATTCCGCCTGAATACAAAGGTGATATTTTGGGCTATGTCCGTTTAGTGGTTGAGGACATGATTCCCAAAGTGTCTGAGAAGGGACTTGCAGAGTTTTGCGACGTTTTTTGCGAAAGGGGCATTTTCAATTTGGAACAAACCAGGCGTATTTTGGCTACTGGTAAAAATTATGGTTTAAAACCCAAGATTCATGCGGATGAGATGAGCATGCTTGGTGGTGCTGAGCTTGCGGCTGATATTGGAGCTACTTCTGCCGAGCATCTGCTTTTTTCTTCCCCTGAAGGGCTTAAATCCATGGCTGATAAAGGCGTGGTTGCCGTTTTGCTTCCTGCTACCGCTTTCAGTTTGATGATGGGGAGATATGCGGATGCTCGGCTGATGATTGACTTTGGCGTTCCTATAGCTTTGGGCACCGATTTCAACCCCAGCTGTTGGGTTGAGAGCATGCAGTTGGTGATTGCGTTTGCTTGTCATTTCGTGAAGCTGACTCCGGCTGAGGCCATAACTGCAGCCACAATCAACGCTGCGCACGCAATTGGCAGAGCGTCTGAAATTGGCAGTTTAGAGATTGGAAAGAAAGCTGATGCCGTAATCTTGGATGCACCAAATCACAAGTTCCTTGGCTATCGCTTCAGTGTGAATCTTGTGGATAAAGTCATAAAGAATGGGAGATTGGTTGTTGATAAAGAAAAACCGGGTGGACTTGTGTTTCTGCGGGGGACTGAATGAAGAATTCGGTTTTATGGGCTTTATTTTCTTGCTTTTTCTACGATTGTGTAGATCAACCATGCTATTACGCCATAGATTATGCCGTTGAATATTGCTGATGCAAGTGTTCTTACTCGAAGCCCGCTCCACTCTACGTTCGGATCTATGTTAATGGCGTCGCTGATTGTGTTGCCTAGAGGTAGTTCAGCGTAAGCTAAGGTTATCCCTAAGAAGATCAGGAAGACTATTATGAATATTATTGCTCCTTTCATGTAGTTTTCTCCTTTCTTTCCTTAGCGTGTAAGCTATGCCTTAATAAATGTAATGGTTGTGAGCAAAGAATTATAATACGTTTCTGTTATTTTGTTCGTGGTGAGCTGGTTTGATAAAGATTGAGAAGCCAGTTAAGTGTCTGACTGGTTCTGAGCTGCATTGTAAAAATTGGCAGATTGAAGGAATCTTGCGCATGCTATTTAATGTTGTCGATCCTGAAGTGGCTAAGGACCCCGAAAAGCTCATTGTTTACGGTGGGACGGGCAAGGCCGCCCGAAATTGGGAATGTTTTGAGAGGATTGTTAAAACTTTAACTGAACTTGAGCCTGACGAGACAATGCTTGTTCAAAGTGGCAAGCCTGTGGCTGTCTTTAAAACTCATGAGTGGGCACCTAGAGCCATAATAGTAAACGCTATGCTTGTGCCACGATGGGCTACTTGGGACTACTTCCACGAGTTGGAGCACAAGGACTTAATCATGTTTGGACAGATGACTGCTGGTTCATGGGCGTACATTGGCACACAGGGCATTTTGCAGGGTACGTATGAGACTCTTGCGGCTGTTGCGAAGGAGCATTTTGGCGGTTCTCTGCATGGAAGGCTTGTTTTGACCGGTGGTTTGGGTGAGATGGGTGGCGCCCAGCCTTTGGCTGTTACTATGAATGATGGTGTTGCCCTAGTTGTCGAAATTGACAAGCGCGCGATTGACAGACGACTTAAGCATGGCTACTTGGAGAGTTGGACGGATGACCTGAATGAGGCTGTGGACATGGCTTTAGAGGCTAAACGAGAGGGCAAACCCAGAAGCATCGGTCTGTTGGGTAATGCCGCTGATGTGCATCCAGAACTGCTAAAGAGGAATGTTATTCCAGATGTTTTGACTGACCAGACTTCTTCGCACGACCCTTTGAATGGTTATTATCCCGCTGGACTTGCTAAGGAGGTTGCTGACGAGCTCAGAGAAAGCAATGCTGAAGAGTATTTGCGACGCGCCAGCACGAGTATGCGCTTGCAAGTGGAAACCATGGTTAAGATGATGCAGAAAGGAGCCGTGACTTTTGAGTATGGCAATAATTTGCGTCAGCAAGCTTATGATGCTGGATTTAAGGACGCTTTTGCCTATCCGGGCTTTGTTCAGCGATATATTAGACCGATGTTTTGTGAGGGTCGCGGACCTTTCCGTTGGGCTTCGCTTGTGGGCAGTGCTGAGGACATTTACGCGCTTGATCGCGTTATCCTAAAAGAGTTTGCCCACAATGAGGAGTTGTGTCGCTGGATACGCAAAGCGAATGAGCAGGTGAAGTTTCAAGGTTTGCCAGCGCGAGTTTGCTGGCTTGGCTTCGGTGAACGGGCAAGATTTGGCAAGATAATCAATGACATGGTTGCAGATGGAAGGCTTTCTGGGCCAATATGGATTGGACGCGACCACTTAGACGGCGGAAGTGTCGCTTCGCCTAACCGCGAAACAGAAGGCATGGTGGATGGAAGCGACGCTGTGGCAGATTGGCCTATACTCAATGCTTTATTGAATGCTGTTGCTGGTGCCACATGGGTCAGCGTGCATCATGGCGGAGGCGTGGGGATAGGCTACAGCATACATGCAGGCATGTGCTTAGTGGCCGACGGCACAAAAGAAGCAGGAAAACGCGTAGTGACCGTGTTAACGACAGACCCTGGAACAGCCGTAGTAAGACATGCGGATGCAGGCTATACACAAGCCCAGAGAGTAGCCAAAGAGAAAGCCATCAAGATGCCAATGTCAAAACAGTGAAGATTTTTCTTTTGGAATATGTTGCTGCCTGTGGAATCTGTTGTGACGTTTGTGAGCTCCACAAGAAGTTGGGTTGTGTTTGCAGTTCCGGCATCGAGCCTATAGCTAAGGAAAAGGTTAAGACTCGTTGGGACGGTAGAGGCGTTTTATGTTTAGTGGTGGATTGTGCTGTGAAGCGCGGCATTGCATACTGCATGCGAGACTGTGAAGAGTTTCCCTGCAAGAAGTATTTTGAATGGTGCTTTCCATACGGGAAAGACTATTTAGAAATGCACATCGAAAGAAAAAGAGAAGAGCAAGAATAACAAAATGAAAAAAGGTAAGGATGCCAATATTAGAATCGGAATAAAAGCTTTTTGGCAACGAATATTTCAGAGTTGTAACCGCTTTCTTTTACAAACTGCCACAGCCAATAGTGTTGCCGCTTTTCTTGTTCATGTAACATCGAGTCTTCTAATTTATTGCTTCTGATTTCTGTTGTTGATTCTACCTGATTTTCGTTTTCTCATCAGCTTCTTCGCCAGCAACATCACTATTAAAGCTACCACAATCCAAATCAAGCAATCAATAAACAACTCGAAATAACGATATTCTTCCGGCAAAAGCGTCTTAGTAATTCGCCAAACAAGCGGCCACCCATAATACCTATGTCCAATAACGCTAGCCTCTGGCGGATTCTCAACAAATCCGCTGGCTAAACAAATGCAAATCCCGGCAACAACCACTAAGACCAAATCACTCCAATTCGGTTTCAATAAATAATCAACCTTAAAACATAAACCAAAAACTAACGACATAATACTTTCGCCCACGATACTTGGGCTATTAGGAAAGTCTCACCTAGATCAAAATTTCAACCTATATAAGGACCTAGAACCCTTCCGGGTCTACGCTTTTCATTGTGTTTATGCCCAAGGTGGTCAGACCATAACTATATTGTATCCAGAAGCCTTTCGCAGCCTATTCATAATGGCTAAACCAATTCTTTCAGCAGACACTCCCTCAGCTATAATAACATCCACCTTTTCCAAATCAAACTCTCTCAGGAGCCTGAACAAGTTTCTCGCAACAATAGCCATATCGCTTCGGCTTCCCAGAGACTTCACCACATCAGCTCTATAACACCGTGCTGTTTCGTCGGTTGCGAGAACCCCAACTTTCTTATTGACCTGCACGTAAAAACAAACCAACTCGTTTATCTTGTTCACCACAGCAGTCATTTCACCTTCAACAACAATCATGTCTGCATTTGGCGCATAATGCCTATGCTTGACCCCAGGCGAACGAGCCTTCTCAACCGGCAACGCCTTGTTAGCAACGGCAACAGGATTGAGCTCTACCTTGCCAAGAACTTCCTTCAAAACTTCATATGGCGTTCCGCCTGGACGCAGAATCTGCGGTGGCTCAACAGTCATGTCTAAAACTGTGGATTCCACGCCAATGTGAGTCGGTCCAGCGTCTAAAATGACATCTATTCTTCCGTTAAGGTCATCCAGAACATGCTTAGCTGACGTTGGACTCGGCTTCCCAGCGAGGTTCGCGCTTGGAGCCGCAATAGGACATCCGCTTCCTCTAATCAAAGCCAAAGCTACCCAATGTCTAGGCATCCTAATTCCAATCGTGTCCAAACTAGCAACTGTTACGTCTGGCACGATTTCTGAGCGTTCAAAAATTAGCGTCAAAGGTCCAGGCCAAAATCTGGTCATCAATCTTTCAGCCTTACGCGGAACTTTCTTGGTTAATCTGTAAACATCTTTCACATCTCCCACATGCACTATCGGAGGATTGTCAACAGGACGCCTTTTCGCTTCAAAAAGAGCCAAGACCGCTTTTGGGTTCAGTGCGTCCGCTCCTAGACCATATACTGTTTCCGTGGGAAAAGCCACTAAACCGCCTTTCTTGATGAAATCTGCTGCTATTCGAATCTTTTCTAATTCGGGTTCTTGTGAATTGATCCTTAAAACCAAAGTCTTCTTCATGAATTGCCAGTCTCTAGCATCTGAATTAGAGTCAGGCCTAGACATTTAAACTTCTTCAAAAAATGGCAGTGAAACGAAAACTCATTCTATCATACAACGTAGTAGTCTATTACTTTTTTCATGCTTTTTGGTGCAGTCTGTCTCTTGGCAAGCTGCTTGAGTATTGTCATCATCTGAGGTTGGAAACGAGCTATGTCAGTCAGACTGACCAAACCGACTAGGCGCTTCCCATCCACTACTGGCAACTTTTTAATCTTCATCTGAAACATCAGTTTCACAGCATCTTCTAAATCCATATCAGGTTCAACGACGACCAGTGGGCTGCTCATGACATCTTTCACTTTAGTTTTATGTGCGTTCTTTGCGTCTGAAATAACTCTCTTTAGGAGGTCTCTTTCGGTTATTATGCCCATGGCTTTTCCCTTCTTAACAGCGATTAGACAGCCTATCTCAAACTTGTTCATGACGTCAGCCGCTTCCTTGACCGTTGAATTTTCATCTATAGTTATTACTTCCTTCACCATGACGTCATCAACTTTCAGCGAAACATTGCTTTCTTCCTCTTTCTTAGGCGACAACAAAACCACCGACTTCTCTAATTTCTAGAAATCTTGTATATAAATTCGTGTGCGAAACTTTTGCTTCCCGGACCAAGCAAATTCCGAACAAGCTTTTCCATGCTTTCATTAACAGGAATTTTTGCACGCTCAAACTTCTCCTTAGGCCTAGAAAACGGTCGAGTGGCATCAACACCAACCTTTGTTGTTAAACCCGTCTCTTGATCAGCAGAAGAGTCCAATGTTGAACCACGCACGTTCTTTATGGTAATTAAATCTTCGCTGGCTTGGAAACGTGTCGCAATTGCCCATTCCACATCAGAGGCATCAAACGCGTCGACGTCAGAATCCACGACTATCGCGTGCTTCAGGCTTGGATGCGCCGCAAATGCAGCTAACAAAGCATTCTTTCCGTCGCCATCAAGCTGTTTTTCGATGGATATTATTGCGTGAAGCCATCCGCTTCCGCCAGCTGACAGGTTGACAGCATAAACCTTTGGCACAACCTTTGAGGCGGCTTCCCATATCAAGACTTCATGAGGCAAACCCATCAAAAGCTTATGTTCCGCCCCAGAAGGCAAAAGCCCATGATAGACATAGTTTCTGCGGTGCATAACACACATAACCTTCACAACTGGCTGCTTCCTTACGACGTCATATGTTCCAGTTATATCCACAAAGGGGCCTTCATCAACCTCTTCTGTTGCTGAGATTTTCCCCTCCAAAACCAATTCAGCTTCCGCTGGGGCATACGCATCTACGTGTTTGCATTCAACTAAGCGCAACCTGTCACTCATCAATGTGTTTGCAACATCAAATTCGTTCATACCAAACGGAACAGGCGAAGAGGCAGCAAGCAAAATTGCTGGATGAACGCCTATTGAAATTGACACTTCCAGGTCTTTGCCAGCCTCCTTTGCCATCTGCCACAATTTGAAAAGGTGCCGCGGAACAAGACGAATAGCCAAGCGCTTATTGTCTAAAACTTGAAGACGATGCACCGATACATTCTCAACATTTCCATCAACGCTTTTCGCATATACAACGGCCGAAGTAATGTATGGACCAGCATCTCTCGCAAAATGCGTTAGGATAGGAATATTGGACAAGTCTCTTTCAGAAATTTCTTTGACCGCCCCATCACCAACAATTTTTGGCTTTTTCGGTGAGCGCCAAGCCTCTGTTAATTTTCGATAAAGTTCATCTTGGTCCGTATCAAGTGCTGCGCAAATCCTCTTCCGAGTTCCGCAAACATTGGCAACAACTTTTGTTTCATAAGTTTTTACCTTCTCAAATAGTAGAATTGGACCTTGGCTGTCAAAGTTCTTCACAATGAATGAAGTTTCGAAACGCGCGGAAATTTCGTCTTTAACATGTAAAACTTCGTTTTCTTTTTCCATTTGCTTGAGAAAAGCTTTGAGGCTCATGTTGTTGCTCCCTCTTTTTCCGCTTCTAAGCGAATAACTTTTTCTATTAGCTTCATGAAGGTTGCTTGAGCTTGCATTTCGCTGATTGTTTCCAGATAAATTGAAACTAGCGCTATCTTTCCCTTTCTCGAAGCAACATACTCGGCAAACATACGGGCTGAGATTGCGTTCTTATCGCCTAATAGAGTAGATGATGATGGCGGTCCAAGCATATCTTTTGGTTTAGGAACAGCAATTGCCAGAGTTCCAAGTTTATCTTCATTTTCGCTTAGCAGAATTAGGCAGGAGTTCTCTGTCTCCATGTAAACCGCTAGAAAATGCATATTTTGCTCAATGATCTCGTCTTTAACAATTTTTGCACGTTCCATCGTCAAGTCTCCATTGCTTATTTATAGCTTCATGCATTCACTATTTATTATTTTCAAAAAGGCGATGTAAAAAATGGCTGCGAGCCGAGCAGAAAAAATACTGCAGACACTCCGAGAAACTTTCGCACTTCCAAAATGGGCTGTCCCCAGAAGAAACCCATTTGAAACACTAATTGTCACGATAATTTCACAAAACACCGCGGGCAGAAACACCGCAAAAGCCTTCGAAAACCTTTCGAAAAAATTCAGAATAACACCCGAAGCATTGGCGAACGCTGAAATTAGCCAAATTGAGAAATGCTTGAACGTGGCTGGCCTGTACAGAAATAAATCCAAAATCATAAAGCAAATCTCTAAAATAATCCACGAAAAATTTCACGACGATCTAAAACCGATACTATCCTTGTCCTTTGAAGAGGCGAGGAGAACACTTCTAGAACTTCCCGGAATCGGACCCAAAACAGCTGATGTCGTTTTGCTCTTTTGTGCGGAGAAACCTACGGTACCGGTGGACACGCATGTTAATCGCGTAGCAAAACGTTTGGGTTTAGCGCCTGCCAATGGAAATTATGAAATGGTTCGTGAATCTCTTCAATCGCTTTACGATGCGAAAGATTATTTGGTTCTTCATGTATTGCTCATTCAACTTGGTCGGAGCTACTGCAAATCTAGGAATCCTTTGTGTAAGCAATGCGCTGTAAACATGCTCTGCCCATCAAAACAGCTATGGGATAATAATGACTGAACTAGCAAAAAAGGTTGCAAGATACTTTCCTTACGATAATGTAAGACCCTTCCAGGACAAGTTCGTAGAAACAGTTTTTGAGGCTATTGAGAAAGGCGGTTCTGCTTTGATTGAGGGAAGCAATGGGTTAGGAAAAACCATCGCTACATTAAGCGCTTGCCTACCTAAGGCTGTAGAACAGAATCTAAAGATATTGTATGTTGCACGAACACATCGACAACATGACCGTGTAGTCGAAGAGTTAAAAGCGATTTCTAGAAAGCAGCGAATTTCGGGGATTTCCATAAAGGGACGCCACGAAATGTGCCTAAATAATGTCGTAGCGAGGCACGCATTAGATGCGAGGGCGGTCATGGAAGTTTGCGAAATGTTAAAGACCAGAGACCGATGCCCATACTTCCGGAATATTGAAGAGAACCCAGACGAGTATTCTGAGATTCAACAGCATATTACCTTTAGGCCATATAAAGCCTCGGAAATCCAGAAAATTTGTAGAGTAAGAGGCTTCTGCACTTATGAGCTCGTAAAGGCTTCATTAGCAGAAGTAAATGTGATTGCATTAAGTTATCTTTATGTCTTCGACCCAGCGATCCGCAAGGCATTTCTCAAAAACTTGGACGCGCCCCTGCACAAAATTATCCTAATCGTTGATGAGGCGCATAACCTTCCTGAAACGGCAATTGAAATAGCTAGCAGTAGCTTATCTCTTTTCGCCATAAAGCAGGCAGAACTTGAAGCCAAAAAATTCGGCTATGAGGAAGTAAAAGACTTCGCAAAATTTGTCAGAAGCCAAATTGAAAGATTGATGGAAAAGATCGGTAAGGAAGCGCTAGTTTCCCCAGAAGTTCTTATAGAACTTGTTCGAGAAAAGGCTGATGTAGGTGAACCCTTAACATTTTTTGAGCATCTACACGAAATTGGAAGTTCATTAAGACGAAGCCTACTTGCCGAAGGAAAATATCCCCGTTCTTTCATTCATGGCATGAGCGAGTTTCTGTTGAGATGGGTTGAAACTGCTGAGGAACAATCATTCGTTAACGTGATAAGCAAATATATGTCCAGAACGGGCGTTGCTACTGCAAAGCTGGAAATAGTCTCTTTGGACCCATCGAAAATAACCGCGCCCGTTTTCTCTTCTGTCCGCTCCAGCATTGTCATGTCTGGCACTCTACAGCCGCTAGAAGCTTATACACAAATATCGAAGCTTCCAGAAAATACCATCAAAAGCGTTGTGCCGTCACCTTTTCCTAAAGAGCACATATTGCCCTTGGTCTGTTGCGGTGTTACTACAGCAATGGAGAAGAGGACACCACCCATGTATAATAAAATCATAAAGCGAATACAAGAAGTCTCCCAGAACACACCAGCAAACATTGGAGTCTTTACTGCTTCCTTCGAAGTTCTACAGGCTTTGAGGGCAGAAAAACTTGAAAAGGCCTTGGATAAACCAGTCTTTCATGAACATAAAGGTATGACTTCAAAAGAAAACGAAACGCTTGTTGCAAGATTCAAGGTCCATGCCAAGCATGGTGGTGCTGTGCTTCTTGGTGTTCAAGGTGGCCGTTCCTCAGAGGGCGTAGATTACCCCGGTGACCAAATGAATTCTGTTGCAATTGTAGGCGTGCCATACGCAGAACCGACCCCAAAGGTAAGGGCTCAGATTGACTATTTTGAAAAACGTTTCTCAGGGCTAGGGCGCGAGTACGGTTATATTCTCCCTGCAATGAAAAAAGCCTCTCAAGTTGCTGGAAGACCAATAAGAAGTCTTGAAGACAAGGGAGCCATGATTTTTCTTGACCACCGTTTTGCCACGGTATATTGTCAACATTTTCTTCCATCTTGGATACGTAATAGTTTGAAGATTTTGCCGGATAAAGATGGAGTTGTTGCATGGGAACTAAGCCGCTTCTTCAGAAAAGTTTGCTGAACTTCATAAACTCTGATCGATTATCTTCTGCAAAAGTGGGGATTTCCTTCATATTCTTGTCGAGCTTGACTTCTCCTATAGTGACTGTTGAAATTTCTCTAGATGCTGGAGTGAAGATTTTCATAACTTTCCGCACGTAGTCGATTTCTTGCAATACGCCTATCCCCAAGAATTTCTTATGGCCATCATACAAAGCTGTGAGTAATCCCTTTTCTTCGCCTTTTCGAAAAACTGTGATCTTCTTCTTCGTATATTCCTCAACTTTCTTTATGCACTCCCAATCAATCCAGTGTCTTGCACCAATGACTATGCAGATTTTGTCTCGCAGTTCAGCAAGATGTAGGGGTCTCATCCCTAAAAGTTCGTAGATTTTTCTTGCGCGTTTAATGTTCTGATGCGTCTTGCCTAAGCCAAGTACCTCGTTTCCTTCAATCTTTAACCAATCTAGAGGAAGAGATTGAATTTTTGCATCTCTCAAGTATTTAACGTATCCAAGCTCCCTTATGTTTTTCCGTTTCTCGCTGCTTCTTTGTCTTGCAGCCGTGGGAAAATCCACAACAATTCTCCTGTACCTTTCAAGATTATTCAAGAAAAGTGCCAACTCTTCTTTCCGTTGGATGCAGAAAACTAGCTCTGGCTTGAGTTCCTCAACAAGCCGAACCTTATATTTGACAGCGTCTTCTCCTTCGACCCATCCGTCAGTGTTTATGACAACAACATCTGGGTTATTGCCTAAAATCTCTTTCTTAAGCGTCGCCAAGCCTTCGACTACTTTAGTTGTGACTTTGCTTGGTGAGGTGACACCAGCAAAGAAAGCATTTTCTGCTTTAAGATTAAACAAGTCCGTTACAGGCCTAACTATGAAAGTGTACGCAACCGTACATGGTGGCCCTATGTCCGATTGACCTAAATCTCCATCTAAAATTGCAACTCTAGACTTTTTGTTTAACAGTTTATTTATCAAATACGTGCAGAAACTTGTTTTCCCAGAATCAACTGTGCCTAAGACTATCGCAGTTAATGGCGTGGTTTGAAAACCTCGAATCTCTTCGGTAGCCTTGCTCCATGAAATTGGAATGGTGTCGTCTTCAACTTCTTCAATGTTTGCGTTTTCTCCTAATGAGATGTCAAATGCTGCGCTTTGCTCCGCAAAAAAAGGCAATCTCTTGCCTTCGCGGATCACAATCTTGTTTGTGCTACCGACTATGGAACCAAATACTGTTACTTTTCCAGAGGTCGCAGTAACAGATGCAGGACCGTCGACTAGCAAAGTTTTGCCTTTTTCAATTGTTCGTTTCATCTGTCTTACTCCGTGGAAACGTGTGTCCGTTTCTCCCGGCTATTCTTATGGCTGAAACAATGTCTCTCAGTCTTCTTCTATGCTTAGTTTCATTTAGGTAGCGGTCTGTTCCAGCCTCACTTACACTTTCCAATATTACGCTTGAAGGTAATGCTTTATCAAGAGTTTCTAGAAGTTTTTCCTTGTACAGAGGGGCCCCATCGCCAACTTTTATGGAGACCGAAGCTACTGGCTTGTTTTCAAAATTTCTAAGAGTCTTTTCTATTCTATTCAGTGTTTCTTCAATGCTGAAGCAATTTTCTGTTTCAACGATTTTTCCATCAGCCAGAACCGCCAATCCGAAAACTTCGCCTGGGTCTACTCCTATAACGATTTTTTCATAATTGTCTTTTCCTTGAAGAATTTGCAAAGCGCCACTTATTAATGCCTCTGAGTCTGTGTCATTTTGGTACACCAAGATTTTTTCGTGGCTTATTAGCCTTCGTTCCTCTTCCGTGGTTATGACAACTTTAATTTTCATGGGGATGGGCTCTTTCGGAATCAAGCTTAGAAATGGTAAATTCCTTCTTTTCAATTCGCTGACAATCAAATAGTAGGCTTTTCCGGAAACTGTGGCAACAGCAATCTTCGCTTTCATATAGCTTTCCTATCTGCACGAATACTTAAGCGCAAAGCAAATTATTAGTTTCGTGGTTTATATCCGTTGATGTGCGTGACTGTGCTGCAGAAGATTTCGACAGGCTGTGAGTCAATTGACAACATTCTAGGAGGAGGCATCCAATTTGGAAATGTTGGCTTGATTTATGGGGAGCCAGAAACTGGAAAAACCACCCTAGCCATACAATGTGCTGCAAATTGCACAAGACAAAATTACAAGACATTATTCATAGATTGCGACGGCACCTTCTCTGCCCGGAGGATGTCCCAGATTTTATCTGATGACTTAGGAAAAGCCGAGTTAGTAATCCTAATGAAACCAGAGGACTTTCATGAACAAACAGTAGTCGTAGACCAGCTACCAGAGTACCTAACCAAAAGTTTTGGGCTTGTAATCGTTGACACGATGACGTCACTTTATCGCGTCAAAGTCGCAGAATCTCCAAGCAGAACTTTTGAGCTAAATCGTGAACTAAATAGACAGATGGCGCTGTCAGCACAGATTGCCAGAACCCAGAAAATCGCAGTCTTAGTAACGAGTCAGGTTCGAAGCGCATTCCATGACGCTCAAGTGAGCATAGAACCAGTCGCCACAAGAGTCCTGAAATTTTGGGCTGACACAATAATTGCTCTGAAACCCACTGGAAACTCGCAAGTAATAAAAGCAACTGTGGAAAAAAACCCTCGAAAAATGCATCCTCAGACCTGCCGCTTAAAAATAACTGAAACGGGAATACATGAGTATTCAGTTCGTTGATGATGGTTATAGAAATGGATATAACACAATTGATTGTTGAAGCATCAAAATTCATATTTCCAGCTTATTGCGCAAACGCCATTCCTGTAATTGCTGGCGGAGGGCGTCCAATAGATTTTGGGAAAAAATGGTTCGATGGAAGACCAATATTTGGGGAGAACAAAACTCTTCGCGGTTTCTTTGCAGGACTGATTATTGGAACAGTCGTAGGCCTTGCAGAAACCATATTTTTTGGTTGCCATATTCTTTTTGGCTTACTGCTGTCTCTAGGAGCCTTGTTTGGGGATTTAACAGGAGCCTTTGTAAAGAGAAGACTCGGACTTGCTCCAGGAGAATTACTTCCAATCATTGATCAAGTTGACTTCATAATAGGAACAATCTTGTTTTCTCTTCCATTGCAGATTGTGTCTTGGGAACTTGTCATCACAACGCTAATTATAACTCCGCCCATACACTTGCTAACCAATTTCATAGCATATAAAATGGGCTTAAAAAGCAATCCCTGGTAAAATTTATCGAGAGAGCTTGATCCGAATTATAGCCTCTAGGAACATGTAAGCTAAGAGTATGAGGATTACTCCTACTATAAACATCATGTAAGCTTGTCTCGGTTTATAGGCGTATTTTGTACTCTGATACATGAACAATAATCCAAAAACGCCAAGCGAATACAGAATCGTAACAACGACACTATCACTTACGAATTGCTCAGAAAGTTGTGGAAAGATAATTATGAAGCGGCCACCGTAGTAAACTGCTGGAAGGGGCTTCATTATTATATTGTATAACCCGCCTCCAAATAGAAATATAGCAATGGCTATTGTTATTATCGACAGAATCAGGGTAGATGGTCTTGCCGTCGAGATTCTTCGATAGAATCTGTTCAGCGAATATGATAATGAGGAAACTCTTTTCTTAACTGCTCTCGACATTTTGACTTTCTCCGCTTCTTATTAAGTGCTCCGCCAACTCTTTGGCCCACTCGCCTGTTAATGGATTCTTAACAATCTCACTTAAATACTCTTTCCAAGAGATCTGCAAAGCTTTTTTCCATGCGCCATACTTCTTATCAATGCTCTCATAAGCCTTCATGTGCATCTCACAATAACTTCTTTCATCAGCCTCTCTACCGCAAATTGCGCATTTCAACTGCTTTCCTCCTCTGCTCTTTTAGTGGACACTTCGGATTGAAGCATAACATCCATGGACGCCTTCCTTCTATTCGAACTTGAACTGTAGGCCAACCGCATCCACGGCAGTTTCTTCCTAAAGATCTTACAGTGCCTTTCTGTGGCAACGGAAATGATGTATTGCATAAGCCTTTGAAGTAGTTTGTGCAGCCAACAAATCGTTTTCCAGTTTTTCTCGAATATAGTGTCACGAGTTTTCCGGTACTGCAAACGGGGCATGTGCCAATGATTCTTTCGTCTAGTCTTGCCCTTTTTATGGCGTTGCTCAATTGCTCGCCGATTTTCTCCTCTTTTTCCTTCAATTTATCTGTCGCGGATTTGAGGATTTCAACCGCGCCTAATAGGACATCTTCTCTTTTCTCGCTGTTAATCTGAATCTTGCTCATTTTTTCTTCGAGTTCCTTTGTTAGTTTTATTGAAACAACTGTGGGACAATATTTTTCCAGAATTTCCACAACTTCGAATCCTAGATCTGTTACGACCATTCTTTCATCTCGAACATATTTTCTGTCATATAGCCTCTGTATGACGTCTGCCCTCGTTGCTTTTGTTCCGATTCCCGCCTCTTCCATCCTTTTAAGGATGCTACTAGGGTTATATCGTGGCGGTGGTTTAGTGAATTTGTCCTCAACAATTACTTTCTTGATGTTTGTTGTTTCCCCTTCCTTCATTGATGGCAACAGAACCTCTTTAGACCTTACGTAAGGTTCATAGAAGCGCAGCCATTCTTCCTTTAAAGTTTGTCTTCCACGCAGTAAAAATCGATGTCCGTTAATGTTTATGCAAATTTTCACGCTCTGTCTTGTTGATGGTTCACCAAAAACTGCCATGAATCTTCGAACGATAAGATCCCACATGATCCTTTCAGAGGAGTCTAAAACTTTCTCCGGTAGGTTTCCCGTTGGATAAATGGCCGGATGCGCTGGGTCTTCTTTCTTTCCTTCTCTTGGTCTCAATTCTGACTTTTCGAGAAGCTCTGCGGTCAGTTTTCTGAATTCTGAGGCATTGTTCAGATTTTTTAGTATTCCCTCGTAGTCTATGGCTGGAGGAAGCTTCTGACTACTTGTTCTTGGGTAAGAGATTAGAGCGTCTAGGTAGAGGCGTTGAGCAATGTTCGAAGTGCGTCTAGGTGTGTATCCAAAGAGGTCGTAGGCTTCGCCTTGTAGGGAACCTAAATCAAAGGGCAATGGCGGCATTTGATTAAATTGTCTAACATCGATCTTTTCGACTATTCCATTCTTTTCTTTACATGCACTTAGGATTGTGTTTGCTTCTCTTTTCGTCTCGATTTCTTTCTTTTCATATTTAGCTTGAAAGATTTTTCCGTCTATGTCGACTTCAGCTTTGACTTCCCAGTATGGAATGGGCACGTAGCTTCTGATCGATTTTTCTCTCATGGCAAGAAACTTCAGTGTTGGTCCCTGCACCCTTCCAGTGCTTAATGTTGTGTATTTTCCACTCCAATCCCTCGCTGCAATTGTCAGTGTGCGGGAAAGGTTTACACCATAAAGCCAGTCAACCTCGTGCCTTGCGAGTCCAGCCTGTATGAGCGCAAAGTCTAGATGCGGTAAGGATTCAGAGTACGATTTTTCCAATTCCTGCTTGGTTAACGTGGAATATTTCATGCGTTTTGAGACGCCTTCTTTGTTGCCGCACGCATATTTTAGTATACAATATCCGATTATGCTACCTTCTATGTCATAGTCACACGCGTCAATAAACGTGTCAGCGCCCTTTGCCAGCTTTGAAATCGCTGCAACCCATGCGCGAATTTTTTTCGCACGTCGTTCAGCGACGTATCTTGGCACCCATTTGAAACCGAAAACAGGATAGTAGTTTCTTCCATGTCTTTCTTCAGCAACGGTGTATAAATGTCCTAAGGCCGAAATGACGAATATTTCCTTATCTCTTTCAGCCAAGTAGTATGGTACTCCTTTTTCTTCCATTTTTTTCGCTTTTTCCTTTACATCAAGTGCTGAGGCTATCCTTTGCGCAGCATCTGGTTTTTCTGTAATGATTAAAGCGTATTTTCCCATAACAGCACAAACCGTGCGAGCATGTTGAGAGATGATTTCCCGAGTTAAGCTCATAGTTGAAATTAAAAGTTTCTATCTCAATTTGAAACACGACCACATACCTGTAATTGTTTTTCTTCTCCATCAATTTCGCACGTTTTCCTAAAGGGCAGTCTTTTCGAATCTAAAATCAAAGACTTGTCATTATACTCTTCATCGATGGTCTCGTGAGACGTCGTTCAATCAGCAATCAATAAATATGTCGCGCCTGTTACTCTTTTTATTGCTAAGGGTGTGTATTACTGTGCCCCAGCGTGTTGTTTGCAAAGGATGCGGCCACATGTTATACGAAGGCGCTGACATCAAACCTCCTGACGAGATTCTACATTTGAACGATGGGAAGTGTCCGCAATGTGGCAAGAAGCTTTCACTCATACCGATTGACGTAGAAGTGATACCTCTAAAATAAACTGCCTACCGAGGAAGGAGACTTTGGAGGAAATTCGTCAAATCCAACTTTACAATGTGCATAAACAAATGTCGAAATTGACAGTTTTCGCTGGTTTTGAAATGCCTCTGTGGTATAAGGGCATAACCCCTGAACATTTGGGAGTAAGGAACAGCGTCGGTATCTTCGATATTTCCCATATGGGAAGAATAATGATCACTGGCGCTGACTCTGAACACTTCGTGAATTATGTAATAACAAATAATGTTTCTATAATTCCCCCGAACGGGGCTCAATATTCGGTCATGTGCAATAAGAGCGGCGGAATAATAGATGACTTTGTCATATACCGGCTGGAAAAAGAAAAATTCATGATGGTTTCCAACGCAACCAACAGAGAAAAAGACCATGACTGGCTAGTTAAAAATGTTGGAGGTTTTAATGTCAAAATCGAGGAAATTTCAAATGATGTAGCAATGTTTGCGGTTCAAGGTCCAAACGCTGAAAAAACACTACAAGAGTTTTCTACGGAAGATTTGAACAAATTTGAACGGTTCAAATGTGGGTATTCACGCTTGGCAAATGTAGAAGTCTTTCTCTCCCGGACTGGATATACAGGCGAGGATGGTTTCGAAGTCTTCGTATGGAACGCTTCTGTAAACAAACCAGACTACGCAGTAAAACTATGGAACACTATCCTTCGAGCTGGCAAACCTTTTGGAATAGAGGCATGCGGGCTTGGAGCAAGAGACACTTTAAGACTTGAAGCTGGAATGTGCCTATATGGAAACGACATAGACGAAAACACAACTCCTCTTGAGGCTGCACTAAGTTTTGTGGTGAAATTCCAAAAGGACAATTTCATTGGAAAGGAAACATTGCTTAGACAGAAAAGTGAAGGAATTAAACGCAAACGTATAGGAATACGAATGATCGAACAAGGGATACCGCGGTCAAACTTCGAAATATACTCCGAAAAAGGCGAGAAAATAGGCCGATTAACCAGCGGAACATTTTCGCCCCTTCTTAAACAAGGCATTGGAATGGGCTACGTTCAAACGTCTTATGCTCAAGAAGGAAATTCGGTAAACGTGAGAATCCGCGACAAACAAGCAAAAGCAAAGATAACGTCATTTCCATTTTACGACCCAGAAAAATATGGGTACAAACGAAAAGCTTTTTCATAAATGTGAAATCCGAATGAAAAATGCCTTTTCTGAGGAAACACATTGGGAAAAAGCTGCCAAAACCAAGGTTGGCAGATATCTGACCAGAACGGAAACAGACTTTGTTCGAAATTCTGTCGATATAACGAAATGTACGCTTATCATGGACGTAGGCGCAGAAGCGGGCAGATTTTCATTATTGGCAGCGAACAGCGATGTAGACGTCGTAAGCATAGACATAGACTATTACGGACTGAAAAGATTGAAACTGAAAAACAGATTTGTCAATGTAATTCGAGCCGATGCAAGAAGCATTCCGATAAAAAAAGAAGTTTTCGATGCTGTCTTTATGATTGAGGTTTTAGACTATATTCCTGAATTGGAAAAGGCGATGCAAGAGTGTTGCAAAGCTCTAAGACGAGAAGCCCCATTGGTTCTATCATTTGGCAATAAATCCAGTCTGAAATCGAAACTCAGAGCAATTCGCGGAAAAATCTACCAGCACTCTTATCCCGAAGTAATACAGAGCCTAAACAGAACGGGATTCAAGATTAGAAGAAGAATCGGATATAATTGGTTACCTTTTAGTCGTACGTCTGAAAACCTGCTAGTTCCTTTATTAGCCAAAATGGAGAGACTGTTTGGACTGAGAAAAATTCCAAGTTTGAGCCCATGGGTTCTGATACACGCAGTTAAATCAGACTAGGCCCTTTTACTCATTATTCAAAGTCGCTTTGGAAACACATATAAGAATGACTCAAGTTTATGAAACGTCTATCAACCACAAGGATAATAAAATACCTCAATAATCTCTGTAGAAGAGATGAACCTTAAATGAAGCTTCCAAAAGCCTTATCGAGAGAAAACGTCAGCGATCAACTGAAAAAGCTGGGAAAACTGCGGATTAGAATAAGCCATGGTTCAATATTGACTCTTTCAGCCTTGTTTCTCATACTTTTGGTCGCCTTGACCGTGCGCATATTCCCACTACGGTGGGAGATGGAGGCAGGTGCCCTTCATCTTTCAGAATTTGATCCCTACTATCAATATAGTCTAACAAGCTACATGGTGAAAAACGGTTTATTGTCACCTTATTGGCCAGAGCCGTGGGTGGACAAGCAACGGTGGTATCCAGACGGAATAAACATGGCCAATTCTTTTCCAGCATTACCGATGACTGCAGCAGTTTTATACGAGATAATTTCAGCGTTGGGTATAAACATTGATTTGATGAGCTTTTGCGCGCTCTTTCCTGCAGCATTTGGCACCCTAGCTTGCTTGATCATCTACTTCCTCGGCAAAGACATGGGAGGAAAAACAGTCGGCATGTTTGCAGCTCTATTTCTAGCTTTGAGCCCATCCTTAATTCAGAGAACCTCCGTTGGCTTCTTTGATGACGAAACCATAGGAATGGTTGCTCTCTTGTTGTTTATCCTCATGTTCTTAAGGACAATTGAAGAAGACAGACCCATTAACTCAACACTGAAATATTCGATTGGGTCCGCGCTTGCCTTAGCGTACTTCTGTTCTGGTTGGGGTGCAGCATATTACCCGATAGGCTTAACTATGCTTTTCGTTTTCGCGCTGATTTTGCTGAAAAGGTACAGTCAGCGTCTCTTATTGTCTTATGGCATAACCTTTGGATTAGGTTTGTTCATAGCCATAAATGTTCCTTTCATTTCTCCGACGTATTTGACGTCTCCAGCTATCATGCCGGTTGCTGGAGTGTTTGTCTTACTTCTTCTCAGTGCAGTTCTTCGTTCCATAACTTCGACGAAGTCAAAAGTGCTATTTACTGGAATATTTTTGGCCATGTTAATTGGCGCTTTCATAATGTTCTGGCATTTTGGATATATGCAAGAACTGGGTGGAAAATTCTTTTCCGTCATTAATCCCTTTGCCCGGGAAGAGTCCCCACTCATAGAGTCTGTAGCTGAACACAGAATTTCTGCCTGGGGTTCAATTTATTACGAGTTTGGCGTAGGAATAATTTTTTTCATAGCCGGATTGTTCTTTACCATAAGAAACCTCAACAACAAAAATCTGTTTCTGTTGATTTTTGGTCTGACATCCCTTTATTTTGCTTCTTCCATGGCGCGTTTGCTTGTTGTTCTGGCGCCAGCTCTCAGTCTTCTAGCGTCAGGAGGAGTAATCGGCATATTAAAACCCTTCAGCACGTTGTTACAAGAACCACCTAAAATCGCTACAAAAGCCAAGTATGGTTTGGAGCATGTGGGAAAAGAATTTAGCGGAATTGCTGTAATCCTCATATTCCTAATTCTAATGTCCAACTTCGCTATCTCACCACAGTCTGGAGGCATACCTAAAGTGTACAGTCAAGCTTATTCTCCAGTCACTATTACTTCTGGCAGTGTTCCTATGTCTCCTGCCGAACCAGTAAACACTTGGTTCGACATGTTGGAATATCTGAACAACATGCGAAACCCCTCGATTGTTGTGTGCAGTTGGTGGGATTATGGTTATTGGCTAACCATGATTGGAAATGTGACATCGCTTGCTGATAACGCCACAATAAACTTCACGCAAATAGAAAATATAGGGTTTATATTCATGGCCAACGAGACGCAGGCATTGCGAATGCTAGAATTGTATGATGCAAAATACATTCTTGTATTCACAACTCTTGTAGTGGGAGAATCAAGTGGTCAATGGGCCGCACAATGGATTGGCTATGGCGAGGAGGGAAAATGGATGTGGATGGCGCGAATTTCAGGCAAAGCCCATGAACGATTCGTACGAGACGATTTCATTGAGGAACAAGACATGTGGACCGATGAAAAAACATTTGGGCAATACAATAATGAGACAAACAAGTGGGAATGGAATGATGTGGGACAAAATTCGACGGTTTACAAATTGATGAGCTGGGGAAAACAACGTTGGTGCGACACAAATCAAGTTAGTTCTTTCCCTGATGAACCCGGCTTCCAGCCTGAATATTTTAAAGAAGCCTATTTTGCAGGGCTAACCTTGCGTCCGGAAACTGCACGTAGTATATATGGCAGTATCGTTCCGCTTGTATGCCTTTACGAAATTGACTGGGAAAAATACTATTCAAATCAATGAGGAAGCGATAGCTTGTTTCCAAAAGTCCCCGACTACCATAAGTCAAACAAGCCTCTGGTTCCAAATGGTTTAGGCGTAATTTACGTTCTAGTCAGCGCAACATATCTTTTCCTGCTGCATTACTTCATGGAAAATGACTTGTCTGGCAATGTTTCCCCTGCTCTGACTTTGGCTGTTTGTGTTTTGTTTGGGGGCTTTATGGGATTACTCGACGACTGGATGGATTTGCGGTGGCGCTACAAGGCTTTCTTTCCATTAATAGCCGCCATACCGCTTATTTCGTTAGCTACGAGGCTTGAACTCCGTACTTCGATTGCCATTCCTTTTTTCGATACCATAAATTTTGGCCCTGCCTACTATTTTATAATTATTCCGCTCATTGTGACTATAACCACTAACACTGTGAATCAGCTTGGTGGACTAAATGGTTTGGAAACAATCTCCCCGGGAATAATTTTGATTGGGTTAATGCTCATCTCTGGAACGGACGCAATCATGTTGTATGTTCCATTAATTGTGTGGCTTTCACTCGCTTTTTTCAATTTTCAAGGTAAGATTTTCGTTGGAAACACCGGATCTTTTGCCATCGGAACAACATTGGGTGCATTTGCAATTATTTCTGATTTGAAGTCTGGTCTCTTGATTTCGATTTTGCCACACATTTTCAACTCTTCCTTGATCTTGCTGACGTATTTCCTTTTTAGAAATAAGGCACAAGTTTCTTTTGATGGGGAAAGGCTTTCTTCGGATCACAGGAGAAGTTTGATTACACTCATTACTTATCGCCGCCATCTCACTGAATGGCAAGTAGTTGTTATTATCTCGCTTTTGGTAGCAGCGTCAACTTTTATTGCTTCATTGGTTCAATTGTCAGCGTTATAGCTGTTCTTTTTCAGCATAGCATGTGTGTACTGGCGTGAGACACACAAAAGGCAAAAATCAGTTTTTGAACGAGGCTTAATAACGGAGGCTTAGAGAACAAGCTCACAGTATGATTGTTTAATGTGGGGAATCCCTTATCTGCCCAGCATTGTATATCCCAAATGTTTCGGTTAAGGTTGAGATCACTAGTTTGGTAGGGGTCAAACTGGATGCCAAGAGCCGGGCAGAAACTGTCAATTTTGATGTTAGGGCAAAGCTTGAGGAACGGGAACGTAAAAGCCAAGCACTCATCATAGGGTTCAACTTGCTTTTAACGACAAAGCCAAGTTTCGTAAGATTTGAGGTTGAAGGCAGGACCACATTGACAGGAAAAGATACAGAACTAAACAAAATGTTAGAGGTCGACCCTGACACAAAAGTGCCATATGTGTTTCAAAGAATTTACCAGCAAGCCTTTACAGCGATGTATCTTCTATCAACAATTCTGAACGTTCCTCCGCCACCTCAGGATTTGCTGTTTCCCAAAAAGCAAGGAGCTTCAGCTGAAGATGTAGAAGTAGAAGTTGAAGCCCCAGAGGCTGTGGTTGTTCAAGCCCAACCGGAAAAAGATACAAGCGAAGTGGGCATTCCCAACAAATAGTTTTCAGTAACATTTAATAGCCTAGAGTGATGTGCATAGCAGTTGTTGGCGGGTGAGTGGACCTCCACCCGTTCCGCCATAATAAACCCCGGCGTAGGAGGTGGAAAGTTGAAACTTGGCACGAGAGACATAGCATTAACAGCGATTTTCGCAAGTTTGTATGCTGTTCTTGTTGTCACCTTGTCGAGTATTAGCTTTGAACTCGTCCAAATAAGAGTTGCAGACGCTCTAATTCCTTTGTCCATTGTGTTCGGGTGGCCAGTAGCGGCTGGTGTTACGATTGGTGGAGCCATAGCTAATGTTGTTAGTCCCATGCCAAGTATCATTACGGATGTTACGTTGGGCTCTCTAGCGAATCTTATCGCGAGCATTATAGCCTGGAAAATAGGTCTCTTGAAACTGAAGAACAAAATTCTGAGCGAGTTTCTTGGGTGCGTGACCGCAACTGCTATTATAACCTTTATTGTTGGAACCTATTTGGCGATGTTGACTGAAATGGAACTATGGATCTGGTGGTTAGGCATAGGAGTTGGCTCAACAATCAGCATCACCATTTTTGGATATGCTTTGGTTCAGGTAATGAAAAGATTGTCAAGTAAAACAAGTGTTACATGAATCTTTCTAGTTTCGTTAACCCTATTATTTCGTCAAAATCCAGGCCCAGTGCATCCAGTACTTGGTCAAATGTTGAATGCAGATGGGCTATGTACTTGTCAACGTCGATCTCGTTTTTTGTTGCCAGCTCAACTGGCTTTACATGTGGTTCTCTGATTACTTTGACAAAGCTTATCAGGTCGCCAGCTCTCACGTCTACTCGGTTTTCTTTTAGGATTCTTGCGGCCTTGACGTGTTGCGGTGTTGTTTTCGTATAACGTTCTGGTTCTTCACCTAAAACCACGTTAAATGCAAGATCGCTCAGGCTGTCCCATTCCCTTCTTTTCAGTCGCATGTAACAGCCTTGGACAATTTCAGAAATGTCTTTTTTGGCTTTTTCGAAATCTTCAGGAGTTTTAACTCTTGCCAAGCGTTCCTTCATTCTGTCGAAGGCTTTTTTGATGAATATTGGAATGTGTCGTTTCTTGCCTGTTAATCCCTTAACGTCGACGCTCCCATCCTCTAAGACTCCTAGATAATTCTTTTTTCGGGAGCTGAAAACAGCGTATCTGTAAACCTTGTCCACATCTAAACTCATTTTTAACTCTTTTTCAGTCCAGTGGGTCAATTCTTCAATTTGCTTTCTCGAAGGGTTCTTTAAAAAGAGGCTGTCCGTGTCTCCGTAAAGCACTTGGATTTCAATCTGTTCTGCTTTGTTAAGTATTTGCGTTATTGAGTGTCTGCCGATGGCTGCTGTTGCCTCTGCCACAGGCGGGCAGTAAAGGTCGAAGCTGTCAGCGCCAAAGACTCCATAGCTGGCGTTTAAAATTACTTTGAGGGCTCCTTGAGTGATGTTGTACCAGCTTACAAATTCGGCTGGTAGCGTTTTGTCTTTTGATTTTGGCTTGTACCATTGCACTCTAAGGTCCCTAAGTGAACCGATTAGGAGGCTTTCTAAAGCTCGCTTTCTTGTGCAGACCCAGTGGGGTATGTCTGGGACGAGATTGTTGCGACATTCTGGGTGTAGGCACAGTATGGATTCGTAGCCGAGGTTCCAAACTTTCATTATTGATGGGTATAGGCTTGGGAAGTCCATTACTGCGACGTTGAAATGGACGCCTGGAACGGGTTCGACGACTATCGCACCTTTATATTTTTTGCCTTTTATTATGGCTTTAGTCACTGTTTTGCCTTTTTTTGCGATTATGTCTTCTGCGTTTGGGATTAACATGTTTCTTTTGCGGTGTTCGCGGTGCATGAAGTTTCTTATCCATCGGGAGACGCCTTGTCGGCTTACGTCATCCATTGGCATGCTACTGATTCTAGCCAGAACTAGAATGAGCTTCATGACCAATTCATGTTCGAAATTCGTTAGCTTAAAGGTGATTTCTGAATCTCTAAAGCAATATTTGGCAAGTTCTGTATAGGTTAATTCACCTATCCCTTTTTCTAACCTGATCTTTTCCATGTTGATTAACGCTGTGCCTACATCATCAAGCCTTACGTCTCGATAGCGGTTGTTGAAGGCATAGATTTGGATTGAACGGTTGAAGAAAAACTTGTACAAATCAATGTGTACGCCGTACTTCAGTAAACAGACGCGTTTGCCAACTTCTATTGGAATTTCATTTCTTCTAAAACCTAGGTTTTCTGCCCTGTGAGCTAAATAGCGCAGGTCGAAATCGTCGCCGTTGAAGGTTATGACGAATGGGTAGCTCCAAAGTACGTCAAAAACGGCTCGTATGAGATTTTCTTCGGTGTCAAATTTCTCGATAATTACGTCGGCAGGCAAATTCTCGTTTCCTTCGCGAGTATTTTGCCGTTTCAATAGTAAAACTCTTTTCTGTCCATCTGAGTCGTAGAGTGAGACGCAGACAACTTCGTACGTGGCTTCACGTGGGTCAGGCACTCTGGTGGCTATGGGCGTGCAAACTTCAATGTCCATGGCTACTCGGCGAAACTTTGGGGCCGGATACTCCAAAAGCCTAGCCCACTGTTCAATATGCTGAAGTTCTTCTGCTGTAGCGCCCTTGAAAATGCCCTTTATCTGTTTAACCATCTCTTCGATTTCTTTCAAGTCTTTCGGGACTAGATCGCCGTTTTTGACTCCGTAAATCATCCCCGGCAAAAGATTCCTGTCATAAATGTAGCATTGGTAATACTTGATTTTTGATTCCCAAACTTTAATCTCTTCTTGAGCAATTTGGACGTCAGAAACGTTTGGAAAATCCTCTGGAATGATGTCTCTTATGCAACCCCTTGGACGTCCTCCAATAGCCAACGGGTCTCTAGCAACGATTTTTGTTATGCTTACAATTCTATTCACTAGCGGATCAAACTTTTCCACTATTTCGAAATGGTCAAAGCCTTGATGCTGAGTTAAGCGAGTTAGCTTCTCAAGTTCATACTGCGAAAGATTTGTTAGGCAGTATGGCTTGTGCCCCGTGTTATCATACCAGAAGTAGATTTTGCCCGAAACAGGCTCGTAGAGTTTGATCAGAGCTTTGCACTTCTGTCCGTCATAGGTGGCTGAAACAAAATACGAAGGTGGAAGATTTTCAGGCGCCAATGGCGGAAAAACACGTTTTTTGTCTTTTTCCCTCGTTGCAGCCTTTGTTAACGGTAAGGCCTCCGCTTTCATTTCCTTTTTGGGTTCACTTTGTGCGAGAGAGAAGTCTTCCAGATGTTTCTGCGCCATTTTCGTCCTTAACCTAATCGACTTTAATTAGGAAGGGTTAGATTAAAATCTCTTACTAGAGTAGCATATTAATCTCTCCGGTGCCTTGAACCCCCTTTTATATATAGATTGAGTTCACTGTTAGAATGTTTACAGGGGGCTTGGACGTGAATTTTGCTTGTTGTGTTTAGAAAAAAGGTGGAGAATGAGGTTACAGTTGACAGTGAACCCGTCTCATTGTTTGTTTTCTTCTTTGATTATCTTGACTAGCTCCAAAATTGTCAGCGAACCAGTTTTTCCAGCTCCATGTTCTCTAATTGCCAACTTTTTTGTTTCGGCTTCGCGTTTGCCGATTATTGCCATGTAAGGAATTTTCTGAAGCTCTGCCTGTCTTATTTTGTAGCCAACGGTTGATGGGTTGGCGTCAAGTGATGCCCTTACTCCACAAGCTTGCAGTTTTCTGTGCACCTTTCTAGCATATTCTCGACAATCATTGTTCACTGGCAAAACTGCTACTTGCGTTGGTGCGAGCCATGCCGGGAGGTTTCCTCTGTAATGTTCTATTAGTATGGCGAAGAAACGTTCCACTGCTCCAAGCAAGGCGCGATGAATCATCACTACCTCGTGATCTTTGCTGTCTGCACCTACATAGGTTATGTTGAAGCGTCTGGGCAAATTGAAATCAAATTGTATAGTTGTGCACTGCCATTGTCTGCCAGAGGCGTCAACAATGTTTAAGTCAATTTTAGGTCCATAGAAAACAGCCTCGCCGAGCATTTCTTTGTATGGAATTTGCTTCTTTTTTAGCGCCTTCGCCAATGCGTTTTGGGCATGACTCCATTTTTGCTGCGAACCCATGTACTTGCTTGGTTGTTTCGGGTCTCTGGTTGAGAGGTATAGTTGATACTTTTTAAACCCGAATTTTTGCAGTATGTGTTTTGTTAAATCTAGCAGGTTGAGTATCTCTTGCTCGACTTGCTGAAGCGTGCAAAATATGTGCGCATCGTCTACTGTGAATCCTCTGACGCGCATTAGCCCGTGCAGCGTGCCTGAACGCTCGTAGCGATATACTGTGCCCCATTCCGCGTATCTTACTGGCAGTTCCTTGTAGCTTCTAGGATGAGCCTTGTAGATTTGAATGTGGAAGGGGCAGTTCATCGGTTTTACAACGTGGTCTTCGCCGTCTTTGTTGAAAATGTACATGTTGTCTTTATAGTAATCTATGTGCCCTGAAGTCTGCCACAGTTCGCTTCTCGCGATGTGCGGCGTGCAAACCAGCTGATAACCGTTCTTCAAATGCTCTTGTTCCCAGAAATCCCTGATTAAATTACGAATCAACGTTCCCTTCGGATGCCAAAGAATCAAGCCAACACCTACATCCTCGCTTATCGAGAATAAATCCAACTGCTGTCCTAGAAATCTGTGGTCTGAGTCTGAAAGCTCTCTTTTCTCCTTATTTTTGTTTTGTAAAAGATTTTGGTTCACAGGGTTTTTAGGGGATGCACTACTTTTTAGAACGTGTTTAGGGTCGTGTTTCTAAATACCCCATTTGAAACACCAAGCTCACTAGTAAGCACGTCATCCTATTTATTTCTTATTCCAGACAAGTTTCAGACAACAATAGCAAGAAAGTTTTTATTGTATCCTTGTTGAGTATGGTAAGTTCATGGTGAAATGATAAATGTGGCCGCGTTTGATGCAAGCCATACTCTACTTAGGCGCGAATTTGGTCGCCCAAAGACCATGGTGGGACGCTATTCCTACGGGGCTTCGTTTAATCTTCTCTTTGGTGTTGTTCTTTGCGACTTTCTTGGTCTTGGCTGTTGTTCTATATCTTGCTGGATTAGTCGTTGTTGGCAAAAAACGCACTCTTTTATCGGATGCATTTGTAATTTCTCTTTTCGGAACAGTTCTGTCAACACTGTTCTTCATGTTTATTCCATACAGTCTAATTGCACTACTTCTCTCTATCTTTGTCTGGTTGCTCTTAATCAAGCGGCTCTATAAAACCAAATGGCTCAGTGCAATCGCAGTAGGAATTTTGGCAGTAATCATTTTCTTGGCTATCACCATTCTATTAGCCCTGTTTCTCGACGTTTTAACCGAAATAATCGAACCTTTTTACCCACTTATTATATCAATGCCCTAGGAGCCTCAGAAGTTGTTTGATGAAAGAAAACGTACAATACTCTTAGGTTTTGCTTTTCTGCTCCTCCTGCTACTTTCTTCGTTTGAAAACACAATTTTCTTTCGCATGTCACTCGATGTTCTCCAAAATCTAAGAGAGAGCCTTCAAAATCAGCTGTTAGCGGTTGGAATACTTTTCATACACAACATCCTCGTAATCTCTCTCATCTTGATCGGCATGAGTTTCTACGTTAATTTGGTGGTTTTGGATTTCTTCAAGAGGGAGAAGTACGCACACATTGTTCTTGAACATCCAAGAACTTTCGCCTTGGTTTTCGCATTCGTGATAATCCTCCTAAGTATTCTGAGGGGAAGCACTCTCATTTATGGTGGAATAACTGTTGAAGCCTTACCGATAATTTTGTTGATAAGTGCGCCAGTGGGCATAGTTGAAGGGTACGGAATATACTTCATAATTAAGAAGACACTGAGCAGAACGATTTCCATGAGAGATTTAGTTTACATTTATGGCATATTCTTCATCGCAGCCATAATGGAAGTAGGCTTCATAAACCTTCTAATTTATGTTTCAGCATAATTTTATATTTGTTTAGTTTCTTCTAGGCTTCTGGGTGCGTTTGGTGAGGGGTGGGCGTAGGCGGTTGTCTTTTGGTGTGTGTAGGGTTGAGGTTGAGGGTTTTGTGGAGGATGCTTTTGTTGTTGATTTTTTGGGGAAGTTTCGTGGGAGGCCGCGTACTGTGCGTGAGTATGGGCGTGGTTTGTGCATGTTTTTTAAGTGGTTGCGTGTTGTCAAGGGGGTGGAGCTTAGTCCTGGGGAGTTTCTGAACGAGCATGTTCGTAGGCGTGGTAGCGACAGTGTTGAGGATAGGCGTTGGGCTTTGAAGCTTGTTTTGGAGTTTAGTCGTGATAATCCTGTTTTTGCTGGGGCTGCTGACGGGTACAAGTATGGCTTGTTCACTGTTGTTAGGAGTTTTTGTGCGTATCATGAGGCGGATTTGACGAGCAGCAAGGGTGTTTATGGAAGACGTCAGAAGCGCAAGTACAAGCCTAAGCAGTTCAGTGTCGAAGACGCCAGAAAAGTTTTGGGACACCTGAATCAGAGGGACCGGACGATCTGCCTGGTGATGCTGCAGAGCGGGCAGGGCGTAGGCGAGATCCTGAGGAAGTTCAATCACATACTGTCGTACGTGCAGGGCTGCATCAAAGCGGGAAATGAGCGGATACGGATAGATTTTGACGAGCGCAAGGGCAACGGCTTAAACTACTTCACGTTCATAAGCCGAGACGCTGTCCAGGAGCTGAAGAAATGGTTTGCAATAAGGGAGAAGTGGCTCAAGGGCAAGAAAGACCCGGGCACAATATTCATAACGAACCGTGGAAAGCCATTGACCGTAGGCCTTTTTGAAGTACGCTTCTTCACAATCGTCACGCGAGCCGGACTAAAGAAGGAGCCGTTTTCGCTCGTGCTGCACATGTTTCGTAAACTGTTTAAGACGGAGAGCAGGCCGCCGGAGCGCGGCATAGACCAGGACTGCATAGAGTTCATGATGGGGCACTTGAGCGGAATCGAAAGCATAGGAGGCACGTACGACAAAACACCTGAGCTTTACGCTGGCGTTATAGAAAGGGAATACGCCAAGCTGGAGCCTTACATTAACATTTACAGCGGAAAAAGTGCAGAAACCGAAGGCTTAGGCATAAGCGAACAAGACCTGACAAGCCTCAAACAGCTGCTACAGATGATGAAGGAAGGGAAAGTCAAAATAGAAGCCTAAGCAGTTCGAAGCCTGAAGCGACTATGAGATAGAAGCGTCTGTTTCAATTTTTCTTGCTTTTAACGTTTTGTATGCTGCGTTTTTCGGTGTAGAAAATTCTTTCATAAACTTAAAGAGCACAGTTGAAGGATAAGGTGTTATTGTACATAGAGGAGAAAGGGAGGTGATATAGATTATGAAAGTAACTCCTTCTGGGTTATTGAACGTTGTCTTGACAACAATGCTTGTGGCTGCGTTGTTTTTGACATTTGCGAAAGGCCCAATTGAGCCTTATGATCCTTGGGCAGACCCAAACGATGATGGGTATATAGATGTAAAAGACTTACTCAATTTGGCTCTGCGTTATGGATCATTTGGAGACCCAACAAAGCCAGTAGCATTAGGAAGTTACAATTGGAGTGCAGGCTCATACACTCTGGATATTCCAGGTGAAAGTGGCGGAAACCTATACATTATGACAGCTGGATACAGACAAGTAACGTTGGGCTTCAAATCTCCTAACTATCTGGATATTACAACAGGGTTCTTTCTAGGCCGTTATTATGCGTATGTGGACGAGTTCGCCATATCCAAACCAATAGTTTATCCAACGGAAAACACCATGTGGATAGAGCCTTCTGAAGTAGCTTTAAGTGCGATTTCTGGTCCCTTCGGCATCGTAACCGGCCAAAGATTCAATGTTACAGTTTGGATCAATCTCAATGTAGAATCTATCTGTTGGCAATTCTGGATGCTTTACGACAAGAGCATATTGACAACCACTGCCGCTGGCTACACTGGAACAGGCGGGACGAGGAGTGACTTCTTCGAAAAATCTGGAACAGCAAACCTGTTTCCGTTACAACCAAATCTGAACGAGGAATACAATGCCACCCACAACCGTACCAGTCACGGCGAAACATGGAACGAAATGATTCCAGGCAACCCATATGCGACCGGCTATGGAAGCCTGTCTTGGGTAGAATTTGAAGTAATTGCAGAACCGCCTCAGGGGCAAGAGATAACCACAATGATTGATATTTCCACTTGTTACAATCAACCAAGTCCCCGGACGTATGCCTTGGACCCTAACGGTTACGAGATTCCATTGAGTGAAGTGAAAGACTGTTTGTACACAATTGATTGGAGTCTTTTGGAATATGACGTGGCGAAAACATATACAATTACCGGACCAGCATTCACCATCAGATTCTACAATCCAAACCTCATCAACGCAACATTGGTAATAGATTATTACATGACAACGTGACCCTCATTTCTACTCAATCCTCTTTTTTTTTCAGTCGAGTTTCTTAGAGTATTATCCACAAAGGCTTTTCGCTGTTAGCCTCAAACAATTACTGCAGATGATGAAGGAAGGAAAAGTCAAAATAGAAACCTAGACGTCTGGTAGTTTCCATCCTTCTTTACGTTTCTGGCTAACGATCTTTTGCACATCTTTCTGTTCTAAGGCAAATTTTATGTGTTCGCAATTGTCGGCATCATCAATATTGCATCTTATACCTGATGGTTTGAAAGTAACGTCAACGACTCGATGAAGTTGTCTGTCAAGAATTTTGACTCCATCTTCATCGCAATTAATTTGTTCCATTCGGGGAAGTCGAGTTTCTTTGGCTTTGAGTTCTTCAAGTCGCCTGCGAGAGGAGTCTTCGAGAAAAGCTGCAATGCTCCTATAACCGAATTGAGGGTTTTCTTTGATAAACTGTTCTATCGCTTCAGCAAACTCGCTTTTGATGCTTATATTCTTGTAGGCTCTCGCGCTCAAAATCATCACTAATAGTAACAAAAGCAACATTGCCGCATTTATGCGTTATTCCCTAATTTTACATGATTTTTACGTGAAATTTTATATACTTATCACGCATCCATACATGATTAATCACGCAAAGATGATGTAAATGCAGGGAAAATCAGATTTTAAAAGCATAAGCTTGAAGACAGAACTGGTAGAAGAAATTGAAGAGTTCATCAAAAATAACAAAAGATACCGGAGTATTGCAGAGTTTGTAAGTGAAGCGGCTCGCCTTCGCCTTGAAGAATTGCAAAGAATAAAGGAGGCCCCTAATGTCAAATAGGGCTATTTCTGCGGTTTTACATGACTTGGCTGCCGAGTTCCGAAAGCTTCTGAACGAAGCAAAAAAACGCGTGGAGGCTTAGGTTGGCACCATTAGTTTACGATTTCAGGAAAAACCGTGCCATCAAGAAGCGAGGGCCTAAGCGGAAAATTGTGGAAGGAGAGCAACGTAAGCTTGGCTAATGTTGCGGAAAAGCCTACGGCTGCTGATCTTGTGATGCTGCCTTACCGTGAAGTGCAATGCGATGATACGTTGCGTGAGTGGATTCAGGTCCTTCGCTTTGATTTAATTGACAAGCCCAAGCAGCCTCTTCGTGCGCAGTTGCTTCTAGATCGCCGCTACAAACTTAAGAAGAGCCAGAGCAAGCCTGTGGCCTATTTCCGCATGAGCAGCACTGAACAGTTGATCAAATTGGCGAACACTGCTTTGGCAGTTGCCATAGCCCTAGTCTATTCTGAGCAGGATCTTCTCGAGCCCACGGACGAGCAGATCCGCAATGTGCTGCGTGGTCATTGGCAGATGGCGCAGCCTGACGTATTAAACGCTGTGAAAACGATTCTCCGCGACTTGAAACTGCATCGTATGACTTTGGAGTAATAACGATGTGTCAGTGTAATCTTTGTGGCCCTATTTCGCATAACGAGGCTGAGTTTGACGTTAGTTTCGGCAGCCAGGACAGTGAGCTTAAAGTGTGTCGCTGGTGCGAGGAAGATCTAGCTCTTTTTGGCATGCGTTTTAATCAGCTGGTCCGTTTGCCTAAGCCCGTGAAGTCGCGGCGCATCAGCCTTTCTTTGATTGTTTTGGGGCCTGTTTACACGTTGCTGGAGGCTACGGCGTGATTGCTGTTAGGCGCAAGGTTTTGGATGATTTGCTTGCTGACTCTGAATGGCGCCATCGCTTCGACCAAGCTGAGTCGACTGCGGAAGTTGAAGGTGTCATCGTGGATTATTGTCGGGCTAAAGGAATCAAAATCGTGGAGATAAGAACGTGAAGTTGCGTTTGAGTTCTGATTTTGCAGTCGACACTGACGCTTACAAGCGTGAGGGCTTACGCTTTAGTATATTAGCTATGAGTGGCCATGGCAAGAGCAATGCTGCTGCTGACATTGTTGAAGACGTCCTGGTTAATCACGCTCAAGTAATCATAATTGAGCCTATTCCCGAGTGGCATACGCTCAAAGCGCGCTATAACAATGTTGTCGTGATAGGTGGTCCTTATCAAGACTTGCCTTTAGAGTCGGCTTTCGCTCACGAATATGTTAAGGCTGCTTTGGAGAAGGGCATAAGCCTCGTAGTAAACGTCAGCGACATTGAAGATGATGCGGACCAGGTTAAGTTTGTTTCAAATTTTCTGTGGAATCTTTATCGTCTCGAGCAGAAGTATCGCCGCGTGCTCTTCCTGGTTCTCGAAGAAGCAGATATATGGGCTCCTCAAAATTGGGATGCTACAACCAAGCAAAGCCTCTCGAGAGTAAGCCTGATCGCGAAGCATGGCCGCAAAATCGGCGTCTTCCCAATTCTTATCAGCCAACGCCCAGCAGATCTGCACAAGAGCCCTCTAAGTCAGTGTAACATTAATCTTTTCGGCAAATTCACCAGCCCAGCAGACCTGAACCCTAAAACCGGCATAATGTACGTGGTAAAGAAGCTTCATTTGGCAATAACGGAAGAGCAGATTATGAAACTTGAGACTGGGCAGTTTGTTGTTTCGGACAAAGCCGGAGTACATACAGTTGCGGTTCGCAAGCGCTTATGCCCTCACGGCGCCGACACTCCACTTATCGAAGCTAAGCCTTTCACAGCTGACCTTTCCCATGCCCTAGGTGGTTTGCGTGATGAAATAGCGAAGGCCATAGCAGCCAAGAAAGATGAAGAGTCAGCGGTTAAGCGTCTCGAGAAAGAACGCGACAACCTGAAGCAGCAAGTTCGCGAGCTCCAGGAGAAGGCGAACATCAAACTTTCAGTCAAAGAGATGCTAACAAACGACAATGAGGTCGCGGGTTCGAATCCCGCCCGAGAGGATGTTGATGTTGGAGAGCTGAAGCATGAAATTCTGAGTCTACGTGGTCAAGTGGAGACAGGAAAAGAAACGATTGAGACGCTTAGGAAGCAGGTTGCAGCTGTCGATAAGATTCGTGAGGGCATTAAGGACCTTGGGCTTATGCCTACGCCTATATCTACTCAGATACCTGCAGATAGCAGACAGGTCGGTTTGCAGTCTACTACGACTATCGTTGACGTGTTGCCTGCAGAGAAGTTCGTAACCATAAACACTGACACTGTTCCCGGTAAAGTCCTTGCGGTTGCTAAGAAAGGCAAGCTTGACAGCTATGTAAGACTCGGAGATATCGTCAAAGCTATCCAAGAAGAACGCTGGAACGCAAGCTCTCAACAAGTCAACAATGCTTTAAACGACATGGTGAAAGACGGCTTAATCGCGAAGAAGCACACGGACCGCAACTATTTCTGCCTAGCCCAAGGCGTCAGATTCAAGGAGAGCTAATCATGTCAAACTCTAACTTGATAAAGGAAGGCCATGGATTAACTGATGTTTCTTGTGAGCATGGTAGCCGCTGGATTTGGTGGCCTGGTCCAGACAGAAAAGGGAAATGGGAACAAGTTGTTTGGGCTTGTGACTGTGACTGCTCAGATCCGCCGCGACCATTCAAGAAGCCTCAAATAAAATAGGTGATTCTGTCTTTGGCTCAGGCGCCCAAGCCTAGAAGTAAAAAGGTTTGTGTTTCAAAGTCAAAAGTCAAATTTTACTTCAGTACTGTTCGCACTCGAGTTATTCCTATTCTTAAGCGTGTTGAGGTTGGCGATTACCCAGCCAAGATAGGGCGAATATACGGATGGAGCAAACAGCATGTTAGTTACTATCTCAAGAAGCTTCAAAAAGCTGGTTTAGTGAAGAGAAAGGTCCGGACAAACGTTGTTTTCTACGAGCTCACAAGTAAGGGTAAAAAACTTCTCGTGTCATGTGAGGGTGTCGTTTTTGGCAGTGGCGTGTATCGTTTGCATAGGTGTATGGTTAGGTTCCGAATTGCTAGTGAGGGTGTTTTGCCTGGGGATTTTAGGCGTGTTGAGATGGTGAATTGGACGGCTTTGTTGGGTTTGGAGTGCGGTGTTAAGGTTAGGCATACGAGTAGCAGTTGGATTGTGCATGTTGAGACTTTGTATGGGCGTCATCCTGGTGAGTTGTTTGTTTTGGCGAAGAATCTTGCTGATCGCGTGGCTAAGTCGTTGATGCTGAAGTATGGCTGCAAGCTTAGTGAAGGCGAGATCTGTCGAGGTTACGAGTTAGGTGTTGACGATCCGGTGGCTCAGCTGCTCAGCAGGTATTTCACAGTTAGCACGGGCAAGCGGAAGATGGACCACAGTCCTGGAGAGTTGGAAGGCGAAATTGACCATCTTAGCCGAGACTCTGCAATCGAATATTTGCTTATGCCTGAGCGTGTGAAGGCTTTAGAGGGCAAGGTTGAAGCTATGAATACTAACTTGGAAGAGCTCACTAGCGCCTTGCAGAAGCTTTTCAGTATTGAGCGGCAGCAGCTTGAGGGCCAGAGGAGCATGCAGGATTATGTGGCTTAGGGATGTACGTGGTTTGGAGTGTTTTGCTGTTAAAACTGTTTTTGAATGTTGCGGGAAGAGGCTTAAACTATGCTTTTTTTGTTGAAAGCTTCGTTTTCTAGGCGCTTCTTAAGACTGCGTATTTGTGAGGTTGTTTGGTCTATATTAAACCACGTACATCCAGCATATGCTATACATTGCTCATGGAGGCTTTGCTAAAGTCTTGGCAGCAAATACTAAGGCTGATGTTAAAAAGCGTCGTTCTCCAGAGCAAAAACATGGCAAATACAAGTGGATTAAGACGCTTGTTCGCCGTAATAGTGAGGATATTCGAGAAATAAAACGCATGCTCAGAGGCCTCAGCTACGGGCTTAGGCACCTAATGGATTTTCAGGGTCAATATTTGGTTGACATGGTCTGCCAGGACAGCCGAGACCAAGCTATTCTAGACGTCCTGCGTTCTGCCGGGTCTGACGGGTTGTCGCCTAAAGAGATCCACGCTCGCGTAAGGCGCTACGGCTTGAAATATCATCATATTAGTCGTAGGATTAACCGCATGAATAAGCGTATGCAGAATGAGATAGGTGAGCGTCTGGCCGACAAGGTTGGTTGGAAATGGGCTTTGAGTAATTTCATGCATTGTAATTGGAGTGCCAAGACAAGTGAGATTCATAGCGAATCACATAGCTGACTTGTCTTTATTGTCAACGTTTTAGCATGTAAAAATACGGAGTGAGAAAAGACTAGTCTTCGTTCGAGTTTTCCTTTTCCTTAGCTTTTATGAAATCAATGAACTGCTTAGCTATGTCATATGCACCCTCTTTGATAAGATTCTGAACTATGCTTGCTTGTCTTTCTAGGGATGTTGAAATTGCTGCGGATGTGTCAACTTTGCTATCTTCACTCACAGCAGAAACACCTTTTTCTTGTTCTTTTTCTGGTTTTAAGTATCTTGAATCGTCTAAATAAGCTTTTCTGACGTTTTCCTCGATTTTTTGGGCATCGGGAGCTTCCAAACCAGTTATTTTGGCTAATTGAACCCAAAAGTTAGTTGTTGGAGGGTTTACTTGCCACCTACTGTAAAATTCTTTCCACAATGGTATGTTTAGTATAGTCTCTTTCAGAGCCTTGTTCCTCTCTTCTTCACTAGGGTCATAGGTAAGTTTTTTCCCTAGTACGGTAACTTTTATCCCTCGGCTCTCGATGAGACCATAAGCTCTCAAAGACGCAAGTTTTCTTAGGAATGCGCCACTCACTGATTTGTGGTCTAATAGCTTGGCTGCTACAAGTTGGTCAGGAGCTTCTTCAGATTTGAATTGTTCATAAAGTTTCTTTGTAGCCTCAAATAATAGAGGATATATGCGCATGTCGGGAATTTCATATTTTCCAACTTTCAAACGGGTCAACTCTTTACTGTTTTTTACTATCCATATTTACTATCTAATTTATAAATCTTACTGTCAAGCGTAGTAAAATTTAAATAGTAGAAATGGTAAAGCTCTCAATATCGAGAGGATACGGTCGTTCAAGTCAAACATCCTTTTGATGGAGTTGACCTGTGTGAAGGAGTCAAGCCCAACAAATAACATAGTTGCTTTGAAGTCAAATAGAGCTAAGGGTGGAATGGTTAGTTATTCTGCAATAGTTGTTCAGTATAGCCATACCAAGCGAGTTGAAGCTCATGCTTTTGAAGCTAGAAGTGAAAGTGGAAATGGACACCGTCAAGAAGACTTAAAAAGGCATCATCTTAGACAAAGTGTTGGTTGAAGTGTATAAGTTTCAATGCCGTGCTACAGATGCGTTTCGAGACGACATTCACAAATTGGATAATGTTATAAGAAAGCGTATAGACAAGGTGATTTCAGAAGTCCTTTTCGAGAATCCTTACAATTCAAAACGTGTGTCTGCACGGGAACATAAAGGTAAAAGAATCGTTAGAGTGGGGGATTACAGACTCGTATTTGCCATTTGTGAGGAATGTAGAAGATTTGGGTTTAATGCTTTAATAAAGTGTAAGGATTGTAAGAAGCATGGTTCAAACAACGTCATACTATTTTCAGTTTCTCATAGAAGTATTTCATATAGAGGTTTCTAGTTTACGGGCTGATATTTTTGTATTTTCCCGACCCTAGCGTCAGCAATTCCTCTTTCAAGAGCCTCACATGCTTTCTTGTCCATCAAAAGTGACAGAGTCTCTTCAGAATCATCATCGAGTAGAAACCACGAGCGTGCATCATCTCGTTCAATCCTACCTAAGATTTGGTCAGAAGGCTTAGTATGACGAATTAGCTTTTCCCCGAACAGAAGCGGTATATCATAAGTCACTTCTTTTATTGCTTTTCCAGAATATGAAGCAAATTCGTTGACAGTTCTATTCATATATCCTAGAATCTCTCGGTTTGTCTCTAGAAGACCAGAAAATTGCTTTAGAAGTTCACGTCCTTTATTACTTATGAATATATATGTTCCTTGCTTTTCTAATAGGTCATTGTTAAGCATGCATTCTAAGTCTTTCAGTACTTCATTACTCATTGGACCAAAATCCCATCGGTAAAATAAATAGTCAAAAGCTTTTACTCTATCCTTTACCATCTTGGTTTGAGCTTGAAAAATCATCTTCATGAGTTTCACTTTACCAGTAATTCTATAACCTTTCCTTTGGGTTTGGTCAATCAGAAATAACATGAGCAAACGATTTGTAAGAATTTCTCTATCAGTTCGTTGCTCCATCAATTAGGCATCCATATTATTCTAGTGTAATACTCTTAATTTAGCTTTGTCTATGACTCAAATTGACAGAATAAAAATCTTATGGAATAAAGCTCTGGAATAGTAATCTACAAATAAAACTAACCCATAACTTTACAGAACTCGGCAGATTCTTCCGCAAGAAAACAGAGATGAAAGAAAACAGGAGAAGGGGAAGGAAAAGTAATATTCTAGGCTGTTGGTTGTGGGGGTCCTGGTCCTGTGGCTGCCTGTCTAGCTTGCTCCCATTTTGCTTTCCATGCAACTATCATCTTCCAGAGTTTTTCTAATGCGTAGATTAGCATCATGCCTGGTCCTGTGTTGATTATTATCGTTACAATTTGGTCGATTATGGCGCCGTATTGAGTGACTGCTGTTGCTGGCTGTATCCTTAAAGCAAAAGCGATAACTGCCACAATCAGCGTTATGAGAAGCGTTTTTGCGAATTTCATTCCGTCAAAAGTTTGTCCGGTGCTGGTTGCTGCCAGAAGCCCTAAAATGCTGTAGAAAAGCCAAGCCACAACTATCCAGCCTAAGGTTGTGGTGGCTTCGGGAGTTTCAGGTGTTTCGTCTTGAGCCCAGACCGTAGGAGTCAAGGCTCCTATAGTTAGACACAAGAGCGCTAAAACTGCGGCCACAAAAATGATTGGTTTCTTCATTGTGGGCTTTCACCTCCTCTCTATCCAGTTTTGAAGGCGATTTCTTCTACAGGCGTCGGCTGTTGTTTCGCTGTGCGTTTCTGCTTGGCTTTGCTGTTGATTTCCTTCTCTATTTCGGGCAGTTTCAAGGGCCAGCCTAATGCTTTTAGTTCTGTGATCATTTTGTCTGCTTGTGCAAAGTTTTGTTTGGCTGATTTGAGGCTGGCGTAAACTGTTGGCGGGTCCAGGTTAAGCTTGCGAGCGATTTTGTATGCTGATAGGCCTTGCAGATGGAGTTTGAGAATTTCGTGCATTTGCTTGGTTAGGCGCAAGTAAATCATATGTTCTTGGTTTTTTATTGTTTTTAAGGCTTATTAGTAGTTCATTTAATTAAACAAACTCCTAATAACCTTCTTTTCGAAGTTACAGCAATTTTTCCTTTTAGATTGTCATGCGCTGGAATCCTTTAGCCTTTCTCAGACGTAAAGTCGCAACTGAAACAGCAGACTCTCCAGGCATCCGTGGCGCGGGAGAGTCTAGCCAGGCAAAGTTTGGCGATCCGGTCACTGACGCTGACTTGCTTTTTGCCGTTAAACGTGAGCCTGTAGCCCATCGCATTGTTTTTCAGGTGGCGCATGACGTTTTTGATAATTGGTTTGAAGTTGTTGAGGTTGCTGAGAAGCCGGATCCTGAGTTTGATAAGGCTGTGCAGAAGGTTCTCAGCAGCTTAAACGCTAAGGCTGTTTTTACTCAGGCCGCGGTTTTTGAGCGTCTCTTGGGCTGGTCAATCGTAGTCATAGGCTTCGTTGACCACGGAGAAAGCCTTCAGTCTCGTGTTGAAAAACCTCAGGAAATTAAGGACCTGGCTGTTTATAGCCCATTGACGTTTACGGTGCAAATGTCTGACGAGGACAAGGACAAAGACAGCTCACGTTTTGGTCTTCCTATTTTGTATGAACTCTCAAGAGGGCAAGGCGCCGAGAAAACTAAGGTCCATTACAGCCGCGTGATTCATTTCGCGACTCGACTGCTGGACCATCCATACAAGGGTTTGAGTGCCTTGCAGTCGGTTTATGACGATTTGACTGTTCTGCGGAATGTTCGCTGGGGCATGGGACAAACAATGTTCCGTTATGGCAGCGGCTTCCCAGACATCGAGCTTCAAGGCGCCACTAAAAAGCAGCTGGACGATTTTGAGGCTAGTCAACAATTTAAGAATTTGCAGTCTCGCACGTATTTTCTGCACAACGAGAAGCAGACGGTTGAGTTCAAAGGCTTAGCCGGTCGAGCCTTGAACCCTGAGCCCTACTACGTACCTATAATGGAAAACATAAGCGCGGCGAGTGGTATTCCTCTGGCTATTTTGCGAGGTGCCCAGGCTGGAGCATTAACCGGCAGCGACGTGAACGAGCGTGAATATTTCAAGCTAATTTCTGATTTGCAGAGCCTATACGAGCCGTATCTTTGGCAGCTAATCGACTTGCTCATGGAAACAGGCCAGATTCCAGAGGTTGAGGATTACGAGATTCGTTGGGCTGGCGGTTTCGAGATGAACGAGCTTGACAAAAGCACAGCGGATCTGAACCGCGCTAGGGCTGATGATGTACGTAGTAAGTTTTTGACGGTTAATGAGCTGCGAGCTCGTATGGACCCGCCTTTAGACGCGTTGCCTAGTCCTGAGGGCGATGTCGTTCCCGGTTTGCTGCAGAAGCAGGAGCCGGTTTTACAGTCATCAAAAGAAAAGGAGGAAAAAGAAGAAAATGAGGCAGATAGGAATAAGCCTGGCTGAGGTCGACGCCACCAAAATCATCGAAGATTCCGACGACTTTCTAATAGTGCCAGCTATTATTGCTCGTGAAGGAGTTTTCCCTTATCCAGAAGGCAAAGCGTACAAGCCAGCTGCAGAATTGAAAGAAGCTGCCTGGACAGCTGAAGGCGCTTGGATAGTGCCGGAAAAGCATCCGGACACTTTGATTGTTACTGACCGCAAAGACATAGTGGGCAGGGTTGAAAAACCATTCTTCTGTGATGAAATCAGCGGTATAAAGGGAAATCTTAGGATTAACAAGAAAAAAGCGAAGCCAAACTTTGTAGCTGATGTTAAGTCTGGTAAACGTAAAGATGTTAGCATTGGCTTCTTCTACGATTTCGATGAAACTCCTGGACTATTTAAAGGCGAAAAATACGATTTCGTGCAGAGAAACATCCTAATGAATCATGTGGCTGCTGGCGTGCCTGTTGGTCGTTGCCGATCGCCTTTCTGCGGTATAGCTGTAGATTCTTTTATTCGCAAATTTGCTACTGACCCGTGGGAAGAAACTGAAGAGTACATTCGAAGCGGACATAAAGAGGCCAGCGATACATGCCGTACTATTGTCGTGAGCGAAGAGCAGGGCATCAAGGCTGTCTATTGCAAGTATGGCAAAGATTGGGATATTCAAAGCTACCTTTTCAGCAAAGCGAAAGACTGGACGATAGAGAAGGCTAAAGCATGGTTTGCTGAGCACAAAAAGACTGCTGACGCCGCTAACGAAATGTCTCTCGAGGAGATTAAGCAGAAAATTGCCGAGTTCGCGAAAGAGCGAGACAGAATAATGGATGTTCTCTATCCTAGCACAAAGTTGACTGAAGAAGAACAAACGAAGCTTCGCGGTCAGCTGACGGTTTTGGACGCGCAAATCAGGGCTTTTGAAAATATTCTGCAGGAAAAAATCAAGGCTGGAGCCACAACTGACACCAAAAAGAAGCCTGCGGTCCCGACGCCTTCAGCGGATCCTTTCAAAGAGATTGAACGTGCTAGGCGACTCCTTGAATCATAATCACTCGAGGAAATCGTGTGGTAGAATTGTGTCGAGATGATGATGCACGCCACCACGACGGGGCGTTATAAATAGCGAAAATGCTGAGGAAAAAAGAATGCCTGATAATCAAACTGGTGAGTCTGAAAAGAAAGATGAGCACGGATGCGTAGTTGGTAAGGAAAAATGGAATGGAGAGAAATGCGTTCCAATTGAAGGCGACGCTTCGAATCCGAATCCGACTGCAAAAATGAGCATAGACCAGGCCTTAGCGGAAAATGCAGCTCTCAAAACAGAAGTCAAGGATCTCAAGAGGACTGTTGGCGAGCTAGCTGTGCAGCTTAAAGCGGCAAATGATGTTCTGGAAGCACAAGAAAAGGGCAAGCTCATTGGCGAGATACTGCCCCGAAGCAAATTCACGATCGAGGATCTCGCGGGCAAATCTCTCGAGGAGCTGCAGCGCATTCGATTGACGCTGGACCAGGCTAAGCTGCCTACGTACAAGAATATTCATCTCGGGTCTCATCTCGGGCCTGTAGGTGCTGACGAAGGCAGGGACGATGGCTTGACTGTCGGCGACTTGAGCGTTGTCACTGAACAGAAGCGCAAGGCAGCAGCTGGGAGGGCTTAGACATGCCACAGTTTTTACCTAAACCGGCAAATCAGATCCTAGTAGCCGGAAACCCGTTAACTGCTGAGATGGAAATAGGCGCGAATGCAACAGCAGCCAAGATGCTTCCAGGAAGACTCGTAATTTTTGATGCAGTTGACGGAACGGTGAAAGAGGCTGGTGCCAAAGCTGACAATGTTGAGGGCATTTTGGACGTAGCTCCAGACAAGCTCGAGTCAGAAGCATATGCTGTCGGAGACCAAGCCAGAATCATTGTTGGTGAATGCATCGCGAAATTGACGCTTCTGGCCAGCGAAAACGTTACTCGAGGAGATCCTCTTGTCTCAGCTGCAGACGGCAAGGTAGCCAAGCAAACCGTTGGCGCCATGGGCGCCCAAGGCTCCGTTATCGGCTGGGCTTGGGAATCAAGCAACGTCACTGTCGACGCAGAGATTCTAGTGCATTACAAGAAGAACGCTGAGCCTGCTGCAGCAAGCTAGGAGTGATTTTGTATGAAGACTTTGAGAAAAGTGGGTTTAGAAACTGGAGCTCTGACTGACGAGGAGATCCGATACATCGACACCCGAGTTGTCGAAACAGTGAGGCCCTTACTCGTTGGGCGTAGACTGTTTCCAGTGTTCCGTTTGCCTCATGCAGGCTTCAAAACAGTCAGGGGCTATAAGGAAACTGACATGAGCCCAGCGACAATCGACATGAACGGTGATACAGACTCTTTTGACAGAATCGAGCTCGAGGGCTTCGATGTTAAGGTGCCTGTGATATCCAAAGGGTTCAAGCTGAACTGGAGAGACATAATTGCGGCTCGCAACGGCGGAATACCGATTGACACTCGCAGCGTGGAGAACGCTTCAAGACAATGCGCAGAAGAGGAAGACAAACTCTTGCTTTCGGGAGAGTACACCGGTTGGCGAGCTCTCGGAATCGAGGGCGTAATGACAGCCACGGGAAGAAACACTAAGGCCAGCGCTGGAGCGTGGCCAGCAAACAGCCTGACCGATTGTAGCGCTGCGATCGGAGAACTTGAAACCGACGGACACTATGGACCTTACGCTCTTATACTGCGAAGTTCTTGGCTTGCAAAACTTCGAGCCCTAGTGACTAACACGGCTGTTAAATGGCTTGATGTGATCAAGGATCTCTTTTCAGCCGGCATCTACGTCAGCGACAACTTATACACCAGCGGCGGCGCCTTAACAAGCGCGGCTATCGTTGAGCCTGGGCAGGAAAACTTTGAAGCCGTAATCGGTCAAGACTTATCCACATTCATGCAGCAAGACAGAAGCATGAACACTTTCGGGAAGGTTTTCGAGGTCGTGGTCCCGCGCGTCAAACGACCCACCAGCATTTGTGAACTGACTGGGTTGACTTAAGCGGGACCAGGTTAATCCAGTCTCCCTTCTCCCCTTTCGTAGTTTTTCTACAAAACAATGATGGAGGTCGAACCGTGAAATTCAAGATATTACCGAAAGTGCATGGCTTCACAGACGCCAAGGGCGTTCATCACTTGCCTGGCGAGATAGTGGATCTCCCAACTTCGTACGAGGGCGAGACTTGGCTGGAAAAGGTTGAGATTGAAAAGCCTAAGCCCGCCATGGTAGAAGTAAAAGCTGAAGGAGAAACTAAGCCTGAAGCTGAAGAACCGAAGCCAAGCCCTTTAGAGAAAACGGAGAAGAAAGGAAAAAAGTCAAAGTCTTAGTGGGCATTCCGTTGACGGAGCCCAGCTACTATATTCAGTTTCGCGATGTTGTAGTCGACAGCATAAAAGCAGCCATGCAAGATATGCCTGGCATAAATTATGAAATCGTTGTTAACACTCCTACCAGCGATAAGGATGTACGTGGTGTTGTTGAAGCCTCTAACTTTCTTGTCGACAAGTGCCTGTGTGAAGGCTGGGATTACCTGTGGATAGTTGAAGGCGATATCCAAGTTCCCGGGCATGCTTTCAGAAGGCTATATTGCCCAAGGGCTGACATCAACCTAGGTGTTTACCCGAACCATCGTGATGACGTTTTGAAGATGATGGCTGGCTACTTCAGAGATAGGCCTCCTGGTAATCCGCCTGAAATAGTAAACGTTTACGACAAAGCAAAGCTTGAGGGCAAAGTCTTCACGGGCATGGTTTGTGCTGGTGTTGGCTGCTGCTTGATTCATAGGCGAGTTTTCGAGAGTGGCCTGCGGTTCGTTTATGACGTTCACCGTTTTAGAGTGAAGGTCGGCGGTCACGACCAGCTGTTTCTGTATGAGGCTCAGAAGGTTGGGTTTAAGGTGTTTCTGCATGGCGATGTACTCTGTGGACATTTGCCTGAGTGGGGGCTCGAAAAGCTTGCATGAAGCTGCCCTCGAGTTTCTAGCCAAAGTTAAGACACAGTTTCCAAGAAATTTTAGGGATGCGAAAGTTTTGGAGCTTGGCAGCTTGAATATTAATGGTTCACCACGACCCTTCTTTGAAGACTGCTGTTATGTTGGTGTGGATTGGCGTGAAGGTCCAGACGTGGACCTGGTGGCTTTTGCTTCAGATTTGAAGTATCCTGATGAAATGTTTGATACCGTAGTCTCTACGGAGATGTTTGAGCATGATTGCTTTGCTAAAGTGAGTTTTGTTAATGCGCTTCGGATGCTGAAGAAAGGCGGCTTATTCGTTTTTACGTGTGCAAATGGGAAAAGAAAGCCTCACGAGATTCGCGCTGGCTTTGGCGGTTATTATAAGGGCGTCACGAAGTTTCAGGTTATCGAGTGGCTGCTGAATTATGGCCAGTTTTCAAAGTTCTGCCTTGAAGAGGAAGGCGAAGATTTGAGAGGCTGGGTTGTGAAGTGACGGACCGGGAAATTGAGAAGTTTTTTGTTACGCCTTGCGACAGGATATTGATTGCTCTCTTGCAAAAGGGTGAAGCTTCAAATAGTGTTTTGGCTAAGGCTGTGGGGCTGCATCCTGTTCATTTGTGTCGGCTGCTGAGCTGGTTGAGGAATGGCGGCTTGGTTTGGAGGAAGCGGGTTTATGGTCGAGGGTTAGGCGGCGGAATTAAGCGTGTAAACAGGTTGACGAGCAAAGGCCGTGAGATGGCCGAACTTGGCTTGCAGCGGCTTGAAATATTGAAGCGAGAGCTTTCTCAAAAGGAACTTAAAAAAATGCAATTCTGGGCTGAAGGTCCTGCTGACTCTTCTAGCTAGTGCGCGCAAATAAGCATCAGACAATTCTGCAAAGCGTCCAAGCTGAAATTATTGAGAACCTAGAAGTCGACCGTTTTATAATACTTCCGCTATCGTTAGAACTATATTCATGCAAATTGTTGCCCAATACTCATTCAACAATGGAAGAAAATTCCTCGAAAAACACCATAAGTCAGAACTTAGCGAGATCAAAGAGGTTATCTCCTTAGTTGTTGGGTCTCATCTGAAGACGAAAATAAGTAAAGAAAAGATAATGCTGGGGAAGGCTCTATGTCTTAAGTTTGGTGCTAGGAATGATATTATAGAACCTTGTTCCGCAAATTTTATCTTCAGATTGAACTATTGGAGATTAGGAGAAAGGAAAATGAAGAAAATGCTTTCATTTTTAATGATCGGCTTAATCTGCTGTGCAACTATTTTGACGTTTGTAACCATTGTCAGAGCTGAGGCAGTCAACATCACGCTGATGTCCAGGAAGCTGGACAATTCCACTCAAAATCTTGGAACAATGACTGTTGAACCTGAGTCGCCTCCTCAACCTCCAGTTCCCAATCTTCCGCGAATTGTGACTAGAGACACGCGCCCACTTCCCTATCAAGCGTTTTTCATTCCACCGTCTCGGCATGTGATACATCACTGGGAATACAGTGGCGGTATCTACGTACAAGATGCATCTATGCCTTTACCTGGGGTAAATGTGTACGTCAATGGGCCCAGTCCAGCTTTGCTGGTTGCAGTTTACGAAGAAGTCCCAGCCACAATTCACTTAGAATCTAGGGAGCTTGATGGTTCAACTGCCAATCTTGGCACGATGGATTTCACTGGAGCCTATTCACTTCCCCTTCCGTACAACATACAAAAGATGGTTAGTGGGTCCCCATATTACGCGAAATATTATCCTCCTCCACAACATCTGTTCGATCATTGGGAGACGACTGATGGAGTTTGGGTGCCGAACCCAAATATCGGTCCTGAGACAGACGTGTATGTTAGCTACGATGGGACCCTCAGAGCAGTCTACAAAGATTCTCCGTTGCCACCATACGATGTGACTATCGCTGCCTACTGCTACAGCGAGGGAACTGATCCAGGCGTTCTAATCTCGCCTGCAGGAGTCTCCACTCCTCGCACATTTACGGGTCTGGTAGGAACCAACGAATTCACCGTTCCAAACCTTGATCCAAGTGGACACACTTTCAGGCAGTGGAGCAACGATGAAGAAAGTACAACGATATCGGTGAGTGAAGCTGGGACATATACAGCTTATTACGACGTTAATCAAAAGCCAATCGCAGTGCTTGACGTTGACCCTGATCCGCCGGTTGTGAGTGTTGGTGCTCATGTTTGGTTCTATGGCATAAATTCATATGATCCTGATGGCGACCAAATTGTGGCTTTTTTCTTCGATTTTGGAGATGGTCAAAACAGCGGCTGGCTCAACTACCCCACCGTAGCAGACACTCATAATTATAGCGCATCAGATGAATATTGGGCCAAGCTCATGGTAAAAGACAATTATGGTCTGGAAAGCGATTGGTGCACTGAAGTAAAAATCACCGTTCTTTCAATACCAGGTTCACCTGTGGCCATTCTAGAAGCTACTCCCCTTTTACAGGAGCTAGGATCTCCAGTGACATTTGACGCTTCTCAATCTTATGATTCAGATGGTTGGATTGAGATATACTGCTTTGATTATGGAGACGGCGTGACAGAATGGACATCGGATTCCGTTAGGGTTCACGTTTACAGCCAAGGAGGAGACTATTCTGCAAAAGTACTTGTTTCAGACAACAACGAGCTGGACTCTTGGAGTCAACCAGTCGAAGTTACCGTAACCCAATTCCCAGAAGCACATTTCGTTCTCAGCGGACCTGATACAAGCTTCACTCCAAACATAATATGTGAAAAATCAAATGCTGAGTTCAATGCTCTTCCAAGTTATGATCCTGACGGAACTATAGTTAGTTATTCGTGGAATTTTGGAGACGGAGCCACAGTAACCGAAGATGATCCGGTCACGTATCACACATATGTTTCCAGCGGACCCTATACAGTGACTCTCACAGTTACAGATAATAAGGGCGCAACAGCGTTCACTTCGAGGAGCATTTTTATCGACTCCCTAAAATGGGTAGTTTACTTCGAGGTTGATTATATGACTGGACACGAGCCTTCAGACTCTGCATTGGAATACATTCATCAGTATTTCACGGACAACGGAATCTACGTGTATTTCTTCATAGACGACGAAATCCCGTTGGATGAAGGCGTTGATGCCACTGAATTCTGGCAGTATGAAAACCAGTACAATGATGTGTGGAAGCTTGATGATCGCGCCCAAGGAAACATAGCAAATGCCAAGTATACTCTTAAAGAAAAGTGGATTCTTTACGGAACAGTTGACGCCACTGGGAATGCCCATGGATACTCATATGGCAACACCAACGCCGGGAACTACATATTCATTGCGGATCAAACAAACGATATCTGGGCAGACTCAAATGCTCGCACACACGATGACGTTGAGACTGTTGTTTTGATGCATGAAATTGGCCACGCAATTGGAATATCCGTTGAAGATGTGCCTGGAACTGATCCTGATGGCGATGGTACACCCGAAGATTATGATGACAATTCTTGGTCGGTCATGGCTCTTGGTCCATCAGGCGATCAATGCGATGCTACACCAATAAGATATAGTTCAGAGTATTGGGAAGAAAAGAACTTGGAGTTCTACACGCTCTCAGGATCGACCTTGAGAATCGCGGCCTATTCACCCGTCAACATAATGGTGACAGATCCTTTCGGAAGAAGAGTCGGATTTGATTCTGATTCAGGAGAAACGCTCAATGAGATTACTGGAGCGACATATACTGGTCCAGGTACTGAACCCCAAGAGATTTACATTCCAGAACCACTAGAAGGCGATTACGTCGTTCAGGTTTTTGGGACAGGAGTTGGAGCATACGAAATAACACTGGAGTCTGTTGTTAATGGTTCAATTACTGACAGTGATTCTTGGCAAGGCACGACCACGATTGGCGAACAGCACGAAGAAACTTGCAGATTGGACGAAGACGGTGCTATTGTGTTGCCTCATGACGTTGGAGTAACGAGCATTTCAACTTCGAAAACTGTAGTTGGACAGGGCTTCACTATGTCTATTAATTTTTCAGTCGAAAACGAGGGCAACTACACGGAAACGTTTGACGCAACCGTTTACGTTAATGAAACAATCATCACCACATTTGAAAACATAATCCTGACTCCAAAGAGCCACACTGACCTTATCTATGTTTGGAACACCACAGACTTTGCCAAAGGCAACTACACAATAAGTGTCTACATAGAACCTGTTCTGGACGAGATAGACGTCTATGACAACGACCTTACTGGCGGCACTGTTTATGTTGGCATTCCTGGTGACATCGATGGCAATGGCATTGTTGAAGTCAAAGACCTATTGGCTATCGCTTTAGCCTACGGTAGCTACCCAGGAAAAGTCGGTTACCAAGCAAACTTGGATATAAATGGCAACGAGTTCATAGACGTAAAAGACATACTCATAGCAGCAATAAACTACGGGCAACACTACCCATAGCTCCTCCTTCTATCGTGACAAGTCGCAAGATAGGTGTCAGTCTTATCTAGAGACATAAGCCTATCGTGCAATGCTCAGAATTGTTAGTTTTTTAGTTTTCTTGTTAAGATTTGCTTTTAAACGTGCAAATCGGCTTGTTTTTTTAGTGAAAATGGATTGAAAGAACAAAGAAGGGCACATTCAGGCAAAGTCAAACGCATCTATGTTTGGCGTCCAGTAAAAATCGACATGAATAGGCGCATTGAAGTTTGGCGTCCACTCGCGAATCTGACCAAGGTTCAGCTGAAGAAGGCGTTGAAAGTCGACCTCATCAATGGAGTTAAGAAGGCATTAATAGACGTTGACGAGAATGTGCTGGAACTCGACCTTGTTGTCGATAACGGTTTGGATGCTCTGTGCGGTCAAGGTTTTGACAGTAGCGGTAGCAGACCTGCAGTTTTCAATTACGTGGCTATCGGTACGGATGGCACGGCGCCAAGTAACTCGCAGACAGCTTTAGGTTCAGAGTCAATGCGTGTTCAAGGCACATATGCCAAGGATGCTCCAGTCGGAGAGTGTAGCATGGACGCAACATTCAACATAACGCAGACGTTAGCCCTCCAAGAATGCGGACTTTTCAATGACCCTTCTGCTGGAACGATGTATTGCAGAGACACGTACTCGGTGAAAAACGTGGTTTCAGGTGATACGGTAAAAGTTTACTACACTCCGAAGTTTCAACGCCCAACCTAAGAATCTTTTGCACCTTAGCCCAGTGGAGTTACTTTCCATGTGCCTTAGCAGAATGCGTGAATATTGGCGGATGCGTCACCTAGCCCGAGTTCAGGTTATTGAGCAGAACAAACGGCCTGCACCGATTAACGTGACCACATTTTTTAGACCAGCAACTGTTGAAGCCCTTGCAGCAGACATTGTGAGGTCTGCTTTTCGGAACATTGGTGGTTCAGCTGACTGTATTTTCTCTTGGGTTCAAGAAAACATCAAGCTGCTGCCTGAACCCAAGGATTACTGGAAAATGCCCAGTGAAACTCTCAAGGACCGGACTGGCGATTGTGAGGACGCGGCGATTTTGTTGGCGAATCTTTTGGTGGCGGCTGGCTATCCATACTATAAGGTGTTGGTCTGCGTCTATGATACGCCCGATGGTTTTCATGCTGTTGTCGATTTTGACGGCAGAGTTCTTGATCCATCGAATCCGAAGTTGACGAGAGCCCCACTGGGCTGGGAGTTATGGTATTGTTGGAATCGGAATAATGCCTATACGCTAAAGGAGAACGTTAGTAAATGGCAGAGACCATAAGAAAGTATTGGAGAAGGCTAGTGTTAGCTGTAATTCTAGTGTTCGTAGTTGCTAGTGGCCTGTTTCTCGGCGGCATTCCTCCAGTCGTAATTCCGCCTACGCCGCCCGTTGGAGGCATTTATTCAACTGACTTGTACGTTAATGCTTTCAACGTAGAGACGGGGAGAGATGGCTGGCAACGTGTGGGAGCTTCGCCTTGGATAGACGCTGAAGACTATAGCACAAATTACATTTATTCAACCGTCAATCTTGAGAAGATAGGAAATTTTACATTCCCAAACATGCCTGGAGACGCTGCAAGTGTCATAAATGCTACTCTATACGCTAAAATCAAAACCGTAGCTGGCGCCATTAGACTTGAAATTATGTTATGGAACGGTTCTTGGCGAACAGGAATATACGCCGGAACAAATAACGAGCTTGTATGGGTTTCCACGAATGTTACAGCAATTTTGGATACAATTATTGAAGTCAACAACGCTGAAATCTATATAATTGCCTCAAACGCAGCGGCAACCTATAATGACATAGTTGACTGCGTATATCTGAAAGTGTACTATAACGTCAATGAGCCTCCCGAATGCACTTACTATGAAGTTTCGCCAAAGCACATTGGAAAAGTCTGCAATTTCACTTTTAACTGGACGTCTGGCACTGGATTAGAATATGTGATTTTCAGCTGGGATAGCGGAACTGGCTCTATGCAGAATGATACAGCGTTTGACCCTTGGGACGGTTCACCATCTACCGGTCAAGTAACCATAACAAAATTGCTGCCAATGCAGCTGCTAGTCATAAAATATCAATGTTATGCCAATGACACAACTGGCTGGGGAGACAGTGGCTTACTGAATTTCACTAGCATAACGGAAATTGAGTTAGAAACGCAGACGCTCAATGCAACGTCATACAACAATTATTCGATTCCTACTGTTTGGGTTCCTATCTACATGGATAAAACTTTTCTAGCGCAAGCGCCCGGCGCGTGGGTTGATTGTTTTAACGCAAGTGCTGAAGGCTATTACCGATGGATAAAACTGACTGACATTGACGCTGAGTACAATTACGTCAAAGGGTATGAAATCCAAGTTATCGCCTCTGCTGTATGGAAAAACTGCACAGCTGTCTATTCTTCATGTGGAGGCGAAAATCAAACACATTTTATTGACGGTAACACGACAACTTATTGGTATCATAGCTCGACACATAACCACGAAATTATAGTTGATATTGGCGAAAGCGTCAGAACGTATGGCCTTCACATATTTATGGAAAATCAAGGTGATTGGGTTGGAGTTGACGTTTATGGCGCGCCGGAGCAAGGATGGTATGTCAACGGAACATCGCCTTATGTGAATGCTTCGGACTACCCGGCAAATTACATCTACCAAAATAGAACAAACCAAATTTCAGCGATAGTCAATTTTCAAAGCACAAGTTACATTTCGGTTAAGCAAGCTACTTTATTTGCTAACATAAGCATTTCTGACACTGGCAAAAAGATTGAAGCTCAGTATGAAAATAGAAGTGAATGGATAGTAATCCAGCTTAACGTCACTCAAGCGAACACATGGACCCTAGTAAACACAACCATAGAAGCTAATTTCACTGAAAATTGGTTGATCTACTCACTTAATGTTAGATTTAGGACTATTGGAGGGGACGCAACTTTTAGAGTTGACGAAACATATCTAGTCATTCAAGTCGTCAACATGACTGGTATTGAAACAGCATTTTCTTCAGCAACTACAGGTCGCAATGCGATTCATTATCAAACAGACGTTATTAACGCGATGTTCTTCGGCTTCCTGGATACGAATGCGAAATGGTATAAAATAATCGCTTTTAACTTGCTAACTTTGGAATGGACTAACACGTCAGACATTGCCGATGCCGGAGCATGGGGAGATGACCCTCACTGGGCTCCGACAACTGGAGCTTTGCCAAATGGTAGCATAGCCGTCTTTTATGGCTACATGTCAAAACTCAAGTATCGAGTAACTACTTACTCAGCTAAAGAAGAAGCTAATCTAACGAAACTGATCTCAAATTGGAATGCTGAAACAAACATAACTGCGTCAAATTTGGTTGGTTACCCAGACGCAATAACACTATCAAACAAAACCCTGATTTTCTGTAGAGAAGGCGGCTCATCAGATGGAGACACATTCCAATATACTTACGAAAATAACGCATGGTCAACAAAGAATCTCACATATTTCGTGCAAAAGGACTCTGAAGATCTATATTTCTGCGTTTATGGAGCACCCACAAAAATTAATGACACAAAAATCTACTACACTTACTCAAGAAACGCTAACGCAACCGGGAGAGATCACGTTTATCTTATAGTCAGCCTTGACGGAGGCTTAACATGGAAGCATTGGAATGGCACAACTTTAACCACACCCATTGAAGGTGAAACAGCAAAAGTCTTGAATCAGACAACAATATGCAATTATGCTGATAACCGCCTTTCAGTTTGGGACGACGAAAACAACAAGACAAACATTCTTTATTCATACTGCGCTAACGGCTTTCCATATTGGTATCCCATGAACGGCTCAGAATTTCGCTTGGCAATAGCCCTAGCAAATGACACTGTGCCAAACGCTATAGAATGGACTAATCAGACGTTGAAAGATGAAGACGGTCAAGATTTGATGGGTCAAACATGTGCATTCTATGACAATAAACTTAACAAGACAACGTTATGGGTTGGTCCATTTCATCATGCCTTCCAATATCCAACTAAGTATTTCCGTGTTAACGGAAGCGATTTTACATTCTGGAAATATTACGTTTATACGGAAGCAAAAACGCCACTAAGCTCTATCTATCCGATTCTTGATTATACAGCGCCGTTTGAGGCTAGAGGAGAGAAATACATACGTGGAATTTGTGGTTATGAAGACGAATTGCCTTATCAGATGTGGGCTAACAAAACATGGCTTTTCAAATTCACAGCAACAAGAGACGAAACGGTCACGTCTATCGCGTTAAGAATCTACAATAATGGAACCACTGACGAAGAAATACCTTATTGGGTTGTTATCTACAATGAGACTGAACATATTTTAGCCAAAGGATATGAGCAATCATTAATGGGAGTTAAAGATGCGCCTCCATTCGATTGGTGGCAATTTACTTCGCTCAATCAGACCGTTAATGTGACTAAAGGCACGAAGTATTGGGTTGGCGTAATCGGAATGGACGACAATAACTTTATCTTCTATGACAACGTGACTAACGGCTGCTTCAATGGCACAGCTGTCTACATAAACAACTTGGCACAGCCAGACTACTTAGGAGACAATGGAGACCGCGTTTATTACAACCGTACAGCCAGCATTTACGTGTCTGCTAGCAAGGCAGTTTTCTACGGTTTATGGTATGAACCAATTTCTCTAATTAATGGACCTTACGGAGCCCAAGCTGATGTTGAAACTACACTATATTGCAAATGGGCAGACCCAAGCGGCTTAAGCCATAGCGAATTATGGACTAACAATACAGGTCCATGGGCGCTCGTTGAAACAATAAGTCTCGGAAATGAAACGACAACTTGGCACAATAAGACAATTACAATAAATTCTTCTGCAACATGTGTATTATTCGAGTTTCGGGCAAATTGTTCAACAGGAAAATGGGGAACAACCGGAATCAAAACCTTGATGACTTATACGCCTCTGGATGTTGGATGGACGTCTTTTGCTCCGTGGGACCTTGATGTAGGAAAAACTCTCGGTCAAGTTAATGCTAGCTTAAATTTTGACAATATTGATTGGAAGTATATTGGAGTCCAGTATCCAAATGGCTCTCAACCCTACGTCTTCGTTAAAGATTACTCGTTAAACGCTGATGTGCAACTAGAAGCAGACGTCACGATATTCATCTTTTCGAATGTGGCTGATAAGTGGTATCATAATTATGACTGACCCATTTGTTGTGCACGGCAAAGCAATAAAAAACGGCGTCCCTCAAAGCGGTTATTCAGTCAAGATCCGCAATGACACAAAATCTGAGGAACATACGGTAACAACTAACAGCGCTGGAGAATATGGCCATTCGCTAGGCGATATTGACAAATACCCAAACGGATGGAGCGTCAATGACGTGATTAAAGTCATATTCCTAGATGATAATGTCACAAAGCAATTTACTATCACAAGCGAGGTAGCAGGTCAAGGCGGAAAAGAAGTAATTCTTACGCTTTATGAAATAATCAAGAATGCTGTTGTGGCTGGGCAGGCTTCTCCTGCTTCGAGGACCACGTTTAATGTTGCGCGTGACGGTATTGTGGAGGCTCTTGTTGCAGCTTTGAATTTTGAATTAGGCTTACCGGCTGAGGCGATTACAAAATCTAGTAGTCTAGCTGCAATAGAATCTACTTTTAACGTGAGTAAAGAGAGCGTTGCAGTGGCGTCAGCAACACACCGGGAAGAGCTTTCAATCGTAAAAGAATGTATAGTTCAGTCGCTCTCAACTTTAAGTTTCGAGTTGGGTATCCCCATTAATGCAGTTGTTGAGGCTTCTGCCTCAGCTCACATCGAGTCGTTATTCAATATCGCAAAGGAAAATGTAACTCAGGCCTTGGCTTCGCACGTTGAAGAAACCACGTACAACATTAACAAAGAAGCATTGGCCACTGCCTTTGCTGGAGTGATCATTCAAGTTATTGCGGGGCTTGTGGAAATTTCGAAGGATGCCATAGTTTCCGCGTCAGCGTTGAATGCGGAAGAGTTGACTTTGAAGGTTTCGAAGGATGCTGCTGTAACATCTGGCTCTTCTAAAGCTTTGGAGTCAACGTTTAACATTAACGTGGATGCTGTTACTCAGGTTTTGGCTGATGTTCTTGTGGAGGCTATTCATGGGCTTATCGAAATCTTTCGTCATGCCGTCGTTGAGGCTCAGGCAAGCACAGCCCTGGAGACTACTTTCAACGTGAATAAGGATGCGGCGGCCCAGGCTACTGCCCAGAAGCAAATTGAGACTACGTTTAATTTGGCTATGGCTGCTACAGCCAAAACTTTAGAAACTGTTTATTTGGGCATGGGCTTTGAGCATTTCAGAATCATTGCGAGGTCGTTCAGCCAAATTAATGTCTCTTCTAAGCCCTTTTCCCAAATTAATATCCAAGACAAGCCTTTTAACCAAATCCATGTTAAGATTAAGGATGTGATTAGATGAGCAGCTATTTTCAGGGAGAAACAGTCAGCAAACTGTACGAGTTTACGGACAAGAATAATGCGTATTTCGACCCTGACACGATAAACGTGAAAATCATTAATCCTTCCGGCGGAACTGAGGCGACTCCGACTTTGACAAAGGTTGACGTGGGAAAACACGAGCTCAACTATGCTCTATCCAGCGATGCAGCACAGGGCATATGGACCATACTCATCGAAGCAATCAAAGGCAGCTACACCAAAAAGGACACGCGAACCTTCGAAGTCGTTGCTCCACCCGCATAACTACTAGCTTTCAAGTTTTGCAATTGAGGGGCACTCTTAACTTACTAGGGATGAAGCTGCACCAAAAAATCTGTCGATTTGGACTTTTACTTTCCTCACCGAGAAACCTTCAAAATAAAGGTCTATCACTGTTGCGGCAACTCCATTTAGTCCTCATCTTTGGGAAGGCTTCTGGCTCGACAAACTTGTGGTTGCATTTCTTGCAGACGTAGAACTGCTTTCCGTTAGTGTGACCTTTCTTGACAACGCTTTCGGAATCGCAGTACTTGCATATCATTGGGCTATCCTCTACGATATATAGGATATATCGCCAATTACAAACCTATCGCTGCTTTTGGTACTTAAGCGTTGCTTTCATGATACGCAAGCGTCTACATACAGATAAGTTCCAGCTTATATACTTAAAAGTCCATATACGGATATGTAATGGTTAGAATACCAACACTTAAAAGCATACTCAGAGTCGAGAAGGTTTTGAGGGAAGCAAAGGTTCCCTTAACGAAAGAAAAAATCAAAAGCCGTCTTCCCGCAAAAATGCCACACTCTACCCTCAACCTAATACTCGATTATCTGAAAGCAAGCAGAAAGATTGTGCAAACACAGAGTGGAATAAGCTGGGTGTTCGACGGAGGAAAACAGGAGAAGAAGATAATCGAAGAACTGGAGAAGAGGATGGAATTATAGTATGGTTCGAAATCAACTAAGAGCCATTTCCAGTGGAAAGTGCATTACTTCTACTGAAAACTTAAATGAAAAGAGAACGGCATCCTACGCAGAGATGCTGATTCACAAAAACGGTGCAGTATACACTCCTGAAAAACTAGCTCAATACCTAGCCCAAAAGACTGTTCAATACGTTAGCCAAGACCTGGCATTTCAAAGCTCCCAGCATTTTTCAGTGATTGACAACGCTGTAGGCGATGGTGTACTCTTAAGCTCTATGGTCTATGCACTCCGCTCCAGCGAGAAGAGAATGCGAATCACTTTATGCGGTGTAGATATTGATCGTAAAGCCATTGAAACTAGCAAGAAAAAGCTAGAGTCCCTAGATGCCATAGACAATGTGGTTTTGATAAATACAAATTCACTAGTTCCTTTTGGCAAGAAAGATCTGCTACAAGGCTGGAAAAGGATATTTAAAAAGGCATCAGTCAATGGAGGTTTTGATGGTTTAATAGATAATCCTCCTTGGGGTGCCGACATCTCCGAATACAAAGACAAAATTGATCCAAGATATTTCTCTGCTATGCAAGGCCAGTTTGACTCTTTCGAACTATTCATAGAATTGGCATTACACGTCGTAAAGAAAGGCGGGTATTTTGCATTCATAGTTCCCGATTCCATTCTCAATCACAACAAAAGCATCATTAGGAAAAGGCTCCTAGACAACACAGAAATCAAGTTTATTGCACGACTAGGCGAAAAGATATTCCCCAAAATAAATCGTGCATGCGTCTTAATCATATGTAAGAATGGGCCGCCATCAAGTGCAAACATGGTTGACTGCTTTAGGCTACCCAAACACGACCGAATGATGATTCTGCAAGGAACCCTGACCTTTGCTGACGCAGAATTTAAGAATGCTCATAAAGTTCCACAAATACGCTTTGCCAATAATCAATTTTACCAATTTGATATTGACCTCAGAGAAAGTGAAACAGCTGTTCTTCAAAAACTCCACAATGGACTAGGAACGCTTGGAGACGCACTCTCAAGCCATCGTGGAGTAGAGCTGAGTAGTTCAGGAATGGTCTGCAGGTGCCCAAACTGTGGTTCATGGGCACCACTTTCTGAAGGCTTTTCAGTAAAATGCCGCAGCTGCGGACGTGCATACAATCCTCAATTGGCAGAAAAAACGAACATAGTGTTCCGTGAGCATGTACCTAATTCCCTTCCTCTCATTACTGGAAGCGACTTGAAGCGATACGTCGGCAATCCGTCAAGATGGATTAAGACTGACAAAAAAGGCATCAACTACAAGCCTAAAAGCCTCTATGACGCGCCAAAAATACTGGTAAGAAAAACGGGAGTAGGATTAACCGCTACGCTTGACTATAGCTCCTCATACACTACACAGGTGGTTTACATTTTTCGTACAAAGAGCCCATCTTGGCCCGACTTGGAGTTCTTTATAGCTCTCATCAACTCAAGGGCATACTATTTCTATTTATCAAAGTCGTTTGGAGAGCTAGAATGGCGATCTCACCCGTATCTTACGCAATCGCAAATTTTGAGTTTACCTATTCCAAACTTGGATTCCAAAAGAAACAAAAAGATTGCAAAAAAGATTATTTCTCTGATTAGACCAATACTAAAAGAGGGCAGAAAACCATCCACAACGGTTGACCTTGAAGTGGAGCGGCTTATAGGAAAAGCTTTTTCTCTTACGAAAAACGACTACAAGATTATCCTGAATGCTATTGACGAGTCCGATGAACTACTGCCGATTTTAGACCTCAAAAGCTTAGGTGCAGAAGAACTTTTGAAAACTATTGATTGAGGGGAGGACCATTGGGTCAGAGATACATTGGTGCTAAGACCCGCGTTGTTGATGAGATTCTTAGGTACATAAAGAAAGTCGTTCCGGCAGGCGGTACAGTTGCAGATTTGATGTGTGGCAACGGTTCAGTTTCATTAAAGCTGAGAAAGAGTGGTTACAAAGTAATTGCTGTTGATGTCTTATGTCAAGCTTATCACATAACGAGAACCAAAGTTCTCTTGCAGGACCCGCCTCCTTTCTGTGGTGCAAAGAGATATTTCAAAGGAGATGGTCAACTTCTTTTGGCGGAGTTGTCAGGATATGGCATGATTGTTCAAACATTAAACAATCTGTTACCAGTGGAAGGGTATTTTTGGAGAGAGTTTAGTCCAGAGGGCAAACCTAGTAACGGTTCAACACCGAGAAAATACTTTAGTGCTGAAAATGCAAAGAAAATAGATGCAGTGAGAGCGTTTATCAAGAAACTGGTGGAAGAAAAGGCAATCACAGACATTGAATATTCATTGTTAATTCACGATCTGATTATGGCGTCAAATAATATAGCGAATATCGCTGGTACCTATGGTCATTATCTATCAAAGTTCGTTCCCAGGGCACTTCAGCCTATTGAGTTCATCTCTACAAAATTTGAGCGGGGAGGGCTCTTGGAAGGTCACAAGATTATGAATGGATACGCTGAGAAACTGGCACCTATAATCGAAGCAGATTTATGTTATATTGACCCGCCCTACAAAAAAAGACAGTACGCCGCAAACTATCATATACCTGAAACTATTGCTAGAGGAGATGAACCTGAAGCACAAGGAAAAAGTGGACTGAGACCTTGGCTTGATCAATACTCTGACTTCTGCTCCAAGCGGAAGATACGAAGTGCCTTTGAAACAATAATCGCCAACGCTAAATCTAGTCGCTTTCTTGTGAGTTACAGTTCTGAAGGATTGTTATCACGGAAAGAGATGGTTGATGCATTCTCCAAGTTCGGAGACGTTGCAGTGACGGAATTTCCCATCAAGCGATTCAAGAGTCGAAATGAACATGCGAGCGAGAAGGTAATGGAGTACCTGTTTTATCTGCAACGCGAGCCTATTGTGCAAATTCCCGAATGATTTCCCCATGTTGAGGATGCCAAGTTATTACATAGTCATCTCCGTTGATTTTGATGTTAAGTTTGTTGTCTCGAATTTGTGACAGGTCAAGTCCTTCCACTATTGCGTAGTGGAGCATTCTGTGCAGAAGTGGGCTCAGAATTACGATGTTATAGACTGAATCAGCACCGCCTTCCCCCAGTGGGATAAGGTGATGACCTTCTGAATAGTAGGTACCGTCTGCTTTCTTGAAGGAGTACTTCTCTCCAGAAATCTGGCACACGCCACCATACAGCTGTTTTAGTTTTTTATTTGCCTTTACGTTTCTAACCCTAACCTTTCTCACTTCTTCTTTGATAGTGGCAGGCGCATCCATGGCCAATCGTTCATCTTCATCAAAGAAGCTCTTCTCTTGTGGTTCTTCACCTGTAGTGGCGGTAGTAGTTACAACATTTTCCAATGGTGCATGGGTTGTTGCTATTCGGAATGGCCAGATAGAATCGTTTGTGTCAAAGGATACATCCCCGCTGAATTGTAAGTACCCTTCTTGTCTGTCGAACATTTTGTTAAGTTCCGCATTTATTGACCAGTTTGCTTCAGGTTGGCTTGTTTTGAACCATCCAGCCCAGTATTCTCCATTGTCAAGCCTTGCAATATATATGTGAAGGTTATAGATGTGACTTCGTTCTCTTGGGTTTGGAGGTACAGGGAAACCTGTTATGTCAGGTCTCCATGCGTTTACTCTTTCACTTTTACCACTCAGTAGTTTCTGAGACCTGATTGCAACACTTGCAGGCCGCCTCTGGGCTATTTTGATTTTCTGCGGAGGCAATTGTACGCCACGGACTTTTGCACCGAGACTCCAGACGTCAAATTTCCAGATGGGGCCACTTATGCCTCGAGTTTCACGTACTCCATGGAAGAAATCACGCCAATTAGTCAATGTAATAGTTGATGTATTAAAGTCGATGTATGATTGACCACCTCCACGTTCTTCGACCCCTGAGGGCTTGTTGATATTGAAAAAGTCAGCATCGGTAAGTTTTCTGAAAACCAATTGTTCAACCAGCATTTTATCTCCAAACTTTGATTACGCCATATGGCTTTTAAAGATTTTCAGAATGATTTGTTTTAAAGCTTATTTGTAAAGTCATCATAGGTAATACTAGGGAAAAACTATGGCTAAATGTCCAAAGTGTGGAAAAGAAGGGAAAACCACTAAGCAATGGTCATATGGTACGGAGAGTGGAAGGGGAGCTAGCTTTGAGGTGACCACGTATGAATGTGCTTCAGGTCACAAGTGGAGAGAATACAAAAAGAAGCCTCATACAAAATAGAGTAACGCCAATTCGTTCTTCAGTGTCACAACGTCAACCCGATAGCTAGCAGGAAGAAGCTCACCCTCCTACTTCCCCAGAGCTTTTGGCCAATCTATCCCTAGCAAGTTAACAGTATCGATTATGAGTAAATAACAGTTCTGCTCAGCATTCTTGTGAACGTCTGCATAATTGTTAGTTTTTTAGTTTTGTTGTTAAGATTTACTTTTAACCATGCTATGACCGAGTTTTCTTTAGAATAACCATGCCGTACTGCCTCAGAGATTATGTTATAAAAAACATTCTGAAGTTTTCAGATGAAGAAGTAACTGACGACATAAATGACGAGGTTGATTCGTGCATAGTTTCTGTAGACGGCTTAATTGATAGTCTCTTGAAGAAGCATAATTTAGCTGTGCCTTCTTCTGTGCCACAGAATATTAAGGATGCAAGTGCTCATTTTGCTGCTTGGCTGTTTCGCAAGCGCCTGGATCCTGTAGGGGCTGAAGCGTTTTGGAAAGAAGCTAACAAGTTTTTACAGGTTTACATTGACGCTGAAAGTGAGGCGCCGTTTAAGGTGGTGCAGGCCTAGTGAGCGTGAAAGTCGACGTCACTTCACCTGTGCTTGAAGCCTTCTTGACTAAAGCTGCGACAAGTGAACCGGAGATCCTCAGGCAGTTCCAGCAGGAGGGCTCTAGGCTTGTTATGGAGGAAATGCGAAGAGTAGTGCCGGTTCGCAGAGGATTCTTACGTGAGAGCATTACTGCTGCTTTCAGCCCTGACGGCTTTATTGTTTATCCGACCGCGAAATATGCGGAGTTTGTGGAAAAGGGCATTGGACCTCACACGATTTTTCCTGTTAGGGCTAAGGTTTTAAGGTTTGAAACTGTCTGGGGCGAAGTCATTTTTGCAAGACATGTTAAGCATCCTGGGTTTCCAGGTAGGTTCTTTGTTAAGCGTACTCTGGAAGCTGTCAAGTATAATCTACGTCAGCTTCTGCAGGATATTGTGGAGCGTGTTTTAGGATGACTAGCCCTAAGGTAATTCGCGACCAAATCATTACGATTCTTAAGAATGCGAAGCCCAAGAATGCAGCTGGAAAAAGCGTTATTAAATGGTTTAAGGGCGAGCCGCCTAAAAGCCGCTGGCCTGGTTATCCTTGGGGCTGGGTTGAATGGGCTGGCGGTCCTATGGAGCCTCCAGTGGGCAGTAAAGCAGAGGTTAATGATAGTTTCTTGTTGGTTGTCGTGGATAGACATATTGACGCTGAGAAGGCTGAAGATAGCGCTATGGATTTTGCAGAGTCGGTTGAAGCAGTCCTCGATGATGACTCTAGTATTGAGGGATTAGTTGGGCGTAGTTATGTTGTTAATCGTGAGAAGCAGAAGCTGTTCGAGGGCGATTATAGTATTTGCGCTTTGCGCATCACCCTACTGACCCATAGAAGGCAGTAGAAAGGTGAACGTCACATGGAAAAAGAGGTAAAAATGAAAGGAGAAGAGTACAACAAAAAATGTAAGGCTTGTCCTGGTCAAATGGCTTTCAACAGGTCAGTTACAGCCAAGGCAGACAGCGTCACAGTGACTTGCAGATTTGACAAGTGCATTAAGGAAGAATAAACATGGCCATAACTAGATACGTTGGATTGGGAAAAGAAGCTGCAGGTTCATTTGGCACTCCAGTCGCTGCTACAAGATATGCTGAAGCGATCAGTAAAATAGCTCCAGACCAAAATTGGGTTATTCCGCCTCCAATAAGTCAAAGAGCAGCTTCAAAACGCAATTTAGGTCCATACAGAGCAAGAGGAGCCATTGGCGATTTTCCAGTTGAGCCAGAAAACATCATTGGAGAGCTTCTTCATGGTGTCTTTGGTAATGTGCAATCAGCGCAGCAAGGCGGAACAACAGCGTGGCTGCACACGTTTACGCCAGCTGATTCCCTGCCATCATATACGACTAGGATAGGTGTGGAGCTGACTGAAAGAATATTGCCTGGAACCCTAATTGAAGCGTTGACTATTAAATTCGCGCATGACAAAGACATTATGGCGAATGCGGAAGTTTACAGTGGTTTTCCAGAAACAAAACAGGCATTACAAGTGCCTACAATATCAGCGTTGCAAGCGTTGAACATGCAAGCTGCCACGTGCGTTTTGATGCTCGGAGGAATCAGCAAGAAAACAATGGTTTATGACCTTGAAATAACAATTAAAAACAACATTCCCTTTGATCGTGGACAACTTGATGGCAGAAACTTTAGCGTAAAACGCTACGGACAACGAGAGATCACTGGAAAAATAAGCGCCTTTTTTGACGACACAAGCCAATTTGACGCTTTCATTGCTGGAACAGAGTTTCCCATAGACGTGCAAGCGATTGGTCCAGTAATCACAGGCAGCTACTACTACAAGCTCGCGTTTGACTTGCGGAAATGCGTTTATCTGCGAGACAGCGTGCCAGACCCAAAACCACAGAGTGAACCACTCGTCATTGACGCACCATTCAAAGCCTTCTATGACACAACTGGAGGATTCAACGCGGAAGGCAAGGCCTTCTTGACAAATAAAATCACGGCTTACTAAGACGTCTTAGTAGGAGATGCCTTAAAGTGAAGCTAAAAGTTGAGAACTTCCAATATGAGCTTATTCCGATTCCGCCACACTTGGCGCCATATAATA